>Ga0307517_10014359_pt1 | contig 10644 bp, 11 predicted proteins | sample 23_EM_MG_FD_194515 | JGI IMG/M metagenome (GOLD analysis project Ga0307517, IMG submission 194515) | Populus trichocarpa ectomycorrhiza microbial communities from riparian zone in the Pacific Northwest, United States - 23_EM | ecosystem: Host-associated > Plants > Roots > Unclassified | place...
CATATGTAAGAAAGAACCAACCAAAAAAGCTAAAATAAGATTATGATAAAGAATACAACACAATAATTATCTAAACCAAGACACCAAAGTTATTGGATGAAAAAGACATTAACCTTATAATTATAATGAATCACAAACTAAGGTATAAAGAAAGAATGTCACATAGACAATTAATCTTTAATAAGTCCAAGAAAAGTCCAATGAAAAACCAAAAGAATGTCATAAAATATTATTATGAAATAATATAATCTTTGTGTTTTCTCTTTCAAAAAGTTATTTATAGTTTATAAAATAAAATAAACTCTAATAGAGTAATGAAATGATATTAAAACCCAATTAAAATAATCTAAAGTTTATAAAATAAATAATAAAAACCCAAAACTATAAAAAATAATCTAGGCTGTGGCATGTTGTCCCAAAAAGAATTTCTGAAAACAACCGCCCTTGTTTAATTAATGTTTTGGCTGACTTTATGCGAAGGTTTGCTGCTCATTTTGTACTCTTGAAAACTAGGTAACCCTAGCTGCCGACTTGGACTCAAACATGAAAACTGTGACATTCACTCTCTAAAAGAGTACATATTTGTTTATGTATTTTCAAAATATTAAAAAAAATTTATTTTTTTTATTTTAATTAATATTTTTTGATTTTTTCAGAAGTGCTAATATCAAAAATAATTTTAAATAAATAAATAAATAAATATTATTTTGATATATTTTTAATAAAAAACACTTTTAAAAGCAACTACTAAGAAATTTTTAAAAAGTATACATTCCTTGCAAAATAAATGAAACTATTTTTTAAATAATTCCTCAAGCTACTGCCTATATATTCACTTGTAGAATAAGAAAGCTGCCTCATTTGAAAATTTATAAATCAAAATAAAAGATAATTTTAAGTTACCTAGAAAAATAATTGTATGATAGTTTGTTTTTATCATAAGATCTTCTTGCATTGCAATTGTTATTGAATTTTTATCTTATATAAAATATAGTTTTTTAAAATTTTCTAGTAAAATTTTAGCTCGATTTAATGTTGAAATTAAAAATTATAATTGTTAGAATAAAACTATATATTATATATAAAAAATTAAACCTAAAATCACCTTTTTAACCTTCTTACCGTTGAACTTGTCATTGGTCCAATCAATATATCTAATGATTCCTTTTGTGTGATTATATAAAATTGCTTCTCACTCTTGCTTGCATCATAATACAAATTATTAATCATTAGTTGCCATGGCCTAATCCTTTTATAAGAAGAGAGTATACTACTAATTAGTAATTAATGATTAATGGCCCGAACTAGATTCCTAACTAATTCTCGGCCCATCACAAATTCGCTCGCAAACAATCTTAACTAACTCTCGGGTAAAAGGTTATAATAGTCATATCAGACTCTCTTCCCGCCATTTCCCATCCTTTGTCTGTTAAAAGTGAACAATGCAACCCATTCTTCTCTTCTGCCCTCATAACAATAACCAGAGAGAAATTGAAGGAGGAAGAAGAGAAGATGTTGACATCGATCTTTGGAATCGGAAACATGAGAAAACTGAGCTTTCTTGTATTCATTATTTGCATTTTGATCTCTGTCAAGAACCAAAATGCAGAGATCAAGAAGAACTCGTGGCCATATTCATCGTGGGATTCCTTTCCTTCCATATTCTTGTCTCCTTTGTCGTTTATGGAAGAAGAAGAAGAAGTAGGGCATTCAAATCGGTCACTTGAGTATGATTTCTATCGTGATTCGTGCCCACAGGCAGAGAGAATCATTCTCAGGGTGGTTCAGGAGCTTAACAAAGTCAACACCAGAGTAGCTCCTGCTCTTCTAAGGCTTATGTTTCATGATTGTTTCATTGAGGTTGATGATCTTGATCTTTCTTTTTGTTGATTCCCTGACGAGGGTTTTTGTTGTACTGAGATGTTATTGCTCAGTTCTTAATTTCTATCTAAAGCATTGCTCATCTAGTTTGAGGGTTTCAATTTTTCAGTTTCGGTTTTCAATTTTCCATTTGTTTACAATTATTGATTGAAGATTTCTTTTTTGTTCTTATTTCTTGCTGATTAGTTTTACATGTGCCTTGTTACATCTGTGATCTTGATGTGATTCTAAATATGCAAGAAAGTTCATCTATGGTCTTCATCTTATTGCAAGTAGACCTGACTTCTTCTGTGAATCGTTCTTTTCAGGGGTGTGATGCGTCTGTTTTGTTGGATGCTGCTATAGGCATTGATTCGGAGAAAGACTCTCCTCCCAATCAAAATTTGAAGGGATTTGATATAATTGACAGAATCAAATCAGAGATTGAAAAGGTGTGCCCAGGAGTTGTTTCCTGTGCCGATATTGTTGCTTTAGCAGCCAGAGAAGGTGTTGTTCTGGTATATACATCATTCTGTCCCCTACTGATTTCCCGCTCACTAATTTGATACTAATCCATGGAGTTTGCAAATCTCAGGCTGGTGGTCCATTCTATCCACTCTATACTGGCAGGAGGGATGGCACTCTTTCTTTCCGAGATATTGCAACACATCAAACTTCCTTCACCCAATGCTGATCTATCTGAAACCCTTGCATCTTTCGCCTCTAGGGGTTTCGATGAAAGAGAAACTGTCAGTCTCCTGGGTACCAATCTCTTCTCTATAGTTTGGTTATTGCTATCTCTGGCATTCTTGCTGAAAAAATACAAGTAACAGCTCAGAATCTGAAAGCTTCTAGCTGCATCCTTGCCTTGCTTGCAGGTGGTCACAGCATAGGAGTAATCCACTGCAAATTCTTCCAAAACCGTCTCTACAACTTCAGTTGGACTAATAAGCCCGATCCATCTCTGGATACTGGATTTCTTAGCCTATTGAGATCAAGATGCAACAACAATAACTCATCAAAGGAAGCTTCAACTTCACCTTCGCCTTCCTTCAAAGCCCCACCACCATCATCTGCACCGTCGACTTCCTTTGATGGGACCAAGTCACCATCAACAGCACCGTCACTTTCTTGTAGTGGATCGCCATCTTCATCATCCAGCACATCAGAAATGAGGGTCTCCCCATCATCATCGACAGCACCATCACCTTCCTTGAAAGGCTCAATATCTTCCCCGCACTCATCATCAGCACCCTCATCAGCTTCCTTCGAAGATTCACTGCTTTCCACACTGGAGGAGCCAGGAATGAATATGGCCTATGAGGGACCAGGAGTAGATTTTGGCACATTGTACTACCACGGTCTTTTGCAAGGTAAAGGAATCCTTTATGCTGATCAGCAGCTAATGGCTTGGGTAGAAACGAGGATTTGGGTACGAGCATATGCTTCTGACATCTCCTTGTTCCGCCGAGACTATGCGCTAGCTATGATGAAGCTCTCAAATCTCAGAGTTCTGACAGGATCAACAGGCCAAGTCCGGCTCCATTGTTCAAAGGTGGCATGAGAGAATAGCAAGAAGTGAAGGAGAGTGTATTTAGTTGTCTAGCCTCCTTTTTTGGCTTTTGCGCTCTTTCAAATTGAATCTACATCATAGAATCCCGGCCTTTGAACTAGTTTCAAATGCTCTGAAACTTGGATTGATTTGTGTTGCCATTTAATTTTTGTATCCGAACTATGAGAAACCCGCTGTTGGTTAATTGTTGAACAGATGCTGTAAATGGAAGTGAATCTTTTCTAGGTAATTGATGGTTTAATTCATCACCACACTAACAGGCCTTTAATTCAGGCCATTATAGTCATATGGCGTGTGATATTCTATTGATTAAACGAAAGCCAGGCCTTTAATGCAGAGGTAAAAATGAAAACTTGAGCCTGAAGAATATAATTCTTATGATCTCTGACTTTGGTTTGCTTATATATTGTTAAGAACATTCATGGCTAGATATTTAAATTAACAATACACCTGCCCTTTAAGGCAGGTTAATTCTCAAATCCAAGTTCTGAAACATATTTTGGGTCCTTGAGAAAAAAACAGGCTCAAGCATAGCAATCCAGGTAAACAATATTCTACAAAGATGAATATCAAAATCATTTTGTAAACAAGGCACACTCAGAAGAATACAAACAAGAAAATATAATCCATATGCACAAGAAATAACTCACGAACATTGGAAGCTATAGCCTAATTGATTCGATTCTTCGCTTTGAACTGTTGATGCTGGCAGACGCCTGTGGTACAGAAAATTCTGTATACATGTTGGTGAAAAATTTGTCGACAATGTCTTGGTACACAGGACTTTTGAGACGGGAATAGTAGTGGAGTGCCTCCTCTACATCCAAAACATGTTCTACATTACTGACATCCATCATTTCCAATTCCTTCATCTTCTGTGCTAAGACGTAACCGCTTTCATTCATGTTCTTTGAGCTTTTTTCTTCTGCTTTTTTTGGACGAAAAATCTTCTTATTCTTCTCTTCCTTTCCTTGTTTCTTCCTCTGCGGACCATTGGCAAGGTTCCTGCCAGTTTCATTACTCACATCTTCATCTCTCATAGGCTCTTTTGACGCCATTAAACTATTGCCCTTTCTCTTCATTGCCTTTTCCAGATCACACTCCCATTCGTTGCAAAAATCTTCATAGTACTGATCTGTCTGGTAATTCTTCACATTGCCGCCGCCGCCGCACGAGAAGGGGTTGAAAGAACCGTGCTTGGTTAGCTTGTGGTACCCACCAAAGAGGATAGACTTGAGGTTTTGGATGGTATTGTGAAGGAACTTCTTGGTGTTATGAATGGATTCTCTTAGCTGCATTGGCTGCTGCTTTAGTATTGTATTGCAGAGAAAAAGTCTTGTTTATCTCTTAGTGACCCTGACTGCAAGAACAGACAAAGCTCTATTCTGTTTGGTTTCTTTTCTTCCCTAAAAGTGTCTTACAAGTACAGATAGGGAAGATAAAGACAGCTGAAGGTTCCTCAAGGTTGACAAGAGATAAAGACAGTAGAGCTGAAGGCAAAGTTACACACAGTGCCTTTTCTTTTCGTCTCTGTCTTCAAGAAACAAGTAATTAGAAGCCACAGCAACCACAGGATTTTAAGATGATAGATCAGTGGTAGATATTGGTGTGAATAGAGATCCAATTTATGCCTCTACCATGAACAGAAAAGACATGCCACTTGAGCAGCAAAAGATGAATAATAAATAAAGAGCAAGAGAGAAGAAGACTAGGGAATCCTTCCTCCCTTCCTTCCCAGTGATCATGAACGCTTTATATATTTTGACTCTTTGTAGTCTAAAGTGCAGTTCTATTTGATTACGTGCAAAGCTAAAGGTAGCGTGGTGGGTGGAAAAGGCTAATTATTCCTATAATCCATGTTACTCAACCACCACTTAATAGCAGTTAGCCATTATTTTTTTTTTTCCTTTGAATTTTGGACCCTTGAAGCCAACAGTCCTCGTTGCTTGCGTTATATCAATGGACAAAATATCTTGAGCTTTTGCCACAGATTCTTGCCATGCTTCCTAGATCAGAAATAAGCCTTGTCTTGTTTAATATTTTGAGATTGTTTGGATTTCAATCTAGAACAAAGAATTTATATGTAAATAGAAAGAAATGAATGATATTCTCGTGATGCAATTAAATCCTCCATGGAATCATCCCTCCTTGCATTTATATGTGTGAGATGCGTGGACCCTAAATGTGCTGTGAGGTTGGTGCCTAGGGACCAACACCCAGCTAATAGCAAGATAAGGTGCATTTACATTTTCATGCCAGAGCTGCAGAGCAGTCACTTTCTCACAGTTGCCCAAGTTACAATCCTGCCACCAACCTACTATTAATAGCATGAGCCTTTCTCTTGTTTTTTTAAGTTTAAATCCCGGTATGATTGGTAATTGCTATTGTGCATGCAATTACTAGGTAATTTGATCAAGATTTCACATGGGATGTAAATTTTGCTTGGCCAGAGGCGGACTCGATACAAACATGTATCCATGCCCCTGAGGAATGCGAGCTGAGCTTTCTTCTGATGCAACCTTGTTTAGCTTACCCAAGTTAGCTTCTTTAAGAATGGCACAAGTCCATCATTCAGCTGCTTATAAATTTAATTTTACTCGTAAATCAGAAGATGAAACTCTCTCCCTAATTTAGGTCATTTACTACTCTATCAATTAAACTGCATCACTTTACCTTGGAAGTCCTTGCAACTCGATACAGACGAGTCGAGGACAGCAATAACATCCCTCATCCAAACTTGCAGTGTTCCATTGATAAGGAGCCCGTGGAGTACTTTCAATTCAATAAAATACTGAAGTAAATATTTCCTTGCTTCATTAACTCGCATCATTACTTCTCTCACACAGCACACTCACATAAATAGCCTTTTCATCCACTCATAGATAACTGTCTGTCATAAGAACAAGAAGCATGGGATCATACCTCAATCCCAGGGCAGAACACAAGTCATGAGAGCTGCATTCTTGCGATGATTTGGTAGGGTAATTGCTGCATAACAAACCAATTGTACGCATCTGGTCTATCTGAATTGTCCAAAAATGATTTTCTAACTTCATAAGATTTCTGCAAATACATAATAAGTAAATAAATGAATTTATCAGAAATCACTCCTCTGTCCTGGTTGACTGAAAGTTGATCTGCAAGCTTGAAGAAACTAATTTCATTGAAAGATCATCAAGAAAAATCCAAGAACAATATCTTTCCATGAACAGTTTCTAGTGTTGAGGAATCCTGTTAGTCATGCAATCACATATGGGCAACAATTGCAAATAGGACGCAGCCGCACATGTACCAGAGACGCATTCACACACCAAAATCAGAATAGTGAATTCTACTATCATAGTAAGTCACGACACATTTTGGAAATGGAGATGCCTCCAGCTATTAACATGCTCTATCAATTGTCTTTGTACATCTCACAAGTCACAATCGGTACTGACTATAAAAAAAAAGGGCATGCAGCATATACTATGCTAATGTCATCGTGAGGAAAAGGGGCTCGGTCATTTGTTTTCATTTCCAAAAAGATAAAGAATGTAATCAACAAATTTACGTTGTTTGATTGTTAGAAGAGAACCTGAACAAGCCTAGTAATTTCACCTAGGCTCAAATACCCAAAGTCTTTTTCCCACTTTGTTTCTGATCTTGTAACTTTCTGCTTCCTAAGAGATGCCTTCAGATACATAAAATTTTCAATTCAGATCTTAAATTGCAAATGTTGAATTTTTGTGTTCAGCTAGACTTCTGCAACACAATCTTATGAATCTCACTAATGTTAGGAACTGTTAGAGCAATGCTATTCATCGGTTGCCATCTTGCTGATGGTGAAAATTGCTTCAATAGTCCGGGAAGACATTCAAATGGACCTAATGAGCACCAAATATATATAAAGGCAAGATGAGAGCTAAAAGTAAGTAATGTTTTACAATGAAAATAACATCAGATCATGATTGAGGCATACAGTATATTCTAATTATTCACACAAGGATGTCATACAAGCACTATCCCTGTTTCAAGGATTCTTGGTTACCTACATGAATAATGTGGTCCAGGGATGAGACAAGAAATCAATCACCACCAATCATACTGAACCAAAGAAGATGAGCGCATTAATGGCTTTCATAGATCTTTTTCTGCTCCCATCTCTACAAGGGCTTAACGTAACTTTTTTCAGTAATGAAAAAGGTTATCGGGAATTTACAGCTTGTCGTTTCTGGTTTTTGAAGTTGAAAATTTTCAAATAGATAGGAAATTTAATTAATCCAAGATTCCAGATGGCCCAGCCATTTTCTAGAGGACCTATTGAAGGCTCCATAACAAAGCAAAATGCCAAATAAATATGCTGGATATCCCTTTATAGAAAGCTTCTCAGGCAGGGTTGCTATATCTAGCAAAAATAGAAACGAGCCACTAAAATCATTGCCTTTTCAACTTTTCACAATATGCTTTAGTTATGCTATGATTTCATAGCCTTTGGCTCCTAGAGCTGATTCCCAGTAGAAAACCAAAGCAGCACAAAATTCAATGGAATGTTTTCTAAACCAGGGCAAAACACAAAAGAAGTTGAAGACCAGTGAAATACAAACTAATGGCATCAAACATAAAATGTCAACGTAAAATTGACATGTTTGACAAATTGAAAGTATAGAATTTCACTTCCTGCCTCCAGAGGAGGCTCATGTGATGGACATACTATCTTCCAAAACATTGCATGTAACCAATAAAAAAAATAAAGGAAGGCTTGCTCAACCAAAGGTATGAATTATGCATTCTAATGATAAAAGAACCAAATAAGTTTGCCTTTATCTCTCTCCTTCACATTCCTAGTAGGTGCAGTACACTGTTATTTGAAATATCTTTGCACCTGAGGTAATATAGCCTTATCTATCTCCTGGCTAGCTGCAGTTCACACCTTATCATCTCTAGATTTTGGACTTACTTTCAATAAATAGCTTAAAATATTTGCACATCCGACAGCACATTGAATCACCAATGTGGTTTTCCAGAAAACCAGTGTTAGCATCAAAATCCAAAGCCAACCAAAATCACACTAACAACACGCAAGTAAATTCTAGTAATCAAGAATTGACATCGCCTATTCCACACAATTATACACTCAAAACAATCAAGAACAGACATCATCCATTCCAAATCTTCAAATAACAAGCAAACCTGACAGTGAACCAGATATCTTCTCAATTAAAATATTCTAAGACTTGTTTTCAGTCACATTTTGTCACTCTGCTCAGATGAAGACTTCCTGCTCTGCTGCCATTAAGACTTCCCTTTGCATCCATATCATATTGCTAACAACAAATGCAAGTCTTCTCCAGGGAATAACCTGTCATTATCATCTAAGAACAGTTCAATTTAGCATTTAGTGAACCACACTTAAGTAGTGACATGGTAGAAAAATGGCAAATATACTATCAGCGTCATCATCACAAAATGCAAATTTCCAAAAGATGAACCTTATAAAAACCACACCCACCTTCATTTCTAATTCTTGATCACTCCTCTGCCATTGATCTAAGCGAAGCCCCTTCTTTCCTTTGTGTCCAATTGGAGCTACATCTTTGAATGATCCTCTAGCAGATGCTGTCGAGCACTTCGCAACTCTAGGCATTACAACTGGGTCTTGAAAGAGACATAAACATAATCCATATGATACTCTAAAGTTGTCTCATTATATCAGGCATAGCACACAGCATTTTGCAGGTTATATCCTTGTAGCACAACTTTCCATAAAAGTGAATTTTGTCACCAGCAAATTATGAGGAACCAGATCATGCAAATATAAAAAAAACTCTACCATAAATTATTCGTGAGGTGATGAAGCTCGGCAAAATTGAATGGAGTCAAATCGCAAACGACACAAGATCATGATAAAAAGAGCCCAAGATCATACAGTAGGCAATTTAAACATTCAGAAATTTTACACTAAAGAAACACGAGAATGCTGTCCACTCAAGCCATACATTTATTTGGAATATAGTGTTGACGCAGTTGATGAACAGAAATAAAGAGCAAGTTCAAAAACTCAAGAAACTTGATGATTAACGTTAGATTTTACAAAATACAAATCACCCAACACAACATCTAGTTTCTTACAAAACTGAACTTCAAGCAAAATCCAAACTAACCAAACAAAAACACTTGGTTTTTTTTTTCCTTTTAAATAAAACCTTCAGTCAAAGTTGGCCTCTCACCTTCTCTCTCCCCTTCCTCCTCACTACCATTCTCTTCTTTCTTCTTCAGCCCATCACCCAAACAACCACCTCTCTCATTCTCTTTCCCCTCCACGTCACCACCAACCACGACTACCTTATCTCCGTCCTCCTCAACCACTCCACCGCCTTTCTCAGCCACACATGATCCCGGCGTCTCCTTTCCCATCTCTATTCCCACCAACGCATCTGACGCTCCCGGGACCGGCGGCACACCGACCAGCTTGTCAGAAGCGAACTTAGCCCCCTCCGGCCAAGGGTCTTGGACGCATTCAGCGGATTCATCTTCGTCTGAAAAGATGGAGGTCGCACGTGACTTGACAGCAGAGGCTGCTTTGAGGAAGGCTTCTTTGATTAAATCAGGCGGAAGGGCACAGTCCTCGAGGCCCGCGTCTTCCAGGCGAGGAGGCACGATCTGGTCAAGTAATCCAGTGCCTTCTTTTGTTGCCTCCATGAAATAGAATCAATCCTGGACTACCACTCAACCGCAATCTCTTAAAATGGTGGCCTTTTTCCTTTTTTCTTTTTTCTTTGTGCCTTGCTAGCTTTACCGACTTTTCCAGCCAAATATAAATATTAAGAAAAAATAAGATGAGATTAAGAATGTAAAAAATATTAAAGAGATAAATTTTAAGAATATTTGATAAAAATTGAAAAAAATAGTAGATCATAATATAAATTAAATTAATTTTATATTTTATATATGATTACAAAAATACTATATAATACATATTTATAGTTTAAAATAGAAATTAAAAAATAAAAAGACTAAAATAAGTTTAAATTCAAAAGAGAGTACGTTGAAAAACCAAAGATTTTTAACTAGTTTAACATGCTTGAAAGTGTAATTGCGGTTATTTTATAAAGTATTTTTTATTTTTATTTAAAAATATATCAAAATAATATTTTTTTTATTTTTTAAAAATTATTTTTAATATAGTATATCAAAATAATCTAAAACTATTAAAAAAAACATTAATTTAA
>Ga0307517_10014361_pt1 | contig 10643 bp, 6 predicted proteins | sample 23_EM_MG_FD_194515 | JGI IMG/M metagenome (GOLD analysis project Ga0307517, IMG submission 194515) | Populus trichocarpa ectomycorrhiza microbial communities from riparian zone in the Pacific Northwest, United States - 23_EM | ecosystem: Host-associated > Plants > Roots > Unclassified | place...
ATAAAAAAAAAATCATTTTTTTAAAAAAAAAAAAAAAAAATAAAAAAAAAAAAAAAACACCCAAGGAGATAGGCACGAACCATTGCAACACCTCCAGCGATTGAAATCTCAACACCACGAGAAATCATCGTCACTTCCCCCCACCCACCTCTCGTCCCCCACGATGGCTTCTGCCTAGGGGTTGACGTTAAGCCATCTTCCCTCCTCTCCTGGGGCACGCCTGCCTCCCCTCCCTGGGGTTCTTGTTCCCGTTCATCGTTGACACCCGCTCATGAAGTTCCGTTCTCCCCGTTACCCCGCACTTGCTTTGCACCTCGCTTAGCATTTTGCTCGGTCGGAAAGCTTCTCGCTTCGTTCACGGTCGGCGATATGGCGCCCGGACTCTCGGTCAAAGTAAGACTTTGGTTCTGCTGGGCTTGTACCTCTGATGGAGAAAGCTTCGGTTAGTAATATCACGGTCCCGCTCGGTCTCGCTGTCGTCCCAAAAGCCCTTGGTATGGCCCGTTAGTCGGTTGTGGCTAGCCCGCTCGCGATCCTTCCTCTACCCCCCTCCCGGTTCTGTCCGCTGGCACCGTACTGCCCCCTAAGCTGGCACCTTACTGCTAATCCTCCTCCCAGGCTGGCACCCTACTGCTCCCCACCGGCTGGCACCCTACTGCTACTCTCCGGCTGGCACCCTACTGCTACTCGTCGTTGGCTGGCATCCCCTCTGCCCGGTGGCTCCGCTCGCCTACCTACCTCTCTCCCTCCTGCGATTTACTCTACGGTCGCAAACCTCGCTTAGGTTACGGTTGATCATGGTATTGCACTGCCTCCTTGGTCTCTCCTAAACGCCGACGCGTCGCCACCCTCCGGTCAGTCCCGACCGTGAACCGGCCTGCCCCTTACGGCGACTAGCCGCGGGGCCTTTTGGTTAGGCATATTGGCAATAGTAGTTATATCTAGGCGTTTCTTTGATTCTTTTCTTAGTGTTACCTGGGGGCCTGCTGAAGGGTTTGGGTCTCTCTCCTGTACGTTTCTATGAGTTGTTTCCCTACGTGTCTGAGGTGCGAGTCTTAGGTGCTAGGCGGGGGAAGTTTCTTCTATGGTCTCGGGGGGTTTGATTTTTCCTATGACGAGGTGAAGCGGGCGGGAAGACGTTTGCTTATAGGTTTTTTATCTCCATAGCTAGCGCTGCATGAGTCTTTTGTACCTTTAAACATAATAACGATTTGAATAAATAAATAAAAAAACACCCAAGGAAATAGGATCTTCACACAACCATCTAAGTAATACAACACTTGGATACTGGAGCACGGGCCAAGCCCTTTGACAGTGACCTTCCCGTGGTGCAAGATATACAAACCTATTACTCTACTTCTTACGCAAACCTCTATCACTCGAACGCGAGCACCTAGTCCTCTAGCAATTGGACTTTGTACCTTCCGGTCTTATAAGCGATAAGACTTCCTCCAACAAGACTATGAAAATAGTCAACGATCACGATATGCACTACGATTAGTCGTTCCCCGTTTAAAACGAAACACCGTCGGGAATGTGTTTGTTACAGTTTCTCAATATTTCAATCTGAGGGCTACTTTCTTTCATAATTATATAGCTCACCTCTCATTCACAGAAAGATGGGCCAGGACAAAGTGCCACATACTAAGCAGGCCCGGAGAGAGGAGAGGGGAGGGGCAGAAAAAAGGGAAGGGAAAGAAGCAGAGAGGAAGGACAGGGAAAGGGGGGAGGGTCGAGGAAGAGGTATGATATCATAATAGGTGAGAGGAGGGGAAGCATTTGCAATGACTAAAGAAAGATAGAGTCTGTAGAAGCATATATGCCCTTAAGGTCACAATTACAACGCCTTTTTCTTTCTAACTTATACAGCCAATACTTAATACCAACTAACAATAAGCAGCTATAGATATATGATGCAGGTGAATGAGTGAGAAGGTCAATGGTTAGAGAGAAAGAGGCAGGGGGTGGGAGTAGGTCTAGGGGTAGGTGGAGCAGAAGAAAGGGAGTGATAGGCCTGAGGGGGAGGAGGGTACAGGGTTGGGGAGCAGAGGGGAATTGGCAAAGGGAGAGTAATGATGGGGGGTAGAGGAAGGAGTCCCTATGAAGACTAAAGTGAGATAACACCTAGACAAGCATATGCCCCCCTCGAGGTCTCGAGGGAAGAGCTTCTAGTTCTATCGTACTATGTAATCTAACTAAATAACTAATATTTACATGTTTAATTGAGATTTCTTATTCTGATCCTATGTACAAAATCGTGGAATTGGTGGGGGAGTGCGGTTAGCATGGCCAGAATATTTCCTGTTCCCAGGAAATATTGCTTGACCATGGCCCCTTCATCCCGCCCCACTAATCCCTGGTAATCGTTCAAGAGTGAGTAACAGGGGGATAATAGGAGGTTATAGAGGCGCCGGGGAAGCCAGAAGAGTGAAATCATGGATAGTACACTCCACATATGTAGTTGTCAGTGTACGTATTGTTCGTCAGCTCTAACGTACTACACCAGTGAGAGTTATACGAATTAGCAACGAATACTCCACCAAGGAAGGGTGTATACTTCCCACGAAACTCCCCATAACAGCAGCCCTCCCTCCCCCATCCTCTCTCTCTCTCTCTCTACCCACCAAGGCTTGCCTCGCGGAAGTTTGCCCCCTACTTTACAATGAATCAGCATTCCAAAATCCAGAAAAATCGTGTGAACGATGACAACAGTGAAAACAGCCACAGGAAGAAGGAGAAGAGAGAAGCGAAGCCAGTCAGCGGTCTCCCTACATCCTCTCACTGTGAGGAGGCTGGTTTTCTCTGTCCGTATGGCGATAAGGATCCCCACAGCTGCACAAATGACTCGTGCACCACATGTCACAAATCGTGACTAAGCACGGCAGATTTCACATGACTCATACTTATGAGTCATAAGGTATGTTGGATTTTACACTATGACGTCACTTGACTCATAGTTCTCACATGACTACGCACTCGCGAGTTATTGTTTTATTATGATTGGTTAATTGTTTTATGACTCACGATTGTGACGTCACACAATGTAATGACTTTCGCACATGACTCATATTATGAGTCATGGGTGTCACGCATGTGACTCATTCGAGCACATGACTTGGTTTATGAGTTGTGATTGGTTAACGGAATATTGCGCGATGACTCATATGAGTCATCGATGGGTTTCGCGCTATGACTCACTATGAGTCATAGGGATTTATGTAGCGCGAGGTGATGAGTCACCTGGGTTAGGGTTGTGAGAAGATGCCTATATAAGAGACTTGGGATTGCCCAAGGAGATAGGATCTTCACGCAACCATCTAAGTACTTTTCTATACTTCAAGATATTGCAATACGATTACGCTTTACTCTCTTCGCACACACTCCTCCTATACGAGAGCCTACGCTCTAAGAACCCGGAGACTATTGTGATAAGTCTCGACGGGCCGCCCGAACATAGAACTATTGTGATAGTTCTATTAAGCGCGACAATTCACCCACCTTACTATCCGAAGAGATAGTGTCTCTCGACGGATCGCTCAAAGACAAGCAAGCCAGTTCCGTACTATCTGAAGAGATAGTATTTCCCTGCACCCTATTAAAGACGAGAACTCTTCCTCACCCCAGGAAACAAGTATCGTTGCCTGTTGCATAAAGACCTGACAATAGGATTGTTACATTTGGTTGCGTCACATCGCAACACCCAACGATAAAACGGCCCAACAACCTGTCGATCAGGAGATCGACCTCACCGAAACCAAAATCGACCTAGAAGGACTAGGAGAAGCATTAGCCGAGTCTATCCAACACTCGCGAGCTGCAAGCGCCACAACAGATAGCTCAGAAGAAGGTTCTGACTCGGACGAAACGGACGCAGTACCTACAAGAAGAAACACGATGGCATCCACATCCACACCTAATCCAGACACGAAGGGCAAAGGAGAGGATCCACCCTTGCCATCCAACCTCACGCCGGATCAAATACAGCAAATCATTGGAGCCTTAACAGGGGGATCTGGAAACACGAAGAAGCCTAAAATTAAGGAACCCAGCACATTTCACGGCGAATGAGACCAACTCAGAGGTTGGCTGGCCCAGCTGTCAGTCTACTTCAAAGGAGTGGGATGGGAATTCAAGTACAACAACGACAAAATTGTCTATGCTCTTAGCCTTCTGAGAGGTGACGCGTTGAAATGGGCTACGCCATACATCGAAAGACGACAGGATGTAACCTGGAGCAGCTGGGACGACTTCAAGAATGAATTGCAGGGCCAGTTTGGCGAAATAGACGAACAAGGAGCAGCAAGAGCAAAACTCATGAGAATGGCTCAAGGCTCGAAAGGAGCTACAGAATACTGGAACGAATATAGACTGATCGCCAGTCAGACCGGAATGGACGATGCGACCCTGACCTACAACCTAATGAGGGGGTTCAAAACGGAACTCCAAGACGCATGGGGAATGGACGGATCAGACTCGCAAGACCCCCAATTCGTGGCCAATTGGGCCATCAAAAAAGAGACAAAGATGGCAGCCATCAAACACATGTGTCACGGGACAATCAGCAAAGAAAAGACTCCATCTCCAGGAACCCCACGAAATCAGAATGGGACCTTCCGACCCCAGAACGACAACCAGGGAGATCCAATGGAGTTGGATGCTACCCGACGAAGACCTGGATTCAACATCTCAGCCAAAGAATACCAACGAAGGATGAGAAGCAATTTATGCCTCAAATGCGCTAAACTAGGACATCGAGCGGCGGTATGCCGAAGCCAGGCCAACAGCAAAGAAGGAGCGGCCTAGGAGCGACAACAAAAAACAATGGAGACCACCAGCCAAAGCCAGGGAAATGGAGGTCGCAAAAGAAGAAGAATCGGGAAACGACGAAAGTCCCCAGTAAGCAATGGTCTGAGGGACAGGACTAAACCAAAGCCCATTGAGATGAGGAACCTTTACGCGGCACTCAACAACACGGAAGCATTGAACAACGAAAATGACCATATTATGGTCACCGTACGACTACAGGGCACAACAAGACAAATCACAATCAACGCGATGATCGACTCGGGAGCAACTGAGGACTTTATCGACAAAGAGTTCTGCAGCAAATACAACATCAGAACAACAAAAGCAAAGACGATACGAGAAGTTTACCTGGCGGACGGTCGACCCAGCGCTATGGGACCAATCACCCATACAGCGAAAGTACCTATGGACATCAGTAGCCATAGGGAATTGGCGACATTCCAAGTGGCGAAACTACCCAACCATGAGATTATCCTCGGGCTGCCATGGTTAAAGCAGCACAGTCCCCGAATCAACTGGGGGCAAGGAAAGATCACCTTCGAAAGCGAAAGATGTACGACGTGGTGTTTAAAAGAATCACCCACGGTATACGCGATACCAGAAGACGAGGCGCGAGAAGAGAACTTGAAAGTTGAGTTCGGCGCGAGTCGAAGCAAGAAAGATCAGAGGATCCAAGTTAGGTTACTTGATCCTCAAGCAAGAATACCGACTCGAGGATCGGCAAAGGCTGCAGGACACGACCTGTACGCAAACGAAGAAAGGACTATTCCAGCACAAGGCCAAGATGTTGTCCCAACTGGAATATCAATCATACCACCTAAAGGAACCTACGGACAGATAGCACCACGAAGCGGCATGGCAGTTAAACATCAAATTGCTGTCAATGCAGGTGTGATCGACTCCGACTATACCGGCGAAATCAAGGTGGTACTAGTCAATATGGGCGACCAGGACTACCAGATCCGAAAAGGAGATCGAATCGCGCAACTCATCACGGAGAAAATAGTCGAAAGCGACTGTTACCAAGTCCCTAAGCTGGGAAAGACCGACCGAGGTCAACAAGGATTTGGAAGCACGGGAACTTCCAAAGCGCAGATCTGCGAGATCAGTGCGCGAGCTTTTGGAAAGTTCTACTGACAACCCGACACGACCACGGGTATCCTCAAGTACAACAAGAAAGAAGGACGAATAAGCCTAGAATCGGTTAACATTAGCACCGAGCTAGCCATCAAAAGCGGAAAATACCAGAAGAAAAGAAAACTGGAGGAAATGGTACCTCCAGAATATCACGGATACTTGGACGTATTCGAAGAAGAAGAAAAAACAAAGCTACCGCCTCATCGACCAGGAGTAGACCTGGACATCAAACTGGAGGAAGGGCAAGGACTGCCTGTCAAAAAAATTTACGCACTCTCCCAGGACGAACTGGAAGAACTCTGGAACTACATCAAGCAAAATGAAGAACGGGGATGGATAAGAGAAACTTACTCCGACGGAGGATCTCCCATCATGTTCGTCAAAAAGAAGGACGGAAAACTCCGACTATGTGTCGACTACCGAGCGCTCAACTACGTCACCAAGAAAGACAGATATCCTCTACCCCTGATAGGGGAAGCCCTAGACAGGCTACGGACCGCTAAATACTACACAAAGCTGGACATCAAGGATGCATATCACAACGTCAGAATCAAGGAAGGAGACGAATGGAAGACGACCTTCACCACGAAATACGGCACTTATGAATATTTGGTTATGCCCTTTGGGTTAACCAATGCACCAGCGGCTTTCCAGAGATGGATCAACAAGACATTGCAGTCCTATATCGATATATGCTGCATAGTATATCTGGACGATGTCCTCATATATTCAGACAGTCTGGAACAACACCAAAAAGACGTGGCCGCCATTATCCGAGCCATCAGAAAGCAAGGAATGAAACTCAAACCGTCAAAATGCGAGTTTCACCAACAAGAAACGGAATACCTAGGATTCATCATCAACAACGAAGGAGTCAAAGCCGACCCTATCAAAACGGCAGCCATATGGGATTGGAAACCACCTACCAACAAGAGAGGAATCCAAGAATTCATGGGATTCTGTAACTTCTACCGACGGTTTATAGAAGGATTCAGCAGGACAGCCAAACCCCTATACGACAGAACCAAGAAAGACGTCAAATGGGAATGGGGGGACAAGGAACAAGCGGCGTTCGACGAATTACGACAGAAGTTATGCTCAACCCCAGTGTTGACATACTTTAAACCAGGAAGACCACTCCTCATCGAAACCGACGCTTCAAAATATGTATGCTCGGGCATATTATCTCAACATGACGAAGACGGGAAATGGAGACCGATAGCGTATCGGTCAAAAACGATGGCACCTGCAGAATGCAACTACGACGTACACGATAAGGAACTATTAGCCATAGTTCAAGCACTCAAGGGATGGAGACGATACCTCAGAGGAAGCGGACAACACTTCAAAGTCCTAACCGACCACAAAAACCTAATAAGGTTTACAACAACGAAAGAGTTAACGGACCGACAAATCCGATGGAGCCAAGTACTAAGTGGCTTCGACTTCAAAATCGAATTCCGACCAGGAAAAGAAGGAGGCAAGCCGGATGCCTTAACAAGACGAAAAACGAACATGCCTCAGGAAGGAGACGAAAGGCTCACACAGAAAGAAAGGATTCTCTTGCCAAAAGAGAAATACTTCGACACCAGCATCCAAGAAATGGAAACAATGAGACTTGAAGAAGCAAGCCACGAAGAACTTCGGAACGAAACGGCGCGAAACGAAGAAATTCAAACAATAAGGAAAGCTTTGAAACCAGGAGACAAGGAAATGAAGGGAGTGGCCTTGGGACTCTGCCAATGGAAGGACGAATACCTATGGCACCAAGGAAAAATTTGGGTTCCCAACAAAGAGGGAATTCGGACCAACCTTATACGGCAACACCACGATATCCCACAAGTGGGGCACGGAGGAACGGCAAAAACGACGGAGCTCCTACAACGCAAATACTATTCGCCTCATATGCGAGATACGATAAAACAATACGTCAAGAATTGCGACATTTGCCAAAGAACGAAGGTGGTACGACATGCACCTTATGGCCTGATGAAGCCAAATGAAGCCCCAGATCGACCGTGGAAATCAATATCCATGGACTTCATCACGGACTTGCCGAAATCCGAGGGAAATGACGCAATCCTGATCGTCATCGATCGACTCACAAAAATGGCTCATTTCCTACCATGCACTAAGGAAATAGATACGCGTCAATTCTCGGAACTCTTCATGAGGGAAATATTTCGATTGGATGGACTGCCTAAAGATATCATAACGGATCGAGGATCCATATTTACTGCAGACCTATGGAAAGAAACGACAAAACAACTAGGAATAGAACGAAGATTGAGCACGGCATTTCACCCTCAAACGGACGGACAAACGGAACGGACGAATTCCACTTTGGAACAATACCTCCGAGCATATGTCAATTATCAACAAGACAACTGGAAGGAGCTCCTACCAATGGCAGAATTCGCATACAACAATGGATATCAAGAAAGCATTAAGCGCACACCCTTCTTTGCCAACTACCGAGTCAACCCCGAATATCAAACGATCGGGCACCTAATGCAAGGAAAAATCACACCACCGGAAGAAATGAGTCAATTACACGACACCCTGCAAGCGGAAATGACGGAAGCGCAGCTAAGACATAAGGAATACTACGATGCAGGAAGAAAACCTGATCCGAATTTACAATCAGGAGATATGGTCTGGTTATTGCCAAGAAACATACGAACAACAAGGCCATGCAAGAAACTGGATTACAAGAAAATCAGACCCTTCAAAATCTTGGCAAAGATAGGAGCAAGTGCTTATAAGCTCGATCTTCCACCTTCAATGAGGATCGACAATACATTCAACATTTCTCTTCTTGACCTTTATCACGACAATAAGTTTTCTTCTCAACAAACACAACCACCACCTCCAGTTATCATCGAAGAAGAACCTGATTACGAACTCGAACAAATCATCGATTCTCGACTACACTACGGAAAGCTACAATACCGGGCCAAGTGGACCGGTTATCCTCCTGAACACGACAAAGTCTGGTACCCCTATGAAGATTTCGAAAATGCAGACATCGCAAAACAACAGTTCAACCAAAAGTACCCCAGGAAGCCCGCTCTCGATCAAGATCGAGGAACACGAGAATGGAGAAACTTGGGTCTCCATAACACCACCACCACAACTCGCACCACCACCACCACCTCCACGAATGACGACACCAAGACCCCCAACACCCAAGACCCCGCAAGAGGGATGGGAGACCAACGTGGGACTACCCACGAGCCCCCCATACCGAGCCCCACAAGTGTGGGAAGAAGCAGAAAGGAAAGAAAAAGCTCGCCAGGAGCACGACCAGCTGTCATGGACAGCATGTTACGACGACGGGTGCAAGACCCACTTTCGAGACAAGGAAGCCTGGGGATGGTTTCCCCAAGACCGATCTCGGTCTGTGCCATCAGCACCGGTATCGGATCGCAACAAAAAGCAACAGAGGAAACGCCACGGACAGAGCGTGACATGGTACAAATGCTTCGACGACAAATGCTTCGTCCATGTGCAAGAGAAGATCAAAGCCGGGTATTACCCGCAGGAAAATGGCGAAAGGAAACCCCTCGCGAAATGGCACCGGAGACACCCCGAGCCAGAACGACGAAGGAAATTCGGGGCCGTGAGGACACGGCAGGAGAGGGAGGGGAGTGAAAAAACTCAACAAGATGTCGGAGCCCTACAAAGGCAAATCCAGGAATTGCTAGACGAAAAGCAACAAACACTGGAAAGGGACCAAAAAACCCGACAGGAGTTAGCCAACTACCAGAATACGATCGGACGAATGCGCGAAGAAATCCAAGGACTTCGCAGAACGGTCGCGGGATCTGGTTTCAGCATGGCAAGGATGAAGAACGAGATGGACACCAGAAAGCGAGCAAACGAAGAGCTCGAACACAGGAACCACAGCCTCCGAAAGGAGCTCAGAAGAGCGGGGCAGAGGTTGTTAGATCTGGGAGTGTAGCATCGTGGGACCGATGCTAAGGGAGACGGGAGCTAATGTCGCAAATCGTGACTAAGCACGGCAGATTTCACATGGCTCATACTTATGAGTCATAAGGTATGTTGGATTTTACACTATGACGTCACTTGACTCATAGTTCTCACATGACTACACACTCGCGAGTTATTGTTTTATTATGATTGGTTAATTGTTTTATGACTCACGATTGTGACGTCATACAATGTAATGACTTTCGCACATGACTCATATTATGAGTCATGGGTTTCACGCATGTGACTCATTCGAGCACATGACTTGGTTTATGAGTTATGATTGGTTAACGGAATATTGCGCGATGACTCATATGAGTCATCGATGGGTTTCGCGCTATGACTCACTATGAGTCATAGGGATTTATGTAGCGCGAGGTGTTGAGTCACCTGGGTTAGGGTTGTGAGAAGATGCCTATATAAGGGACTTGGGATTGCCCAAGGAGATAGGCACGAACCATCTCTCCTCCACCTCCGGCGATTGAAATCTCAACACCACGGGAAATCATCGTCACTTTCCCCCACCCACCTCTCTTCCCCCACGATGGCTTCTGCCTAGGGGTTGACGTTAAGCCATCTTCCCTCCTCTCCTGAGGCACGCATGCCTCCCCTCCCTGGGGTTCTTGTTCCCGTTCATCGTTGACACCCGCTCATGAAGTTCGGTTCTCCCCCTTACCCCGCACTTGCTTTGCACCTCGCTTAGCATT
>Ga0307517_10014362_pt1 | contig 10643 bp, 6 predicted proteins | sample 23_EM_MG_FD_194515 | JGI IMG/M metagenome (GOLD analysis project Ga0307517, IMG submission 194515) | Populus trichocarpa ectomycorrhiza microbial communities from riparian zone in the Pacific Northwest, United States - 23_EM | ecosystem: Host-associated > Plants > Roots > Unclassified | place...
ACCATCTCAACCCAATAGCTTAAGCTGTTAGGTGAGGTCCCAGGATATGATTTATATTATTCTCTAACACACCCCCTCAAGTGAAAGCCCTTTGGGCTTGAAACTTGCACATGCCCACATTACCTTGTGCTTAATTTTTATCAAATAAATGGGGATGGTGAGATTCGAACTCGTGACCGCTTGGTCATCAAGGCTCTGATACCATGTCAAAGAACCATCTCAACCCAATAGCTTAAGCTATTGGGTGAGGTCCCAGGATATGATTTATATTATTCTCTAACATAGCTCCTGACTTTGGTCATATGCCTAGCTACCATGTTTAGTTGCTCAAGCAGAGTTTCATTTTATATATGCAGTTGTATGCTGATTGTCATCCACTGTTTTTAATGCCAAGTAAGTGTACTGGACATGGTGACAAATTGATAATTGTACTTCTCATTTGCCAATCGGCAGAGCCTTTCCATTTTTGCTATTGTTTCAAGGAGAGCCAGCCGTGGAATATGTTCCACCATGACTCTGGATGATGGCGGCGGCGATGCCTAGCATATATAACCAAAGCCTTGACAGCAGAGGTAGAAAAATGTTATGCCAATCATCGCTATATTCGAGGGCTTCTTCATTGTCTTGTTCTCTGAGGGAGGTGATTTTAAAGTATCATGAATTCATTTAACTTATGGGATTGTGATATTGTCTGATATCATGCTGAAAATTACAGGCTAGCTAGCTAAGAACACTGCCAGAATTTGCTTCATAAGCTTGGTTTCTTTGTTGTTTAGTTTTAGAAAATTAATATTTGCCTACAATATTTATTTAAATCACCTCTTTTTAATAAATCCTTGATCCAAGTAAAAACATAAACGGTTCTAAATAGATTTAGCACTTACAATTCCTTCAATTGACCCAATCAAGCCTACAATTGATACAAGAAAGCAAACAAAGCTAAATGTTCTGAGAACAACCCATTTTCTTGTCCAAGCCTCTATTTTGTTCTGTACAAAATACATTTCTACTGGGAAATATATGGCTAATGGCCAAAAGTTTAAGGCCCCTAATAGCCCCAGAACTTGGTTGAAGTAAGGGAAAACAGTGGCAATCACGGTAGTTGACACAACATATGCAGTTCGAAAACATATCCTGAAAATATTAATGTGAAAAGAAGGCAACAGTGGGAGTTTGATGCTGTAGAAGTTATTCAGAAATCCACTGTTTGGGAACTTCTTCGAGGACCAACGTTCTACAAACGTGAATACTGGCTGACTGAAGAGCTGACAGAGAAAGAAACATGTATCATAGTTACTCAAAAACTTATCAAACTGCAAGCTGTAAAATGAAATCCTCGTCCAACTATTGTTCGCGACAGAATAAAGAGAGCATCGCCTAGGACACAGGAGATGCAATGGATTTGATGGAAACAGGTAGCATGTTTGCAGTTAGCGTAGGATATTTTTTACTTTTAAAGCAGGGAAGAGAGTAAAAGGGATGTACCTGATAGCCTCCAACCAAATGTAGAACAATGCAAGCATTAGCAAAGTCAATGAGCCAGTAAGGCTCATAAAATCCAAGTCCTGTCAAAAGATTTCCAGGAGTACTGTTGCCAAAAGCTGCGTATCCAAAGCATCCACATAAGAGGTAAAATAATGTTGTCAAGAAGAGTGCAATCATCGATGCCTTCTTCATGGTCTTGTTCTCAGGTGGAGGTGACTTCAAAGTATCCTTCATTTAACAATTTTCTAGTTCATTTTAGCTCTGATAGTTTGTAAGATAATGAATTTTGGACAATAGAGGGCAGACCTGAATTTCAAAAAGAATTAGTGCGTATGGATAGGCGTAAGCAATGTCCCCAAGAGCTTCAAAGACTAACCATAGTTTTTTAGCTCTAGTAGCAGCTGGGGCACCCGTAATGCTTCCCTTGATCATCCCATTTTCTGCAATTAGAAAAAAAAAAAATTAAAGGCAAAGAAGCTGACTACAAAAACATGTGATCCATGATTATTTTTTTCAATACAACATATTTGTTGCAATTTTGAATTTTCACAGATTTGTTCGTATCTGAGGATTGAATTTCAATTGCAAAGCCAGATGCCTCTGATAATAGAGAATGAATAAACATCTACCTATTACTGTAGCCAAGCCAAGTCCAAATCCTATAAGAGAGTAGGCAAAAGACATGATTGCAGCAAGAACTGAAAGCCATTCTATGCTGTGGAAATCTGGTATCTGCGATGTTACAATCTGAACAGCTCCGAATATCAGCATATACGGAGTATACACGTATTCACAAGGTGCATTGTGACCTTTTTCATGGTAACAGTTTGATCGTCGAATTGCGCTGCAATGTTGTTAGATAATGGCTCAAACTTCACAATAAACGAAACACTATGGCATAGACAATAATGGTGCTCGATAATTGGAATAAAACAAGGCATAAATCAAGAAATTCACCATGGAAGTACCTCATACTAGTCGAAGTGGTAATGACATATGCAGTGCAAATCCCATACATGAACAGATATTGAAACAATCCGCAAAGGCATGTCTGGGTTTTACCTGCACCGTCACCACTCAAAATTAGGATGCTTGTAGAAGGTAGATCATCTAAACATTCCCAAGCATGAATATACAGGGAACAAAATAAGCTCATGGTTTAAAAGGGAGTGGGTGTTTTGCTACCAAGATTCACTCTAACAGCATCCATGTAAGAGTAGTTTCGTGTTCCAGTGACAGGGTCAGGATATCTGTAGCAATCAGAAAGAAGCACAACAGAAACATAGGTGACAATAGCAAAGCAAAGCATGGCAACTGGACCTGCTATCCATCCTAGCTGTGCTACACTCCAAGCCAAAGACAGAACACCAGAGCCGATGACAGCCGTAATTATATGAGCTATGCAACTCCATAAGGTTCCTGGTTCAGTTTCCGGCAGGAGGTAAACTCAAGATTAACAGAGCACGCAACAAAATATACAAATTAGACTGGGAAGTTGGAAGTGTCATTACCGGTTCTTCTTGTCCGCCCATCATCATCAAGCAACAAACTATTCTCTAGCTCATGTTTGACTGCCATGACTATCAAATTCAAGGGAGGCAATGAAGTTCGCTACAAATTTCCTACCTGTAAACCCAGAATGTAAGGATTAAGCTCAACAAGATCTGAAAGAAACACTGTGCCCTATGCATAGCAATGATGTAAAACACTATGCCCTACACACGTCATAATAGTTGATGTGGTCATTTGTATCTATCCCTCTCACATCATTAAGATTTCTCCATTTCTCTTGGTGAGAATATCAGTGTCAGTGACAGAACTTTACTGGAGATATCCTACCAGCTATCCTATATGGAAGACACAGAATTGAGAACTATTTGATGTAGTAATTAAGAAAAGACAGAACTCCGACCTGTTCGTGTTTGGAGGTTGATTAAGAAATTCTACCCTGAAAACCCTTTTCATCAAGGTTGATTAAAGATTCGGATACTTGAATCTAAAACATACCACCATGTCCGATAGCCCCATTTTAACTCCATATTCTGTTCACCTTTCCCAACTTTTCTTGTTGGTCAATAACATTGCCTTTAGCCTTATAGGGCCAGATGATGGTTAACAGCACTCACAGCCCTTTCACTAACATGTGTTTCTTTTTTCTGTTACTGTTGTCAGAGTTTGATGACGAGTTGTCATCAAACATTGAAACACTTTAACAAAAAAATTGCTCCTTTTTTTAGTGTGGATATGATGACAAAACTCCAGAAGGGCCCATGTTCTATGAAACCAGTACGTACATGAGTTGGACAGACAGACAATAAGTCTGCTCTTTTAATTTTCTCAACTGGGTATGTCCAAACATTCATATTTAAGAGCATTCATGCCAAGACCAAACTCATTCATTAGCGGCTACGCTAGCTCTCAAATTGGAGTGCAAGGCTGTCTTCCATTGGTTAACTGAAGTCGTGTGATCAGCAGGCATGTTGCATAGAATAGGAACAGCAAATTGATTCAATGTTTAAGGGAGAATCAAGTCATGATAGGACTTCCAAATCACTTTAGTTAACACCAAGAAAACATGTAAAGGGACAAATCTGATTACAGCAGGGTACTGAGAGGTTCTCATCGTGTCTTCAATAATACAATTTGAACTAATATACCAACAAGTTTGAGGTAAAGAAACATATTAAACCTTAACAAAGAAAGAAGAAAGTAACGGAAGGGTGGAGCTTGGGCCATACCTTTCGGGGCTACTAGATGCACAAGGCAAAACCACCGCTCATGCAATCTACTCCTGTGCATATACTCGAAACCAGTTGCCTCTTTTCTCCTCAAGTATGCACTGTCAGAATTCCATTTCAAGCAATAATTGGTGGATGCACTGTCAACTATCTTTGTTCTTAAAAACAATATTTGCATATATGAAAATGACACAAAATAAATAATATTTGCCAATTTGAGCATAAAAAAATAGTGTGATCCCTTTCATTGCATCACAAGGAGCACCTAGTCATTGAAATTAATTAAAAAAAAGGGCATTTGGAAATAATAATGTCAAGGATTTTCTCGTGAAAATTTTTTACTACTACATGAGAAACCTCAGATCACAAGCAACAGTAGTCTAGTACAGGCGCACACAGATTCTTTCCCATCGTGTCATTAATGTCTTGATGTTTTGGATGCTATGTGAGTCTATCAGCATTTATCTTGACTGGATCAGTTGAAGGGCTTATCAGAGCAAGAGTAAGCCAAGGACTGCATTGTATCTGTTGCATTGATCCCATTAAATATTATCCTTAACATCATCAGCATCAAGAAAAACTTATTAAAGTCTTCGTTCAGAAAAGAAGTTAGTTTCAGAGGAAGCATAAGCTAGCCCGAAGATATCTTCAAATTCTTTATCCCTTTTTGTATATATTAAACACATAGCAGACACAGTGTGCAGAAGATTTTCTTTGGTTTTGCTCTTACAAAATGGATACCGGAAGCCTTGTTAAGGAAGGTCCGGCTCTCCTCGAGTACCCAAAGTATCTTTAATGATAGAAAGAAAACGCTACCGTTTTGAGAATGTAAGCGACCGTTATGTTTCTGCTTTTTTGTTTAGAAATATATTTAAATAATATTTTTTTAAAATTATTTTTAATATTAATATATCAAAATAATTTTAAATAAAAATTCTTTTTAATTTTTTTTAAAAACGGCTTCGGGTTATATTACCAAACAAAATGATCGGCTATACTGACCTGATCCTGATCGAATTATCCATATTCCTTTTCAAATCAACCCCAGGTCAGGTTTGTCTACTACGGTTAATAGTTTATAATTAAGGGTAAAGTCGTCTTTGTGCTTTTATTTCTTGTCCTATGTGGTAAGAAACTTTAATAATTCAGAAACAAAAATCAAACAGCAGCACAGTTCAATTATCATCAGCGACGAATTATTTGGTTTCCTTTTTCTTTCTTTTTTTCCTTCCTCTTTCCCTTTGTATGTGATTACAGAGCAGAGCCACTGTGCAGAAGGTCTTCGTCTTGGTTTTTTCCCTTGAAAGAATGGGTACCAAAAGCCGTACTAACTGTTTCTATGCTCTCTTCTTCCTCCTTGTCGGTTTTCAAGATTCTGTGCAGGGAAGGTTATTATTAATCAATAAACCTGACCCCAATGATCCTGCTGCATCGGCTCGTTGGCTGGTCTCTCAAAATTCTTGGGGTGTCTTAAAGTATGTCTTCTCTCCCCCTCACTACTTAAGTTTATTTCAGTTGGATTTTTTCTTTATTTATCATTTGCCTTACTGCTTGTGCTGATTAGATTTTTTAATATTTTGATATGGTTTGGCTTTTGGCAAGTTCAGATTGTGAATTTCTTTTGTTTTTTTGGTTCCAGTACCATTTCAAGTGATCTGGGAGGAGCACCATTTGGGTATGTTTTGCCATTTCTTTTGCTATAGAGTTCTTTCTTAATCTCTTATGATTAGAGCTGCATTTTTTAAGTGATTTCTTCAGAAGGGACTCTTTGAAACATTGACAATATGTTTTATTTCTTGGTGAAGGATGAGAATGCTAAAACAAATTTTATACAAGTGAATGAGTTATGGTTTCTGCTAGCTCTTTTATTTCGAAATATTAAATTTTGTCCTCGAAATGTATAGGAGAGTTGAAGTTACTGTTATTATCTGTTCTGGTTTAGTTCGTATCGGATCTTATTCATATGATTGAGATGATTAAGATTGTTTTTGAAGCAAGGGGAGCTGTGCTATTTTTTCGCACCAGCCCTGGGGTCTCGACCCCCGAGATTGCGAAGGCCTTTACATTTGAGTGTAACCATTTGAGACCTTTTGGGAACATATACATTTCTTGGTGCCTGGTTTTAACGTTTTCTGAACTTTTGTGTTGGTAGGATTCTTGCCTGGGATTAACAAAATGTATTATTCTAATTGTTATCATGAGACTTATTTTTTATTCTAACAATTCAAGAGACAAACTGGCTGCAAAAGGTTCAAATATTTTGGAGGGGCTTTGATTTGTTTAAGTCTCCTGCTAGTACAATTACAAGATCCTGATACTACTCAAATTAATTGTTAGACTTGAGATTGTCTCAACTCATACTTGAAGGACACAAATCCGCTGGTGATTGTCAATCAGTTTGGTCATCTTGACCCATTTATAAGCATTTTATACCCTTGCTTTTCCATTTGATCACACATTTACTGGATTTTCTTTGTGCCTTTTCTACATTAAATGATAAAAACTAGGTTTTCCTTTTAACTATACCAGTATGAGGTACAACCATCTTTTCGTTCCGTCCTCTGGTAACAACCATGGTATAATCAAACACATAGCAGAAGCAAAATAAACAGAACATTTTTTATATTTCCTTACCTTTTCATTTTTACCAAAGATTGGCAACTTTGGTGATACTCTTTTTTTATATATAATTCAATCATGGTGAAACATGTTCACATTTCTTGGACTAAAAATCATTGAGTAAGTTTTTCTCCCACATCTATCGATTTCCATTTTTCTGGATTTTCTTGTTATTCTCATGCTCTGATGCATTGTTTTGTGCTTTAGGAATGTTGTTTCATTTAGTGATGGACTACCTGGCAAAGGTAGTGGCATCCCATACTTTTATTTGACAACTCTTGATCCAACTGCGAAAAATGCATTACAAGACCAGAGGTCTTCATTTACTATCAGCGAGTACCCTTTGGGAACTTGTGGAAAGAAAGACCCTGAGAACCCCTCTTGTGCAAAAATTACGTTGACTGGAAAGGTATGTTGCAAAGTCAAGCATCTTACATTCATATTGATATTTGGTTTTAGTGTACACAAGAATTGTATGGAATAAGGTGCCTAAGAACCATTTTCTAGGAGAGCAACCAGCCTATTCTATATGTACATGTAACAAAGCCTAGAAACTGAATTTGCTACTTTTATGATTCTTCTTAGACATTCTAATTAATTTTTCTGATTAGGTCATTCAGATAGTGGTGCGACTGCACACGATATAGAGTATAGATGAAAACTTAAAACTGAAATTTTTCAAAAAAAAAAAAAAGTAATAGCATACCAGCCAAAAGAGTCTTAAACATGACCCAAGCAACTATCATTCCGGAAAGAAAAAATGATAGCGACTGAAAAACTTATTTTGGTAGAAATATAATGCTTTGAAACATTATTGAGCTAAAATGGAATTTAAATATGCTGTCATTGCACCATCTAACTCCAAAATGGCACTATTAGGCTTGTGTTGATCTCTCTATAAGCGTCCACTATTCTCTTCTTGACTAGGTCATGAAAAATTTGCTTCTGTTATATCTTCTTCTTCAGAATAAGGGTCAAACTTTGCCAACCAATGAAACTATCAATGTTGGATTGTTCATCTTTGCAATCCTCGTGAAAAAGATTGAAGATTGAATTTAACCCATTTGACTGATCACTTTCAGCATCAAAATCTGAATTTTCATAAAAGTTTCCTTCCTGATTCCCTTCTTCCTGCAACGGTTGTGTTGTCTGGCACATGACCATCACTGGGTTGCTGTTGATGCAGCAGCTATGGCTGCTGTGATACACCACCCAAGTGTTTTGCCAAATCCAGCCAAAGTTCTTCCCTTGATTTCTAGTTCGAAAGCCCTTTCCTTTTCATTGCTTGTTATAAGTTCCTAACACAAAAGCTCAGTCTTATACCAAACTTGGTGTCATCACCAAAGAGCAAAAAAACACAGCACAGAAATAAACCTCCTAAAAAATAATTCTTGTTCTATTCTCACTTCTACCTGCATCAGATAGGTAAACTAAATTGTCATTTTAAACTCACATATGGATGGATGCTAAACATTTAATCATTTATTTTGTATTTTAAGGTTCTTATTACTCCCTAGTTTCTCTTGATTTCCTTAATTTGAAAACTTTTCCACCATCAAGGTACAAGGTGCAGCTTTATTGAGTTCTGAAGCGAGAAGAGATAACGTCTTGCTGCTGCTGTTTTTCTGATCTTTTTTTTAATTGGTAGCTTGTTGAATACGAGTTTTCTGGAAAGTTGAACTAACTGGAAGTATTGCCTTGCATAATATGTTAGTTGAAGGTACTAAAAGAAAATTCTAAGGAAGCAGAAATAGCTAAAAGCGCCCTGTTTGTGAAGCATCCAGAGATGAGGGGTAATGCTCACATATTAGCAACAGCCTTTTACCATTTCCATATTTTGCAAATCTGAAAATATTAAACAAATAGAGCTTTGTTCTGGCACCTGTTTATCTTATTGTCTTTCGCCCACTTAGCAGGCTTGCGTATTTTGCTTTTGGATGGTTTACAGGTTGGCCTAAGGGTCACAACTTCCAGTTCTTCAAATTAGACATCGAGGATATATTTTTGATCAATTGGTTCGGTGGTCCTAAGCCTCTCACAGTAGATCAGTATCTACATTATAAAGTGTAAGTATTTGAGCAGAGATACTATGTTCTGTTATCAATGAAATAACTATTGTTTTATCTTCAGAATTAAAATTTCGAGTCAATGCCAAAGTGAAGTGAACGGATTAGATTTCTTAAGCTCTAAGAGGTGTTTGGTATGATCTAGTTGTTTGACATTAAGAAAACTTGTTCGTCAACTATTTACGAGTCAAAATTAAAGATTGATTTTGACTTGTAATTTGTTGGATCAAAGAAACAGGAAGTGAGGGACTTGAAACATTGTTTACATTGTTGTTGCTGGACTCTTTTGTTCAAATGAAATATTTTGTCAATAGTAGTTTACAAAAAGTAACTTTTTCCATGTGATTGGCAAAACTCATCCGATTTATATCAAACACCTTTAATGCTGTGTTCTCTGCTGATGCATTTCTTTTCTCCTAACATGTGTGTGTGTGTACCAATTACAGGATTGGACTTGTTGATAGTTTGTGAATGCCCTAGTGATCTCTCTCAACATCTTTGAAGCTGTGTTCTCTGCTGAGGCATTTCTTTTTCCCAAACATGGTTGTGCACATATATATACATACCAATTACAGGAATGGACTTGTTGATAGTTTGTGAATGCCCTGGTGATCTCTCTCAACATCATGGATGCCAAATATGCATCCTGAACCCACTGTAAACAAGAACGGATGATTGTTGTATTTTTCGTTTTATTCGTTGTAATCATACCCCGTTGTAATCATACCCCATTCTATTGACTAGCAACTGTAACAAGCTGAATTACATCATTTGTTCACAATAATGATTGACGATATATTTCATCCGTGTTTCTTTCACAACTGTTAATATAGACCCTGTAGTTATTTTTTTGGTTAATGCAGTTCTTGTAGTTTCAGTCTTGTTAATGAAATCCCTGCATTTAGCTCTACTACCAAATTTCCGTATCTTTCATGTAGTATGTGTCTTTGAACTTTCGCGGTCCATTTGATATTAAAGTGTCTTTCCCTAAGATGATGAATCCATTTGTCTAATGCTTCTAGTATTGCACACAACCATAGTGTCAGACCTGTTCTAGGGTTAGATCTGGTTTAGGGTTGTGCTGGGTCCATAAACTATGATGTCAATAAATCGTCAATAAATCATCAGCCATTAGAAAGTGTAGAGGAACAGTTATGTCTGGTCTACTCAAATGCATCAACGGACTTCTTTCTTACAAGTTGTACAAAACAAACCCCTCCCTCCATTCCCTGTCTCAAGGCTATGGGTGTCAAAATGATGACCCCCACGTACGTGCAACAACCTTAAACTTCGCTTGTTCTGGTCTCAAGGAATTTGAGAGTCTTAGCATGGAGGAGGTGGTAAACTTGTGTGACCAAAGCCCTACCGAAAACATTTGCAATGACCTCCAAAGGATTGTCAACAAGGGAGGGAGAGAGAAAGAGAGTTGACCTCCGAGGTGTCTTGTGGGTGAGCTACCGGCCCACCTCTCACACCCTCGGTGGCGTTGAATTGTTTAGTAAAATCATGCACCTTTGATGCCATTTTTATTCTTTCAAAATTAATTTAAACCCATGCAATATTGCAATATGCAACACCTAACTTTTCTTTTCTTTTGACACTCTCACTTGTGTTCTCTTTTCTTTATAATTTGGTCACCCAAGATTTGAGGCACTGAGGAGGATTTCTCTATTACTACCTGTCATTTCTTTTAGTTTTCATTCATTAGTAGACAATATAGTAGGCTAAGTATTAG
>Ga0307517_10014363_pt1 | contig 10643 bp, 6 predicted proteins | sample 23_EM_MG_FD_194515 | JGI IMG/M metagenome (GOLD analysis project Ga0307517, IMG submission 194515) | Populus trichocarpa ectomycorrhiza microbial communities from riparian zone in the Pacific Northwest, United States - 23_EM | ecosystem: Host-associated > Plants > Roots > Unclassified | place...
GATTAAAAATTAAAAAAAAAACTAAAATCATAATAATAAACATTAACAAACAATTGATGTTTAGACATTATTAGTGTATTTTAAAAAAGTAAGAAAAATACGTGAATCGAATCATTGACCCTGCTAGGTTTAATAAGCAATTTTCATTTAATTATATGATAAAAAAACAATAAATAAACTAGATTAATTACAAAAAGGGTGGTTTTCATGACCTACACAAGAAATAATGCTTACCAAAATGAATAAAAAATTCAAAATTCAATTCTCTGACAAAACAACATTGAATGATGAATTTATTTTTTTAAAAAAAAACTAACAAAAATAAACAATTTGAGTTAATTCAAATTAATATGCCAGACTCGCAACTCGGGTCATGAAATCAGGATAACCTCATAAAAAATAAATTGAAAAAAAATACAATGCTTAGTTTCCAACAATTCAAATGTGAAAGAACAAAATAAAAAAAAATCAATTAACAAAAAAAACAAAATAATACTAGCAAACCCGAACAAGTTCACCAAATCCCGCCAATCAGATTTCGTGAATAGAATAATCTAATAAAAAAAAATATAAAAAATAACCTACTTTCGTATATATTGTTTTAATTTTTTATATGAAATATTCAAATCCCAAATATAATTTTTTTTATTTATTTTTTAAGATTGATATATAATCATGAATTGATTACTTATCCAAATCAATTTTTAAATTAAGTTTAATAACTATACCATCATCATTCCACATTGAACTTGTTCATGTGCAAGATATTTCCTGATAAATCATTACATGTGGATTTTACATACAAAGCATAAGGAAAATTGAGAAAAAACAACAATGCAATAATGATCAATAAAAAGAAAAAAGAACCAAATACAATTTTTTTTACTATATTAAGGATATTCCATTAATTATTTTCTAGGATTTATAATTGAGAAAGAGACAAGAAAAAAACATAATCCTAAATGATTTTTTTTAATAATTTTTTTTATTTTATTTTCCTTAAAATACTAAAAAAATAATTAATAATATACAAAATTTCTTCAGTTTCCCGCCTCCCAAACACACCAATTGATCAACTTTCCCGCCCAGAAGCCCCCCATCACACAAATAAATAAATACAACCCCGCCGCCGCAAAGTTAAAATTCCTTTTCCTCTCCTCTCCTCTCCTCCCCTTCCCTTCCATCTACCTTGCTCCAGAAACAGAAAATGAGCAGCACAGTTCGAAAACTAATACAAAAGAAATTCAAAATAAGAGGCTACACTCTCAAAATCGACGCTCTCGATCAAATCCTCTCCTTCACCAACCGCTTTCTCGGCGCCGAAGACGAAGCTCTCGATCTCCTCCTCGATCACCTCCAATCCCAATCCCGTAATTAAAACCAAACCTCATCTTTCAATTCGCCTAATCACATTTGATTAGTTAATTGTTTTTTTAATTACTTTATTTTGCAGAGAAATTGGGAGTGAGATCTTCGATCCTTGATAAAGAACCAGTGAGTCGTGCTATAACTGCTTTATTGGAAGCTGATGATGCTGTTGATGAAGATTTCATAGCTAACGGTGCCGTTTCGAGTTCGACTTCTGCTATTCGTGTTATTGATGCTTTTTTGATACCTAAATTTCGCTATGATCCAATCAAAAAGCAGTTTCATGAGTACGTGATTTTTTTTTTTTTTTTATTTTCATTTTTGTTACTCTGTTTGTAATTTTGGTATTTTAGTTATTATTTTTATATTAATTAATTATATTTTATGCTCAGCTATAGATCCCATGGAATATATCAGTGGGTTCTCGTGCTTAATATTTTAGTTTCTTTTTTCTTGGTTGTTTTAAGTTTTTTAGGAATTGCATGCGCAATTTAATTAAAATGGGAATTGTTATTGATTTTGTTAACTATTGTTTTTTGGTATGATGGGGGGAATTTAGTGATTTTTTTCTTTTACTTCGGTATTTGTAGACATACAGGGGGGTTGCATATACATGGTGATGCTTCAGCAAAAGCTGCTCTTTATAAAGATAGGTTTTTGTTATTGTATCAACGAGTTTTACGCGATTCACATTTTTCCAAGCCTGCTTTTCATACTGAGATGTCGCACTATGGAAGTTGTGAGGTGGGCTCCTCGTCTCCATTTATCTTAAATGTCTGCTTGTGTACTTCTGAAGTTCTATAGCGATATATTTTTTTGTATTGTATGCGCTGCAGATAGCTCCAATTCAGTCTCTGGTGGGGCAAATGGGGAGAAGATGGGTGATGGGTGTGATATCTCAGTTGGAGGATGGACATTTTTACTTGGAAGATCTTACTGCTTCGGTGGAAATTGACTTGTCTAAAGCAATATCCTTTGGACTTATTTTTTTTTCCATAATGTTTTTTCCATAACTTGAAACTGAAATCCATCCTCATCCTGTCCTGTAAACTTGTTACTTGCCAGACATGCTTAAAGAGGAAATTGTATGCAATTGCTTTTAAATTTATTCTACATAGTTACATTGATATCGGCTTTTCTTGGATTCTTATCGTTCTTGGTCCAGGTGATTATTGTATTATCTAGCTGATCATATATGTGGGTTCTTGCTTTCTCATGAATGACTTGAAAAGCAATGAAAAGGTTAATTTATTCTGTAAAATGTCAGATACAACGGGAACATGTTATTTTTCCAGACTTGCTAGTTTATGCTTTATTTTTCCACTGGATCATATGAAGTTAGCTGCTATGGCAATGGCCACGTAAACTATATAAAGTGTTAATTTCCTTGACAAGTAATACAAAGTAACTACAGGATTTTTATCAGAGAACACAATAGTTGTTGCAGAAGGTGAGATGCTCGTGAATGGTATTTACCAGGTTAGTTTTATTTTTCCTCTTGTTGCATGCCTTAACCTGTCCTGGTTCTGTTATTTCCTTTCTCTGAAGATTTCTACATGCTTTAGTTTTTTTCCAACATTGGGATATTATCGTATGTTAAAATGCTCCCTCAATATATGTCATAGAAGGGCCTTTGCCAAAAGTTGATTGTTGCTTACATAACTGCTTTTGAAAAATTCTCCTATTTATTTTGACTTAAAAATATGCATCCTTGGCATTTTAACTTGAACTGTCTTTGGAAGCAATCGGATCAGCTCCAAGTTGCATCTTTATGTGTGTGTTGGCATTTGTACAATTTGCTGTTGGTTTCGATAGTTTATGCCATCTGAAAATTAATATTAGTCACCTACAACCCATCAATTTTCTTCTTGTACTTTGAAAGTTTGAACTCTTCAGCCATTGTTGGTTTGGTATAATTCCTACTAGGCCATAGGTTAGCATATTTGATTTTTAGGTTTCCTTTGTCGAGAATTGTAATGCTGAATCCATTGCTGCTAATTATATAGTTTGTGGATCCAGAGATGAGTATAATGTTCTGATGCATGCTATCCCTTTTAAAATGTAAACATGCTCTCACATTGTTCTCATTATAATGGAAATTGACCTTTTAGTATCATCAAGATAACCAAAAAAAGTAGAAGTTAATTAATAAGTGTGCTCTCTGTAAGTCAGAGTCAGGAGTATAAATCTCGTGCCCACAAACAATGATCCACCAATTTATTCAAAATAACTGAATTGTATAATCTCTGATAATTTGGATGCTTCTTTCCTTGGAAAATTGGTGGATCACCTGTGTTTGTCACTAGTTTTGACACAGTTTCTATGAAGTCTTTACTTGCGCAGATATTAAGTTCTGCATGGTCTAAAACTTTTTGATTGTCATTTTATTTTGTCTGTGATTAACTTTTCTCTCTACTGTGGTGAAGGTAATTACTTGTGGGTTTCCTCCATTAGAGGAAAGGGACAAGTCTCTCAAATCACTTGCGCAGCATGATTTCTTTGGTGGTGGTACATTAACAAAAGAGGAGACTGTATCCTTAATTAAGCTTGCACTCATTCAGATTACAGAAGAAATATTATTCATGGTTCTGAAATTTCTAGCAGTAGCTCTAAACTATGTTGCATTGATAGTGCTATTCCTATATACTTCAATAGCTCAGACTTGCAGAGTTGGAAAAGCGATCTCTAAATGACATGTTTGTCATACTCTCTGACATCTGGGTAGACAGTGAAGAGGTGATTCATAGTCTTTGAAATATGTACATTTGTCATGTTCATATATATGCGCATATGCTGTCCAGGGACTTGATCATAAAAATATTTTTGTCCTTAGAGAAGGCTATGGGAAAGCTGGAGACCGTTCTTGATGGTTTTGAGAGTCAAGAGGTGGTTCCTTCCTTATTTGTTTTCATGGGGAACTTCTGTTCTCACCCATGCAACCTTTCCTTTCACTCATTCTCAAGCCTTAGGTGAGTGATCTTTATACAAGAATAGTTATTTAGTTCTCATCAGCATTACTTTCTGAAGAAAAAAATTCATGTTGTCTTGACTGATGAAACAAAACGCCACACAAACATGCAGATCACAGTTTGGTAAGCTAGGGCAAATGATTGGAGCCCATGAACGGCTAAAAGAGCATAGTCGGTTTATGTTTATTCCTGGTCCAGAGGACGCAGGTAGAAAAACGATGATAGCTTTAAATCTTTTGATGTATAGTGTTACATAACATGAGAATGATCAGCATTTTGACTTGTTTCAGGCCCGTCCACGGTTCTACCGAGATGTCCTTTACCAAAGTATTTAACTGAAGAGCTTCAGAAGCACATTCCTAATGCCATATTTGCAAGCAATCCATGCAGGTTACTCTTTCTTGCCATTGTATGATTAAAAACTGGTAAAGATATACTAGCTATGTCCATAGCACATCCTCCAAGATCCACCTTGGTTGATTTTCAATTTTTTTTTTACCTTGAAATTTCAGCACCATTTAACTTTAAAAGCGTTAGGGACTTCTTTTGAGCACACTTGAAATCTTGATATTTATGGTGCATAATGTGCCGTTCCTATAGCTGCTGAGGAGTGCTTAATGTTTTAATACCACTGTGCTTTTCATTTAACTGCAGAGTCAAGTTCTATACCCAAGAAATTGTATTCTTTCGTCATGATCTGCTGTATAGAATGCGTCGTTCATGCCTGATGCCTCCTTCTACTGAAGAGACTGATGATCCTTTTGAGCATGTACTTTATTTCTCACCTCTCAACCTTGTCTTTTTCAAACACTAAACTGATATTATGTCTTGAGAACCTTCATCAATGAAACTAATAAGGTTTTACTTTGTTATGCAGCTTGTTGCTACCATAACCCATCAAAGTCATCTATGCCCACTGCCTCTTATTGTTCAACCAATTATTTGGAATTATGATCATTGTCTACATCTTTATCCATCTCCACATACGGTATGCTCATGTCTTTTTATTTTTTCTTTGTTGCTGCCCTTTACCATTCTCTCGCCTTGTATTGTACATTAGGAAATGCCATAATATTCCCCTCTTTTGACCTTGCATGTAGTATGGAGCAATGCTTGCTTCAATACATAACATCGTGGCACTAAAGAGATCTGAGAATTTTGATTGATCTATTTGGTTGAAAATTTGACGACTTTAAATTCTGGAAAATCTTGAATTTGACTACTTTAAGCTGAGTTTTCGGAGAAAAATTGTTTGGCTTAATCAGTGGAAGGGCTTTTATTTAATGTATACATATTTGGAGACAAGCTAAAGCAATTACCTGTCAATTTTAAACCAAAAAACAGTCCTTGGACCTTCGACAGCAAGAATTTGATTTGACATTTATTTCATTCTCATGTACAGATAGTTTTAGGCGACAGAAGTGAGCAGAAGGCATTCAAATACACAGGAATCACTTGTTTCAACCCTGGATCCTTCTCAAATGACAGCACTTTTGTAGCATATCGTCCTTGCACCCAGGAAGTCGAGTTGTCAGCCTTGTGAGTATCAAATGATGTTCTTTAGCAGATGAATATGTTCCAAAATATGAAGTCGGCAAAACCACTTCATGTCATTGTCACTTCAGATTGGTCAATATTGAAGTTCATACCTTATAAGTGCTAATTTGTCCCATCAGTCACCTGTAGAGTATTCTAGGCAGCTGATAGCGTGTTTTAATTATATCGCTTTGTTTATCTGGTGTAAACTATTTGTGAGTACAAACTCTCCTAGTCAAAATGCATTAATTTTTCTTGTTACCAAGAATTAATGTGGCTCTAACCACTTCAACATGTTCCCCGCTAGCTTAGCGTTAAGATTACCACGTCATGGCATTCTTTTGGAGTTTATAATTGTTTTTTACAGCTCTATCTCAGTGCTCTCTGTGACTCTTCTTTCTCTACTGTCGATCAGTATTCTAAGATCTTGTTCAGTTTCGTAATGTGTTGCAAAAGGTCATGATTTGAAATAACCCCACATTGCTTCCACCTTTGGTTGTTGGATTTTCTGTTAATGGGCATTTTATTAGTTTCTTCAAGTATAAACCTGTGGTCCTTGGCCTAAATTAGATGACCCCAAGCATGATGAGTTAGCACAAGTTCATCTAATGCCTTTTCCCCCCCTTCAGAATTTTAAGCCTCGGCGGGGCTTGCAAGCCTTGCATGATTTGTTCTATAATTTAATCTGAATTTTTTCATGATAATTTAATCCGAATATAAAAAGAATTATGTTTTTTTTTTAATTTTAATTCAATATAGTATATATATCGATAGTGGCATAATACACATTATTTATAATTTTATATATATTATTATTATTTTTATTTTTTGTTGAATGATAAATAATAGCTGGAAAATAGATATTTATATGGATTCCTTGAAACCAGATCAATAATAATGTATATCTAAATTTATTTTCTGATGAGTAAGATATGAAGAGCTGAGATTTGACTATGTGCTTCTTTTCAAGATTCAAGTTGACTCTTACTTGCTAGGTGCAAACAATTTCATAGGGTCATTGGACTTTTTTGATAAAGTTCATGAATTAATTGCGGTGCACTTATAGAAAATTCCTTGTCGAGGGCTCGTGTATTTCTAGGATTAGTTGGGTTGTAACCGGTATACCTAGTGCCGGTCCAAAATAAAAATAGATAGGGTAAGTCTACTTTTAATTTTTTTTATTAAATAAATATTTAAATTAATTTACATGTATCTCAATTAATTTTATTAACTCTAAAATTAACAATAATATCAACCTCCAGTTACCGATCAACTCTTCATTTTAATTATAGACTTGGCAGCAGTAATGCATGGTTTAATAACCAGCTGGTTAATAGATACTAATTCTATTAATTTAAATTCCGGCACCTCTCAATTATTAGCTCTCATCTCAACTATACCATTTTGTAATATGTTGCTTGATGAAGGATCTCCGGTCTTTACATTGCTTCTTTGTCTCTTAAGTAACACTAGGCACGGGCGTGTCTATAGTTCTATCCCTGAGCAAACCTTGTCGGCTTAAAATGTTGTATAGTCCTTGCACTATACGTGTCAGTTTTTTTTTTTAATCCTCTGGCTGCATAAGGGATTGAGCTCATCTTTATGTAAACATTGATGAGCAGACAGACATTAGCAAGTGAATGAAATTATTAATCAATCTATGTGAAGAACATACATACATAAATGTTCTTATGCACCAATGGGTGTTTCAGACGTTGTAGCACTTGCACTTGAGACAATACTTAGCATCATTGGTTTTTGACCATCGAGCTCAGACATTGTTCAAGGCTTCCTTTGTCTTCACGGAGACCTTGTATAATAATTTCCAGCTTTGTGGAATAAACTGTTGTTTTGATTTGGACGTCTTGAACTACTCCGAGCTAGCTTGAAAGTTGCCAACGGAGGAGAGTGAACGTGCGGCCATTTAAGTGGCCTGTGGCTGCACTCACAAGTATCATTGACGAAGATTGCTGATGCGCGCTTTCCCTTGCGACCCTCGATCCTAGCTAGATGGGGTTCTATCTTATGAATACAATCTCGCTGTCTGTCTGTCAGACTTAAACATGACAAAATGCTGCAATCATCTTAGACTTTTTGAGCTCAATCAACACTTGAGCCGAAAGATAATGGTTTCAGTGCTTTTGTTCTTTATGCTATTGATAGACTTTCCTACTTTATACCGTCAGGTTTTCTTCAAAATCACGCGAAGATCATAGTGGGAAACTCTTTTGTTTAAATTATCTCTTTAGATGACGGCTCGTGTTCATTAATTACCCCTTGTATCGGCTTCAAATTAATACACTTTCTTCTTCTTGTTTAAATTAAATTACAACTAGAATATATAATAGTAGATGAAGCACTTCCATATCTTTTTGTCTTATTATTGTCGTTAAATCAAAATAACATGAGTTAAAGACAGAAGTTATGTTTCACAGTGATTTACATATTATAATGAATATCTTAATATTTTATTTGATTAATGCGGAATGAGACAAAACAAAATGTAAGAAAATTTTCAATGTTTGGAATGATAAATAAAAATTATTATTTTGACTTTGATGAACATTTTTTTTTGAGCTAACTTAAAATGGTATTTTTTTTCAGTACTCATCAAAATCATATTAAAAAAGAATTTGAAATCATAGTAAAAAAAATAAAAATTCATAATTGATAAAAAGATAATATAATTAAATTATAATTTATTCTGTCATTAAATCATGTATCCAAATAAATTTAATAATGAGATAAATAGTTGAATTAATCATATATATATCATATAAAATTATTACATCTCTCTTAATACATAGAACATGTGATGATATCTTCTGATCCTTTTTCTTCGAGTGTGAAAAGGCAGGCATGTGGTTTTTATCAGAGAATAATGTTGCAAAGGTGTTATATTCCATCAAGGCTAGCTAGTGTACAAATTAATTCAAAGGAATGTGTATACATTCCAACAGTTCGACTTCACATCCCTCTCCTCTACCTAATTATACCCACAAGCTCAAGAGTAAGTTGTACTCAAGAGTAGCATTTTCTCATGCTATTTCTACTTTCATCAACCAAAACAATCCTTTTACTTCAATATTCTTTATCTTATTAATTAAACGCTCTCAAACATTGAAGAAATTAAGAGGTTAATATCCAATTGGAAATAAACGACAGTGACGTCTGGGAATTATATAAGATGAACAGAAGGGAGAAAATATTAGCAAAAGTGATGTTTGGAATACATGGTTTTGACGCGGATTGGTAGGTGCACTCTTGTGTTAAGCCAAAGAAAACCTCTTCAAGTAGTTCTGAAGCTGGCTATTGGCGGTTTTTATAGTTGAGCAGTTCATAGATGACTTGTGGCCCCAGAAACCGTTAATCTCACATTAGGTAATTAGGTGTCAAATCATATTATAACTTGTATATATGATCATATCAGACAAGGAAAGATCCAACGTCCTTGATCTTGTTTGTTTTCATCAGCAACCAATGCCCGAAAAGATCACAAAAGGGATCGACGCTTTCATCCATTAATTAGATGCCCCACAACAACATTCTCCACATGACCATCGGCCTGGATACCAACCAGCTGATTATCAGATGTCCATAACGACGAACGAAATATATATATAGCCAGCCAGCTCGGGAAGATCTTCGCACCAAGAAAAAAAATAGAGCTAGGAATATATAAGCATCAATTGAGCTGAGAAGACCTTTTCTTCTGGGATTGAATGATATTTAGAGACTGCGGCGACAAGAAACTAATTGTACAGATGGGAGCTCTTGTTAACATGCAAGGTGTGTAAGAACAGTTGAAGTTACCCCAGAGACAAAACAAGCTTTTGGGGACAAGGAAAATCTGTGGTGCTAAAAGAGTGAGTAGGTAAAACAGGTTAACAGTCAAGAAAAATGTCTATTTATAATGAAACAGTACTACTGTATAGACTGTCACTAAATGTTTTTATTTCTTAAAAAACATACAAGTGATGCCATACATGCATGAACATGGACCTGTAGGACTGATCTAGCACCGGCCTCTTACTGTGATTTTGCTCCATTTGGATAGGTTTTTGTGGGTTCCCAGGGATTCCATTTTAAAATTCTCAAGGTCAGAAGACTTGAAATGAACATGGGAGAGATAGGGAGGGTGCGTGTGTGTGTTTTTCACAGGTGAAGAAAACGGCAGAGTAAGTAGATGAGAGTCACCAATCTCTTGGGAAGAGGTTTTCCTCGTGACATAATGGTAGGTGAAGGATAGGAGATGGCTTTCCCTCAGTACTTTTTTAACAAGCAATGGTAGGCCAACAGTCAACAGAAGACACCGCCTGTCTTTATTGAATATAGCTAACTGAATTTTAAGATTTTGATGATTTGAAATGAAGGCTAATGCTGACAAGATCTCTTGAAGGTACAATCTGTAAAAGATGGGATATTGAGCGTTGGAAACAAAATTACAAGGTTCCTCGTCAAGCCAAGCTAAAGATCCCACCTCACCTCATTCTTGGTAAAATTGATTTTAGAGATTAACCAGGTTTATATATATACTTGTCCAGCAGATCCAACTTTTTTCCTATAAAAATCGATGTTCACAACCACCGTGTTTTTTTATATAAAAAAAGTCCATGATTTGGGTTATTACTCGATAAAAGTTTAAAAAGTTGATTTTATTTTAATTAGATAATAAAAAAATTAATATTGAATAATAAAATTAGAAAAAAATAAGTAAAAAAAAAAAAACAGTTGTTGACCAATGGTGTTTGGTTCTTTTTATTTTTTTAC
>Ga0307517_10014364_pt1 | contig 10643 bp, 4 predicted proteins | sample 23_EM_MG_FD_194515 | JGI IMG/M metagenome (GOLD analysis project Ga0307517, IMG submission 194515) | Populus trichocarpa ectomycorrhiza microbial communities from riparian zone in the Pacific Northwest, United States - 23_EM | ecosystem: Host-associated > Plants > Roots > Unclassified | place...
TATATTTTTTTCAATTTCATTCTCATTCAACTTTTTAATTTGTAAGATTTGTTCCTCATTATTTTAATAAACTTGAGATAAATAAAACATTAATAAGTTATTTTCCAGCTCATTTTCCATGACATAACCAAACACTGGAAAGTGTTTTCCAACTTATTTTCCATTACACTACCAAACATCGGAAAATACTTTTCTGGAATTCACTTTCCCCGAAATTCACTTTCCAAAAAGAAACTACTTTCCAGCAAACAAACGGGGCCCTAGAACTTCCTTTCATGGAAATCAAGTTGTACCTAGAGTAGACATTTTTGCTATTTTTATTTAGGTTTCTCATGTTTCTTGCCTAATTTTAATTACTTTTGGCCTTTGATAAGAAATTATTATTAGAATTATTTGGTTTTGTTTTGTTTTTATTAACTTATTATTATTATTATTATTATTTTATATATAGAGAAGTTCACTGCATTACAAGACCAATTATATGAGCGTAATTATCAATGTGATCAATTCCTAAAATTGATGTTATAATATTATTAAAAGCAAATAATAGTTTAGAATATATTTAAATAGATCAGGTTGTATCTTACATAAAAATATATTCTAAACTATTATTTGCTTTTAATAATATTATAACATCAATTTTAGGAATTGATCACATTGATAATTGTGCTCATTTAATTGGTCTCGTAATGCAATGAATCTCTCTCTCTCTAGTTTCAGGTTCGAGCCTTGTAGTTGCTAATATGATGGTCATTTGAAGCTTATATAATCGTTAACTTCAGGACCCGTTAGAATAGTCGAGGTACGCGTAAACTACTTCGAACACTCATATTAATAATAATAAGAAAAAAAAAACGGTGGATTATTTGTGGCCAAAAGTCCTCGATCAATCCATATTCATGGGAATTGGAAAAAAGGATGTTTCATCCTTTCGGTACGCACCATCTTGAATGCTGAAAGTCTGCCAATTTTGACTCGTTTATTTTCCAAAGAATGGCACTCATCAAGATTCTATGATGGCACTTTATTTTGCTTTCCGAGCAAGTCTTACATCTTTTTCTTTCTTTCTTTCTTTCTTTTCTTTTAATTGGGAAATTTAGGGTTCGCATTTGATCTTTGAATACTCCCTATTTGACTACAACAAGATTATATTTTTTTTTAACGATACTAATGTTCTATTTTCTAAAAATATTTAATTTTGAAGTCTATGTGTCCCTCTCGGGACTAGATATTCAGTATCTGGGAAAGAAAAATAATTCAAACTTCGGGAGGGTCCGTATGATAGTCTATTTTAAATAAACCGACTTATTGGCAAAATACTTTTTAATTAAAACACGTTTCTGACATTTTGAGTTAATAACATGTGAAGATGTTTTGAAGCAGACCACTGAGCCTTTTGGTTTTATCGTAGTCATCGGATTGATGAAGTTTAACATTATTTTGAAGCTTTACAGTTGATCTAGTTGGGTCTTATCATAGAATTTTGACCTAAGTTTAATTGGATTAGCTTTTTAAATTGATAAAAAAAACTCGCCTAAGATGAAATCCAATTTGACAGGTTATTGAATCCACTGTCAAGAGAATCAGGTATTTTTGACTTACGCTCTATTGCGTACTAGATTTTTTTTTTCACAAAAAAAATTTAAATATATTATAGATTTTTTTGACATTTTTTTTTTTACACTTTTTTTTACATCAAAAAATATCAAGTGTAAATCAAAAACTTTATACATGCTTTCTAATTAAATAAATCAAGAACCATCTATGTCAACAAATAAAAAATAAATTAATGATACCTAAACATGCATCGAAAAAAGTTGAGAGATGGATATAAATCAAGATATTTAATATCGCAACACGGTTCATTTACTCGATTGTGCTCAATGACTTTGTTTATTAAATTATTTTATTAATCAAATGATAGTAGAAATAAACACAAACATAAAATTGATTGAATAAAAACAAAGAGAAAATAATATCTCGCAAGATTGTATTTATTATAAAAACTACAAAAAATAAAGTTAAATTGTATAAAACATAAAAAAACTTATAAAATTAGAAAAATCTATTTAAAAATTAATATATACAAAATACTTAAGAACAACCATTATTAAAAAAAACTACATATAAAAAATAAAAAATCATAGAGGAGAGGAGAGATATTAATTTAAATATATCTTAAAAATTTATTTAAAAAAACCAAAATTACCATAAAAAAGGAAAAACACAATTGGGCCTAACTTTATAAGAGGGCCCGTGTGTTGGTTAAATTCTTTTTAAAATGTAATTGGGTTTTTCTACATAGCGTTTGCTTTATTTTTATGAAAAACATCAGACAACGCGTCGTCTGACTTTGCCCAAATTTCAACTACTAAAGTGGCTAGAAAATCAGGCTTGAAGGTTTTTTGATCTAAAAACTCATTTTCAACATATTTTAGACCTAAAACACTTTAGGTACCTTGATGAATACATTAATGGCCTCAAAAAACTCAAAAAATCATCACAAAACACAAAATTAACTTGAAATAAAAAAAAAATTCGAGCTCATATATGTTTTTAGACACTTTCAAGGTAAAAAAAAAAACACATAATTTAAACTCTCGTCATCAAATAGAATCATCTGACACAAAGATCGACTATTTTGATGGTCGGAATCAGTGCAAACAATATTTTTCTCTCTCTACCACCAGAATTCAACGATTTTTCTCTCTCGCAACTCTCAAATCATTGACTAAAAACTAACAATAATTAAATTTTATACTAAAATTAAATTGAAAAAATATTGAGGGACCAAATAGGTATAACATGTGAAGTTTGTGGACTAAAGTGAACTTTTTGTGAGAACTTCGAAACTATCACCTATTTGTGATGCATTTTCCACTTTGGTCCCCTGTCTTTCGATATTTTTTAGCCAACAAATTTGATTCAATTGTGCTTTAATTTGGCCACAAAATAATGCAATTGTGCAAAAAACAAAGTTTGGAGACAAAAAAAAATTATAATTTTGAACAATAAATCCATAGTAAAATGTGAGAAAGTGAATAGTATTGTTTACAGAAAAAAAAAACCCACACCTTTTAGTGTTTTCTACTAGTTATATGACTCACGTTCTATTGCAGGTTAGATATTTTTATTTCTTATAAGAAATTGTACATGCAAGTGTTTTCAACACATTTATGTAGTTTAAATAATGCAAGTCCAAATAAATTTTTTTATGCATATGTGTAATCAAATAAATTAAGAACTATATGTGCAAATAAATAAATAAATAAAAGTTCATTAATGATACCTAAAAATAAAACTTGAAAAATCAAGAGACAGATGTAGATCAAGATATTTAATCTCAAAAGACAAAACATTTACTCGGTTCTGTTTGCTAAATTTATTTATTAAAATAATTTCTTTATTTAAGCAAATGATAATAGAAATAGAGACACAAATTAAATTGATTGAATAAAATAAAAGGAAAAAAAACATTATGCATGACTGCACATATTAGAAATATTATCTGACAATAATTTTTTTATTTTCAAAAATAAAGTTCATCCATACAAAAGATTAAAAAAAAATGTAGATGAATCAGAAAAACTTTTCAAATAATACATAACTAACAAAATAATTGTCATTTAAAAGAAGCTTTTTAAATAAAATAAAAGAGAGAAGGGGTACTAATTTAAATATAAACCTGAGCCATTTTGTTATGGCTGGCACGATTAGGCCCTTAATTTCTTTTCTTGGAAAACAAATCAGCCGACACATCGTCTGCTGAGACTTAAGTTTTTTTGCCCCATAAACCGTTTTCAATGCATTTGTTTTTATCCAAATCACTTATAAAACATGGTAGAAACTGTTATATACCTATCAATGACGTGAAAAAAACCTAAAAAACCGCCCCAAAAATTAAAATAAACTCGAATCCAAAAATCAACTCAAGTTTAGATCTGTTTTTTCACGAACTTTAAAAGTAAAAAACACCTAATATAAGCTCTCCTTATCAAATGAAATCAGTTAACACCAATATCGTCTGTTTTGGTGACTTAAATTGGTGTGAACGACATTTTTTCCTTTTTACTGTCAGAATTCGACTACCTCTCTCTCTCTCTGTCTCTCTCTCTCTCTCTCTCTCTCTCACACACACACACACACACACACACACAACTAGGAACTAAAAATAACAACGATGCACTTTTGTACCAAAATTGAATTGGATAAATATTGAGGGTTTGAAATTATATAGTTTATGTGATTTTTAAAGTTCAAAAACTAAAGTGTATCTTTTAAAAACTTATAACATGCCACTCATATTTGGAGCCATGCACGATGAAAAACCTACGTCTTTTAGAGTAATATGTAATAATGAGTTTGACTTATCATTTTGCAAGCATGCTTCTCTTACCCAAGTCATGACTTGTACTATCATTCACAACTCATAAAAAGTGGTTGATCAAGCCTTTTACTACTCCTGAACATTCATTAGACATAACTAGATTGGTGGATTGTGCGACGCTGTGGGTGAGATCAAAATTTTTTTACCCGAAAAAAAAGGAGACGATCATGTTTTTAAAGAAGTGAGAAATTCAAGAATCGAGTTAAATCTTAATTAATTTGACAATACGGTAAAAAAATGAGGCAAAAACAACTTAAATTAATGAAAAAAATATTGTTTTGGGCAAAGCTGGGTTAACACGTAAAATCTATGATATGAACATGAGATATGCCAAGATTACATGTCTATCGTGTGTCCTAAATCATGAGACCAATATAATTTGATAGAAAAAGATATTGATGATAAATAAAAAAGAAATTGCAAAAACTAAAAGACAAATATAAATCAAGATATTTAATAGCGCAACACATGTTAATTACCCGGTTGTGTTTAATGAATTTATTTATCAAAATTATTTTATAATTGAAATTAATAGACACATAAAATTTATTGAATAAAATAAAAGAAACAAAATACTATGTAAAGCTGCAGATGTTAAAAATATCATAAAAATAAACATTTTTAATTTATAAAAATAAATTTAATTTTTATGAACTATTTAAAAAAATTACAAATTAATTATACTAACCTCGTGAAAAATTAAAGACACCTAATATAATTAAAGATTAAATACTATTGAAAAAATGCTAAATAAGTAAAAAAAAATTACATAGGAGAGGTATTAATTAAAACAAACAAAAAAAATACTTGAAAAGGAAAAGACCAGGTGTGTGGGCCTTGAAGCCCAGGCCCGTGTGCCCGAGCCTGTTATTTTTCTTTCTAATTTTTTGAAAAAAAAAGAGAATATGCAGACAACACGTTGCCTTCTATGGCAGAGGTGTCGTCTGTTAACCCAGATTCCAGCCACCATTATGGTGGCCAAAATATCGAGCCTATAGTTTTTTTACCCAAAAAATCTATTATTTCACCTCATTTCAACCAGAAAACACCCTACAAACACCCTTAGAATATGAAGAAACCAACCTATTAACTCATTAAACCCAAAAAAGGGTCCAAACCACTAAATCTCCTCTCACCTAGTGCAACCTGATGAAACCATTTTGGTTCAAACCATGAAATCATCACTAACAAATAGCTTTATTTCTCTTCATCGGAATATGAAGAGTCCTCTCTCTGCTCTTATGAAAAAAAGGACTAAAAAATGGGGACCAATAATCTTATAAAAAAAAGTTGGTGGACTAAAATATATATCACAAACAATTTTGAAAGCACTCGCTATGTTACCTGTGTATTTTACTTCGGTCCATTATTTTTCAATTCAACTCTTTCTTAAAAAAAAACATGTAATTGAGTGTTAATTTGAGCTTAAAATAACTCAATTGTACAAATAAAAAGTCTGAGAATCAAATTAAAATATTTCTAAAAAAATTATCGCTCCAATCAACAATGATACATGAAAGAGTGAGCTATGATTTTATACAGAGTGAAAACACTGAAACCTTTAGTTTTTGTTAATTAAGAAGCTCATGGCATGAGATTTGAGATGGTTAATTACCACATATTTTCAAATATTAGCCGGCATCTGCGTTCGCTTTCAAAAATCAATGTTCAATCCAGAAAAAAATCACTTTCGTGTCCAGACCTACAACCTTTTTGCTTTTGAGGTCCCGATTTAAGATGATGTGTGGAGCTTTCAAGTATCGATCACAACTTATTGACAATTCATATCTCTCCAAGAACAAAAAGAAGCTTGGAATTTTGGAGCTCCTTTTCATTCAAAGGTAAAGAGTCGTTGACATTAACAGTTGTTATGTAACTAGGGGGTCCAAAGAATCGATTGTTTGACTGTGCCACTAGTGCTTCGATTTGTGCCCACAGCTTTCGACCGCCCATAGAAGATCTCTTGTCCGAAAACAAAAATATTTGATCATCCAATCAAGTCCCAGGAAGAACCACGTCGGCTGCAGGGCACATCCATGAAAGATCTATGATGTCTTGTCCGATTTCAAGTCCGTAAATTTCTTTATATACTCTTTAGTCAGCACTTGGAGTTTTTACAGTTCCATTTATAGTTAAGATTTTCTTTAACCTCCATCCAAATTTCAACAAATGAGTAATATTAATTTATCTTGTACTCACAGAATTTAGTTAATTCGAATCACTTGAACTAAACTGCATTACATCATAATATATATGATGACCGAAAGAGATTTAGAATGATTGATTAATATTTCCAAGAATTTTATTTCATATAATGTTTCCGACAATACTTGGTCGCTAAGTTTTTTTTTTAAAAAAAAATTGAAAAACCTTTTTTGAAAAAAAAATTTAGAAGATTTTTAAAGAATAAAAAATATTTGCAGTCGCTACCATAATTAAAATTTTTAAAATATTAAAAAAATAGCAAACAAGTACAATTTTTGAAAAATGTTATCCTCCCAAAATTTAAGTTTTTTTTTAAATGATTTTTTTAACAATCATTTTCAAGCAATTTTGTCCAACTTTGTAGAAATGATTAGATTTTGTAGATATTGACCAAATTTTTTCATAGGCACTTATTTGTCGATTTGAGGCGTGAGAGACTTTTTTTTCTTTTGTTTTGGTAGAAGAAATGTCTTTTCGACATTTTTATTTTGTGACGTGGATCGTAAGAAAGAGAAATCAATGTATTGGGAGGCCGGAGAACTGACAGTAAGTTCATGGATCTGGACATGACTTTATATGCTGTCTTCAAGCTGGTGTATCAGCCTTGCATTTCACACTACTTTAATAAGCGGAAGGAGACTGGAGGGGAATGTTTACTTTTATACCAAGAAATTAGGGTTCCTACTTCCTACCACGAATTGGAAATTTCTTTTTTCTTTTTTACTTGCCAAAGAATTGTACTTCAGTTGCATTTAAGTGCGCAAGAATTGACGGCAAAGCACATAGAATTTCACTTTAGTAGGCATGCTATGAGATTCGCCGCAGCATCCACGTCAGGAATGTCAAACAAAAAATTCCTTTTTCTTACCAAGCAATCTGTGCAAATGTTGCTCTCTCATTGGTGGAGAGTGTCACTAATTTTAAAATTACAGCCAAATCTTAAGTTTTTTTTTTAAAAAAAAACCCTAATTTGATAAAATATCAATAAACTATAAAAATACTTAAATAATAATTTAATAGCTAATTAAAATCATAATTAAATGAGTTTCTAACATAATAAAGAAAAAACCCTGAAATAATAACAAAAAATTAAAAATAAAAATATTTCAAAACAATAATTTTCAGGTCTAGTTTCTGCGATCTTCCTAACCTCTTATTTGTTTTAGCAGACCGACCCTATAAAAAATTTAAACATGTAGAACATGTTAATTAAATTTTATTCTATTTAAAAATCAAATAAAAAAATTATACTCATGTTCATCTGAAACAATTAAATCAAATAAGAAATTTGCATTCCATATAATTTTAATTTGAGTGGGATTTTACTTTATCTTTATTACACGAAATCGTCCTTTCTCATTAATCATATCAACAATGCTATAGGATCATATGTGGGATTCGCATTTATCCACGTTTATTTGGGCATATCCCATGAATGTCATATTTGTACTATTGGTAATTGAAACTTTGAACCTGCCCTGCTTTTGTCTGCTCGAGCCACCAACCCCTAATTAAATTAACTAAGTTCTCTCTCTCATTACAATCTACTGATCGCATTTTTAGCTCTATATATCATTTGTGATTTAACTAAGTTGTGATTAACCGTAGTTAACAAAGATAATTAATTAATTAATTAATTAATTACCATGGCTTAATTAGACCGGGGATTGAACAAGATAAGCCAAGCGTGTTTCGAGCATGTGCTGTTTTTATTCTTCTCTATTTCTTTTTTATTTATTCTAAAAGAGTAATCAAACACTATCAATTTTAAATTATATTTATTTAATTCTACGCTAGGTCTTTATCTGAAGAATCTGGTGCGATGGAATGCCTTCACACACACGCACGCACGCACGCTATATTTATTTAATTCTATGCTAGGTTTAATTGGTTAGTGAAGTGGGCAGCAAGGATCAAAGCAGATCTTTCTATTGTTATTTTTTATAAGGAATTAGGTGGGGATGCTCGTACTTATCCCTTTCTTTAATTTAGAACAACTCTAGTTCCTTGTATTTAAACTACAAAATTAATTATTTTTTTAAAAAATAAGAATACACGTTTACCTTCTCTTCAAAAAGCATATATAAAAGTAAGAAATAACATGCGTTTATTCATGGCTGTCGCATTTAAAATGGAGAGATAACTCTATCAAAAAAGAAAAAAAAAGGAAGAAAATTCGGATGGTCAATTTATGATATGAGTACTGCCATTTTTACGGGAACATATATGCTTACGTTGTCATACAATGTTCAACATATTCCTAGATTTTTAAGAATTTCTAAAGTTTAATCTTATGTACACAATCATTCACAAATAATGAAATAGGCGTATGCAACACGAGTAGAGCTACATCGATCATTTTCTCAACCAGTACTCTAGAAGAGTGGCCATTTGAAATTTGAACTACGTACGTTGACACTATATATATATAAAGTCCGTTTGGCTAAGCGTTCGTGGCTGCGTTTTAACTGTAACAGTGATAATATAGTGTTTGGTTATGAAATCAGTCGTGATTTTTATACGTGGGCCCTACCATTATCTGCGTTGAAAACGCTGTTTTGTTGAAGCAGAAATTACATGCTTCTGTCGCGTTCCTGCCTCTCTGCTGCATGCCTTCGCACATCATGCTAATTAATTAGCATGATGCACTGTTCCGACCGAACCGGTTCCGGTCCAAAATGCAAAAATGTTTTGAAACGGGTTCGATCCAGTAAAATAAAAAATAAAAATTATTTTTTATTATTTTAATTGTGTTTTATTCGAAAAACTAGTGTTTAACATTATTCAATGAAACTACATAAATTAGACAAAGATCGCTTGATGAAGTAGTATTTGCAGAATTTGATCACAATCTCAATTTTGTTCCTGATTATGTTTTACCTGATGTTGTTGCGCGGTTAAGAAACTAAAAAAACAGTAATCCTTGTCTGATGTATGAACGTTATGGAATTGTAGATATTTCAATGGAACAATAAAAAATATTTTATATAAAGTATTATTTATTTTATGATATAATAGCAATAGTTAAATCTATAATATTTAAATTAAAAACCATCAATATTAATATATATTTTTTAAAATTATTTTATAACCTCAATTTCAAAAGCATTCTTAACCAAACACATTAAACTATTTTTTGTTCAATCTCAATTTCTACCACAGTTTTAACCAAACACCTATTTTTTCAAATCAACCTCACCTAAAAGTATTTTTTATAAAACAACTTTTTTTTCAAACCACAACCACAACAACTACCGCAATACCAAACACACTCATAATCCTTGAATGTAATCGAGTAAACTTGAGTTGAAGTAGTTTGATCATGACATTTAACGTATCGTCAAACATTTATAAATGGAAATATAAATACCTTTTTATATACCATGTGTTTGGTTGCTATATTATGGAAGGATATGTGTTTAATTAATATATTTGATGGATTACCTGCTTGTAAAGTTAATACATGTGTTCTAGATAGATTTTTTTTTACGTTAGTTGTCCAGACCATATCAAAATTGACAATCACCGCATCAATTTAATTAACTATTATGAATCGATTGACTAGTTCATATTCTTGTTAATGGTATTGAAATTTAATTGATATCGTGATTCAGAATTACAATATTTAATTAAATATCATGTTTATAAATAGCGACATCCAAAAGTATGCTATTTCGCTAAAAAATTTTTTGCTACGGTGTCAATATTTTTTTCTTGCATTTTATATGCTAATTACCCAAATTTATCCTTGCAATCCTTGATGTCTCACCATTAAAAAAAAAAAAAAGTTTTGGTTAAACATGTATGTATTCATTTATTTGATACATAGAATGAACTTGGTTAGAAAATTTCTTTGTTTGTTGAGAAAAATAAATTAAAACATCTCTGTACCTCTAACCTTTGTCCATTTCAGTGGATGCTGTACCTCACGAATCCTGAATCTGATCCCCGCCCAATTGAATTTTGGAAACATCCACTATTTTATGCGGCTCTTTTAAGAAATAAAAAACACGTGGAGATTTCGAAACATTTCCCACGTGTAAGATCTACC
>Ga0307517_10014365_pt1 | contig 10642 bp, 13 predicted proteins | sample 23_EM_MG_FD_194515 | JGI IMG/M metagenome (GOLD analysis project Ga0307517, IMG submission 194515) | Populus trichocarpa ectomycorrhiza microbial communities from riparian zone in the Pacific Northwest, United States - 23_EM | ecosystem: Host-associated > Plants > Roots > Unclassified | place...
TTCATCCGCAGACCGACGGGCAAACGGAACGGACAAATTCCTCTTTGGAACAATACCTCCGAGCATACGTCAACTATCAACAGGACAATTGGAAGGAGCTCCTGCCGATGGCCGAATTCGCCTACAATAATGGATATCAAGAAAGCATTAAGCACACACCATTCTTCGCAAATTACGGAAAGAACCCCGAATATCAGGCCATCGGACACCTGATCCAAGGAGAAACGACATCACCAGAAGATATGAGTCAATTACATGACACATTACAAGCAGAAATGACGGAAGCCCAGATGCGACATAAAGAATACTACGATGCAAAGCGAAAACCCGATCCCAATTTACAACAAGGGGACATGGTGTGGTTACTACCAAGAAATATCAGGACCACCAGACCATGCAAGAAGCTCGATTACAAGAAGATTGGACCATTCAAGATCTTGGCGAGAATAGGAACCAGCACTTATAAGCTGGACCTCCCGGCCTCGATGAAAATACACAACACATTCCACATCTCTCTTCTCGAGCTTTATAACGATAACAAACTTCCCTCACAATGATCGGAACCTCCTCCTCCTATCATGATCGAAGGAGTACCAGAATACGAACTCGAAGAAATCATCGATTCACGTCTACACTACAACAAGCTCCAATACAGAGCTAAGTGGACAGGATATTCACCAGAACACGACAAAACCTGGTACCCAGCCGATAACTTCGAAAATGCAGACCTCGCAAAGCGGAACTTCCACTCCTGCTACCCAGGCAAGCCGAACCTCGATCAAACTCGAGGAGCAGGAGAATGGAGACGTGCTCGTCTCCGTATCGCAAACGCAGAACCAGGACGAAGCCCCTCCACGCCCACCAAAAACACCAACCCCGCAGGAAAACTGGGGGACCACGATAGGCTTGCCGGAAATGACGCCGACAAGCCCGCCATACCGCTCACCCTCAGCCTGGGAAGAAGCGGCACGAAAGCAGAAGGAACACGATGCACTCCACTGGACGGGGTGCTAGAACGACAACTGCTGGGTCCACGACAGCGAGAAAGTGGCGCGGGGATAGTACCCCAAGAAATCCAGTGCTACGCAATCCGGTTGGAACCAGCCATACGAAACGAAGGCACCAACACCGGACCAGGCGGCCCCAGTGTCAAAAAACCAGCAACGAAAGGCGAGGCATTCCACCAGAGACTGGAAGGAATGCTACAACGACAAGTGCCCAACACACGTCCAATACAAGGTGGACGCAGGGTACTACCCGCAGAGGGACGGAACAAAGAAGGACCTCTCACACTGGCACCGGTACCACCGAGACCCCAAATTCCGCGTCGGAAGGAAAGGAGTCGTGGGGACACGACAGGAGAGGGAGGGGAGCGAAAAAACACAACCCGATACTGAGGCCTTACACAGGCAGATCCAGGAACTGTTGGACGAAAAAGAACGATCCCTAAGAAGCAGGGAAGACTACCAACAGAAGGTAGCGAGCCAACAAGCCCAGATACACCGCCTCCATGAAGACGTCCAAGGACTTCGCAGGACGGTGGCAGGATCGGGATTCAGCCTAGGAAGGTTGAAAAGAGAGGTGGACGAAGCAAGGAAAGGAAACCAGAAGCTCGAGCAACGGAACCACGAGCTAAAGAAAGAGTTGAGAAGAGCTGGGCGGAAGTTGCTCGATTTGGGCAATTAGCATCGAGGGACCGATGCTAGGGGGAGACGGGAGCTAATGTCACAAATCGTGACTAAGCAAGGCAGATTTCACATGACTAATACTTATTAGTCATAAGGTATGTTGGGGTTTTGCACTATGACGTCATTTGACTCATAGCTTTCACATGACTGCGCACTTGCGAGTCATTAGTTGATTATGATTGGTTAATGGTTTCATGACGTCACGATTGTGACGTCATACGATGTAATGATTTCGCACATGACTCAGATTACGAGTCATGGGTTTCACGCAGGCGACTTATTTGAGCGCACGATCAGGTTTATTGGTTTGGATCGAGTAAGGAGGAGGTGCGCAGTTGATTCGTAAGAGTCAGCTGATGGATTTCGCACCATGACTAATTATGAGTCATGGGGGCTATGTTACGCGACGGTGACGAGTCACCAGGATTAGGGTTGTGGGAAGATGCCTATAAAAGGAGCTTGGTTCCGACCAAGAGATAGAATCTTCACGCAACCATCTAAGTACTTTTCTATACTTAAGATATTGCAATACGATCACGCTTTACTCTCTTTACATACACTCCTCCTCCACGAGAGCCTACGCTCTAAGAACCTGGAGACTATTGTGATAGTCTCGACAGGTTGCCCGAACATAAGACTCTTGTGATAGTCTTATCAAGCACCACAATCCACCCATCTTACTATCTGAAGAGATAGTATCTCTCACAGAATAACCAAGACAAGCAAGCCAGTTCCGTACTATCTGAAGAGACAGTACATTCCTACGCCTTGGTGCAGAAAAACGAGACTCGCTTAGGCAAGAAACGACGGTCGTTGCCTGTTGCATACGTGCTCAACAATAGGATTGTTACACCAATCACCACATTCATGTTACTGACCTCCCTAGCTTTAACCTACTGGCGCCTCTCCCCAACCCAACACCTCCCCGGTCCTGCTAACCTCAGGGCAGCTTTCCCATGACCCGAAAAATGCAGTCTGGAGTCCCGCAGGCTATTCAAACATGCACGATTCCGAACAGCAGACTGCTAGAGTACCCGAGAATCTTCAGTATCGAGCCTGTATTCACAACAAGAAATGCCGAGCGGAGTACTATACGTGAAGAACTACACCTTCATCAAATTGACGCTGGCAACGGATGGAAAGAAGGAACTGCTCTTTGCGGAGGGTGCGGGGCACAAGGCGCAGGGGAGGTTCCTGCTCCCTGCCACTTCGTATGCTCATACTAGGGGATTGGTCCCCGGGGTTCGGTCTAAGGGAGTAGAAATGGCTGAGAAAGTGGTGCGCGCCGCCCGGGACGACCCTGGTGGTGGCGGGGAGAGATGGGGGAGGTGGTGGAGGTGGGAAAGCGGCTCCCATTGGGGATGCGCCGGCGGGATACTGTTGGCACTTCCGGCCACGGCTGTGAATTCCGGACACTAGGCAATGCTTCCATACGAAGTAGTAGCAATGCTGAAGAAAAGTAGTAAACGGCGACGGGAAAACGAAACGAATCGCCAAGAGTAAGCAACAAAAGACTTGGATCGCCAACGAACAACTTAGGAGTAGAGAACTTCCTTTCATTCAACTGCTCGCCCAACAAACCAGCTGACAGTAAAGGTAGGGGGATATATAAACCAGCGAAGTCCTCTCATTCTTCTGGAGATCGCGACCCATGTCCATTCCCCCCATGCATGTCCCCTGTCTCCTCCGCAGACTTCCGTACAAACAAAGCAAACATCCAGAACTCCGGCTTTTCATTGCCTCTTCGCATCCGACTCTTTCATACCGCATTGCTTCCTCCGCTGCGTCGATCGCAACCTTATATCTGAAACATTCGTCTAAATGACAAAGCTATGCGCGCACACCGTAAACTAAGCATGCCAAGTAGCGTCAAAGGCTTCAAAGGGCACTCCCGTTGTACGGAGGTACAGGGCATAAGTTTTGTAGGTTACACAGGGGGTGAGGGCAGCAAACCTCGCTTGTGGAACCTACAAAACTTATGCCCTGTACCTCCGTACTCTCCCCACTCGCAATAAGCAGAACCGTGGTGCTCTAGGATGCCGACGCTGAGGAGTTCAGGCTAGTGGTGAGGGTGGAGTAGCCTCTGTTAAGTGAAATTGTTGCTTCCCCTCATGCCTGGTGGGGCCGAAAGGTGTATTGGGGATATCTTTGCTAAGGTGGAGTTCAGGTATCTGCTTGCAGCTGCGATTGACAGGTGCGAGCTTGAGCAGGATGGGAAGAGGGAGGTGGTTGTTGAGGCAGGGCTCACAGCGAAACTCTACGGGTGTATACTTGGTTCGGTTAGGGAGTGTGGTTTGGGGGTAAATTTTTGCTTATTTTGCCAATATTCTTTATTATCCTGGGAGGATGGAAGGGGGAAAGGATGGAAGGAATGCATGAAGTCATATGTGGTTACTCGATGCGTTCTGGTTTTCCCAAGTGGTGGCAAATTATCATAGATAACCTTACTATTGCTGCGCTCGAATAAACAAAACAGAATCTTATCGCGGTCCAATACGACCAGAAGGCGTTTGGGTTGTGGCTACTGAAATAAAATAGCAAGAATAAAATAATCAAAAATTCATCAAACAAGCAAAACTAAACTCACAGAAGGGAAATCATGATCCGCTGCCCACCCTAAAACAACGAACAAACCAATGAACGAGAGCCACCCTCTCATACAGCTAACAACCAACTAAGCCTACCTGCTCAATAAACTCACTATATACAGCCAATGACCCAAGTCCAACATGTTCCAGAAATCAACGAAACGAAAGAAGTAAAGAAACGAATGCACCTCTCAAATGAGAGCAGAGGTGGTGCGGGAACAGCCATCTCTGAGAGCTGAGAAATTCACTACTTGACATGAACCAACCAAGTGAAAAAATCCTGCGCAGCATCGCGATACATTGTACGTTTGTGAATGAGAGCAGCGCAGAGCGCATAAAATGCAGTTCCAATGATTCATTCCCGTCAAAGAATTGTGATAATAGATCGTGAGCTGGCCAAATGATTCCCCCGCTTCTTGCTGCTCGCTAGCCAAGATGGAGTAGCCCTTTCCTTCTAATGTGTTAGTACACATTGTTACAACAAGCTCGATGATAAGAAAAAAAAGTGATCTCCCCCAAAAAATGAGAAAAACAATTAACGGAGGGTTGCTTGCCCCTTGCGGGCTCAGCGGCGGCTCCTCTTTTTTCTGATGCTGATTCCCCTGGCCTCCAACCTGAATTCTTCCCTAGCCTCACTCCTGCAATACCCCTCCCCGACCGGTCTGGAGTTTCATTTACAATTTCCAGAGCCTCCTCCTCTTCCTAGATGGCCCACCTTCTGGGGCCCAATTTCCCCTTATAATATTTGGCATGAATCGTCTTTCCAACATTATAGGTCTTGGTAACACGGGGCTTTCCACCGCCATTGCGGATCCTCTGGCCGGCAAAGTTGCATAAAACTGCTTGGTCTGGAGCAGAGGCCACACTTATTGATTCTAAGCCTTGCATATCACTCTGCTCACCACCCTTTTCGATCGCCTCAGTCTTCTCAACCCCGCAAACTCCCTCTTGGCCCTCCTTAGGATCAGCCTGTTCGTTATCTTCCCCCTCTTCTCCCTCCTCTTCCTTCGAAGTTGATTCGTTGGAGGGTGGGCGAGCAACCTTGCAAGCCATCCACCGAACACCATTCGAGGTAGCCTTGACCGACCTCTGGATCCCGAATGCTGTTTTCTTGACAGTAGCCCTGATAGCACACTTCCCTTTAGCCGCCATCGTAGTCCTGGTTTTGGTGGGTCCGGTGATCCTCGTTGGCCACACCTAGGCCAATGGTATTATACAGCACCAGTTCCGGAAGAGAAAACAAACAGAACAAACCAGCCAAAGCCAGCAAGCTGGGTGCCGTCGCACTTCACTGAAAGTACTAGACCTGAGCCATCTTAGATTCCAAGAAAAAAACGTCCCTGCCGAGAAGCTGAAGTCAGCGGGTCCTAGAGTACCATTAGCCCTGTCATTATCCTGCAGTGAATGCACTATAGTGATGGTTGGCTAGATCTAAGAGGAAGCCTTAGAACCGTTAGACTCGGGGCTGACGAGTACCCCCTATCCTCCTCCACTGGTGTAACAAATTCCACAGGTGATTCCGACTTCAATGATAACATCTTTGTGCCCTTCTGATTCATACCGCGCCCTACCAAGAAGTCCAAGTGCCATGATCCCGAAGTCTTTTCAACCACAATACCGGATCTCCTGCCCTTGGAATCGGCCACCACGCCCCCCAAGCCCTCCGCACCCATCAGTGCAAAGCCTCCTCGGTGGTGATCGACACGAGAAGATTGAGGCCAAGGCTCGTATAGTACTCAGTGAGGAGATGAGGAGGAATTTGGAGAAGGGGCGGGTGAAGAAGGTTGTACCCGAGGATAATGATGAGGCGGCGAGAAAGTCGTTGGAGCTTGAGAAAGGAGGGTTTGAGAGATGGGGCAGAGAGGGGTGATAGAATTATTTAATGTGGTCAGGGCTGTAAGGAGCGAGTGTGTTGTGGAGATTGCAAAGAGGGAGAAGAAGGGTATGATAGATTCCCTATATTGGTTTTGGCATTGGGGCCAATTTTTAAAGGAATGTTATATTAACAGAAGTGTTGAAGCAGGGCTTTTCAAGTCTCGCACAGTCTGGTGCGAAATGACCACTTCAGAAGGGTTGCTTCCAACTACACACAAAAGAGCCATGCATTTGCTGTTGCTATCCATACTCACAAACTTGTAATCTTATAGCATCCCACTTGGGGAATATCACAGGCACCTTTGGCTGCTCCATAACCCGCCCCTCGCTAATGCCCTACTAAATAAAGACACCCGCGATCTCGCGGTAGAAATGAGAGTTGTATGGCAGGGCGTAGGATACCACCCTTCTGACTCCGCCGACGTCGTAGCGGTGGAAGTGGTACGCTCACCTCCTGTAAAGAAGAACTGAGTGACTGCTTATGAAGAAATGTGACAGTGCGCAGGCGACGGAGGGGACAGGTGTTTCTTCCGAGATTGCACAAACGGAGATAGGGGTATTGTCGAGGTGGTTTTGCATTCGGACAAAGTCAAAGTAACTCGGTGGTGGGTTTCATGGTGAGCAGGATACCAACCCAACCGATGATGTCTCACTACCCTAAAAGATACAACCCAATAGCATCGAATGACATACCAAAGAAACGCTTTAGACAAAGCTGTTGTTTGAGGGCAATGAAAGACAATAACCCGAGAATCAACACAGAGGAGCGGGGGACGAGATGAGTGATACTTCGTAATTTCACCACGGAGTTTGCTTATCTCTATGCCGAAATCGGAAGAAATGAATGGAATAAATAGCCCAAGTAGGAATCTCAGAGTCTAATTTAGGATATGACGTTTGCTTAGGGGCTAATCTTGGGATTTTATCTGTCTCTTTAGTCAGCTTAAGGCATGCATAGTCGGCCAAAAATTAGGTCAATCGTCGGGTAGCCCTTGCTGCACTCAGCAGTACATAAGGCTCCTTTCCGGTCGGTTAGGGCCAAATCTTTCCTTCCTTCTACCAAACGTCTGAGGAACCAAACAACACACACTTCCAATTCTCTTCACCTCACAAAAAAAAATGCCCTTCATCAGATACCTCTCTTCCTCTTTACGTTACCAATGCCCCATCATCTCCCACCAAATGGGTACCGCGACTATGACTGCTGCCCACCGTATCAAAGCAATCCGTCCCTTTGTTACTACTCCAGTTAATAATCCCCACCACCCGTTTGTGACGCTAACCCACTAACACACCCATGATGCCACAGGCCCCCCGTGCCGATAATGACACTGAACCGGCGGGAAGTGAGATGGAAGATCTGTACCTGGTATGCGAAGCGGGCTATGGCAGCTAGCAGCACCATGGGGATTGCTAATTTTTAAATGACGGGCCCAGCACTGCCGTAGATAGCCCATATCCTGCAGCAGATAAGGACAACTAGCGTGGGCGTTGCAAGGAGGAATAGCGGATATTAGAGGTTGTCCAGTATGGGAAGATGTTCACATTTCTGGCTTAGTTAATATGGGGCCTGAAAGTGCGAGAAGGAAGACTGGAAAACAAACCGATACCGCTCCTAAACAAAGAGGTAAATGCTAGGAACAGTTTCGTTATACCAACTCCTAACCTCCTCCATACCTGCATCCGTAAGACAATACCTCCTGTAAGCAACCCACAGCGGAAACACCACTCCAACACCTACGAGCACCTAATGCCCATGACAACCAACCTCCCTAGCGCCTCCCACCTCTCGCCCCTCCGTCCTCCCCCACCATCAACCTCCACCCAACCCTCAAAAGGTCCAGTAGAAACACCGCACCCTTCAACCGCCCATAACTCCACACTATGGTGGCCAGGCACACCCCTGTGCTGGCGGCGATGAGAGGGCGTAATTATATAGGGCTGTGGTAGATATAAGGTACTGTACGCCAGGTAGAAGTAAGACACCCGGGTGTAGCAAGACTTGGTAACCCAGTGGTAACACATAAAAAAAAGGGTAACTGTGTTGCCAAAAAAGACAAAGCTCGGTCTTCAACCACCAGTCTGATGAGAATTATGTCTCTATTAGGTCAAAGATTGGGTGATTCTCTATACACTAATAGAGAGAAAATAGAATTATCTCCCGTTTTCAGCAAAATATAGGCGTTTAAAATGTTTAAAATGTTGGAGGAAAAAACATGTATATTTGCGATGAGATAATTACAGTTAACTTGCTGAGAGATGACGGTTAATTAATATATGCTAGTACCTTAACCTGTAAGAGGAGCCAGTCTTGGCAAATGAACCTACTGTTACTACCTAAGAATGAATGTCAACCCATTCCAACTACTGAGTTCCTGCACGATAGGCTGACCAACCAGTGAACCAAAATACTCCAGTGATAATGAGTTGCATAAGCACGCCCTATGCAAAGTGCCTTATGGTCAACAAATTGCACCCCTGACAGCTGCCACAGATCCTTTCTGTCAAGGCAGGCAACACCACAGATATATATATATAAGCTCTTGTTCTCCTATCTTGGGCTATAATTCACAGTTTTAGCGGCAATGTTAGCACAGGGTTGACATGTGAGTTATGTGTATAGAAAGGGAGCCTGCGTGAAGTAGTCGAGTACTGGCTCTAAGTCTCACATTCAGAAGAAAAAAATCAACATTTTTTGGGTGGCCTTGGTAATACTTGTACATCTGAGTTATCAGGCTTAAGGATTAGTTGAGAATTGAGGAAGGGAAGGGTGAGGTTTAGGCGAGTGACCAGCTATGAGTAGGTTAAGGCAGTAAATGATGTATTCAAGGTAGAGTATTACATTAATTATGAACATGAGCAACAAATCCCATAACCTTCCAGCTCTACCTGAAGCTGGTCCATTTCATGTCAAATCAACCACCTGTTTCCATAGCTTCTTCTTTTCCTCAAATTCTCTTCAAGCTACCAGGTTTTCCTTTTCCCACAAGTTTGATATTTCTTTCTTACTGCTAGCAGTACACAACTTGGACTACTTGACTTGATATTTGACTTAGTTGTTACTTCCGGCATCAGCACAGAAAATAGAGGCATCGGCCTTGCGTTTTATGTGTCCTGTGGATCCTGAGTTCAGTTGTAACACCCATTAGCTTTCCCTGTATCCTGAGTTAGTCTCCAATTTCTTCACGCCACGATTGCATCCTGAGTGGCACAGCAACCATCCCTTGAGTCCTGACTTGACATCCTGCCTGTTCACCATATCCCAGCATCCTCATGATTTGAACTTTTTAGCTCCTTCCAGAGGCTATCAGGATGATCATACTCCTATGATTAGTCTTCTGGTATAAAGGCTGCACCAGCGACTACACCTCTCAATATACTGTAGCCTCTCTCCAGCATTGTGATAATGTTTAAGTTAAACTCAGGTATTAGTAATAGATTTTCTGCATGCTGGTAGTAAACACATACAGCGGTAACGGAGACACTCTGTAGGAAGATGGATCCTAAGATTGCGACTACACAGAAGTCTCAAAGTAGAAGTAAGGATCAAAATAAAGATAAAGATAATTCAAAGTAAAATCAAGTGGTAAAACTTAATATTGTTAAGCCTGAAAGCTTCACTCAATAAGTTCTCTCAAGGATCGTTGGTTATCAGAATAGGGTGTGTGTCGCTTTAGGTAAGTAGAATAATGTAAAGCCAGAGGATACCCGTCAACCATTCTGACCTTTTGCGAGCACACTTCTCAGCTCAGGGCTGTTCAACACACCTGCGTAAAGTGAACAAAGACTCGGAGACAGTCGGACCGCTCGAATGTTAACTATCTCCACAAATAGGAAGTGCTCCCGGTGATGTCTCTGCCACAACATCTGTATGCGCGAAAACTGTTTCCTTTCGGTAGCATGTTAGTGGCCGACCGACATGCCCACCGTAGAGATAATATCCATTGGGACTCACTGGCCAAGCGGTGGTTTCGTCTATACAAGCTACCCAGTCCATTGGCAAATCTACTTGGCTATACTAAGCGTCTGAACCTGACAGCATTGTCCCTATGAGAAGAAATCTTGTACAGCTTGACTGCATAGGCGCTACCCACCGCCAACCATGCAGGACCCTCTTAAATCATGACAAGACTCACATCTTGAGAGTCCACGAATAACCCATGGTAATGCTACAGTTCAGGGGGTAACCTGGGACAGGCATTGGGGTAGTTGTCCTGGAAGCCTTGCAGCTTCCCCGGTCAGTCCCAACCCCTCTACTGTTAACCATACTACTACCTGGATGTCAAAGTATACCCGTAGGGCATTCCCTGGTGTTATCATGGTGGCGCCCCAGGAGGCGCTCCTTTTTTTTTCTTTTTTTTTTCTTTTTTTTATATCAAATCGTTATTATGTTTAAAGGTACAAAAGACTCATGCAGCGCTAGCTATGGAGATAAAAAACCTATAAGCAAACGTCATCCCGCCCGCTTCACCTCGTCATAGGAAAAATCAA
>Ga0307517_10014367_pt1 | contig 10639 bp, 12 predicted proteins | sample 23_EM_MG_FD_194515 | JGI IMG/M metagenome (GOLD analysis project Ga0307517, IMG submission 194515) | Populus trichocarpa ectomycorrhiza microbial communities from riparian zone in the Pacific Northwest, United States - 23_EM | ecosystem: Host-associated > Plants > Roots > Unclassified | place...
GGTCCGTCCCGCGCCCGTCGGCTGCGGAACTCCGGTCCCCTCGGGCCCGCGCGCGACGTACGCGTCGCCGGGACCCACCGCGAATCATGCGTGATGCACGGTGGGCCCCGCAAGGCGCAGTCCGGTGGAGATCCGGCCGCGGGTGTCGGCCGCGGTCAGTGGGATACCGCCCGGCGAGGTGCGGCTGTGGTGCGGCTCGGGAGCGAATCGGGCCGGGCCGCGGGCGGAGGAACGGGCGCGCGGTTCAGACGGAGCGCCATCACCGGACATGCGGCGACCGCGCGTCTGGCGTGGTGGAGCAGATCGGGCGGGACAGCGGGGCCATGGAGCACGGGGTAGCCCCATTCGTCCAGACCGACCAGTTCGGGCAACAGTTCGGCACAGAGTCCGTGGCCGTCGCAGGCGGCGAAATCGACGGCCAGTACGTGGTCCTGGGCGCGGGTCATCGCCATTCCTCCTCCTCGGGGGGCCGGGCGGCGGGCACGGGCAGGACGAGGGGGGCGTACGCGGCGCGGCACGGTCCTGTGTGTACATGCCGGTGGACGTCGTCGGCGAAGACCCGCAGCGCCGAGGCGGCCAGCCGCGCCCCGCCGTCGGGATGACTGCACGCGCCGCGTCCCGGGAGCAGCCCCAGGCGCTTGTGCAGCCGGTCCAATAGCCGGGCGTCGGCGCTGCCCCGGGCCAGCGCGGCGAAGTCCTCGGCGACGGCCGGCAGGCCGAACCGGCACGGCCCGCACTGCCGGGCGCTCTGCGCGGCCAGGTAGCCCAGCGCGGCTGCCGTCTCGGCGAGCCCGCAGGTGCCTTCGGGCAGCGCCACCAGGACGCCCGCGCCCCGTTCCGGTGCCGCGGTGCTCAGCGGCACCGGCAGCCAGCTTCCGAAGAAGCCGCCCACGAGCACGGCGCCGAGCCGCCCCTGCGGGCCGCCGGCACGGCGTAGCGCCGCCGTCACCGGGCTGCCCGCCGGGATCTCGTACACGCCCGGGCACAGGACGGCGCCCGAGACCGTGACCAGCGTGGTGCCCGGTGCCCGGGGGCTGCCGCTCTCACGGAACCAGGCGGGGCCGTAGCGGGCGATCAGCGCGAGGTGGGCCAGGGTCTCCACGTTGCCGATCAGGGTGGGCCGTTTGCCGACGCCCTTCTCGAAGGGGCGCGGCGGGGTGGCCAGGGGGCGGGCGTCGCCGCCGTTCAGCCAGCTCACCAGGGATGTCTCCTCGCTGGAGACGAAGTGGTGGGGCAGCGTGTGGACCTTCACCGGCACCGGGTCGAGCCCGGCGCGGCGCCGCTCGGCGACCGCCGCGGTGAGCTGGTCCACCTGAGTCGCCCTGGTGCGGGGCAGGCACAGGTGCACCGCGTTCGCGCCGACCGCGGCGGCGGCCAGCGCCGCGCCGTCCAGTACGAGGTGAGGGGCGAGGGAGAGCAGCACCTCGTCCTTGTGGCTGGCCGGCTCGCTCTCCATGCCGTTGGCGACGACCGCGGTGGGCCCGCTCGCCCCGGCGACGGAGCGGAGCTTGCGGCCGGTGGGAAAACCCCCGCCGCCCCGGCCGGTGAGCCCGGCCTCCTCCACGGCGCGCACCAGCGGCATGGCGCCCCGGCGGCCGCGTGCCGAGGACAGTGGGGCCGGGCCGTACCGGCCGAGGTGTTCCGCCAGGTCGGCGGCCCGGCCGGTGTCGTACCAGCCGTACAGAAGCCGCTCGCCGTACGGGCCGCAGGGGGCCGCCGGATGTTCCCCGGCGAGGACGGTCCCGGTGTCGGAGTTCATTCGGCGTCGTCTCCCTCGTGTCCCTCGTGTTCGTCTTCCTGGTAATGCTGCTGCTGTGGGGTCGGCGACTGATGGGGGGCCGCCGGGGCGGTGGACGGCGCCGGGGCTTGTGGCGTGCCGCCCGCGCGATGGGCCCAGCCGGTCCGCAAGGGGCCGACGGCCAGGAACGCGACCAGCGTCACGGGCACCAGCATCAAGGCCGCCGCCGCCCACCGGCGTACCCGGATCGCCTGCGACCCGGCCCGGACCAGCCGCCACCACACGGCGGCCACGACGGCCAGCAAACAGCCCGCGTACAGCGCCAGTTGCGGACCCAGGCGGGTGTCCGTGCCGGTGCCGGCCGCGTGGAAGAGCGCCACCGGCCATGCCGCGTACGCCAGCCAGTGCACCGCCCTCCACCGACGCCGGCCCAGACGCCCGCGGACCGCGCTGGTGACCGCGACCGCCAGCAGGAGGTCGAGGGCCACCGCACCCAGGCCCACCCACAGCGGACGGTACGTGGCCACGAACGGCACGAAGGCCGTCGGCCAGGTGAGGTGGGCGTAGCCGTCGGCGATGGCTGTGACGATGTGCATCCCCAGGAAGGCCAGGGCGAGCAGCGACAGGTTGCGGTGCAGCGCGGGCACCTCGAACCGGCCCAGGCGCGCGGGCGCGTACCGTCCCGCCGCCGCGATGCCGAGCGCGACCGTCGCGGTCAGCAGGACCAGTGAGACCGTGCCTCCGGCCCTGGTGGCGTACCAGAGCGGGCTCGGGCCCGAGGCGCCCGAGGCGAGCAGGACGGTGCCGGTCATCGGTCGCCTCCGTCGGCAGGCCAGGCCCCCAGGCACAGCACGCTTCCGTCGGTGCGGACCAGACGGGCCGGCAGGGCGGTGCCGCGCAGCCAGCCGGGGGCGCGTTCGCCGAGGACCAGGGCGGCGGTGGTGGCGGTGTTGGCGTCCACGCAGCTGCCCGCGGCGACGCTTACGGTGCGCCAGACGGGCGGCGGGACGTCGCCGGTGACCGGGTCGACGATGTGGTGGAGTGTCCGGCCGCCGCGCCGCCAGGTCCGTACGGCGGTACCGGACGTGGCGAGGCCGCCGTCGCGGATCGAGACGACCGGGCGTCCGGGGCCGGCGTCCGGGGCCGCGTGGTCATCGGCGATCGCGACCCGCCAGCCGCCGTCCGGTGGTTCGCCCGCCGCCGACAGGTCTCCGCCGAGGTTGACCAGGACCCCGCAGCCCACCGCCGCAGCCGCCCGGCGGGCCGCCCGGTCCGCGGCCAGGGCCTTGGCCGTGGCGCCGAGGTCGAGCGTCGTACCGGCGGGAAGGCGCAGCAGCCGCAGCACCGGGTCCCAGCGGACGGTCCCCCAGCCTGCGGCGGGCCGCGGCCCGGTCGCCGGCCCGGTCGACGGCGCGGTGTCCTCGGGCCGCCGCGCGGCCACCTGGGCGAAGGTGCGGTCGTAGCCGAGTGCCACGACCGCCGGGCCCACCGTGGGGTCGACCGCCCCGTCGGTGAGCTCGGCGGCGCGCAGGGCCGCCTCCACGGCCTCGGCGAGCAGGGCGCTCACCGGTACGGGCCCGGTGCCCGCGGTGGCGTTCGCGCGGGACAGTTCGGAGTCGGGGCGGAACCTGCTGCACGCCGCGTCGATGGCGGCCAGTTCGGCTCGCAGGATCAGGAGCGCGTCGTCGGCGCGGGCCGGGTCCGCGGTGAGCAGCACGGCCGTGGTGCCCAGCGCGGAGAAGACCGCGGTGGCGGGCTCCGCGCGGGCCGGGAGCGTGGCGCTCATGTTGCCTCCGGCTCGGCCAGGTGCGCCCGCCGACGTGGCGTTCACGACGCACCCGACTGGGTCTGCGGCGCCTGCGTGGTCGGAGCGGGCGCCTGCCCGGCGGGCTGGAGGCCGCCGCTCGTGCCCGTCCCGGTGCCGTTGCCGTGGGTGGCGGACCCGGCGGGCAGGGCGATACCGGGGAGTGCGTGCGCGTAACCGGCGCCCAGTACGGCGGTACCCGCGACGGCCGCGGCCGTCACCCATCGGGTCGTGGTGCTCACGCGCCGCAGCCCTCGTTCGCGGCGCCGGACGGCTTCTTGCACGGATCGGTCGGCGGCTGCGGGCTGCTCGGGAAGAGGCATGGATGAACTCCTCACCAGGAGGCGGGTTGTCCCACTCCCAGGCTGCCTGGCGGCCCGTCGGGATCCCGTTCAGGAGTTCTTCAGAAGCGGTTAAGATCCCGCCCGCAGGCCGCGCGGCGGCCCCTGCGACGGCGGCGCGGGAAGTTCCAGCACGACGGTCAGCCCCCCGCCGGCCGTGTCCTCCAGCCGTACGGTGCCGCCATTGGCGGTGGCCAGCCGGTGCACGATGGCCAGCCCCAGGCCGCTGCCGGACGCCTCGGGGTTGCCGAACCTCCGGAAGGCCGCCTGGCGCGCCGCCGCGCTCATCCCGGGACCGTCGTCCACCACCCGCAGCAGCACCCGTTCGCGCGTTGCCTCCCCCTCGACGCGTACGGCCGCGCCCGCACCCACCGCGTCCAGGGCATTGGCCACCAAGTTGTCGATCACCTGCTCCAGATCCCCCGCTCCCAAGTACGCCGTCAGCCCGGCGCCGCAGCGGCCGGTGAGCGACACCCGCCGCTCCCGTGCCACTGGTTCCCATGCGGTGACCCGGTCATCCACCACCTCGTCCACCCGGACCGGAACCGGCCTGGGCACCGCGTTCTCCGCGCGGGACACCGCGAGCAGCCCGTCCACCAGCCGGGACAGCCGGGCGATCTCCTCCTGCGCGCCGGCGAACTCCCCCGCCGTGGCATCGTCGGCGCCCGCCGCCAGCAGATCGAGCCGCAGCCGCAACGCCGTCAACGGCGTACGCAGCTGGTGCGAGACGTCGGCGACGACCGCCCGGTGCCCGTGGATCAGGGCCTCCATGCGCGCGGCCATGGTGTTGAAGGTCGAGGCGAGCCTGCGCACCTCCTGCGGACCGTGCCCGCCCGGCGCCCGTACGTCCAGTGCGCCCTCGCCGAGCCGCAGCGCGGCGGCGTCCACAGCCCGCAGCGGGCGCCCGACCCAGCGGGCCAGCGCCACCGACAGCAGCACGCCCGCCACCAGCCCGCCGGCGCCGATCAGTGCCAGCCGCCCCCACATCGCGCTGATCCGGTCGTTCATGCCCTCCGCCGACCGGGACAGCACGGCCACCCCGACCGGATGCGTGGTGTCGCCGATCGGCGCCGCGGCAATCAGCCGGTCGTCGCGCTCACGCGTGGCCGTCTTTGGGTGGACGAGCACCTGGTGCGCCAAGTCGCCCCAGCTGTCGGCGGCCTCGTCCTCCTCATCGCCTTCACCTGTCCGTCCGGGGCACCCGGTGGCCGCCACGGTCCGCCCCGCCGCGTCGAAGACCGCGGCGCAGTCCCCTGCCCGCTCCGCCTGCTCCAGGAGCCGTCGCATGGAGGCAGGGGAGCGATGGTCCGACAGGTGTTCCTCGGCTGCGGCGGCGATCGTCCGGTCCGCCGCCTCGGTCGTGTCCCGAAAGGACGTGCGCTCGCGCTGCGTCATGGACAGCCCCAGCGGCACCACCGCCAGCACCAGCAGCGTGACGATCAGCGCCATGAAGGTCAGTGCGATACGCCGGGTCATCGCGCACCGGATTTCGGGTCCTGGCCCTGGTCCGGTACGCCGAGGCGGAATCCCCGGCCGTACACGGTCTCCACCAGCCCGGGTACGCCGAGTTTGCGGCGCAGCGCCGCGATGTGCACGTCCAGCACCTTGGTGGGGCCGTACCAGTGCGCGTCCCAGGCGCGCTCCAGGACCTCCTGCCGGGTGACCACTCGCCCAGGGTCGGCGGCCAGGCACTCCAGGATGTCGAACTCCTTCGGTGTGAGCGCGACTTCGCGGCCATCGACGGTCACTTTGCGGGTCCGCAGATCCACCGCGAGGGGGCCGTGCCGCAGCAGCTCGGCGTCGGACGGCTGGACGCGGCGCAGCACGGCCCGGATCCGCGCCAGCAGCTCCGCCAGGCCGAACGGCTTGACCAGGTAGTCGTCGGCTCCCTCGTCCAGGGCCGCGACCCGGTCGGCTTCCTCTCCGCGCGCCGTCACCACGATGATCGCCGCGCGGGAGCGGCTCCGCATCCGGCGGCAGACCTCGACACCGTCGAGGTCGGGCAGACCCAGGTCCAGCAACACCACATCGGGCTCCGCGTCCGCCGCCAGCGCTTCCCGCCCGGTGCCGACGCTGCGCGCCTGGTACCCGGCCCGCTCAAGACCCAGTACCAGGGAAGCGGCGATCCCCCTGTCGTCCTCGACCACCAGCACACGCACACCGACATCCTACGATTCAGCAGCCCGTGACCGGATTGGCCGGTAGGTCCGTCGCTGTGGACCGTTCGGCCCTGCCGTGCGGCGCGGTGCGCGCGATTGCATGGGCCAGTGAGCCTGATGAGGCTCAGAGGAAACTGAGAAGTCCCTGTGAAAAAGTGCGGAGGCGCCCGCCCTGCCCACATCACGTCCTCTGGATGACCGGACGACCCCGATCCGGTCCGGGTCCAACCCCGCGTTGCCCTCCGTGCCGCCCGGATATCGAGTCCACGCGCATACGGTCCGGCCCCCCACCTGGAGAAAGCCCTTATGAGTCTCACCGTTGTCAACGGACTGCCTGCGCACGTCCTGTTCGTGCACTTCGTCATCGTGCTCGTGCCCCTGAGCGCCCTGGCACTCGTGGTGTGCGCCGCCTGGCCCGGCGGCGCCCGGCGCCTCGGCCTGCTGCTGCCGGTCCTCGCGCTCGTGACGCTGGTGAGCGTGCCGGTGGCCACACAGGCGGGAGAATGGCTGGAAGACCACGTCGGCAGCGACCCGCTGGTGCGCAAGCACGCCGAACTCGGCGACGGCCTGCTGCCGTGGGCTCTCGGCCTCTTCGTGATATCGGCCGTCGTCTGGTGGACGGCCCGACGCTCGGCGCCCGCCCCGGACGGCACGTCGGGTGCCTCCTGGTCGCCCCCGGTACTGCTTCGGGGCGCGGTCGTGGTCATTTCCCTCGCTGTCGCGGTCGGCGCCGTGGTGGACGTCTACCGGATCGGCGACTCGGGCGCCAAGGCCGCCTGGCAGGACAACTACTCCAAGACGGCCACGCAGCACGGCGGCTGACGGACAGGACCCGCGTCGGGCCCCCGTCGTGCCGCCCTGTGCCCGCTCGCGGGCATCCCGCGCACCTGGCCGCAAGTGACAGACTGCATCCATGACGACTCACCAGAACCTTCTCGGCGGCCCGGAGCCGACGTACCTCCCGGAGAACGAAGCGGCCTACCGCCTGCTGGGCAAGGAGTCCCAGCCTCCGGCCGTTGTCGCCGCGAAGCACCCCACGTTCTCGCTCGCCTGGGCCGTGCTCGCCGACGACGCGTTCGCGGGCGGCCGGGTCGTGGAGTCGTACGCCTACGCGCGCACCGGCTATCACCGCGGTCTGGACGCGCTCCGCCGGGCCGGGTGGAAAGGACATGGCCCCATCCCCTGGGACCACCAGGCCAACCGAGGGTTCCTGCGATGCCTCGCCGCCCTCGCTCGCGCCGCCGGCGAGATCGACGAGAAGGACGAGACGGAGCGTTGCTGGCAGTTCCTTCAGGACAGCAGCGCCGAGGCGTACGCCGAGCTGAAGCAGTAGTCACCGCCGCCGGTCATGACGTCGGGCCCGGCACCTCGCGCTGAGGTGCCGGGCCCGTCGTGCTTCGCGCTTTGTCCTTCGTACGGGTGACTACTTGAGCTTCGTGCCCGTGGAGCGCAGGTTCGCGCAGGCCTCGGTCACGCGCTTGGCCATGCTCGCCTCGGCGAGCTTGCCCCAGGTGCGCGGGTCGTAGGTGGACTTCTTGCCGACCTCGCCGTCGACCTTCAGGACACCGTCGTAGTTGCGGAACATGTGGTCCGCGACCGGGCGGGTGAAGGCGTACTGGGTGTCGGTGTCGAGGTTCATCTTCACGACGCCGTTCTCCAGCGCGGTGGCGATCTCCTGCTCGGTGGAGCCGGAGCCGCCGTGGAAGACGAAGTCGAACGGCGAGCTCTTGCCGTACTTGGCGGCGACGCCCTCCTGCAGGTCCTTGAGCAGCTCGGGGCGCAGAACCACGTTGCCCGGCTTGTAGACGCCGTGGACGTTGCCGAAGGAGGCGGCCAGCAGGTAGCGGCCCTTCTCGCCCAGGCCGAGGGCCTCGGCGGTGCGGAGCGCGTCGTCGACGGTGGTGTAGAGCTCGTCGTTGATCTCGTGGCTGACGCCGTCCTCCTCGCCACCCGTCGGGGTGATCTCCACCTCAAGGATGATCCTGGCGGCGGCGGCCAGGGCCAGCAGCTCCTGGCCGATGGCCAGGTTGTCGGCCAGGGTCTCGGCCGAGCCGTCCCACATGTGCGACTGGAACAGCGGGTTGCGGCCCTGGGCGACGCGCTCGGCGGAGACCGCGAGGAGCGGGCGTACGTAGCCGTCGAGCTTGTCCTTGGGGCAGTGGTCGGTGTGCAGCGCGACCGTGACCGGGTACTTCTCGGCGACGATGTGCGCGAACTCGGCGAGCGCGACCGAGCCGGTGACCATTTCCTTGCTGTACTGGCCGCCCAGGAACTCGGCGCCGCCGGTGGAGATCTGGACGATGCCGTCGCTCTCCGCCTCCGCGAAGCCCCGCAGCGCGGCGTGCAGGGTCTGGGTCGAGGTGACGTTGATGGCCGGGTAGGCGAACTTGCCTGCCTTCGCCCGGTCCAGCATCTCGTTGTAGACCTCAGGGGTTGCGATGGGCATCTGTCCGCTCCTTGTGATCTGCGGGTTTTTGTGACCTTGGGTGACCCTGACCTGGGGTCGACGTCATCGTCGAGGGCATCTTCTCAGATGGCCGGTTTCACGTGAAACGGGCTGCTAGAGACGATTCAGTGCCGCTAAAGCCTCAGCCTCAACATCGGCCTCAGCTTCAGCCGAGGTCGAGATCCTCAAGGCCGTACACCTGGCGGTACGGGAGCCCGGCCGCCGCGATCGCCGGGGCGGCCCCGCGCTCGACGATCACCGCGACGCCGACCACCTCGGCGCCGGCCTCGCGCAGCGCCTCGACGGCGGCGAGCGGCGAGCCGCCGGTGGTGGAGGTGTCGTCGACCGCGAGCACCCGGCGGCCCTTGACGTCCGGGCCCTCGACCTGGCGCTGCATGCCGTGGGCCTTGGCGGCCTTGCGTACGAAGAAGGCGTCGAGCCGCTTCCCGCGCGCGGCGGAGGCGTGCAGCATCGCGGTCGCGACGGGGTCGGCGCCGGCCGTCATCCCGCCCACGGCCTCGTAGTCGAGGTCGGCGGTGGCGTCCAGCATCAACTGGCCGACCAGCGGGGCGGCCTCGCCGTCCAGGGTGATCCGGCGCAGGTCGACGTAGTAGTCGGACTCCAGGCCGGAGGAGAGGATCACCTTGCCGTGGACCACGGCCTTGGCCTTGATCTGCTGAAGGAGGGCTTCGCGGGCGTCGTCGGCGTCAGTCATGGCTACGAGGTTATCGCTCGCCCGGCCCCGGCCCGGCCCCCGCTCAGGCCCCGATCAGCCGAGGCGTTCCCAGGTCCAGGTCGTGCTGATCTCCAGCGGCTCGATGGGCGTGACCAGGTGAGGGAGGCTGTTCAGGCCGTTCGGCGGGCCCGACTGCGGCTCCACGCAGAACGCTTCGGGCTGCTCGTCGTACAGCACGACCCACTCGGCGGGGCTGGTGACGCGGAGCCTCAGCTCACCCGGCCAGGTGAGGGTGACGTCCACGCCGTCCGGCATGCCGAAGCAGTCGTCCCAGGGGCGCGGCTTCGGGTCGATCCGGCGGCCGGTGGGGAGGTGGTTCTCGCCGCGCTCCTCCTGCCAGCCGGGGGTGAAGGACGGCTCCGCGTCCTGGCCGCCCTGTCCCAGGTTGCGCAGGAACCACGGGTGCCAGCCGGCCTGCGCCGGGAAGGAGTCGCCGTACGTCTCCACACCGAGGGTGAGGGTGACGGCGTTCTCGCCGAGCTCGAAGAGCTGGGTCACCCGGCCGGGGTAGGGCCACGGCTCGGCGAGGTCGTAGTAGAAGCCGGCGGCGGTGTCGGTGGCCCCCGGCGCGGACTGCCACGCGGCGTGGCGGCCGGTGCCGTGGATCGCGTGCGGGCCGGCGTCCAGCGGCATCTGGTGGACGGTGTCGCCGTTGCGGAAGCGGCCGTTCTCGGTCCGGCCGCACCACGGGACCATCGGGAAGGCGCCGTAATGGCTGCCCTGGCGGAGGAGTTCGACGCCGTCCACGGTGAGCGAGCCGATCCGGCAGCCGTTCTCCGGAAGGACCGTCAGGGTCGCGCCGCCGGCGCTCAGTACGCGAGTTTGGTCAGCCACGGAACAAACCCTAGAGGACCGGTCACCGCCGGCGCCGCAGTACCCGCCCTACGACCACGGCTCCCGCGATCAGTACGGCCGCCGCCGGGGCCGCCCAGCGCAGCGTCGCCGTCGCGGAGGCCGGCTCCGGCGCCGGTACGGGGGCGTAACGGCCGCGCGGCGGGGCGTGGTCGACCTCTTCGGCGCTGCGGCCGATCATCGTGCGGCGCGCGTGCGCGGCCTCGGCGGGCGGTTCCGAGCCCGGGTCGACGGGTTCGAGGTCGAGGGAGTCCAGGGGGTTGTCGAGCGAGTCGTCCAGGGGGTCCAGCTCCGCCGCGCTCTCCGGGACGGTGACGCCTTCGGGGAGCGCGTCGTCCTCGGCGTCCCCGGCCTCCTCGGCCTCCTCGGCCTCCGGAAGGTCCGTTGTCAGCGTGCCCACGAATCGGTCCAGCAGCCGGTGGCCCGCGGCTTCCGCCGTACCCGGCTCGAACTCGGCCAGCCGTCCGCCGTCCGCCTGCACGGTGCCGCTGAAGGTGAGCAGGGTGCCGCTCCCGCCCTCGGCGGGCTCAAGGCCGATCTCGATCGCGAGCTTCACCGCGCCC
>Ga0307517_10014368_pt1 | contig 10639 bp, 6 predicted proteins | sample 23_EM_MG_FD_194515 | JGI IMG/M metagenome (GOLD analysis project Ga0307517, IMG submission 194515) | Populus trichocarpa ectomycorrhiza microbial communities from riparian zone in the Pacific Northwest, United States - 23_EM | ecosystem: Host-associated > Plants > Roots > Unclassified | place...
AAATTAACTTGAAACAAAAAAAAATCTTCTCATATAGATTTTTAGGCAATTTTAAAGTAAAAAATACCTAAATGAAATTTCTCTCACCAAATGAAACTCGTTGATACTAAGATTAAGTATTTTGGTTGTTAGAATTATTGTTCTCTCTCTCCCCCCCCCCCTCCAAACCAATGACTAAAAATAATAAAAATTAATTTTTGTGCCAAAATTGAATTGCAAAAAAAATTAAAATTAAACGATTGAATAAGTATAATTTGAAAAGTTTGAGAACTAAATTAAACTTTTTCAAAGAAATTTAAACTCGCCATCCATTTTCAGAGCCTTTTCCACATCGATTGTCTTGCTTTCAATTTTTTTCATTGGTGAACAAACTTGAATCAATTGGTGAACAAAATTTAAGGGCAAAAAAAAAAAAATTGAACAATGAGTCCATATTGATATATGATACGGTGAACATGTTTCTATCTATAGTAAAATGCCCACTTGTTTTAGTGTTTTCTATAACTATAATTATCTATTTGACCTGTAATTTACAGCGGGTTAGATATTTTTTTCAACCAAAAAAAGGAATTTACAAGCTTTTCCAATGCATTTTTTTCATTAAAAAAATATCAATCATAAATCAAAAGCTTAAGCATGTATTTAAATAAATAAATCGAGAAATATTTATGTCAATAAATGTAAAAAACAAATTAACGATAACTTATAAAGACTAAACTGAAAAAATAGATGTAGATTAAAATATTTGATCTCGCAACATGGACTATGCACTCAATTGTATTTAATAACTTTGTTTATTAGAATCAATTTTTTATTATATCAAATGATAATAAAAATAGACACACACATGAAAGTAATTGAAATAAAATCAAAGAAAACAAAATATTATGCAACGTTGCACATATCAGGAAAAACAATGTTATCATTTTATGTGAAAAACCAAGTAAAAACTAAATGATATTTAACCAAAGACTAAACTAGAAAGTTCAAAGATAGATATGGATGTAAATATCTGATCTCAAAACACAAACCATAGACTCAATTTTATTTATAAACATTGTTTCTTAGAACCAATGTTTTATTTAAAAAAAAACAATAATAAATAAAAAAACATGGAGAAAAGTGATTGAATAAAATTAAAGGAAAAAAAATTAAGTAGGATTACACAGAAAAAATGCCTACTAACACCAGAAAAAAATGTTGAAATATCATGCGTGAACTAAATAAAATCAATCATATTCTAATAAAAAAACATCATAAAAAATTGTTATTTTTTTTAAAGACCAATAAAAATTCAACATTGAAGAATGAAATCACAAAAAAAATAAAAGAAAAAAAACAAATGGACAGAAAAAAAAGGCTTAGGCACGCGGGCCTATCTTGGGTGGGCCAACACGTCTAGGATGACTTTTCTTTTTTCTTTTTTAAAGGGTGGATGACCTGTTGTTGACTTTTTTAAAAAAAAATAAGCAGGTGAAACATCGCCTATTTTTCATAGAATCCGACCATAATGGTGGCTGAAAAATCAGGGATGGTAGATTTTATATCAAGAAATCCATTTTCCACCTATTTTTTTTACTTAAAATATCTATAAAACACCATATACATCTTGATAAAACCGTATATGACTCCAATAACTAGAAATTGATCCAAAAACTCAAAATCAACCCAAAATAAAAAAATATTCCTTTGCTTAGATATATCATCTCATGTGATGATATATTAGGTGATGAAAAGGCCAAAGAACACTAAGATGAGACTCATCTCGTCGAATGAAATCTATGAACACCAAAATCAATTTTTTTTGTGGATCAAATCACTGTAAATTGAATTTTTTTCTCTACTACCAAATCTAGCGACTCTATCTTTTCTCTCAAACTAGAAAATAAAATTTTAGATCAAAATTAAAAAATCAAAGAGAATAAAAAAAGAAATTGAAAAGTATAAAGACCAAAATAGACTTTTTATGCAAACTTTGAAGCTACCATTTTTTTTTTTTTTTAAATCTTTTCCATTTTGGTCCTACAAAGCAACCGTTTTATATTTTAAAACAAATCAAAGGATGGGTTGTTTTAGATGAAAGAGATTAATGTAGGACAAGTTGTATAAGCGAGAGATATGCAAAACCCTAATTTTTAGAATTTATTTTTTAGTCATTAGTTTTGTTATTTTGGGATTATGTTTTAATTTTCGCAAATTGGTTTTATTTTATTTTTTTTATTTCTAGTTAGGCATAAACCTGGACTTGGATTGAGAAGGAGCCCATAAAAGACAAAGCAACAGTAAAACCAGATTTGACCCTGCAAATAAATGGCCAAACACAACAGATAAAAGCTAGAGATGTAAAGAAAAATTGGGAAACCCAAGCTCCAATAATAAGTTGCAGCACTCGAAGCATGAAAAAACAATGCAAGAAAAAAAAGAGTAAAAAAACAGAAAATTTCCTTCTTCATACGTAGGGTTATATGACAATTAATGTGAAGAAAAGATGAGAAAGAACCCAACAATGCAAGAACAAATCAATTAAAAAGAAAACGACCGAATTAGTTCCATGACTGCAAGAAAAAATCAATAAACATTGTCAATTGAGTTATTTGATTATCACACGATTGCCAGGCTAGGGTTGATGATACAAATTCATAGCTGAAAAATAAGATCCTGATCAACATAGGTTGGGGGATGAAATTCGCGGTTTAAAGAGGAGGAAAAGGTGCAAATATAGATGGAGAAGCAGCCCAAAACATAGATAGAACAACAATAAAAGCAGATCATGAATTGAAAGCAAGGGAGACATAAGAGTGGGTGTGAGTGAGGATTGCCAGGAAGTTTTCAAATTTTCCGCCATAGGCAATCCCAAACGAACAACCCAGTATCTATAAAGCAAAATAAGCAGCCCCTTAGATCTCAGAAAGGCAATGAACAACCCAGTATCTACCCATCATCGATCGTGTGTAGTCGGGAGCTGCATTGGTCATCGACGGCGAAGAAGACAAAAGGTGTGTGATTGTTTGGAAAGAGAGGTTGTGTAGAGAGGGAAAACAGGCATGTGAGAGAGAGGAAAGAAGAACAACAAAATCGGTCAGGTGAATTCCGGGAGATGAGGAGAGAGGAAAGGGAGAAACAAAATCACGGTAAGAAGAGAGAAAGAAGAAGCTAATATCTTTGTGCAAATCCATAATAAATTATCTTTAAACATAATTAGATGCTGTTCCCTGCCACATTGTAGGATATGTAACTTATTATTTTTTGTTTTTTTAATTAATATGAATGTTTGGATTAACTTGGGCGTAACTTGATTAATTATACTAATTCTAAAGTTAACAACCATCTAAGCCTCCAGTGACCCTGAGATTTGTGAAATTCAAACTGGTAATCTCTAAGAAGCAATTCTCAAACCTGAACAATTGAGTTACACCACTAAAAAAATTAGGCCATGTCACTTTTCTTAAACATGTAAATGCAATCAATTGAATAAATTTTTCATTATTCTGGTTCAAATATGAATTTTTTTTTTTAGAAAAAAAGTGACATGAAGTTGCATGCTGAAGAATTAACCATAGTATATCTAAATATTATGCTTCAATCTTGTTAAAAATGAAAAATGTAAATTAACACAATTTTTAGGATGAATATCGAAGAATTAACCCTACCAAGATGATATTAAAGAACATGTCACACATGGAGGAGCCTTATTAATATAGATTGAGGAGAGATCATCATATAACCAGTCAACATCCTCGTGCATCCATTCCTGCAATTCATTTGCATTCTTTTTCTTTTATTTCCTACGACGTATTCTTGTTTTATTGAGCATAGTTTTGTATTCTACCGTCGGTCTAAAATTTTATTATAAAATTCTATTTTTTTATGTAGTTAAAATTTTATAGCAATTAAAAAGTAGTATCGTCTTCTAATAATACCTGGAAGTTACTTTTCTAGATTTGTTATATTTTTCTTGTTGGTGTAAAACTCTTTTTTTCAATTTGGATTAAGATTTTTTTATTATATTTTCAGCTCTATTTAGCATATTTCTCCTGGTTCGCATAGGAATTTTTATTAATTTTTAGCTTACTTATATATCTAGTAATAAAATCTTGAATTGAGGTTTTTATGTGATCCTTATTCAATATAATTTTATGTTTGGTGTCTTTCTTTTGTTGCTTCTATTTGCATCACTTGGTATCAGAGCCTAGCAATCCCAGGTTATTGCTTGATATGTGCTATAATTTGAGATTATTTTATTTGTTGTGTGCTACTAAATAACCATGGATAAAAAAGATCGTAGAGCAGAAGTGTTCATGTAAAAAGGGATGAGGAGGTTCCCAATCGAGAGATAAATGTTTAGGAGTTGGTGATGGAAGACATGTAAAAATAGAAATTATAAAATTAACCCATTGATTGGATATAATAAACATACAAAGGCAAGTTGAAAACTTATATCGTCGATTAGCCGATATGAAGAAAAGAATATTGGAGGATTATGAGAAGAGTGATCATATATTTGCATTTATTTGCTCAAATAAAATTAATTATTATATAAGATATTTATATAGCACAATAAGATATAGGAAAATTTGAAGTATAAATCCTCATGATAATTTAAAATCCAGGAGTACTAACCTCTTAAAATTAAAAACTAAGCTTGTTGCAAATTCATAAAAGAAAAAAAAAACTCTCCTTCTCCTATATTCTTAAAGTGATCTTTTTTTTTTAGAGGTTAGGATTTGTTATATATAAAATTGATAAGTTGAAGAAGTTTCCTAGTTAATAATTAATTCCTAATCAAATAACTTTAAGTTTTCTTTATATTAATTTGACTCTAATGACTTGTGTATTGACTTTGATCTTTTAGAGAGGTTTTCTGATCATTAATGAGATGTCATGGCATCATCCCAACATAAAAAGATGAGCTTGACTCGTGCTAGTTTGCTCATAAATTTCAGATTTGATTTCAAACATGTCGTTTTTTTTTTTTGTATTATTTATTAGGCCTATATATATATATATATATATATATATATATATATAGACACACATACGAAAAACTTGAGGTGTCTATTTTTCATTTCAACTTGAATAACATCAAAATTATATCTTTAGCTTCAGATATGGTTTAAAGAGTATACGAAGGTTCAATCTGACATATTTGCTTCGACAAATCTTAATTCCTTTAGGATTCCTTGTTCAAGTTGGATTCCTAATGCAATTAAAATTTGTATTTATTAGCTCCAAAGACTTATCTCATGCGTTCTTTCTAGTTCATTACTTGAAATTTGTGCTAAAAATGCTTCAATTAATTTCTTTTTACACTTTGTGTCTGCATAGCATTATTAAGCACAAAACAAGTTAAGTTATTATAAAACATAAAATATATATAAAAAAACTACAAATAAGGTAATAGAAATATAGAACAATATAAGTGTATCAAATGAGTTTGAGATTTGCAATTAAGTAATAAGCTAAAGGGTGTGGGGAATTTATTGTTCACCCACACCCAATGCACTGTGGATTAGTAATCCACAGTGTATTCATTTTTTTTTCACTTTTTTATTTTTTTTTATCTTTTTTTTTTCACTTATTTTTTTCAAGTTTCCCCTTTTTTCTTTTATTTTTTTCTTTATTTTTTTTTCTAAAATTACTTTCCTTTTTTTTCTAACTCCCCCCCCTTTTTTTTTTCCTAAAATTATCTTTGTCGATTTTTTTTTAATATTGAGCTAGTTAAAAATTTCATTTTGTAATTTTTTTCCTTTAAAATACTGTGGATTGCTACAGTGTTTTCCCACATGGTTTTTCTATTTTATTTTTTTTATTTTTCAAAATTATATTTGTTGATTTTTTTTTTAATATTGAGCTGATTGAGAATTTAGTTTTGTAATTTTTTTTCTTTAAAACATTGTTGATTGCTACAGTGTTTCTCCGCATGGTTTTTTTTTTATGATTTTCTCCGAAATTATCTTTTTCGATTTTATTTTTTAATATTGAGCTGGTTAAAAATTACATTTACAATATATGAGAAAAACACTGTAACTTTCCTCGCAAATTATTGTGAATTGCCTAGTGTTTTTTTCCACATGGTTTTTTTCTAGTTTATTTTGTGTTTTCTTTTATTATAATATTTTTTCCCAAAATTATCTTTGCCGATTTTATTTTTTTAATATTGAGCTGGTTAGAATTTAACTTTGTAATAAAACTTAATCATGTGGGGAAAACATTGTAGCTTTCCTCACAAAACACTGTGGATTACTTGAGTGTCTCTCAACATGGTTTTTTTTTTCTTATGATTTTTTCAAAATTATCTTTGTCAATTTTATTTTTTTAAGATTGAGCTGATTGAGAATTACAATTACAAGTCATTACAAATAAGGCTAAATCATGTGGGGAAGTACTGTAGCTTTTATCACAAAACACTATGAATTGCTACAGTGTTTCCAACATGGTTTTTTTCTCTTGTTTTTTTTTTAAATTTTTTTCTAAAATTATCTCTGTCGATTTTATTTTTTTAATATTGAGCTTATTAAGAATTTAGCTTTGTAATTTTTTTTAAAACACTGTGAATTGTTGTCGTGTTTTTCCATATGATTTTTTTATGATTTTTTTCAAAATTATCTTTGTCGATTTTTTTTTTGAATATTGAGTTAGTTAAGAATTATATTTACAATAAAGCTAAATCATATAGGGAAAACGTTGTAGCTTTTCTCACAAAACAATGTGAATTGCTACAGTATTTCTTTAAATAGTTTTTTTTATGATTTTTTCTAAAATTGTCTTTGTCGATTTTATTGGAGAAAGCACTATAGTTTTCTTCACAAAACATTGTCAATTGCTACAATGTTTTTTCTCATAGGTTTTTTTCCTTCCAAAATTATTTTAGTTGGTTTTTTTTTAATATTAAGTTGGTAGAGAATTTAGCTTTGTAATTTTTTTTGTTTTTTATTAACAGAAAAGCTAAATCATCTGGCGTAAGTACTGTATCTTTCCTCACAAAATATTGTGGATTGCTACAAATCATTTTATTCAGTCTCTAAGTTTTTGATCACCAACACAACTTTTTTTTCTGTCATGAAATATTGGCTCCATCATACCTTTAGTTTTTATTACTTATCTAGCGCTGATTTGCAATTATAAAACTATCAAGTATATTTGTTTTATAAGCTCGCAGCAGCGCGCAGACATGCCATCTCGTTTATTACTATAAAGGCTAATGGAAGAGAAATATTTTGCCAATTGTTGTTTCCTATTCAAGTTTTAAGATAAAAGAACTAAGGTTGATATGTAAAGTTGTTATATATTTGGGGGAAAGAAAGAAAATAGGACGGAGAGTTTTGATTGGATATCAACTAGAAGCAAGAATAATTTAAATATGAGGACAAGTTCTTTCTAACCTGGAAAGAATAATACAAGACTTTTTTTTTATTGTGCAACTTTATATTATTGAGCATGATTTTTTATTTGATTATTACAATCATGTTTGTGTCATTGACACAACGGTTTAATTATCATCAAGTAAACTTCAATTTATTGCTATTCTAAAATCAATAAACTTTTCTCGCCAATTTTAATTTTATGCCATTGAATATGGTTATATTGATTGCTACTCTTTAAGCTTTTCTCATTTATTGCAATTTTAAAAACAATTTCAAAAACCCTCCACAATTCACTCATTTAACTACATAATTAGTATCCCAATACTAATCTATTTTTTTGCCCTTGAAAATCAAACCTACAATCCACATATATTCACTTATTTCATTGAACTTTGAACACATAATTAATCTATTAATTTTAAAATTCTCCATTGAGTTGCATGCGCACTTAATTGTATTAATAACATGTTTTAACGATCATAAATTCCATCCAACTCCTACAAAAAGTTTATGTAGAAAGATATCATCCAAATGATATATACCCACTTTAATTTTATTTAGAAACCAGTGAAAAATACATACCTATTTATCTTCAAATCTGCCTACCAAAACTACTATAGACTTCTGGTCGGAACTCCGGGAGTTACTCCCAGCGAACCGAGATCCGACCAAACAAATACATCTATCCTAGTCAAGTTTTTCAATGCCCGCAATTGACTGAAATTACCTTGGACTTTTGAGGCAGATCGACAAACACAAAAAAATGGGAACACTCTTCACGGAGGCCGCATCAATCCATGGAAAAAGTAAAGGAAACATCACTACGAAAGCTGAAGCTCAATTCGTTTCATGATCTGCTGATACATTTGTAATTGGAGAATTGAGGCCTGAGGGACATATACTTTCCACATAATCGGAAGAATGGTTTGGACAGGAGTGAAGCAGAGCACTCCCTCCCATTCCAGCCATGGCTTATCTCTCACAATGCCCAGCCAAAACTCGGTAAGAGTATGTACATATTACAAAGAGGCAAGAGAAAATCAGCAAACAGATACCTCAGTTTCACTTTTCTTTTCTTCTTGACACAAGGGCTTGACTAGAGAAGGGTGATTCTTAAAGCAATCCATATTCAGAGGCACAATCCCCTTGAGACTTTTCACTTTTGCACTAGCTCCATGAGCAACTAACAACAGAGCAACCTGCATATGCCCTGCTTCAACTGCACAATGAAGTGGTGTGTACCCAGCATTGTCAACAGCATTAACTTGAGCTCCGTGATTAAGCAACACTTTAACGCTCTCAATTCTTCCCTTAAAGGCAGCTCTATGCAAAGGTGTCCATCCATTCTGGTCACTTCTATTAACCTCTGCCCCTTCTGCAAGGCAACTCTTGATACCATTCACATCATCTACTCTAGCTGCTCTTTGCAAAACATCTCCCATATGCAACAAATCATACAAATGCGAATGTCCATTATCAACTGCGATAGAGAAAGCAGTTTTTCCTTCTTTGTTCACTGCATGCTTGACAGAATAATCTGAACAATCCAATAAATACTCCGTAGTCTCTAAGTGCCCTTTTTGTGCTGCCAAATGAAGCGGGCTCGACGCGTCATGATCCAAAACCCCAGTTTTCCCTCCAGCACTCACACAAAACCTAATCACTTCAACATGGCCCCTGCTTGCAGCGACATGTATTGGAGTTCTACCGCGTAAATCAGCTGAATTTACTTCAATATTTTCGAAACTATCACACAGAACATCCATCAAATCCACTCTATTTATAGCTGCTGCATAGTGCAAGACTTTATCAATCGAGCCATCAATTACACATCCAGAAGCAGTCAAAACCTTAACAACATCAATCTGCCCAGCCTGAACAGCTAGAGAGATCAAGGACCGTCCCTCTGAATCCTTGCAATTGACATTACCACCGCGATCAATCAAGCTAGTGACCAAATTTAGATTACCAGATGGCACAGCAGATTTGAGCAGTCCTGTGATCTGGGAGCCGGTACATCTACAAATAGCCCTGTTGAAGTAACCGGAGACATCAGTAATTTGGGTGTGATTGGAGATGATGTATTCAGCAACTTGGGGACCCACGAGGTAGACAGGTATGGTGGCGTCTCTAAAAATATGGGGTCCAGGTTTTGAAAACAGTCGGCGGAGTTCATCCTGATGAGCCTTGCCTGTAGGTAGCATGGATGATTTAACAGAGATGGCATCAGGAGGAGTAGACAGAGGAGGCTGTTCGGATAACTGAGAGAGGACAATTGTGTAAGATGAGGAAGACAAAGGTGGTATTATAGAGAAAGGCTGTGCGAAAGAGAAAGCAGAAGGGTTTGTCGTAGACAAAGAGATTGCCACAGACATGGTGTGCATAAGGTTGGTTAATCTGAAAGTTGTGCTGCAGTTTTGACTTCCCTTATATGCTATCTCCACTTCCTTCACGTCTGCCTTTACCAGTCTGTCCATGGAGACTTGAACTTCACTTCCCCCTTTTATTCCTTTATCTTCTTTTTTCAGGAAATTGAAATTGGGGTTTGTTTTGGTGGAGAGGAAAGGAAGAAGACGAAGATTTTCAGGTGAGATTCTCTTATCTGCCTTTAACTTTTCTACAAGTGGTTCTCATTCAAGACTTGATATATTCATGGTTGATTGATTAGTCATATAAGACTAGTTTATTACTTGTTTGTCGGTATAAAGTTTGTGAGAGCGAAATGGATGACCATTTATTTAGTATCGTGACAATTGTTTTTTTTTTTTTAAATTGTATTGGGTTAATTTGTTTTTGGTATTAATATATTAAAATAATTTAAAAATACTAAAATATAATTTCAAGTAAAAAAATATAAAAAAATTCGAATATTTTTAAAAACAAAGTGCAGAAGAAGGCATTGTTCGAGAGGAGATGATTGATGAAAGATCAATTCCACTATGGCTGGCTGCTCTTCTTTGAAGGGCTTGTGGGGACCACTTAGCTGGAGCATATTCTGTTATTCTAAAGTATTAGGTATTGTGAGCTGACAAGCTCATCATATGCATAAATAAATAAATAAATATTACTAAAGGCAGGATGGGAATTATTAATTTCGAATTCTTAGCAGTAAACTAAAGGCAGAAGCTTCACAAGTAAATTACCAGAGACGCCGTGTCCTCCACGCTTCTTTTACTTTGAACGGATTTGATTTATGACTGCTTCCTGAAGCGCGTTTTAGTCGGGTTACCTGGAAAGTTGTAATTTTCATTTTCTTCCAAACGCATTTCTCTTGA
>Ga0307517_10014369_pt1 | contig 10638 bp, 10 predicted proteins | sample 23_EM_MG_FD_194515 | JGI IMG/M metagenome (GOLD analysis project Ga0307517, IMG submission 194515) | Populus trichocarpa ectomycorrhiza microbial communities from riparian zone in the Pacific Northwest, United States - 23_EM | ecosystem: Host-associated > Plants > Roots > Unclassified | place...
GATAGCAGACTTTTCTCCCATTTGTTAAGTTGATGTTATTAGCTGTGTGCTAGGTAGATAAGACGCCGTCCATGTACTAGCTTACAGTTGTCGGGATAAACACGAATTTAAAAAAAAAAAAAAAAAAAAACGTGCTCAGATCGGCGATACAAATCCCGGTCCGTCATCAATTTGATCGCTCCTTACATGGGTATCCATACACTTTCGGTAGACAGTTCGACAACAGTACACTTGAAAATCACCTATCGCTCCGTTAGAACGAACCCGACAGACCCCAGGTCCTGCAAGATCAAATTTCCCGACTCAAACGATCCACCATCGTTGTACACCACATCCAGCTTTGCGGATCCTTTCCACCCCGACAATTGAGAGAACGGAATCTCCTGCGCCTGTGGGTTCAAGTTGACCCCCACGACGAGCATTTGATCCCCAACTCTCCATATCCCGAAATGAGCACGTTGCCAGACAACGGTCGCGAACGTTACGTGCGGATCCAAAACAAAGAACGTTAAGCTTGGGACGAGTTGTTGACTGAGAGCAGTTGCTGCCGCTCTAATGTCGCTCGAGGTGGGATCATTCCAAGGAATGATTCCTAGAGGATGCGGTTAGCCAGGTGTATGGGATGGTGGGCGGAATAGAGCATACCCAATGCACCATGTGTGACGGCAAGCATACTCTGGATCACCCATTCCTTGCCGGTCGGGATCCGGCTCCAGTATGTGCTCCCACCAAACGCCTGAGGGATCGTCCAGATGGCCTTCGTCCTCTCCCAACCCAAGGCTCTTATTCGATCACCGAATTGGTCTACCCTGCGAGAAATATCCTCGAATTCTCCGGCGCAATTGTCGCACCCACAATCGCCATAATCCGGTGTGCATTCCGTGTCCCACACCACCGAGTGTGTCGCGTTGATCCCGATCATGTACGCATCCTGCATCACGATGTCTGTCCCTGTAGTGTATGCCTCGAATTCGTAGTCTTGGCAGTTGAGCACTAACGATACGGGATGATACCCATCCATGTCATATATCTTGTCATACGCGATGGTGGTGGCGTTGAGGGGATCGCCCAAGCCATCTGGTTCATCCGCCGTGTACCAGAGAAGGAGGTTTTTGCGGGATTTTATTCTAGACACCTCCTCTTCTACTCCTGACAGGTTCGTGTACCTCCTATGTGAAACAGTCAGTCGTTTTCAATTTCGAAAATTGAGCCAGAATACCATCGCATTTCGTACATCAAATAAAGTCCCAGCTCCTCCATCCGGTCGAGCATCAAATCGAATTCGGTCGAATTCCCAAGCGTGGGAAGGGGGTGAACCTAGTTTACGATGTGGCGAGCGAGAGGCCCTTACACTGATCACCTGCTCAACTCACGGTATTGATCCTTTGAAAGAAGGCTCCATGTCAACAAACACAGTTATCAACAGGGAGCCCCCCAACAGAGCGTGGGCTTACCCTCTCGCTTTGAGGTCATCCAATATCGAAAGGTTCTTCGCTAAATAATCATCAAAGGAGGTGAAAAACCCAACGAGGAACACGGGGGTATAGTCGACGGTATATCCGACGCCAAACGGCTTCGTTAACAATCCTCCTGTGCGAGAGTCGAGCTTTGTGACTGACCCGGAAAGCGGGTTCGGGAGGTAGGATAACGAAGCAGTGGTGGTATACTGCTGATTGCCGGGGTAGGTAGCGGAACAAGAGACGGTATACGGCTCTTTACGTGGCATGAGCTCTGTCAAGCGGAAGGGAATCTCGAACTTGGTCGCGTTGACGGGGACCTCGCCGACCGCCAACACGTTGCGTCCTACAGAGATCGACACGGCAAGGGACTTGGCGGTGGATTTCAGAGCGATTGGCATTGCGCCTTGGACCTTGATGTGCGTTACGACGGTGTCAATGATAAACCCCGCACCAGAAGTCGCGTCTTCTGCGATGTAGGGCTTGTGGATCGGCGTGCAACGCAGCGCGAGCAACGTGGAGTCCGACGTGACGGGGACCGGGAATCGACCGCCAGGGGGAACGATTGGAGATCCTTTCTCGTAGTTCTTATTGCACCTGAGCAGAGGCGTGAGCCAAACTGTTAGATATGCACAGTGTCTGCTCACCATTTCTTCTGACCCAACGACGAAGTCACAAACCCTGCGACGACCAGGAGAGACAGCCGAACCATGGTTCAGCAGAGAGGATGCAAACGGTCACGGGGCGCGTTATATGGTTTGTCGGTTCCATCGCGAAGGCAGGGTGATAGAAAGCCAAAGAAGAGGGGACTCTTATGAGGATAAACTATTGGTCGGTTGGAAAAGAGAGAGAACGTCGCATCGCAACAAGTTCCTCGATCAATCCTCCGTTCTGATGTGCTTTCCTTTATCCTCCATCACCACATGTAGGGAAGGATGTACAGTTCAGACATCGGTTCCAGTGACCTCGGGATGTCTATCGACGCTTTATGCGAGTGTTTCTTATTGTACTAGTTCCAATTGCGAAGATACTTCTTGAGCCACGTCGTGAACGTATTGTGAAGATGCTGGCCTACGAATATACGATCCCTTGTCCAGATGCTCAGGGACATCTTTGACGTGCTTTGAGATATCCTTAGGGGTGCGATAATTCACGATGGACTCATTTTCAAAGAATGCCGGGAGGTTGTACCAAAAGGATATTTTGAATGGTCGCAACAATCCTCGTAAGGCCATCGTTCCCTGCACACAGTCTATGAGGCTACGATTCAGATACCACGCCCATAAGGGTCGAATAATGGGTTACAGGGATTAGTACAAACAGTGAGTATTCTGACGAAGATTTGGGTATGCATAAGAGATCTGGACTCGGATCGTTTGACACGCTGCCACCCACCATTGCCCTTCTCGCTTCCTGTGAGATGTGGGGGATGTCCGCGCGCTCTATAGGGGGGTGATCAGATCCTAATCCAAGCGTCCAGTTGAGTCCGAGGCCCCTTCACGAAGCAAGAAGAATCTAATAGAGACAGTTTCGGTGTTCACGGTGCACGGTTCGCTGGCCGCCTGGCTTACCCGCGGTCCATCTGTTGCCGCCCCATGAGATCCGATCGACGAGCCCAGCGTGGGGTGTCCATGTTTAGTGGCCTCTTCGGGGTCTATCAATCGCTTTGTTCTATTTGCAGATACGCTCGCATGGTTTCGTCCGTGTCAAAAACACAGAAGTCGTGTCGTGAACTTGGTGACCGCTGCCCCCAGCTGCCTCCCCAGAGAGCGAGAAGAGGACTATCTCCCAGGAGACGACATGCCGGTGTTTCTCCGCGACCGGCACGGGTGAAATAGAAGCAAAGAGCCATCCGAAGGAAGGGGCATTGCGGGATTATATTCTGGATGCCTCTTCCACTCCTGGCGGATTCGCGTACCTCCTATGCGAGGCAGTCAGTTCCGATACCATCGCATCTCAAGACATCCGTCAAATAAGGTCCTGGTTCCTCCATCCGATCGAGCATCAAATCGGATGCGGTCAAGTTCCCAAGCATGGGAAAGGAACGAACCCAGCTTACGATGCAGTGAGCGAGAGGTCCATACACTCGCCACCCCCAGAGGTTTTGGCCAACTTGGACTCAAGATCGAGGGCAGCAAGTATCTCGTTGAGTGACCCATTTGCGCCCGCGTTGAGCGCCGGCATGCCAAATAGAGACAAAGTCACGAGGCCAATCATCCACTATCACACCATCTATCGTACCACCATCTACGCTGATCCAACATCGACATGGACGACATACGAGCCTCACTCTCGAAAACAAAGAAGAGATTCAAAAACCGACTAACAGGGAGAAAACGCAAACCGGATGGAACGGGGGCTAACGCCAGTGGGGAAGGAATTGACTCGGCGAGTTCGCTTCCGCAACCAGAGTCTCACGTCGTAGCGGACGAAAGTCACACCCGAGAAGTGGATAGAGCCAACGCAGCTGAAGAGCAAGTTTTCCCGACGGATCAACCTCAGCCAGATGGGCCAGAATCTGTGCCGGCGCGTGAAGGCGATAACGGTCGAGAAGGGGGAGAGGCAGACATCGATGGAGGAGAAAGGACCAGCCAGAGTCATTCGAACCCACATCCAGACGTCGAGGTTGCGGTGGGAAGTGGACGCGGCGGAGAACTTGAGGGAGTCGGTCCCTCTCCATCCACCCCCTGGATCTCGCATGGTGGGAAGCCCGACAGTACGCGAACATACTTATTTCGGTCGCTGCCTCTGATCGCTCCTTCGGACAATGTAGGCGACTCTACCCTTCCTGGTTGTGAGCCGGAAGCTGTTCGTCTCGACGAGACCATCGAACCGAGTGTCGCCGCGGATGAGGAGAAATCGAGCTGCGAGCCTACTGCGTCTGCCACAGCCGGATTGCTCCGTGGAGTGAGAGACTCCGCACGTGCCTTCGGCCCGCTCAAATCTGTTGCAAGATCACTCTGCTTTGTTCTTGAAAATTGTGAAGTATGACCTCCTTCCCGGATGTTTGATCTGCAATACTTATGGTCATTCCAGCGAACGGATGTGAATGAATACGCCATAGAATCGTTGGCCCCCCGGGTCAAAACGCTTTCTGAGGATCTCTCCGTACCCATCCCTCCGGGTGACGTCAACGAGAAGGAGAGGACAAACGAGTTGGAACAGTGAGCTCACATCTTCCAATATTGATTGATGAGTCTGACGTACGGGAATTTCCAGGACATTAAAAAAGATTAGCCAAGCTATGGACTCGGTGATGGCCCAGGAGGATCTCGCGCTTTTCCTCAGAACGCCCGAGAATGCACAGAGGCTTAACGGCCTGGTGGAAGATGTCCGCTATGCCTTGATAGACTATCAGGTATGACTCCAAAAAGACGTACTCTGGTCATAGCTAACATGCGTTTAGACTTCGTTACAACTCGACATCTACAATGAGGGCTGTCAGAAGATCGTGAGTCTCACTCCCTTACGGTCCTACCGTTTGTAGTAACTTGCAAATAGGGAGATGCGGATTGCCGTCTTCTGGAACGCATGTGTCACACCGATGATGCCGGGTATACTTCCGGGAACAGGCAGGGATGCCTGAGGGGAACCAGGGCGGATGTCCTCCTTCAACTCGAACGTTGGCTGAAGGACGAACAGGATCACCACGTGTTCTGGCTGAATGGCCTCGCGGGGACCGGAAAGTCGACCATTGCCCAGACGTTTGCCGAGATTGGTTTCGCCGATGGAAAGCTCGGGGCGAGTTTTTTCTGCTCGCGAGACTTCGAGGACAGAAGCAACCTTCAAACGATCTTCCCGACTCTTGCCTATCAGCTCGCCTATCGCTACTCCCCATTTCGAGAGCAATTACTCCGAGTCTTGAAGGCCAACCCTGGTATTAGACGGCAGTCTCTTTGTTTCCAGATGGAGAAGATCATTGTTGGCCCATTAAAAGCCAGCCAGATTCGAACGCTCATCATCATCGATGCTCTTGACGAGTGCAAGGACGAAGAGCCCGCATCTGCCATTCTTTCCGTGCTCTCTCGCTACATGGACAAGATCCCCAATGTCAAGTTCTTCATCACTGGTCGTCCGGAGCCCCGGATCCGTTCTGGATTTCGTCTCGAGTTACTCAAACCCATCACGGAGGTGCTCAGGCTACATGATGTTGAACGTTCCTTGGTGGATCGTGATCTCAAGTTGTTCTTCAAGATTCAGTTGGCCGATATTGCCAAAACCCGAAGTGACTGCAACTTTACACAGGATTGGCCAAGCCCATCAGACATCAACATTCTCTGTGCAAAGGCGGCAGGATTCTTCATCTATGCTTCAACTGTCATAAAATTTGTCACATTCAAGAATCGCACACCCACTGAACAGCTGGCTCAGATTGTCTCTCTTCCACACAATACCATTCATGAAGGGAGGACTGGGATTGACCTCCTTTACACCCAGGTCCTAGAGCAAGCAGTTGATGACACAGATGCTGATTCTGAGGAAGTCTACTCCCATTTCAGGACTGTGGTTGGGGCAGTGTTGCTTTTGTTCAACCCCCTTTCAATGACAGCACTTTCAGACCTACTGAGAGTATCCACCATCTCCACCACTCTCCGTCCCCTCCACTCTCTCCTCCTTGTCCCTGAGAGTACAGAAGACCCCATCCGACCCTTCCACAAGTCATTTCCTGACTTCCTCATGGACCCAGCCCGGTGCAAACATGAACAGCTTTTTGTGGAGCCTGCAGTTCATCACACAGAGATTCTCCTCTCATGCCTGAACCTGATGGGGGGAAGGCTGAAGAGGGATATATGCAACCTAGAAGATTATGCTCTTCTCAGTGAGGTTGAGGACCTTGCTACTCACAAGAAGCTCCACATTGGGGGTGCTTTGGAATATGCATGTCAATTCTGGTCAAAACACCTCCTGAGGAGCAGCCCCCATGCTAAAGGGGTACAGGAGGCAGTTGACAAGTTCTTCAGAACACATTTGTTGTATTGGATTGAAGTCCTTGCAATCATAGGAAATCTTGATGTTGGAGTTTATGCCATGAATGATGTTGAGCAATGGTATACTTTGGTGAGTGCTGTGCAGACCATTTGCTGAGACCTGTGTTCACCCTTCTTGTTTAGGCAGATGTCCCATGCCCATGGACAAATGACAGCCAGAGAATGCTTTTGGAACATTTTGATGGAATTCACAACTGTCCCTCCTACATATATCATTGTGCCCTCCCATTTAGTCCTTCCTCATCATGGCTCTATGAGTGTTACATTGCAGAGCTCTCACAGGGGGTTAGGGTGGTTGAAGGACTCCAAGGGGAATGGGGGATGTGCTCCCGCACAGTCTTGTTCAAGGATCATCCACGGGCCCTCTCGTACTGGAATAACACTATTGCAGTTGGATTTGACCATGGGGATATCCTTATCCTTAATGGAATCACAGGCAGCCAGACAGCTATCCTCTCTGGGCACACAAATTCAGTGAGGTCCCTCACCTTCTCATTAGATGGGACATCACTTGTATCTGGGAGCCATGACAATACTGTCAAGCTCTGGGATATGCAGACTGGTGGTGTTGTCAAGACATTCTCTGGCCACACTAGTACTGTTTGGTCTGTTTCAAACTCAGTGAACCACACTACAATTGCTTCAGGATCTAATGACAAGACAATTCGTTTGTGGGATATTCAGACAGGGCAGTGCCATCAAATCATAGAACAACAAAAAATGGTGTACTGTGTTATGTTCTCTCCCAAAAACCCTCAAACCTTTTTTGTATCTAGTAGTGGTGTTCAGCAGTGGAACATTGATGGTCACAAAGTTGGACCCAAACATGGGGTTAGTTATACTTGTGTTGCATTTTCCCCAGATGGCACCCAGTTTATTTCATATAAATATAATGGTGTCATGGTTCATAACACTGTTTCTGGAGTGGTTGTAGCAACACTTAACATTGGTGCCAGTAGTGGCAAATCCTGTTGTTTTTCTCCTGATGGCAGGCTTGTGGCTGTTTCTTCTGGTCACAACATCTGTGTTTGGGATATCACTGGCTCAGGCCCTCACCTTGTTGAGACCTTTGTTGGCCATACCAATGATATTACCTCCCTTATGTTTTCTTCCCCCTCCACCCTCATTTCAGGATCTTATAATGAATCAGTCAAGTTCTGGCAGATTGGTACTTCATCAACAGATCCAGTTGTGACTGATCCAAAGTCCATACCCTCTGTTACAACTCCAACTAGGTCTATTGCTCTATCAGCAAAAGATAGTATCATTATCCCAAACAAGTTAGATGGGGTGATGAAGGCCTGGGGTATCTCAACTTCCCTCTGCAAGGGATCCCCCAAAACCCTGGCTGAAGACCCCCACCAGAGCAATGCCCAGCCAACAGACAGCAAATTGATCTGTGTTTGGTATGCAGATGGAAAGATCAACATTTGGGATGCTGAGAAAGGGCAACTCATCCAGACAATAAGTACCCCTAGAGGTGATGTTAGGGATCTCAGGGTATCAGGGGATGGGTCCAAGGTTTTCTGCCTGTCTAAAACATTTATTCTAGCATGGGACATCCAGACAGGAGAGACTGTGGATAATATAAAGAATGTGAAGGATTTGTCACATGTTCATAAAATCCTGCTGATAGATGGCTCAAAATTATGGACCCAATCTACTCTTTATGAAACCCAGAGATGGGACTTTGGAATTCTGGGTTCATCCTCTGTTGAGCAATCTGGGGGGCTCCCAGACTGCTTCCACCTCAGTGATACCAAGCTGTGGGAATTCAACACATCCAGGATAAAGGATATAGTCACTGGGAAGGTGGTTCTCCAGCTACCTCAGATATTTGGAAGGGCAATCTGTGTGCAGTGGGATGGCCGGTATCTAGTTGCTTCTTTTAGGTCAAAAGAGGTATTGATTATTGACTTCAGCCATATAATTCTTTTGTAGAGATCCATAGGACATGTATTCTCTTTGTTTATGCCCAAGGTTCTATATACTGAATATTTCATTGCTCAATAAGTGTGGTACTCAAACTCGTACTATACAACTAACAAATAGGTTACACACAATAAGCTGAGTGTGATTATTGAGGTAATGCCAAACAGAAGGGGGGTCTCTATTCATGATGGTGTTTAGAGTAGAAAGACCAGGCAGAAACAAAAACAGAATAAAAATTACATGGTGACCTGTCTCGATTTTCTCGGCGCTGCGATTGGCATCTTGCTGGATATACGCCCGCGTCACCTCACAAACGTTTCCGACCGATTTCCGACTTCCCTACGCTTTTCCGATGCTGTTTTATGTTTCTGATGATATTCCGATGCTTCGTAGAGTTCCTATTTGAGTCGCGACACTTTCTATTCATGTTTCCGACGATTCTCCCATTTTTCCGACGCTTTGCGACCATTTTTACGCCTAGGTATCACTCCATTCTTCATACGATCATAGATGATCGAGTATTGTTGTTTCCGTCGTTCGGACTTTTCTCCGTTTGGTTCCGGGCATGTTCCGAACCCCTATAGACGTATATAGGCCTGTTTCCGACATCTCCTGAATCAGATTGCTCTTGGCCTTCTCCCCCATCGTCTCCTCGTCTTGTCTCGTCGTTTCCGACTCGTTTTCGTCGTCGCCGTAGTTCCCCTCGTCGTTCCTGCTCTTGAATTGTCTTGCCATCGTCTCTAGTCGCTTCCCTTGTCGTTTCCGGTCGTCGCCTCCGTCTCCTATCGTCGCTTTCGAGTTTCCGATCGTCGCAGAGTCTCAGGATCCATTCTATCGATCTACAGGCCCTACCGACATCGGAACTTGCTACGCTGAGTGTCTAGTTGTTCTGTCTACCTCCCCATCGCCTTTCCGACCCTCCACCTCCGCCGCACACACCCCACAACCACCTACCAGAAGAACCCCCCTTCACCTGCCTCCCCTCTTCGCACCCCCAGCGACAGGCAGTAGATCAATGGGTACAAAGTAACAGAGATAATCCAAAAAAAAAAGGGGAACTACAGTATTCCCAGGGTTCTGATTGGCTGAGACAAACCGGTATCAGTATAACATCTCTCTCCTTTGGTAGCTTTATCCGACATCAGGCTTTGGTTTCAGGTGTCACCTGCCGCGTCATGCTGCAGTCATTCAACCTATCGCTGGGCAGCCGGAAATGTGCAATTTTCTCACGATTCCTAGGCACGTAATGCTTGGCGTTCGGGCATCTGTTCCCCCCAATATCATTGTTTGGTCTGACAGCCTCATACTGATAAGTATCCCCCCACACTGTGGGTCCACGGCGGAGTTTCCACCGTTAACGAAAACAGAGCGCGATCCGGTCTGACCAACCGATCAGCCCTGGGTGTCTGACCACGATCTGCAAGCTGTCATTAGCTGTGCTGACCACACCCAATACCCTGGGGTGAATTACAGGAGTGACACTGTTGATACACGGTGAGTCCTCAGGCCTCAGACCTCGGATCTCCATCAGCATCCGAGACTTCAAACTGACCACTGTGTGTGGGGTGCACGTGAAGCATTCTTGCTTGCCCGGTTAGGGTTGTCTCCTATGGCCCCCAAGGCATTCCGGATCCGCTGTGGGTTGGGTAGTATGGGTCCATTCTTATCATGCGGGTTGGACTTGCGTTGTCCCCGCGCACGCGAATCCCATTTAGCTGGCATTGTGCCCAGGGCTGGCGCACATCACGTCCGCTCTCTGCACCCATATTCAACATCCCCGTCTACTATGGGTGGGTGGTCCAACCATCTGTATATTGTATACCTCACATGTGAGCACCGTAACACAATGTAATCCATCAGCAAACCTTACAGTTACTTTTCCACTTTTTTGAACTTTTCTCGAACTTATTTTTCTCGTGTAACTTTTTGACTTATGGGCACTTACTGCTTTTTCGAACTTTTTCAGGTTCATGATTTACATTGACTACACTACAGTCTCGTAAGCATGGTAATCTATATAGTTGTTGACATAGAAGCCGTTGAATAGATCAAGTGTCGATGTGTAATTTAGCGTGCGAGGTAGAGGAACTGTGTCAAAGATGGGGAGGAGGTGGGCAGCCCGGAAGATACTATCTATCACTGGGGACAAGGGGTCACTTACCTGGTAGGCAAATGGTGGGTTTGTGCTGAGTTTGTGTTAAAATTGCCCAACTGTTACCCACCAGGTAAGTGCTGAGCAAATTTAAAATTTGCCCACCTCC
>Ga0307517_10014370_pt1 | contig 10638 bp, 20 predicted proteins | sample 23_EM_MG_FD_194515 | JGI IMG/M metagenome (GOLD analysis project Ga0307517, IMG submission 194515) | Populus trichocarpa ectomycorrhiza microbial communities from riparian zone in the Pacific Northwest, United States - 23_EM | ecosystem: Host-associated > Plants > Roots > Unclassified | place...
ATATACTTGTAGTAGTTAGTGGCTGAGTCTCCTCAGTTTTGTTATCTCAGGAATTCCTCTGCCCTTCTTCACCTCAGTGTGATTAAGGTCAAGTCAGAGATTACTGGGAGATCCTCTACATCGTTTCGTTCTCCTCCCTCTCCAGACACTCGACGAGCCACTATAAGGGCCATTCTCTCATAGGAGAGTCTGTGAATCCCTAAGTGAACTTATCGTTTCATTTGGTTTGAAGCACTCATTGGTCTCCGGACAACTTCGCCCCCAGGAGTCTTATTCCGCCCGTTCGACTCGTCTTATCGTGACCTTGGACAACCTACCGGGAGTTTCTAGTCGGACTAGACCGGCCTTGGGAAGGCGCGGAACACTCTGAGAGCGTTAGGGTGGAGTGGCCCTGACACCGTCGCTATAGTACTTAAGGGCTTGTATTTCCTACTGTAGGACCCAAGCTTGACAATACCAGGTTATCGCCTCTACTTCCTAGTTGCCTTGCTCTCTAGGTTAAAAGCAGATCAGATCACCTGATTCAAAAGAGTACTGTGCTTCGTATCTCCTCACTTCCTATCGTCAACATCACCAGTCCAATATCCATCTGTATCTCTTTGAGACTACAGTGAGTGTTTATCTGGATTAGTTCTCCTATCCTAGCCGTTTGTGCCTAGATCTCTTCAGAGATCCTAGAGTCTGTGCTGGTCGCCTAGTGTGGGACACCCAAACAGCAGAGTTGCTTGGCTGTTAGCTAGGGAACAAGAGTGGCCCTGACAGAGGGGATGTGGGTAAAGGGGAGGAAGCCATGTAAGCAGATGAGTAAGCATTGTAATCTTGATGACAGTTGGACGGTCTTCAGAGGAACTTGATCCTGGTCCAATAGGGATCATGTTGAAGGGCACTAGGGTCCAGGGGATATAAGCTAGCACATTAAAAGGGATGTACCCCATTGGATCCCATCCAACTACAATGTCACTCCTCACTACTACCACTAAACCAACAATGTCTTCATCTCCTGTTCATGATCCACATCCAGTAGAGATTGTCTCTACTCCATCTCTGCATTCGCTTGGTCAGGGAGTAAACCAAATGGAGGTGTATCGTCTTGGCAACATGATCAGTGATTGTTCCACTACTTGTTGGGACAATTGGGGTCATCCCCACGCAAAAGGATACGAGGGGGAACCTTACCCTAGCTTGTACAGGGTAAGAGTATACTGGAAGGATCTCTTTGATTGATCCTAACCAGTTACTCTGTAGGTTATCAACCAAATGTCTCATGGGAGGATCATGGCAGGGGAATCGACCTTCAACATTCATCATTGGAAGAACAATATGATGAAAAAGTTTGAAAAAGTTGTACAACAACAATGCCTTGTGGGCCTACATGATTCAGGTCTTGGAGGAGATTCACCATCAGGACTGGGATCAAGTCTATGATCCAGTTCTCCAACATCTTCTATCCATGGGAGTCTACAACTGGGATGGTGTGGATAAGCAGTTGAACCAGACAGTTCCTGCTATGTGCCATTCCACTGTGATGGCTTCTCATTTGCTACACTGCCTACTTGAGATTGATGAGCAGGTTGGTTGCTGCTGTTCATACCTTTTTTTGAGCGGGGCTAACAGCAACTTTTGATAGCATGATAATTTGGAACGAGAATTCCACAAGGACTTGAAGCATCACCTTCCAGCTATGGAGAAGATAGACAAAGATCTTCAGACTCTTCAGGGTTGTGTGACTTGTCAATGGGAGGATATCAGGAAGATGCCCAGGTGGGAGTGTTTGGCCAAGGACACCATCAACTCTTTGGTCACAAGGATGGAGTCTCTCAAGAGTCAGGTCATCAAGAAGGAGGGGAAGATTGATGAGCTGGAGGAGAAGGTCCACCTGTTGGAATCTCAGGTAGGGGGGAAGAATCCACCTTGATAGGATCCTTCTAACCTCCTTTCTCCTAGGTCAAGTTGATGAGTGATAAACTCTGCCATTGCAACAATCCTCATGTAGTGGCTGGTTCTGGGTCTGCCGAAGATCCCTTCGAGTTGGAATATGCTGAAGACCATGTTGTCAAGTCTTCTGCAGGCTCCAATCATTCAGATCATGTGTCGACCGACTACTTTGAGCCCCTGACTGGTGTCAAGATTTAACTCCATCGAGTTACTGAGTCTCCAGATCCAAAAATTGGGGTTCTTGATCAGACAGAGTGCACTTGTCATCCCGCTCCAGTTCCTGTAATGTCCAATGACGCTCCCATGGTGGAGGAGGTGGTGATGAGGGTTACTCCTCAAGAAGTCCATGAGCAGGTCAACCAGGAGGTCAAGGGTTTCTCAGGTGCTTCGGAGACTTCCAGGGAGTGTCCTCCTTTGTACGCCGTGAGTGGTCAACATTGCATCTGCACCAAGGGTTGCATCAACTCATCTCGGTCCAAACCGTATCAACAATCCAATTACTTCTTGGGTCAACGTTTGGGTCTTCAATCAACTATAGACCTCCATTGCAACTGGCTCCATGCAAAGAGAGCTGGTGCCTCTCCACACAGTGCATGATCTGTTGGCTACAGCAGAGATGTCGACCATGATGATGTTGACTCAAACAGGACCTTTGACGAGTGGGACACGGATCGGTCAGTTGACCTCGGCTCTGGCCTTGGTGACCCTGGAGATGTCTAGGGTTCAGGCCTTAGATTGAGAGGTCCGAGTGGAGTCAATGGTGGATGAACTTGTTGCAGAAGACAAGGAAGAAGAGGATGACAATGAGGATGAGGAGTAGGGGCGTAGTCCATGATCTTGTAGTATCAGCACCAATGTGTTTTGTTCGTTTTGTCTGACTTGTTGACTCTGTGGATTGTAAATCATGAGTGGGAAAAGAGGTAAGGAAAGTGAAACAAAGTGATGAATACACTTCAGAGAAGGAAATGAAGTCCAATAACAAAAGTTCAAAGAAAACATAGTGTTACAAATGGTTCAAAACAAACACAAATACTTATGTCCTGACACTCACTGTTCTCACTCTCTAGTATATGTTCACCCACACCCTTTCTATCCAAAGTTCTGGCTCATAGTGGGGAGTGTAGAGAATAAGTTGTATGACTAGTCATAGTAATACCATTGGGACTCCAATAGTGTCACCTTTGTCTTGACTTGTGTTCCTGTAAGTCATGAGTGATGAAGGGGAAACAAAAGGTAAGGAGAGTGAATGTGAAGTAAAGAACAGAGGGGACTTCACAAATGAATAGGGGTATTAATGAAAATTGTAAGGTCATAGCCAGAGCAATAAAGAAATTGTGAAGGGAATGTTGAGACTTGAATAGAAAATAATCAAAATTTTGTAACCATAAAATTGTACACTAACAACTGCTGAGCTTTTTGTACTAATGATCAGTACTGATCTTTCCCACAGTGAATGTGTATATTGTGATGTTAGAAACTCTGTTGATAACATGTTAGGATGCTTGTGAAGAATGGGTAGCATTGCAGGGTAGTTAATGACAGTCAGTTGGGGGCTCAGGGAGTTTCTCACAGAACCCCACCCCACATTCAACGTTGCAATGGTTTCATTCTCTTCATCTCTCTACATTAATATTCCAGAATCTTGGATCAGTGATTACGATGAAAAAACATTCCTTTCAATAAGAATTCCCTATAATACCGTTTTGGAAGGCCTGCGAAAGTGAACATATGATGCAGCAATCATGACAACATGATTACACGTAGCCGCTCCTAATTCCAGACCTACAGACCAACAATTAACCTTTTTCACTTTCTGTTGAGCCACTGTGCGCGCGAGATATCCCTCAGCGTGCGCGATGAACAAGGGGTGCATGTGTGCGCGGAGAGTTGTACGAGGCAATGTTGTTTTTTGTGCACTTTGAACGGCAGCCTTCTCCACTTCTCTCGCTCCCACGCGATTTGGGACGATTCTACAAGAGCCCTCTTTCATAGAAGAGCACTGATGCGCTTCCCTAAAGCATCCCCTATGCTATGAATGCATTGTATAATGAGCGGTTCTGGCAGGCGGGGACGAGCAAAAATAGCGCACAATGAGAAAAGATCGGGCCGCGATCCTGTCCGTTTCAGTGCACTTCAAAACACTTGATGCTGACTGTCAATTATGGGAGCGATTCTAAGTCCTTTCTGGCTCCGGGCGATTATGTGGTCGGTCCAAGTGCTTCCAAATAGACTCCAGCTTTTCCTGGTGCTCCATTCAAGACCTTCCACCCGACGCGGGTGTCCGGCGGACGGATTGCTGATGCTGGTGATCTTGAGGGGCCCTTGGCAAATAATGTCGGAAATAACGATGTGATTGGATTATAATTGCGCGTATTTCCTTTCCCGACACATTCACAACAATGGCTCCTACATAACTCGAGCAAGAACTCGTCTTGCCCTCCTTGTGTCTCCCCCTTCTCTCCCCGCACCGCCCACACACCACTACCGGTCGCTCGAAATGACTGTCACTCTAACAAAGAACATATTCTTGGCTATTCTACTCACGTTCATTACAACCGCGTACGCTGTTCCTTGTGCAAACCCTAGCGTCAGGCGTGAGTGGAGGTCGATCTCCGAGGCTGAGCGTGCAGAATGGGTCACTGCGGTAAAGGTGGGATCTGGCAACCCGAAGTGACTTGCTTGCCGTTGTTGATTCCGTCATAGTGTCTACAAAAGGTCCCCCATAAGCCGGCATTGCAACCCACCGGCGACGTGGCTGTCACATTGATCCCCCCCGTGAACACCACCAGCTCCTACTTCGACGGTACGCTGGGTTTCCCTCTGACAATGATTTTTTCTGAGAATCGTTCGCCACCAGATTTTGTTTACACCCACATGGATTTGAACCCGCGGGTGGGTGTTTCTGATGAGATTGCCGGATCGTGTGAAATGTTCATGCCGATCTGGGTTCGATCGAACCCTCTTCACTCTTAGATTCATTTCACCGGTTTCTTCTTGCCTTGGCACCGTGCCTACCTCAACGATTTCGACCTCGCGTTGAGGACCGAATGCCAATACACGGGTGCTTTTCCATACTGGGACTGGACATTGGGTCAGTTGGAGCCCGTCCGCGATACGATAGGTCTTCGGCTGTGCTGATGCTTCTACCTGCCAGATGCCAGCCCCAACTTCCTCAATGCAACAATCTTCAACGATTCCCCGACGAGCGGGTTCGGTGGATGGGGCAACCCAGCTGACGACTACCAGATCACTACCGGTGCATTTGCGAACGACTTCCAAGTCGTTTATCCCGTCCCCCACAGGGTCAGAAGGAACTACACCGCAAGCAGCACTAACCCCGATCCCTTTGGTGACGGCACTCCTGCCGCTCCAGACCCTTTCTGGAACTACTTCACTCCGGCCAGCGTGCAAGCGTTGGTCAGTGGGTACGTCGGCGACTTCCGGGGGTTCCAGACTCAGTTTGAGGGCACAGTTGTGAGTTGAAGTTCCGAGACGATGACCACGATCGACGTGTGGGAAGGCGGTCATGCAACTGGAACCTCTGCTGATACTATTGGTTCTCCTACTTTAGGGCCCCCATGGCTCAGTCCATGCGATCCTTGGAGGGTGAGTTGTTGGTCCTAATGCTTGGCTTGATTCGTAGTGACCTAGACATGAAACCCGAACAGTGATATGATCGGTACTTGCCCCTTCGGTCTTGTTCCGCCTGACTGCTATCGTGGACCAAAGTGGTCGTCGAATGGTGGGCTTTCCTCCTTTCAGATCCATTACTTTGCAGCTGAAGGCTATACCTGTCCTCTAGACCCCATGTTTATGATGCATCATGCTGTGAGATTGTCATTCATCATCGTCACTGATAGAAGAGCTCAAGCCAAAGTCTGGCACTTCCCCTAGATGATTGACAAGATTTGGTTTGACTGGCAAAACGCGCACCCGGAGAATTTCTGGTCTTTCGTTGGAGGATCTGTCGGCGCCCACTCCCAGCCTGGGTTGTATCTGCAATTCCCCAATGGTGGACCACCGTTTTTGAATGTGAGCGAGGGATTGATTCTGGGTCGCTCTACCCTTTTCGTTGTGACTGATTTGAATGCGTTATAGACTAGTAGCCCGATACCAGGGGACGGGATTCTCCGAAACGCTACAATCTTTGATGTTATGGACACCAGGGACGAGAAGTTGTGTTACATTTATCAGTAGTCGACCGCGTTGGACAGTTCACCGGACTCCGAGCACTATACGGCCCTTTCTCTATGTTATACCCCGTACCCCACAAAAATGGACACTTTTGCGTTGCGAAGATATATAGTAATGACAACGATGACAGCACACCGTATCCGAAACCGAGTTTTGAAACTCTTGAAGTGCCTTGTAGCTTTTCCTTCCGTCCCGCGTTGTCCTGATTGCGCATGCTGAACCGTTGACCACGTGATCGACGCGACGACTAAACAATCCCCCCACCAAAAGCATCCATGACAAGAGCGGTCGCGAGGAAGAAAGTGAGAGTTGGGAAGGGGTTGGAGGTCATCGAGTGAGCCGCCGCCTCATTGTGCCTCTATACCATCTTGTATCTCACGACCGGTCTACAGTGAGCCGCCACGGACCGCGTCTGTGTACTGCCTTCCGCCGGACGTACTCTACATGATTATGGAGACCCTCAGACAAGATCCTGACACTATACGCGCTTGCTCTCTGTCTGCGCGTGGTTTCCGCTCCGCCGCGCAATCGGTCCTTGGACGCCATATTTCGGTCAACGACCTCGACCGCGTCAAAGAATGCGTCCAGCTCCTGGGGAAGTCTGGCTTCCAGCACGTTCGCTCGCTCAGCCTTGGGATCACTACCAAGCGGATGGTCCTGGAGGAATATTGGAACGATTATTTGGCGATCCTGAAGGTTTTCGCGCAGAGGAGGTGTTTGGTCCGGTTGTGGCTTTGGGAAGTCCCATTTTTCTTCCTGCAGCGGCAGCAGAGGAAAAGGTTCAGGGAGGTCGTTCTCGCGCTTTCCTCTTCGATCAGCGATCTTGGGTTATACGGGTGCCATTTCTCATGTTATGAGGAAATGGTCTCCTTCGTTCGCGCGTTCCCGTATTGCGACAAGCTTTACATCCAGGATTGTGTGACTGGCGGTCAAGACTCCCCTGAAAATTCGTTCGCGGGTTTGCCACAGTACAAGCTTTCTATCGTGGACCTGGACATCACCGCTTCGTCGGCGAGCCAATTGTTGATCGACCTCTCTGGATTTATCGAGGATGCTAAATTGGATGTGTCCTGGCTCAGTAAACTCGCTTGCGATTTACGGTTGACTGAGGGAATCCGTCGCATCATTTCATCCACTTCAGAGTCACCTGTACGTCACCTCCGGTTTTCGTCGACTTGTTTGGAGGGGTTCCAGGGTACGTGTTCATCCCGTTCCTCAACGCCTGTTATGCGGTTAGCCGACAACTCACCATCACCAACAGCACTCACAACTTCGATGTCATGTCTATGGCACCTGGAATCGCTGACCATGGGACCAATGTACCACGAAGCAGATGCCATGTTCTGGGAAGCCGCACTCAAGGACTTCCCAAAACTCCCTCACTTGACCAAGGTCACGGTGATCTATCACTACCGCACGCCCAAGGCTTTCAACACCTCCTGTTGGGCTCGCCTCAATAGCATCCTCTCTAACCGAGACATGTACCCGCTTCTGGAGGTTCTAGATGTTTGTCCTACGTTCAGGTCACAACGGTTGGGCTGGCGTAAGTTATTCGATATAAAGAGCGCTCTTCGATCCCTCAATTTTTCTGGTCGGAAGTTAACGCTCTGGGGGAACGCATGTGAGGTCGTTTTTGTTCGATCGGGAGTGTTCTAACGTTCATCTTGTTCCCAAAATTTAGATTGGTGAACCCGGTATTGGTTGTCCATTCGGTCAACCAAGACCAACATCATCACCCCCGCATTTTTCTCGTGGCGCAGTTGTCCTGATTATACTGTCTCATCATATACACGGCTATTGTCCACATTCTACACCGAGAAATGAAGACTTTGAGCGAAAGATCATCCTCACCTTGACTGTCTCATGCCTTTTGGGCCGCAAAAATCAGGTAACTATAGGGCCCGACGGTGGGGGTCATCCAGAGCGACCTAAACGGTCTGCGATATATACGCGCCATGCCCTACCGTACACCATCCAGTCTGCTACGAAACGACTTTCCCGTAGTTCCTCGAGGCGAGAACCTTACTCCACGCTCTTAAGATGTGTTTCTGTACCTTCCCGCTAGCAGTCTTAGGAAGCCCTGCCTTGCTCTCCTCAACCAACCCTTCCATCTGCGAATCTCCAAGGAACCAAACGTACGCCGGAGCGTTCTCGAACCCACGTGTCAGTCCCGGTTACGATCAGGCAGATGCTGTATCCAATACCTGGGGGTTCATTTCTGTCCTCACAATCTTCCTGACGTCCTCTTTCTGGATCTTGTTGCGGTGTGCTTCCTCAAGAACGATCCACGCTCCGACGACTTCGCCGTATTTGGAGTCAGGGACTGAGACTGCTGCTGCTTCTCGGATTGCTGGGGAGGCGGTAAGAACATTCTCGATCTGGACCGGAAAGAGGTTCTGTTTCATGACGTGGTTAATGAGGAAGAGGCAGCAATGTGCATGGCATAACTTGCACAACCCACCTCTCCGCCTCGAATGATGATATCCTACGGTGAGGACGAGCCAACGATCAGACTTCCGAAACAAGACCTTCAGCTCGCAACTTCAACGGTACCTTCAGCCTCCCGACAACTACAAGGTTGCGAAATTCCAATCCGAGTCAGCCTGACTCCACTCAGATCAATGCAAGGTAAATCCCACGCTCACTTTGAACGTAACCCTCCCTATCCATCACCGCCGTATCACCTGTAAACATCCAAACCTGCCCATCCTCTTCATCGATCCGCGTCACAGCCTTCGTCTGTTCGTCATCATTCCAGTACCTAACCATTCAAGGTTAATTCCCACCGTTCATGAACGCGCGCAGATGGGGACGATCATACCCTTTCTGTACGAGGTAACCCTTGACCAAGATCTCGCCTGGCATTCCCCTCGGTACGGTGTTTCCGTCCAGGTCGACGATTTTGGCGGTGACGTGGGGAAGGATCTTGCCTATTGTTTTTACTCGCTTGATGATCGGATCGGCAGGCGTCGTCTGGAAGGACACGGGGCTGTGTAACGGCGAAGCGAAGAGGGGTTCAGTGTCTGAACGTCATGCACAGGATACATGACAAAGGGATGCCTTGCATGGAATTGCGGGAGCCCTCGCTCACCTCGTTTCAGCTAGAAGCAAGGTCAAATGAGATAAGCGTACACCTTGATAGCGGGGATGATGGGAAGATGATGATAAGGATGATGGGTTAGCCACTCAACTCATTCCATAGGCGACCGTTAACTCTGTAAGGTTCATCTTGTCTATCAGCTGCTTCATGAGGTCGACGGGTATAGGCGACCCGGCCGCGATCCCGGTGCGTAGTCGACCGAGGTCCACGACTTCTCCCTCATTTCTTCTACGCTCCACTTCAGATAACACGCCAAGGAAGTGGGTCGGGACGCCGTGGAGCGCCGTACACTTTTCTGCCAAGAGAGTATCTACTATCTTTGTTGGATCAAAGATTTCGGATGGGTAGACAATGCACGACCCGTGAGTGAACGCCGCAAGGTTTCCTAAGACCAAACGTAGATATTCCAAGATCGAGCGTGAGTTGGACGATCAGACGGACAGTGTTTCGGGGTGCACTTATCAAAACAGTGAAACAGAGGTGGGACGTTGCATAGCACATCTTTTTCGGTCAGGCGCATACAGTCACCGATTGACAGCGCGTTGTTGAGTAGATTGTGATGTGTGAGCGAAACCGCCTTTGGGTATCCCGTGGTTCCGCTGCGGAACGAGAAACGGGTTAGCACGCTCTTCCTCACGGGCGCAGGAGATGGGCCGGCGTGGCACCTTGTAAATTGTAGATTAATCACGTCATGCTTATCCAATGATGCCCGTAGTGTCTTTCGTTCTTTTTCCTCCCAGGAGCTTTGGTCCCTGATAAGGATTTCACGGAAGTCGATGGCAGATTTGCAACTGTCCAACTCCGTTTGGAACACCCGCTCGTCGTGGATGTTGTCAACAACTACAATCCGCTGGTAGGTTTGGATGTCAGCCGGGAGTAGCAGTAGGCTTTCATGTTTCCGCTCACCTTGAGGTATGGTAATTCTTCCGCTTGAATGTCATCCTTCGGTGAGTTGACAATCTCAGGACACGCTTCTGCCAGTAGGGCCAAATACTTCGAGGTTCGGATGTTCGGAACGAGGAATAAGTGTGAGACTCCGACATGATCCAAAGTTCGCATCTGTGATGCCGGGATTTAGGGTCGAGACTCATCTTGCGAAGGGTCGATTTACCAACTCGTGAACTTTGTACGCGGGGTTTATCGTGACGAGGATAGCTCCAATAACCGAACAAGCCCACTGGAGTTGGACATATGCACTATTCCGGTGTATGTTCAGCATGCATCAGCGAAGAAGTGCCTCGTTGACTGCATGCATCGCACCTGTTGTTCCCCATCACCACCCCCACACGAGACCCCTTCGTCACTCCCAGCCCAATAAGACCCCGCGCGAGGTTATTAGCCTGTTTCCATAGCTCCCCATAAGACCACCTCAAGCATCCGGAACCTCCAGCCGGCTCATGCCCCGACAC
>Ga0307517_10014371_pt1 | contig 10638 bp, 5 predicted proteins | sample 23_EM_MG_FD_194515 | JGI IMG/M metagenome (GOLD analysis project Ga0307517, IMG submission 194515) | Populus trichocarpa ectomycorrhiza microbial communities from riparian zone in the Pacific Northwest, United States - 23_EM | ecosystem: Host-associated > Plants > Roots > Unclassified | place...
AACCTGTAATCTCGTGTACTTCCTAAAAGACCCAACTGTTTCTTGCCACGTTGGAAGCCACAACTTACAGCATTAGGTGATTGGATGACGAGCAGTCTAGCAGCGACGACAATGGCTGTTTATGCCGCATGAGATCTTAATTCTTTTGCCGACGGCAAAAGAATAATTCAGAAAAGGGAAGACGTGGGGGAAGCGTAGCAGACCAGAAAGGGGCCACGAGTGAATTTTGAGAAATCAGGACCGCTGAGAATTTATGGACGATTGTTGACTTTGAATTTAAAATCAAAACCAATAAATATATAATTATCCAGTATCGGCATTCAACTCCCATGCTTTTAGAGATGGTTATATTTTTACAATCTTCTTTAAAAAATTAAAAAAAAAATTTAAAAGAGAAGAGAATTTCATTGTACTTTTTCTCATAAAATAATACTAATTAAAATTTTGTTTTTTTTTCTAATATATATATATATTTTTTAATTTTTTCTTTAACATTAACATTAACAATAACATTAACCAAAAAAACAAAACCTAAAAGATGAGACGATTTCATTATACTCTCTTGACAAAACATTATTCATTAAAATATTTTTTTTTCACTAATCTATTTTTTTTAATTTTAGTTTCAATATTCAATATTAGATTTATTGGAGATTGGAATTCATGATTTTTTTCAATTTACTTTTTTTATGTTATCCTAATCTCTTGACCTGAACTGCGGGTTTCGACGAGTTAACTCAGTCGACTCGAGCTTTTTTTCCTTTTTCTTATTGATTTTTTTTTTCAATTTGGTTTTCCAACATTGGATTAATTGAAATTAGGTTTCATGATTTGTTTCGGTTTATTTTTTATGAGGTTATCTTCGTCTCATAATTCGGGTCACTAGTTTGGCAAGTTATTCTAAGTTGACTCGAGTAATTTTTTTGTGTTTTGTTTTTAATCATTTTTTTTTCAATTTCATCTTTCAACACTAAATTGATTGATAATTGAGTTATATAATTTGTTTTAATTTTTTTCTATTAGGTTATCTCAATCTCATTACTTATATTGTGAATTTGATAGATTAACTTTGCTTGACCCAGGATATTTTTTTTTGTTATTTTTTTAATTAATTTTTTTTTCAATTCCATCTTTCAACATTAAGTTTATTGAAAATTAAACTTCATAATTTGTTTTGATTTTTTTATTGATAAAGTTATTATAGTCTCATAATCTGCCATACGGATTGACAAGTTAACTCTGATTGAACCGAATCGATCCACCCTGTTTTTGTCTCAATATTTATATAAAAAAAATATCATTTTAAATATTTATTTTAAGTCAAATTATATTTTTATAGGTTATATATATTGTTTTTAAACCCATCAAATTATGTTTTTATAGGTAAATTACTTTTTTATAGGTTATACATGTTGTTTTTAAACCCATCAAATTAACTAGTTCACATCATATTAATCTTTATGTAGTTTAAAAAATATTCTACTAAAAAAAACATTAATAATATCTAAATATTTTTTTATATATCGCGAGCCGATAATCTAGTTTAGCCCCTATGGAGATAATATTACCATCCAAACTAAGAGTGTGTATTTAATATTGAAAGCAGGCTTGTGGACGTGACTGATTTTAAAATATTTGAGTTAAAATGTGTTTTCATTAATATATTTAAAATTATAAGATATACAGTATAAAATTATAAATCTTCTTAACTTTTAGCCTTTTAACATGGGTCCATAAGAGGCCATATGAAAGCTATTTAATGAAACATAATGCAATGGTATTTGAAATAGTGTGATATAAACAGTTTTTTAAAAATATTTTTTAATTAATTAAATATCCATTAAATTCTTATTTTTATTTTTAATAACAACACATTCAAATTATTAAAAAATACATAAAAATATCAGTTTAATATTTAAAGGTCTAAATAATTCATCCTTATAAATGTTCGTATAAAAAAACTGTGTAATGAACAATTACATGATTAAAAGTAATGATGCAAGGGTAAGATCGCAAAAAGGTTTTTGTTGCAGTGACCAAAGACAGATTGTAAGGACCAAAAAGAACTTCTAATAAGGATGAATTGTAACTAAAAATAAAATACATGTACTAAAATAATATTAAAAAAAAACTATAGTAGATAAAATGAGATTTTATGAATTGTAACTAACAATTACTTTCGATTGTTTTTTTATTTATTTAAATCTAATATTATGATAATATCTTGCTTTTTTTTGCCCTCTCTCTATCTCAAGCCTTTTAAGGGCTTTTCAACCATTTAAACTCCAAATTCATTGGACCCCTCCGTAGACAAACAAGCAAAACGATTTATTTTGAGTGCATCCTTACTTTTATTAATTACAATTATTTATTTTTTATATAATCATAGTTCAGCAATAAAACCAAACTACCTTTCAATGTAGGTGTGTTGAAGTTGACTTAAACCATCAAATATGATCATGCTATAGATCTCTTGATCTTATTATACAATAACAAGACAATTTGATCACTAACATCTTAATATATCGTAAAAACAAAAAAACATACAATAACATGATAGTTTACCACTAACATGTCAATATATCATAGGGTTTAACGGGATTATCCGGCCCTACCAGTGCTTTTTTTGTTATATTTTATTGATTGTTTTTATTTTATTTTATTTTATTTTATATTTGAATTGTTGAGAATTAGACGTTGTTATTATTTTTATATGCTTTGTATAAAGTTATTTCTATCCCACAACTCGGATCACGAGTTTGATGTGCTAATTTGGGTTGTTTCAGGTTATTTTTTTTATCTATTTTTTTAATTTTATCTTTTAACATTGAATTGTCTTCGAATTGAGATTCTTAATATTTTTTCTTCAACAAAAATTCTTTTTATAGAGGTCATTATAATCACATTTTCTTTTTAAATTTAGTTTAATTACAGTTTTTTTTTAAATCATATAATTAAATGAAACCATTTTATTGAATCTCCGGTCCTCGATGCAGTGAGAATCACCATTAACATTAACAAATAGCATGCCAAAATGTTAGGGGTAAGTTACATCCATGAAGTTGCCAGCATAAGCCTACCAATGTATCCATTATAGTCTTTAAAACTCTCACAGGCACGCGTTTTGACTAGCGGTTCCGGGTATTATCAGAAAGGTCTTTGTCTCAGACGATGATGATTGGCCAGAATGTATCAAGTCGCATAGCTTATCTGTTTATGCTTTCATTTCATTACACGTGTCAGTGAAGTATTGCCATGTGGCACCCACCTGCCAGCCATAATCCTACCGACTAAACTCAACCTTCCCGTCTTCTTCAACCGCTTCATAAACCATAATAAATTCAAGAAACAATAATTAACAGCAACATTTGATCATAAAGAAGTGGAAAACGGATTATATCCCTAATAATATCAATATTTTACATAGATTAGTTACGTGATTCAGAGCAAATCTAATTTATTTTAATTGTAAAGACTTTCTTTTCCTTTTTTCTTTTCCTTCCTTTAGATTCACGGTAGATTTTGCAATGTTGTAAAATACAATAGTAACAATTAATTAATTAATTAATTAATTAATGCTGTTAAATTCCAAGTTTTGGATCTTCCTCTTTCTCTCCGGTTACTTCATAGTTACGACACCGTTTAACCACGAATAATAGTAATTACTGATCAAAGCCTCTCAAATAAAGTCGTAACTCCCTTGCAATCTGATACAGATTTGTAGTGAGTGGTAACTGTCAAATTGCTATAAATTCAAATCTCACGGACAAAAACACAAGGCCCGACTTGAGTTGTTTCGTCGTACAGTTTTGTTGTTGCTGTTGCTCTGCTGTTTCCTTTTTGTGGATCTATCTGATTTTGCAGAGAATGTTGTGTGCTGATCGGTTTGTGTATGAATAAACTAGAAAGAACCCCGTGTTCCTCTCCGCTCTTCTCCTGTGTTGTGTAGTAGTTGTAAGTGATAGTAAAGAGAAGAAATTGATGCAAGGGAGATGTCAATAATTCATCATGCGGGCATTGTACTGTTTCTGCTATGGTTGCTTTCTTCCTTCAATCGATGCCATCCTATTGCCTTCATTCTTTCTCTCATCTATCTTTTCTTGGTAATTATCTTTCTCTTTGGATTCAAGTTAGTTGCAAGAAAAGATCTGAATGATACAATCTTGTTTCTTGATTTTTTTTGTTGATTCTTTCGTTTTTCTCTTCTTTTTCACTGCCAAAGGTTCATGAGAGATATGTTATGAAACTGAGGAGGAAATTACAGTATGAAGAAAGAAAACAAGCCTATCAAAAAAGGGTATTTCCTCTTTTTTTTTCTCCTTATATAATTTTTTTTCCCATTTCTTTTTTATTTGTTTAATTAATGGTTATTTCTCATTACCTTCAATTGGGTTTACTACAAGCTTCAATCTTATTAATCGTCTTGTTTTGTTTCTAGGCATGCAACTTTTTTAATCTTTAAATTGGAGAGGTTAATTTATTGTACTTTATCCAGATTTTAATTTTTCTTTGTTGTTGCAATTGCAAATGAATAAGCGGTCTGCACTTTTTTTTTTCTTTCTCTTCTTTTGGAGTTGAAAAAAGTCAAATGCTCTTTTGCACTTTTTGTTGGTCTATGCTTCTTCTTTACTGGCATGGAAGCTAAGTTGGGGTTCTTGATTTTATTCCGATGAATCTGTAGCACTTTAATGCTGTGCTTCTTTTCTTTTGATCTTTCTGTTTTCCTCCGTATCTTCAGGTTCTTACTGATTCTGAAACAGTGCGATGGTTGAACCATACCGTGGAGAAGATATGGCCCATATGTATGGAACAGATTGCATCGCAGAAGATTCTGCTTCCCATTATACCTTGGTTCCTGGAAAAGTATAAACCATGGACCGCCGTATGAATCCAACTTTCTGACACTCCACTTATGTCTTTCATGTACTTCTTATTGATTTTTATTGGTTTAAATTTCCTTTTTGTTCGAATTTTTTTTTCGTTAAATGTGTGCTTTAATTTTTGTTCCATGTCAGACTAGTCATTTTCAGGCAAATTTGTGTTGGTATTGTTTATAATCGTTCTGCGCTTTATACTCGTATTAAGGCTGAGCTTGAACTTTGAGGAAAATTCACTTTTTCTTTCTGGAAAGAACACTCTTAGATTCCTTAGGTTCTTATGGTCAACCGTGTATTTAAGTGCGTTTTTAGAAGAGGGTGAAAGGTTATTAAGTTAGCATCTTCCATGTTGATTGATCATTCTCCCAGGGTGGTGGTTATCTGCTTTGGCATGTTTGCTTTGGAAATATGACTTCTGAGAATTTCCTCTGATACAATATGTGTGTGTTGTTGATTGTGTATGCTACATGCACAGAAAGAAGCTGTGGTTCGGCACATGTATTTGGGAAGAAATCCACCACTGTTCACAGAAATGAGGGTTCGCCAATCTACTGGTGATGACCACTTGGTATGTATCATCATTCATCCACCATTCCACCATGTGGTATTCATCTTGTATTATAAACCATGTGGGGTGAGTTTCTTTTCTTGTTTCTCAAGGGGTTTATTTAGTTGCAATAAATGTAGGTATTGGAGTTGGGCATGAATTTTTGCACAGCAGATGATATGAGTGCAATTCTTTCTATCAAATTAAGGAACAGGCTTGGATTTGGAATGTGGGCAAGGATGCATATGACAGGGATACATGTAGAAGGGAAGGTATACAACTTATATTTCGTATTTCACGACCAAAATTGATATAGAAATGCAGGATCAACTACTTTATTAAGAGTCGTGCATAATATGTGTGAAAGCTACCTTAATAGAGTGAACACTGCATAATAAAGTACCATTTGTGGGGGGAGGGGGGATTTCATGTTTACAAAATGAAGAAGGAACATGCAGCAATCTTTCTTAGGAATGGAAATTCAATTGTACGGTACCATTGGATGTAAATGGTAGAAAATTGAACAACTGCTAGGTACAAATAGACCAATCACCTTATATTTATGCATGGATCTTGATAGTATGAATTGAAACATTTTTCCTTTCTTCTCTTCCTCTCTCAATGCACATAGATAACCTGTTTAGCTTTTCCCTGTTATCTGTCTTGGCATTTTTGGGACATTCGATCTGCACCTTTTCCATTATTTTTCATTAAACAAATTCTGTTGTGTTGTTTTGAAGTTCCACTCTCTGGATGATTTCAATGCAAGGAGTAATTTATTAGACATGACTTCACTCACTTGCTGATTTTCATAGTCCTTGCTTAAATTCTGATGGAATTTTGGAATTCCCTTCACTTGTATAGCTTTGTTCCATATGGATTATCCTATAGTTGTAAAGAGTTCTGGAGTCCACTTTACTCCAATTTAATTTTGAGGATATCCGTATGTAAATACTTCAATTATTCTTTTAGCTTTTCCATTTTATGTCCGCCAGTGTTTTTCAAGAATTTATATCGCTTAAACTTTATATTTCTTAATTCTGTTTAATCTAAGGGCATTGCTGAGGAGGCTATTCTTTGGTCATAAATTCTTTAGTGTATTTCATATTGAGAAGTAGATGGCTATGCTTTAGTTTGTTTAGTAAGGTATGATACCTCATGAAAAACATCAGTATTATATCTGAAAACATAAATTCATTTTATGTCCTTGCTTTAGTGTATTTCAGCTATTCTTTGGAATTTGTTTAGTTTGTGTAGTAAATGGCTATTCTTTGGTAATAAATTCTGTTTAATCTAAGGGCATTGTTCAGTTAGGTCTTTCATGCTATCTGAAATGTTTTACTTTATTGTTCTGATTTGAGCACTTTAATTTTGAGAATGCTAACGATAGGAAGATTATCTTAAGATTTTTGAATGTGACATCCTGTAGCTGACTTGATGTTGAGCCTGTTAGATTTTATTTTACAATTTTCCTCTAATAACCATATTTTTCCCTATCTGATTAGAAATATTTTCACTTCAATCTACGCCTTCTTTTTTAGGTCTTGATTGGAGTGAAGTTTCTTCCCAATTGGCCTTTTCTTGGTCGTTTGCGGGTATGCTTTGCTGAGCCACCTTACTTCCAAATGACTGTAAAACCCATCTTCGCCACTGGACTTGATGTTACTGAACTTCCAGGGATTGCTGGATGGCTGGTAAGTTTGAGTCCAGTTAATTGCAGAATGATATCTTGAAGTTCCACCCATTCTCTCACTTATATAAACTGTTTGAACGTTCGTTTGATTAGGACAAGCTTCTGTCAGTTGCTTTTGAACAGACACTAGTTCAGGTATAGTTCCTTAAACTCTGATACTTGGTTAAGTTTACAAGTGATTATATGTCAGTCCCTTACAAATCATGTTTCTTCTCTTGCCTTCCTCCTGATTGGGAGTATAAGCATGTTCTCTTTTATTTATGACTGTCGACAATAGTATCGAAATGCTGATTCAAATATTTGCTTGTTCGCAGCCCAATATGCTAGTTGTTGACATGGAGAAATTTGTTTCACCAGGGTCAGGTATTTTACTAACAGGAATTGTTTTATTTACTATTTAGAGAATCCTATTCCTTCTTAGTTTCAGCTTTTCTTTTTGGTGTCTGTTAAATTTTACATTTGAATCAATGTCAGATATTAATTAATTTCATTCTTGCTACACAATGAACATTCATGCCATAACTTAGAGAAGTCTTGATGCGGGCCAGGGTAGCAAATTGAAGGAAAGGGGATGGAGAACCAGATGATATCCACCTCTCAAAGTGACTACTCAAACTCTCAATTTTATTTAATCATCAAAAACTGCTCCAAATACAATGAATAAGTGTGTGCTTATATAGGCACTCAAAAAGCCCTAAAAGTTCTAACTAAACTAGGAACTACATTAAATAGAAGTCGTGATTATACTATTCCTAATATTAAAAAAGCTAGAATATGGAAACTTCCTAAATAAAGATAAAATTACAGGGTTAATAAAATCATAAATAACTTGACAACGATTCCTCTACCTACTTATACCGCATCAAGTCTTTACTTTTATGTTTTCCTTCTGCTGCAATAAGAATACAAGCCTATCGGAACTTTAAAAAAATAAATGTTAAAGGGAAAAAACCTATTGGTTGTTGGCTTCTTGAAAGAAGAACAAGCTCCTACGTAAGCATTTGTTTTCTATGGATAAGAAACTGTTTCGAGCTAAGAATTCAGGGTGTTAAAAAATAGAGAAAAGTAAAAGCAAAAGAAGAGCATTTGTTTGTGGTGTCAAGTAGAAATGTGTCAGTAAGCTATTGATAAGACTTATTATCACCTGAACTGAACCTGTCTCCATGCACAGATTGGAAGCATATTGTTTGATTAGAACTTAAGATGAAATATCGCTGGCATAAGTTAAAGTTTTTGTAATTGCTGCCTCTACTTTTCCGAACAGTTTTGAAGATAGCAAACATAAAAAAAAATTGATTTTAGTCAAAACCATAGTGTCATGGCCAGAGTGTTACGATGATGTATTGTGATGAGTCAGCTGTTAGAAGATGATTTTCAGCAAATCTTAGTTTGTATCTTGCTTCATCTTCTGTTTTAATAAATCAAGTGATGGTAATACTCGATATTTTAGCATCAGGAGGCCTCCTACAAGTTGTTCTAGAAGTTGTATTTCGTTTTATCCTCTTATGTGTGCCAAATGTGTAACCTTCTTACCATGTATTTACTTGACAGAGGATTGGTTCTCTGTGGATGAGAAGGAACCCGTTGCTTATGCTAAAGTTGAAGTAATTGAAGCATCTGACATGAAACCATCAGATTTAAACGGTTGGTTTAGTTACTGCTTCCATCATCTTTTTTACTACATAATGTTGTCCATGAGTTCAAAATAATTGTTTTCTATTTTTCAGGATTGGCTGATCCATATGTGAAAGGACAACTTGGTCCTTACAGATTCAGGACAAAGACACAAAGGAAAACTCTATCTCCAAAGTGGCATGAGGAATTCAAGATCCCCATTTGTACCTGGGAATTACCTAATGTTCTAGCTATTGATGTTCGTGACAAGGACCCTTTGTTTGATGATGCACTTGGGTTTGTCTCTTACTTTTTCACCCTAAAAATGTTTGGTTATGCATAAGCCAAATTGTTGTGATGAATAATAGAGAAAATTTTGTTTTTATAGCTTAGAATTATGGGTATTGAGGATTCCAAATAATTGACATGTGTGGTAAAAATGTATATTTCACATACAGATATACACTTTCATTTTTTCACCAAGTTCCTACATTTGTGTTTCAGAATTTCATTTCATATTTCAGAGTAGTGTGTCTCAGCAATTTTTTTTTTTTTGTAGGATTTGTAGTTCTTATTTTTTCTTTTGGGTGGGGGTGGGGATCATGCAATTGTTTGCAGCCTTTGCTTTTCATTCTCTTTGAATTTTGTTAAGTTTGTATTGCCTTCTATTCTTTTAAATTTATTGACGCTTCTATTGTCTGCAGGGTTTGCACAGTTGACATCAATGAGCTCAAGGATCTTGGGAGGCATGACATGTGGTTGCCACTTCAGAACATTAAAATGGGGAGGCTGCATCTTGCAATAACTGTTCTGGAACAGAATGCACAGGTATTTTTCAATAGAGTTCAATTCAAGAGAACATGATTTTTACATGGTGCACTGATTTTTCTTTGTGCTATAATTATTTATTCAGGGAGGTGATTGTTCTCCTGATGGGGATACATTGACCAAGGAGCAAATACAGGACTCCTTCGCAAGTGATACTGCAAACAGAGCTTCCTTTTCATCTGAATCAACAGAGAAGTCTAGAGTTCCAGATAATTTCGAGCCTATCAACGTCGAAGGGCAAGAAGAGACTGGAATATGGGTTCATCACCCTGGAAGTGAAGTGCCACAAACATGGGAGCCCAGAAAAGGGAAGACCACAAATTCTTTCATCTCTCATTCTGCAGTATCCGGACCGCTTAACATTGACAGCAGCAGTGGTGAAGAAAATGCTGAGGGTGAAAATAAAAGGAAACGATTTAAGCGTGGTTTGCAGAAGATTGGCTCTGTATTCCATAGAAACGCTAAAAATGAGGATAATTTGAGCAGCATTGGGGAAAATGTTCCATCTCCTTATGTTAATATTAAGGCAACGAATCAGAGGGAGATTGGTGTTAAGTTTGTAGTGGAAGACAGCCTTTCAGTGCCGAATTCTGGTTGTTTGAGTGAAGTTAATTTGGGTTCTGAGAAAAGTAGTCCAGAAAGCCCCCAGGGAGGAAATGCCAAGGGAGGAAATGCCAAAGGCATAGCGAAAAGTATTTTAAAACATGCTGAAAAGTCTGCTCGTAGCATAAAGCATGCACTTTCTCGAACAGGATCAAGGAGATCGCTTGCTGATCCATCAGTGGTGACAGAAAGAGACATATTTCCAGAGTCTGACTCTTCCGATGATCAATCTCATTCATCCCCGCAACCAAAACCAGTTGTCTCCAGTCCCATACCCTCCTCCACCCCTTGCAATGATGATTCTGTTAAACCCATGGAGAATATAATCGAGAGTGGTCCAAGTGAGCCCTCTATAAATTCTGGTGGCCAAATGAACAAGGTGGATGTTGAAGGTAATGGACTACAGTCCTCAAGCCCTAAGACCCCTTCAAGATTTGGAAGAAGTGAAGAAACTTCTTCTTGCCAGATGTGAAAAA
>Ga0307517_10014372_pt1 | contig 10638 bp, 11 predicted proteins | sample 23_EM_MG_FD_194515 | JGI IMG/M metagenome (GOLD analysis project Ga0307517, IMG submission 194515) | Populus trichocarpa ectomycorrhiza microbial communities from riparian zone in the Pacific Northwest, United States - 23_EM | ecosystem: Host-associated > Plants > Roots > Unclassified | place...
ACCCTCCGGTCGATCTGACATCCACGCTGCCGACTCTGCCGCCGATGGGAACGGAGATCGGCAAGTCGCCCGACCCGGAGCCAGTATTCAAGCCGGTCGTGGTCACCAAGCCCGTGATGGTCGGCGCGGTCGTCGATCCGCGGTACCAGGGGCTGCTCCAGCCACCCTATCCGCCCGAGGAACAGCGTGCCGGCAGGAGCGGTCGCGTCGAGCTCCGCGTGCTGATCGGCACCGACGGGCGGGTGAAGCAGGTCGAGAAGATTTCGGCCGCGTCGGACGCGTTCTTCGCCGCCGCCGAACGCCAGGCGCTGGGCAAATGGCGGTTCAAGCCGGCCACTCAGGACGGCACGCCGATCGAGCAATGGAAGGTGATGAACCTGCGGTTCGAGATCAACGATCAATGACCGTTTCGGTCGCGGGGCTGGCCTGTTGCCGGTCCCGCGACTATCTTTGGCCGATGGGAAGTTTTCTCGGCCGCTACAATCCGTTTCGCGCGTTGCTCGACCTGCGCCGCTATCTCGGCACGCGCAAGAAGCAGGAAATCATCGTGATGTTCGGCTCGCTGATGGCGTGCATCCTGATCGTCGCGGGCTTCGCCGCCGGGTCGCGGGTCGAGCCGGTGTGGAAGCGTCCGACCATCATCTATGTCGAGTCGTGGCGCGCCGACCGCACCGATGCCGAGATCGTCGCGCAGCAGAAGGTCGACCAGGAAAAGAAAAAGATCCAGGACGCCAAAGAGAAGAAGTTCGAGGACGAGAAAAAGGCCGCGTTCAAGCGGTTGAACGACAAATTGTCGCCTTGGCTTTGACCCACGACCCGCGTTTCATGGCCGCCGCGTTGGCGCTCGCCGAGCGCGGCCGCGGGCGGACGGCGCCCAATCCCAATGTCGGTTGCGTGATCGTGCGGGACAGCCGCGTCGTCGGGCGCGGCTGGACCCAGCCGGGCGGACGCCCGCATGCCGAGGCGATGGCGCTGGCAATGGCAGGCGACGCCGCGAGGGGCGCGACCGTTTATGCGACGCTCGAACCCTGCGCGCACGAATCGCCGCGCGGGCCGGCGTGCAGCGATCTGCTGGTCGAGGCGGGAGTCGCCCAGGTCGTGATCGCGCTCGGCGATCCCGATCCGCGCACCAACGGCCAGGGCATCGCGCGATTGCGGGCCGCCGGGATCGACGTGATCGACGGCGTGATGGCCGATGAGGCGCGCCGCTCGATGGCCGGGTTCCTCACGCGCCGCGCGTTCGGCCGGCCGCACGTGACGCTCAAGCTCGCCACCTCGCTCGATGGCTGCATCGCGCGTGCCGATGGCGAATCGAAATGGATCACCGGCGATGCGGCGCGCGCCCACGCCCACCTCGAGCGTGCGCGGCACGAGGCGATCCTGGTCGGGCGCGGCACCGCGGAAGCTGACGCGCCGCGGCTCGACGTCCGGCTCGGCGGCCTCGAACAGCACAGCCCGCGGCGCCTGTTGATGACTCGCCATCGCGGCGACAGCGAGCATTGGGACTGGGTCGAATCGCCCGCCGCGATCGCCGATCTCGACCTGGTCGACCATGTCCTGGTCGAAGGCGGCGCCGGTGCGGCCTCGGCTTTCCTCGCCGAGGACCTGGTCGATCGCCTGCTGCTCTATCGCGCGCCGATCCTGATCGGCGGCGGCCGGCCCGCGCTTGGCGACATCGGCCTTGCCCATCTGGCGGAGGCGCATGGCCGCTGGCGGTTGCACGACGCGCGGATGTTGGGCATCGACCGGCTCGAACTATACGAACGGACCCGCGCCTGATCCTTTGGGGATGGCGCAAACAAGGAAGCGCGGATGTTCACGGGCATCATCTCCGACATCGGATCGATCCGGTCGATCGAGCATCGCGGCGATCTGCGCGCGGTGGTCGCAACCGCTTATGACACCAGCCATGTCGATCTCGGCGCGTCGATCTCCTGCTCGGGCGTGTGCCTGACCGTGGTCGACAAGGGCCCGGGCTGGTTCACCGTCGACATATCGGGCGAAACCGTCTCGCGCACCGCCCAGGGGCAATGGAGCGAGGGGCGCAAGCTCAACCTCGAACGCGCGATGAAGCTGGGTGACGAACTCGGCGGGCATATCGTCACCGGGCATGTCGACGGCGTCGCCGAAGTCGTGCGGGTCGAGCCGTCGGGCGATTCGAAGACGATCGCCTTCCGCGTCGCGCGCGACCTCGCGCCCTATATCGCCGCCAAGGGATCGGTGACGGTCGACGGCGTCTCGCTGACGGTCAACAATGTCAGCGACGGGACGGAGGGGACGGACTTCACCGTCAATTTGATCCCGCATACCCAGGCGGTGACCACCCTGGGCGCGATCGAGGTCGGGCAGGCGGTCAATATCGAGATCGACGTGCTCGCGCGCTATCTCAGCCGGATGCGCTCCCTTATCGAAAAATAGCGTTTCGATGTGATTAGTGGCTGGACTCGTCACATTTTAATGTGATATTTCGCCAATCATGAGCACTAATATGATCGATCGCGTCCGCGATCTCGTCTCCTCGGGCGGTATTTCGCGCTCGGGGCTTGCCCGCGCCGCCGGGCTCCACGCCAATTCGCTGCGCATGCTCGACGAGCCGGAATGGAATCCGACCGCCGACACATTGCGCAAGCTCGAGGTCTATCTCGACCGGCGCGAGAAGCGTCCGGCGCTGGTCCCGATCGAGGAGATCATCGAGGAAGCGCGCAACGGCCGCATGACCATCCTGGTCGATGACGAGGATCGCGAGAATGAAGGCGATTTGATCATCCCGGCGCAGATGGCGACTCCCGATGCGATCAATTTCATGGCGCGCTACGGCCGCGGGCTGATCTGCCTGACGCTGACCCGCGAGCGGATCGAACAGCTCCAGCTCGATCCGATGGCGCGCAACAACCGCACGCGGCACGGCACCGCTTTCACCGTCTCGATCGAGGCGAAGGAAGGCATCACCACCGGGATTTCCGCGCACGATCGCGCGCGCACCGTGTCGGTCGCGATCGACGCGTCCAAGGGTGCCGAGGATATCGTCTCGCCGGGCCATGTCTTCCCGCTGATCGCGCGCGACGGCGGCGTCTTGGTGCGCGCCGGCCATACCGAGGCCGCGGTCGATGTCGCGCGGCTCGCCGGGCTCAACCCGTCGGGCGTGATCTGCGAGGTCATGAAGGACGACGGCACGATGGCGCGGATGGACGACCTCGTCGCCTTCGCGCAGGAGCACAAGCTCAAGATCGGCACGATCCGCGACCTGATCGCCTATCGTCGTCAGCACGATCACCTGGTCGAGCGCCGCGCCGAGGCGCGCTTCACCAGCCGCTGGGGCGGCGACTGGATCGCGCGGACCTATTACAACAAGGCCACCGGCACCGAGCAGATCGCGCTGATCAAGGGGCATATCGACCCCGACAAGCCGACCCTGGTCCGGATGCACGCGATGAGCGTGTTCGCCGATATATTCGGCGAGGAAGGCAAGCGCGCCGGGCTGCTCGAACGCTCGATGGAGATCATCGGCAAGGCGGGGTCGGGCGTCGTCGTGCTGCTGACGCCGTCGGGCGGGAACGGATTCAGCCAGGCGTTGCAGCGCAAGGCGGGCGTTCCGGTCAGCGACGAACTGCGCGACTATGGTGTCGGCGCGCAGATCCTGACCGAATTGGGGGTCGAGGACATGATCCTGTTGACCAACACGCATCACACCCTCGTCGCATTGGACGGCTATGGCCTGTCCATCGTAGGAGAACGCGCGATCGACCTTGGGGGATTGGATTGATGGCGCGGATATTGATCGTCGAGGCGCGCTTCTATGACCATCTCAACGACATGCTGCTGGCGGGCGCACGCCGCGCGATCGAGGAAGCGGGGCACAATCATGAGACGGTGACTGTCCCCGGCGCGCTCGAAATCCCCGGCGCGCTCGCGCTGGCGGCGGAGACCGGGCGTTATGACGCTTATGTCGCGATCGGCGTGGTGATTCGCGGCGAGACCTATCATTTCGAGATCGTCTCCAACGAAAGCGCGCGCGGCATCATGGCGCTGACGATGGACGGCATCGCGATCGGCAACGGCATCCTGACCACCGAGAACGAGGCGCAGGCGATCTATCGCGCCGATCCCGATCAGGCCGACAAGGGCGGCGGGGCGGCCAAAGCGGCGCTGGCGATGCTCGACCTCAGGCAGAGATTCGGCTGACATGCCATCGGGGCCGCCGCCATCGCGCTATCGCGTGATCGAGCGCGGCGGTCGGCTGCAAGTGATCGATACCTGGGCGGCGCGGCGGCCGCCGGCGATGGCGGATTATGCCGATCCGGTGCCGGTCGAGGACGTCGACCCGCCCGATCAGGCCCCGGCCGATACGGAGGCGGATGGCTGGCCCGACTTCGCGCGATCCTCGCCGGACCCCGCCGAGGCGCTGAACCCGCCGCCGATGACTCTGGATCAACCGGTGCCATCCGCGCCGCCGCCACCGCGCGTTGCGCAGATCGTTGCGGGGCCGCCCGAATTGCTGCGCAACGTCGCCGCCACGATATGCGGCGACAAGCGCGATAGCGACGGACGCTTGGTGCTCAGGACCGCGCGTTTCTACGACAGCCGGGCGCCGCGCGCGATCGCGCTCGATCTGGAGGGGGAGCGCGAACTCGGCCTCGCGGTGCTCGTTGCGCTCGCAGTGGCGGCCGGCGCGGTGTTGTTCACCGCGACGCTGGGTTGGCCAGGCATTGTGGTCGGGGCGATCGCGGTCGTGCTGATGCGCCAGGTCAATCTGGTCGCGACTCCCTGGCTCGATCGTCTGGCCGGGCGGGCGCGCTAAGCGTCCAGAGTCATTTTCAGCATCGCCGTGGCGGGTTTGAAAGTGGTGACCAGCTTTCAAATCCTCCCCCGCTAGGGGGAGCGTTCGAGCTTTGGCCTGCCCCCGGCAGGCCAAGATCGCGTCCGGGGGACGCGATCTCGCTCGAACGCGCCGAAGGCGACGGAGGGGGAGGACGGCGCCTCACTCACCGGCGTGCTTCCGCCCCTCCGTCAGGCTGCGCTTGCCACCTCCCCCTGGCGGGGGAGGATTGGTTGAATTGCCGATACGCCTTAGACCGTCCTCAGCATGCCGCGCCGATGGAAATATTCGAGGAGCTTGCGCCACAGCGGCATCGAGATCAGGGCGGGCTGCGCCAGCCATGGATTGACGAAGCAGAAGGCCAGCGCGGTCAAGGTGCCCAGGATGACCGCCCAGCCGCGACGCCGGATCAGCGCGGCATATTCGGGATCGAGATCGTCGGCCGCCACCGGCGCGGAAACGGCTTTCATATTGTTCCACAAATTGCAGACCGCGACGAAGAACAGCCACAGGCAATAGGCCGCCGACGGCACCAGCTTGCCGTAATAATCGCTGACCAACGCGGTGAAGAACGGCATTCCCGCGACCGAGCACAGCAGGAACAGATTGGGCATCAGCAATTTGGGCGACCAGTGCCGCGCGCAGTCGAACGCACGGTGATGTCCGCTCCAGAAGGCGCCGATCACGAAGAACGACACCAGGAAGCCGATGAAATGCGGCGTCAGATGGGCCAGCGCCGCCAGGAAGGCGGCGTCTGGTGCGGCGTATGGCAGTGCCGGCACCTTGAGCTCGATGACCAGCAGGGTGATCGAAATCGCGAACACCGCGTCGGAAAAGAACACCAGCCGTTCGAGCGCGTGCGCCGGGGCGCCGTGATGCATCGGCCGGTCAGTCTTTGCGTCGCTCATCAAATCCCCCTGTCGGCCCATCGTGCATGGCGCGGCGGCGCTTGCCAAGCATGGTTCGCTACCGCCAATAGGGATAGACGAGGGAGAGCTTGATGTCCGAGCAGAGCGTTTATCCGGTACCGGCAGATTGGGCCAAGCGCGCGAAGGTCGATCGCGCCGGCTATGACAAGCTGCACGGGCGCAGCCTGGCCGATCCGGGCAGCTTCTGGCTCGAACAGGCGCGCCGGCTCGACTGGATCAAGCGGCCCGAAATGGCCGGCGACTGGTCGTTCGGCCAGGACGATTTCCGAATCAGCTGGTTCGCCGACGGCGTGCTCAACGCCTCGGCCAATTGCCTCGATCGCCACCTCGCGACGCGCGGCGACACCGTCGCGCTGATCTGGGAACCCGACGATCCCGCCGAGCAGCCGCGCCGCATCACCTATCGCGAGCTCCACCGCGACGTCTGCCGCTTCGCCAATGCGCTCAAGGACCAGGGAGTCGCCAAGGGCGATCGCGTCACCATCTACATGCCGATGATTCCCGAAGCGGCGGTCGCGATCCTCGCCTGCGCGCGGATCGGTGCGATCCATTCGGTGGTGTTCGGCGGTTTCTCGCCCGAAGCGCTGGCCGGGCGGATCGAGGATTGCGGATCGACGCTGGTCATCACCGCCGACGAAGGCCGGCGCGGCGGCAAGAAAGTCCCGCTCAAGGCCAATGTCGACACCGCGCGCCACCACGCGCCGGGGCTGGCCAAGGTCATCGTCGTCCGCGCGACTGGCGGTGAGGTCGCGATGGGCGACGGCGATCTGTGGTATCACGAGCTGGTCGACAAGGCCTCGACCGAGTGCCGGCCCGAACCGATGAGCGCGGAGGACCCGCTGTTCATCCTCTATACGTCGGGATCGACCGGCAAGCCCAAGGGCGTGCTCCATACCACCGGCGGCTATCTGGTCTGGGTCAGCCTCAGCCACGAACTGACCTTCGATTACCGGCCCGGCCAGATCTATTGGTGCGCGGCGGATATCGGCTGGGTCACCGGGCACAGCTATATCCTCTACGGTCCGCTCGCCAATGGCGCGACCAGCCTGATGTACGAAGGCGTGCCCAATTGGCCCGACGCCAGCCGCATCTGGCAAGTGGTCGACCGACACCAGGTCGAGATCATCTATACCGCGCCGACCGCGCTCCGCGCGCTGATGCGCGAAGGCGACGATTATGTGACGCGGACCAGCCGCACATCCCTCAAGCTGCTCGGCACGGTCGGTGAGCCGATCAATCCCGAGGCGTGGCGCTGGTATCACGACGTGGTCGGCGACGGCCGCTGCCCGATCGTCGATACCTGGTGGCAGACCGAAACCGGCGGGCACATGATCACGCCCCTGCCCGGCGCCACCGACCTCAAGCCCGGCAGCGCGACCTTGCCCTTTCCCGGCGTCGATCCGCAGATCGTCGATACCGACGGCGTGGTCCTCAACGGCGCGGCCGAGGGGAATCTGGTCATCGCGAAAAGCTGGCCGGGGCAGATGCGCAGCGTCTGGGGCGATCACGACCGCTTCTTCCAGACCTATTTCACCACCTATCCGGGCAAATATTTCACCGGCGACGGCTGCCGCCGCGACGAGGACGGCTATTATTGGATCACCGGCCGGGTCGACGATGTGATCAACGTCAGCGGCCACCGCATGGGCACCGCCGAGGTCGAAAGCGCGCTGGTCCTCCATGCCAAGGTGGCCGAGGCGGCGGTGGTCGGCTTCCCCCACGACATCAAGGGGCAGGGCATTTACGCTTATGTCACCTTGAACGCCGACGAGGCGCCGTCGGAGGAATTGCGCAAGGAACTCGTCCAGTGGGTGCGGATGGAGATCGGCCCGATCGCCTCGCCCGACGCGGTGCAATTCGCGCCCGGCCTGCCCAAGACCCGCTCGGGCAAGATCATGCGCCGCATCCTGCGCAAGATCGCCGAGGGCGACGTGTCGAACCTGGGCGATATTTCGACCCTGGCCGATCCCGCAGTGGTCGACGATCTGGTCAAGAACCGGGTCGGCTGATGCTGGTCGAGGCGGTCAGGGGCGACATCACCAAGCTTGAGGTCGACGCGATCGTCAACGCCGCCAATTCTTCGCTGCTCGGTGGTGGTGGCGTCGACGGCGCGATCCATCGCGCGGCCGGACCGGAGCTGGTCGCCGAATGCCGTATGCTCCACGGCTGCAAGCCTGGTCAGGCCAAGGCGACCAAGGGCTATCGCCTGCCCGCGCGCCATGTGATCCACACCGTCGGGCCGGTCTGGAATGGTGGTGGCGCGGACAAGGCCGAGACGCTGGCGAGCTGCTATCGTGAAAGCCTGAGGGTAGCCGAGGGGCTAGGTGTGCGCTCGATCGCGTTCCCGGCGATCAGTACGGGCATTTACGGCTATCCCCGCGAGCAGGCAGCCGCGATCGCGGTGCGCGAGACGATGGCTGGAGCAGACCGGTTCGACCGCATCCTGTTGGTCGCGTTCGACGAGGAAACGTTCGAGCTCTACCGCGAGCGGCTCGGTTAGACGGACGGATCGCGCCTTTCTCACCGTCGTCACCCCGGCCTTGTGCCGGGGTCTGCCTATCCACAACGTAAGCCGGCCGTTGTTGCGCGACGGATGCCGGGACAAGCCCGGCATAACGTTAATGGGGACGATTTCCACCGCCACTGAGGCTGCCGCTGTTCGCGCTGTCAGGATCGGCGCGCGATCAAGCCCTGAACAAGGCGACATACTCCGCGGTCTCGCGTCGCAGGATCGTGGCGTTGACGAAGAACGGTATCGTGCCCTCCTTCCAGCGGCCCAGCCGGATGCCGGCGACGCGTGCCCGCTCGAACGCGGCGGCGGCTCGTGCCTCCGGAATCTCGAGGAAATGGATGTTGGACGGTGCCGGCGTCGCCCGGCGCTTCGCCAGCTTCTCGCGCTCGAGCGCAGCCGTCAATTCGTCCGCCCGGGTATGCGCGCGTGCGATCGTCGCCGGGAAGGTCTTCAGACCATCGAGCGCGAGCATCGCCGGCGCCCAGCCCTGATAGATCATCCCGCCATAAAGGTGCCGCCAATCGCGGGCGCGGGCGATATCGGCGGCGGTCCCGGCGAGCACCGCACCGAACGGTGCGCCGAGATATTTGTAGAGCGAGACGTAGACGGTATCGAACGGCGCGGCATAAGCTTTCACGTCGATCGACGGTGGCGCCAGCAGCAATCGCGCGCCATCCAGGTGGAGGCGCGTGCCGTGCGCCTTTGCCAGCGTGGCGATCGCCGTCAGGTCGGCCGGCGCGATCATCTGCCCGTCGAGCCGGCGCACCGGGCTTTCGAGCGAGATCGCGCCGACCTTGAGCGGAAAGGGCCCTTTCTCGGCCGCGTCGAACGCGGCGGTCAGCTCGGCGATCGTCGGCGCGGCATGGCCCGACCCCAGCGGCACCAGGTTGATCCCGGAAAGCCGCTGCGCCGTATCGCTTTCGTCGCGATAGAGATGGCTGTCGGCCTGGCAGAAGGCGTGCGGATGCTCGCCGCACAGCACGCGCAACGCGACGTTGTTGGCGAGCGTTCCGGTCGGCAGGAAGGCGCAGGCCTCCTTGCCGAGCAGGGCGGCAAATCCCTTTTCCAGTTCCTCGACCGCGCCGCCCGCCAGGTAGGAATCGCGTAGCTTGGGGTCGCCCGCCAGCGTTGCGAGCCTGGCGGCCGTGTCCGCCGGGTTGCGCGGTGCTCCGTCGTCGCCGACCAGCCAGACGCTGCGTGCGTCGATCGGCGGAAATTCGGCCGGCTTGGCGGGCGCGGCACCGTAATTCTGGGCGTGCAACGGGGCGGCGATGCCGGCGGCGAGCGCGGCCTGGAGCAAGTGACGTCGATCGAACAGCATGGAGCCTCCCGGAATGCGTGTTGATGCGGGACGTTCTGTAGTGGCGCAATGTACGGGCTCGAACGGCGAAGGCGAGCCTGTTTACGAAGGGTGTGTCGGCTGGCTCATACGAAGCAGGCGATCTCGCCCATGTCGCGCGGGATCGGATAGCCGGTCACCTTGACTCCCGCCGCGTCGAGCCAGGCATGCGCGTCGATCGCGCGGGCGCCGCTGGGGCTGGCGCCGAAATGCATCACGCTGGCGATGCCGCGGCGGCGGAGCATCGCGTGCGCCGCCATCGCCTGTTGCAGGCAGACCGAGCGGAACGGCATGAACGGCGCGGCCGATCGCACCGCCCAGCCGATCGCGCGCGCGGTCGCGGCCTGGTCGGGCGTGGTCGCGGCGGCGCGCTCGGCGACGCGCGGGTCGGCCGGTGCGACGAATTCACCCAGCCTGCGCGCGACGCGCGGGAACGGCAGGACGAGCAACATAAGGCGCGCGGCGAGCATGCTGGCGCAGGCTTCGACGACCAGCAACTGACGTCGCCACCCGGCGCCGGCCAGCGTCTTCACTTTGCGCGGGATATCGCTCGACATCACGGCGATGACTGACAGGAATCGCCGGCGAAGTCGATTGCGCGCGCCCTGGCCGGCCGCTATATTCCGATAATACACGTAGGGCGGGAGTTTCCTTGAAATGAACAAGAAGGTTTTGGGCCGGCTGGCGCTTGGCGCGGCGGTACTAGCGATCGCGATTCCGGCGGTGGCCAAGATAGCGGCGACGCCGCCCAAGTACGGCGCGTTCGGCATCGACCTCACCACGCAGGACAAGGCGGTCAAGCCAGGCGACGATTTCTGGACCTATGCCAATGGCGCCTGGGCCAAGCGCACCGAGATTCCCGCCGACAAGGGCTCGGTCGGATACGGCAACATCCTGAGCGACGAGGCCGAGGTCAACGTCCGAAAGATCCTCGACGACATGGCGGCCAACCCGGCCAAGTACGGCGCCACCGGCAAGCAGGTCGGCGATTTCTACGCAAGCTGGATGGACGAAGCGGGGATCGAGGCCAAGGGCGCCGCGC
>Ga0307517_10014373_pt1 | contig 10637 bp, 14 predicted proteins | sample 23_EM_MG_FD_194515 | JGI IMG/M metagenome (GOLD analysis project Ga0307517, IMG submission 194515) | Populus trichocarpa ectomycorrhiza microbial communities from riparian zone in the Pacific Northwest, United States - 23_EM | ecosystem: Host-associated > Plants > Roots > Unclassified | place...
TCTGTCCACTGCGCCAAAATCTCACAATAATTTTTTTTTTTTTTTTTTTTTTTTGTATTCCTGGACACGAAAAAAACTTTGTGACAGAAGGTGGATCTAGGCCAAAGGAATGATGTTAGTATTACTAGTAGTAGCCCTGAACTTGTCTCCGAGGACCACGGAGGACAAAGATTTGTCGATTGTCGTCCACCAGTGAATTGAGGTTGGAAGTCGATCTCGCGTATGTATAATAAGTACGTTATATTTCATCCGGCTCCACAAGAAGATTTGGGAATCAAATGAGTATTGATGAAGTGCTATGAAATGGAAATTGACGCCTTTTGCGGGTATGTTACCAGCGTCTACCATTTTCCCGGAAGTTCTCATTAAACCACGTTCAAAGAAACGAATAGACCTGCTTGAAGACTTTTCTCTGCTGTGCGACTAGCTGTAGCGGGATGAGTCGTTCAATCTGGCGGGAGAGATAAGATAAGATAACGGATAAATCCGGGAAGAGAATTTCCCAGGGAGTTCGCTGTCCAAAAAGTTGAACACCACCTTGACCTCACCCCCCAAAATGCGCGTGTCTGCTGCCGCCTCGTCGTTCGTTCGCCGCTCAGTCGCCCGCCAGGCATTCCTCAACCAGCAGCGCGCAGCCGCTGGCAGACGTTTCCAGTCCTCAAGACCAGAACAAAAGGCCCAGGATGCCCTCGCCACCGCAAAGAACTATGCCGGCAAGTTCTTCGAGGCGACCAAAAAGTTCCTGGGCCCCGTTGGCGACAAGGCAGGCCAATTACTTGGCTGTACGTTCATCTTCTTATGTACGCAGGACATTCACCTGTCTTACACGTCGCGTGTGTCAGCATACAAACAGCCCCTGCTCTACAATTTATCTGTGACGAAAGAGCTCTTCAAGCAGATCTATGTCAAGGAGGGTCTGCAACCACCCTCCCTCGATGCGTACCGCTCCGCCTACACCTCCCTCTGGACACAGGTGAAGAACCCTGGATTTGTTCGTGATGTCGTGCGAAGCGGTGATTTGGGTCGTGTGGGTATTTACGGGTTGCAGGCTTATGGTATCTTCAAGGTGCGTTTTTCAATGCTCATCGTATCGCAAATGCCAGTGCTGAATGGATGGTCGCATAGATTGGTGAAATTATTGGACGACGAAGTTTGGTTGGCTACAAGCTTAATAATTAGAGCGACTAGAGGCACTGGAGATCAATGATACATCTTTTTTAGACCTTCATTTCATTCTGTCCGTTTTCCTTTCCGCCACCGCATCGCTCTGTCGAGGATGGTTGCTAAGTGATTTCCTTCCGCGCTCCGGTGTGCCCCGAATCTGCACGTTAACTATCGTCCGTGGTCCCAACTCTGCACGTATTATCCTTTTTTGCGGGACTAGAATACCCCAAGATGGACCTCGAAGGTGGCGTATCGCTTTGCCCAACACGTCGCATCGACCGACCCTAGTGAGTCTCACGAATGTCCATTTATTTCGATTGCGTCATTGTTTTTCCATAGAGCGCATATGCATTTGACTCTAATACACCTAAAGCGACGAGTTGTTCAACTCTTCTACCATCATGTCAAGCTGCTGTTCTGGTTGTCTCGTACAGAATCCAGTGGGTATTGTTGCCAGAAGGTTAGCTTCCGTGGAATGATTTCCAGTATGGAGAGCGCATCACAATCGCATCTAGGCACTACTGCGAAATTTGCTGGTTCATCCCACTGTTCGTCTTCACTACAAAGGGCTGGGAGTCTTCCTGTCGTCGCTTCTTTATCGCGTTGGCGATTCATCTGCTCTTTGATTCTCGTATGAGACACGTCCATCATGCGTCCCACACCTTAACCAATTAACAACCCAAAATCGAACTCGGACCTTCTCCGTTAATCCTTCTCACGATTATAGAGAGAAGAAAGGCTTTCAACATCCTATAAACGGTCAAATCTAATTGAGTTCATGCCAACGTTAGACCACTAGCCACAGCGGTCATTTCCGTTCAAGTTCGTTCACGGATGACATTCATCAATCTGCGCTGTATCTCCCATGATTTGAGGTTTTTGCTTTTCTCTTTTTTTTATTTTTATATCGCTGACTTGTTTATTTTAGGGAGAACCTGAACTCGAATGACATGCTAAGTCGGGAAGGAACAATGAATGCACTTCCCAATTCATCAACGTTTACTTGATTCTCCATTTTACAACCTTTCTTCTAGCCCTGGGTGAAAATGGAAAGCGTCAGTCGTTGCACGTGTAAAGATGGCGGACGATCCAATGTGCTGGGACGACAAGTTTATGACAAAGTTAGTGCGCCGCGGAACCCGAAACCCCGCCCAGAAGAATATCTCGAGACGCAGAAGAGGTAAGGCAGGGCAGCAATTGTTCATTGGGTCCTTCGTCCGTGGCTTTTCACAAATAATGGTCGGTAAAGTCAGGCGTTTTCTTTTGATTTTTTTGAACTCGAATGTAATCATCAACATTCATAGTGGTCAAAGAGCGACGTTTACTCCGCATGGAAAGCATGGAAGAGCAAGCCACTACTTTGAATTTGAAGTCGTGAACGAATGAAGAACAAACCTTTTTCCGTAACAAAGGTACGGCGGTGTTTACCAGCATTTTGTCATCTCTTTTTCAATTCAAGGTTTGGTCGTCGAAACAGGAATTTTAATATTTTTTATAGGTGCTTCTTTAACTTGAGGTTCTTAAATGTGTTGCTGCTTATTTTGGCGAAAACACTCCCATTAGGCTTAGCGCTCAGCTTCCAATTTCGTTGTTCTTGGACAATTGTGTTGGTGGCCATAGCCGATTGTCCTGAGCACTCCCATTGCCCAATCGATATGCCCACACGACTCACGTCTTCCGCGTAGTCGGTATTTCCTTCCAAAGGAGTGCGGCCCTGCGCGGGTCTGCGACCAGACACTGGCCCTTCATACCAACCACCGCACGACCTCATTAGATTTGACCCAATGCACTAGCGACGACGAATCGAACATTGTGCACCGTGGTTCTCGGAAACTCTAGAGGAGATTATGTTAGGTCTGCGCTTCGCCCGCGCTCAGTCACCGAATTTGGCGGAAGACGATCACACTCGGACAGAAGGTGGGTCTGACAGACGTGTAAGACCACTGCTAGTAGGTAGAATTTGAGGAGCGGGGAAGAAGAAGCCCATGTCTCTGACATGTGGTATGATAGTATGTCACGGAAATATAATTGATCAGTATTAGTAGGAAGCTTTCCTGACGAATTCAGTGTGCTGAAGGAAGGAAGTCGGGCAATTTGAATAAGTATCCCCTATTCCCAAAATACCCGTGTTCATCATGTCCTTCGTCGACTGTACAACCTTTCTTCTAGATCCGGGTGAAGCACGGCGCATCATCCATCAAGAGAAAAAACCCTAACCCGGGGTAGAATCCGTTGGAAGTGTTAGTCGTCGAATGTGCGATCAAAGGGAGGGCCGGATGAAAAGATACGTTTCTGAGCGCCGGCGCTAAACCAAGTCATGCAGAGTGCTAACACGGGCCATTTTTCCACCCACGATTTCCCTTTAATCAAAAAATGCGCGTGTTCAGCGCGCTCTTCGACTTTAGCTGTGTAGCAGTGGCCGACGAGTAAACGATTTCTTTAAAATCCCGAGTATTGACACCGAAAGGAGACTCGCTCCGCGTTACGTCATCGAGCTAACCTCGGTTCATTGAAAGGCATACAAAGGTGAGTACGTTGCTTCCTTCACCGCAATATTCTCCTTGGGGGTTAATTTCCATAGTTGGTTTGGTTAGCGGTATACCGGATATTCTGAACAGTTCATAGGGTGAATAACGGAAGACCAGAGATGGACGCTTAAGGAAGAGACACGAAGTTCTCAAGTTCAATTTAGAAATCCCAGAACCGCCAATTGGTAGACAAGAAAGCATTATTGGGACTTATGGCAATAAGTTACGTCGCTTCTAGGTTTGGTTAGTGTAGTTGGTTACCCGAGTCAATGGCGGGGCAAACACTGGCAGTAATTCATCCCTAGATTGAAATGCGAAGGAACAAAATTTTCAGGAATTGGCATGCGAAATGGAGTCCCGCTCCGAGTTGACTTCAAGCGCTTCATTCCATGTGAGTATCTTATTCGCGTCCGGAAACCGGCAGTGGAGATAGCCTAAAATGGAAAGACAGCAGCTGCCTTGGGAAGACACGCAAAGTTCCGGACTTACATGAGGCTCGTTCCGGAAGGGCTGTTGCTGTTAGCCGACGTCTTGGTCGACGTGAGAATGAATTTGAGCATAGATCGACATTCCAGAACATTTTGTTTGACCGTTGTAGTTATTCCATGACTTTTGGTCATTTCCCTGAAAAAATAATAATTCTTCAAAAATATTCACGGCTTCATGGAAAGTGTATAAAAGCAAGGTTTCAATCGACAGACTCCCTCACAAGATCATCTCTTGCCAACACTACAGTGAAATCTACCAGCAGAATGAAGTTCACTTCAGCCATCGCAGCCCTCGCCTTCATCCTTCCTTTCGCCATCGCTGGCGGTCAGGTAGGCCTTGTTCATCTCTGGAGCTCTCTCAGGCATTGACCATGATTTTCGCCTCTGCTCAGGTTGCTCCAAGTTCGGGAGCGTGTTACTGCCCTCCCGTTCCACCACCGGTAAGCCTTTTCGAGTTGTTCAAATCTCTGGCTCTCGCAAGAATTCACCATGATTTGCGGCCGGCATATAGGTTTGTCCTCCACCTGGACCACCTGGCCCACCACCACCACCACCACCACCACCACCACCACCACCACCCCCTCCTCCACCCCCGCCCCCCGCATGCCCCGACACCCGCGGAGCTGTCCCGCTCTACCGTGCATACAGTCAGGGGGCCACCGACCACTTCTACACCGCCGATAAAGCAGAAATGGACCGCGCAACCTCCTCCCTCGGCTACTCCGCAGAAGGCATCACCGGCTACATCTTCCCCACCCAAGTCACCCAAACAGTGCCTCTCTACCGATCCTATTCAGCCGGCGGTACCGACCACTTCTATACCGTCAACAAAGCCGAATCTGACAATGCTGTGGCCAATCTCGGGTATAGTTATGAGGGCATCGCCGGATATGTTTTCCCCCCCTCTGGCTCGTCTTGTCCTGGTGCTGCACCATGGTATAGGGCGTACCACCCGACTATAATCGATCATTTCTATACCATGTCGGCCCCCGAGAGGGATAATGCTGTGACCAACCTTGGCTACAGCAACGAAGGCATCGCCGCTTATATCTTGGTTTCCAATTGAAATCTCTCCGTTTTCTTACCTTTCTTCCATCGTTCCAATAGCCTGATCCAGTAGTAAAGCGAAAACTTTTTTGAATGTATGTGCGCAGTAGACCATTCCAGTAGTAAAGTCACTCAATGTATATGTTTAAAATGACCTGGGTTCAACCCAGGTTGAAATTCGAATCCTTTTGACCGTGTTACGAAGCCGTGTCTTCAAAATTTAGGGGAGTTCGGAGTACTTCATCCCCATTTCCCATTGTAGCGACCCTCGATCCGTTTGGAACTTCCGTAAAAGATTTGTAAAAGATCCAGACCGAGTAAGCAATATAACTCTGCGTGCGCGCCGAAAGTAAACAGGCGTAAGAGGTCATGCTCACAACAATCGAGGAACGTGTTTCAGTCTCCTCACTAACTCGCTCGCAAGCCCCGGCCGCTCACGCAATCCATGATGTAACAAAATACTACTACTAACCCTAACCCCCAATCTCCCCATTCGCGATTTTGCCATCGATCCTACAGAAGACGTTGTTGCGTTTCTCGAAGAAAGTACCGTTTAAAACCTCCAGCGTATCCATATACGAGAGATCTCTACGAATGCAACTCTTTCCGTTCTCACATTTACCGTTCCTCCTGACGACAGTTTCCTCATTCCCCTGCTCCAATTTGGATGGGTCCTCCTTGGCCTCCATTACGCTTCACGAATTTTCATCTGGAATTGGAAACAAGACTCCCTTATTTTTGACTCATCTTGCCAAACCCTCGGCATGACATTGGCGGTTTTGTGTTTCTCAGCCGTGACACATTTCTTGTCACCTCCACGTCCCTCCACATCTATGTATTCAATCCCCCTTCTTCTGTCATCCCTGTCGCTACTCTCGATCTCCCTGTCACTCCGCACTACAGGCGTGGGCCACAAATAGGGATCCACTCTGGTCCTCTCCATGGGCGTCCGCCCTTTGGTGTCTTGTTCACCAGCGTCAAGTGAGCGTATCCAAGTGCTCTCCGTGACGTACGGTTTTCATTTCAAGAACACGATGTTCATGCATACAAGCACGCTTTTGCACTATGTGGAACGCTATGTAAGCGGGGAGGCGATTCCAGAGCTGGTCGTGCGTTGGGACATGTGGGGTGAGCATGGCACGAGATTCGTAAAGATTGATGTGCCGAGGGTTTGGTTGAGGTTCGTACATCCTTTATTCTTCGGATGAACAAACTTTCTTCCACTGCACGGATACGTCTACGGCCAACGCGTGATTCAGCAACGCGACACGAGTACCTCGGGAACAGAGATTGAAGTAATCGACTTCAACTGCGTACCACCTTCCGCCTTGTCAGATCCGCATGCAAACCCGCCCCCTCGCACGATTGGCGACAACTTCCGCCGTACTACCTTCACTCGGTCCCAACCCACTGTCCTCCCACCAAAACCATCACCAGATAACTCCGTTTCCGGCGAACGTGTCAACGACAATCCATTTTGCACGGAAGTGACGACCTCACACCCTTATCATGTCTCCTCAATTCGCCTCCCTATTGCATTCTACTCGTGTATGATCGACTACGAGAGGATCGTTGGCGTACAGGTGAGATTTCTGTTTTACATTTCGGTCTTTTTCTTGAATGTGCGTTCGGGTTCTGCAATCTTTTGTTGCTTGGTTTGACGATTCCTTCACCTTTCAAATCTCTGGAACTGTTTTCATTGCATATTTTCCGGTTCTTTCTTTATTTTGGTGTGGAAGGTTTCTCCCCCGTTACGGAACAGATGCAGCGTGCCATCCAGTGGAGAACACCGCGGATTCACTCGTCTACCCCTTTTGTTTGGATTCACCTATGTATCGTGAAAATGGATATGTACTAACCGTGACCTTCTCCTTTTACTTTTCCGCCTCTAGATAGATGGTTCAGGAATAGATATCAAACTCATTGCTTATTCGCTTTGATTCTCGCTGTCCGGTCGATTGGAAGGCGAAGGTGTGTGGAAATAATGCTTTCTTATATACAATTGGCGGTTTGGGGAATTCTAAATTGGATTTGAGAACTCCGTGTCTCATCCTTAAGCGTCTTCCATTATCCATCCCATGAAGTGGTCATAATATCACCTCTACCCGCTAACCAAATAGAAACTAAGCTCCGAGAAGATTGTTGTGGTCAAGGAAGAAACAAACTCGCCTTTGCATGGCTCCAACCGAGCCGAGCTTACCGAGTGCTTTTCGATCATTTCATGTTGAGTGAATGTCGTTTTCTTCCATGTCGGAGGCAATACTCGGGTGTTAAACGACATCGAACACCCTCGTTTTCCTCGTCGGCCACTGTTACACAGCCAAAATAGAAGAGCACGTTGAAAACGCGCATTTTGTGATCAAAAGGACTTCGTGGGTGGAAAAAATGGCCCACCCCAGTACTCTGCATGCTTTGGTTTGGCGCAGGTGCTCAGGAACGTATCTGTCCATCTCTCCTTTCATCACACGTTCGACGACTGATAAATTGAACAAATTCTACCCCGAGTTGGGGTCGTTTCTTTTTAAAACAGATAATGTGCCATGCTTCACCCGGATCTAGAAGGAAGATCGTACGTTTAATCAAGTAAATGTCAATGATGAATACAGGAACAAGGACTCAGAATACTTATTCAAATTTCCTCCCTTCCTTCCTTCAGTACACTTAATTTGTCGAGAAAACTTCCTACTCATACTCATCAATTATATTTCCATGACATGCTATCATACCACATGTCAGAGACATGGGCTCCCTCTTCCCCGCTCCACAATTCCTACTAACTAACAATGGTCTTCCACTCTTTCGCATGTCTGTCAGGCCCCCCTTCTGTCCACCTTGCCAATATCTGATCATCTCCTGCAAAGTTTGGGGGCTGAGCGCTGGCGAAGCGCAGACCTAATTATAACGTCATCTCTTTGGCACGGTTTCCAAGAGCCACGATGCATAATGTTCGCTTCGTCGTCGCTAGTGAATTGGGTCAGTTCTAATGAATGTATACCGTTTGGAGTGAAGCGGCCACAGTATCAGGGGATTGAAGGGAGATTGTATCCTCAGAGATGGAGCGATGCCCCAAGCTGCGTCAGGCTTTCGCGCAAAAGATGAGGAAATCTTGAAAGCAGATGATGGTTCATGCCATCTAACTAATCCCAGGGTCGTGGCTCAAATTTCGACATGGGTTAAACCCAGGTTATTGTGCATATAAAAATTGAGGGAAATCAAATCTTTAAAACTAGATCTGCCTACTGCGCATACACATTCAAAGAAATCTTTGCTTCGCTACTATATTTGCCTACTGGAGCGGTTGAAGAAAGCGGAAAGCTTTCGACTGGAAACCAAGGGATTGGGATTAACTGCAATGCCTTCGCCACTGTAGCCAAGGTCGGTCACAGCATTATCCATCTTAGGGGCCGACATGATGTAGAAGGGAGAGGGAAAACCTAGATGGCAGGCGCAAATCCTGGTTATTCTTGCGAGAGCTAGGGATTTGATTTGAATAACTGGGCAAGCCCTACCAGTGTCGGAACAGGAGGGCAGTCACGTTACATTATCCGTCAAAAAAAAAAAAAAAAAAAACGCAACCCCAAGTCGCAGTATAATACGTTCGAAGGTGTCAACCGTAGAACGTGTGATCCAAGGAGGGGCCCAGATGGAAAGATACGTTTCTGAGCGCCGGCGCTAAACCAACGCATGCGCAGTGCTGATGTGGGCCATTATCTATAATCACAAAATGCCCGTATTCAATGCGCTCATGCATTTTGGCTCTGTAGCAATGACTGAGGAGTAAACCGAGGGTGTTCGATTTCGTTTAACACCCGAGTATTTCCACTGACATGGAGGGAAACGGCGTTCACTCTGCATGAGATAATTATTCGCTTGGAGTTTATTTCTTCCTTGACCACAATATTCTGCTAAGGGCTTGGTTTCTATTTGGTGTATCACTCACGAGAGTGACGCTGCAAGCAGTGCGAAAGTTGGATGGTAACTATTTCCATTAAATAGTATACCAATTTACCATCTGCACTAGTTCACTTGGCAGATTTCTAAGTGGGTGTTGGCTCTTCGCGTGTCCAATCCCCCCAAACTGAAGTTCACGATCCCGTGCAACAGTTCGCATAAGGCTTTTTCGGGCTTCGTTGTACACATCTGTCGCTGAACCAGAGACGCGATTCCCCGATTATTGACTCGGTTCCTGAAAACATCCTCCATGACTTTGTTGGCTTTGTACTGCTATCACATGGTGCATTCTCCGCGAGGTCGTATCACGCATTCCCACTTCTTCTTAACGAAATTTCTCCACTCCAACAATATGCATTCAAATAGCAGAAATATTGGTCTCTGATATACCGGGCGCCGTAACCTGTGGCAAATGCTGCCAGACATGTCCCTGTCTACATCTTTAAATTGGGGAGCAAGTAAGCGAGCTTGCTTCGTCGTTAAAATTGATGTGTCCAGCCGTCCCCGGGACATTGAACATGCTCCACGATCCACTTGTCAACGAAACTCCTGCCCCTTGCCCCACGTTGCAACCAAAATCGCTATATAAAAAAGGTCAGATGGTTTGTTTGCTATACAAGCTAACTTTTCACTCACGCGGAGAACGTGCAAACAAATCCACCAGGAACAACGACACCGGACACTTCTTTGTTAAGGAAGGTAAGCCCGCCTGTGAAGTTGACGCAAGTGTCGGACACCACAGGGACAGAGATGCAGCCTGTCCCAACGTTCCCGGTGCATAATACGATGTTTACGGAGACCTCCTAAGGAAATATTATAGTGAGGGCGCGTATAGATGAACTTGGGGTAGAATATACGTACAGTGCCTCTCTTCGCCTGTTCAACGGGCATGGCGGCAACGACCGAAGCAGTTGCGATGATGGTGAGGGCAGTTAAAATGCGAGTAAGCATAGCGAATAAATTGGGGAGTTGGGTTTGTTCGCGTTTGATAATACTCGTGAAAGTACTAGTGAAGGTCATGCAGCGTAAAGCGCTGTCCTTTATACTGGCAACAAAATATGCTATTTTCCAATATGCGTGAGGCGGGAATATGCAAGTCCCGTGTCGTCGTTGATGGTGGGCACCTCTGGGTCTTCTATTAAACTGTATACAGTATGGAAGTTGGCATATCCGTGGAGGACGAAGAGGGAAATTAGCTGGATCTGCGAGACAAAGTATCCAAGATACCCCAATGAGAATAAGGAATCCGCCTGATACGCATACATTTAAAATGGAAAAGAAATATCATAACTCGAAGTTCATACACAGAGCACTGATAATTGAGCGCCGTGGATTACATTCTCGTCTTAGCGCAGCATAGATTAGAATTCGGACTTTGAACCAGCGGAAAGCACGTGACAAACCACCACTCATCATTGTCGACCCAAACAATGATGACAGTTCTTTTGTCCTTCTCTCC
>Ga0307517_10014374_pt1 | contig 10637 bp, 18 predicted proteins | sample 23_EM_MG_FD_194515 | JGI IMG/M metagenome (GOLD analysis project Ga0307517, IMG submission 194515) | Populus trichocarpa ectomycorrhiza microbial communities from riparian zone in the Pacific Northwest, United States - 23_EM | ecosystem: Host-associated > Plants > Roots > Unclassified | place...
CAGGCCTTTATTAGGGGTGAAGAGGCTGCTGAAACCTCGAAATACGCTCTTGGTAGGAAGTCCTTCTGGTCGTAGGCCATATGTAGGGTCGAAATTTTCCAAGTCGGGATGGGAAGACGTTGATGGTTCGTGGGTAGGGGAGAGAGGTAAAGAAACCGATTTAGGGTGGCCAGAATCTACGACTGAGGCTCCAGATGCAGATGCAGGACGAGGACGTCTTGAGCCTACCGAGCTCTGGGACGTTTTTCGGGGAAGCTGGGGGCGTATGCCGATATCTGAAGCAGCAACGGGTCTATGGGGAAATATGTCGGAAGTTGACGCTGTGTCGAAATTGCGGCGCGTGGAAGGAGCAGGAGGGGGGCGTTTATTTAGATAGGGTGCTTCTACTTTTGCTTTGACCCATTGCTGACTGAGACGATGTATGATACCGGGAAGATCCTCACGAAACATCTGCCTGAGTTGGCCTTCTATTTCCCGCTGGATAAACTTCTGAATGACGGCGATGGAATCGAAAGTGCTGTTGATGTCAACATTTTGGAGAGGGTCGGTCTTGAAGACGAGTGTTATGCCTTTTTGCTTGGAGACGACGAGGACGACGTAAGAACTGAGTTTGAAATGGGATAGCCGGAGAAGCATGGGGACAACGAGGGGGTGTTTGGCGGCAAGCATGCCTCGAGAACCACCCATGAGGTGAATGTCGGGTTGCTTGTGGTTAAGCGGGTTTGCCTGGGAAAGGGTTAATGGCACACGAGACATAAAATCGACGCGGACATACCTGGACCTTTGTCTTGAGGACTAGGTGAGCATCGCCCGAGTACGTCAAGCGAAATATACCGCGGAATTGATCCACGGTGAGATCGCCAATGTCGCGAATCTCTAGTTCTGGAGGCTGTTGAAAAAAAAAATACGTAAGAAGACGCGAAAAGGAGAAGGTGAGGATACAAACTTGTGTACCCATCTCGAGTTCTACAACCTCAATCTTGTCTGCTATGATGGGTGGTTTGTTTCCCTTGTTGAGAGCGGTGTTGAGCATCTGGATGGCATCATAGTGGAACTGGTCTGAAAAACGAGGCCAGTTGAAAGTGAACGACATGTAGAAAGTCGTCGGATTGCAATCATGCAGGAATGTGACTAGTCGGATACATAGAACAGCAGGAGAGCCGAGTGGATTCCGTTGCTTCTTGCCGGTTGTCTGGCCATGGTCTAGGGTTAGGGGCTATTTCAACTACTTCTCTTCTTGCCCACCATGAACGGTGTTCGCAGGCTGCTCGGGGGCGTTGTCAATTCCTCCCCGCCCTCCAACCAAGACTCCCCCCTTTCCGCACAGACCATCCCCCTTGCCTTCAGTCCAAAGGCTGGTCCAACTTGGCCGCCATCATCGCCATCCGCATCTCAACAGTCCTACGGCAGCCCTTTAGCAAGCCCAAGCACCACCGCTGCCCTATTCCTCAAAAAAGACAGGCCAAAACCCCCCATTGACGACGATGCTAGCCGAATATACCCTATTGCTGGCCGACAATCCATGGGCACAACCCCAAACTCGCAAAACAACCCAATTCCCTCACCCACTCGATCACAGACCATGCCCACCTCACCTCCCTCAGGCTCTTCATCGTTTTCTGGCCGCGGAACACCACCCTCATCTTACTCTGCCCGGAATTCAACACGAAAATCTGGCATCACCGATCCCGACTGGAAACGCATAAGTGGCAACCTCAACACCCGCGACGAGCTCCTCATCAGTCTCATGGCCAGTGAGGCCGTCATTGACAGTCGCGACTTTGAAATCATAACTGCCGAAGAAGTCGAGGACCTCAAAAAGGTCCTTCCTATTTTAATTTACTATCTGTTGGCTAAAATGATCATGTTGTTAGGAACAACAAGTCCTCAACTCTCGGCTCGAGGCAATGACCAAAAAACTCGCTCTCGAGACCAAAATTCGGGACGCAGCACTCTCCCTCTCCAAAGTTAACGCCTCCCACAAAAAAGTTTCAAAACAAACAGGCGAGCAGCTCGAAGCAGCCAACAAGCGCGTCGAGTCCGCACAGAAGGAGTTATGGAGGATATCCGACCGTGTCAACGAGGTCCATCGTCGACTCATGGAACATCGTGCTGGCGTTCTGAGCTTCTCCGTCCGGAACATGGAAAAGAAGATGGCTCCCAGCGAGGACTCGGGTTACGACTCGTCCAATCGCAGCACGTTAATGAGCCCTACATTGTCCTCAAACACCGGTTTTTCCTCCCCCTCCAACACCGTCTCCTCCTCCAAATCCCGCTTCGACGGTGCCCACCTATTCGCCGGTCATGCGGACTCCATCGTACCAAAAGTCAAATTATCATCCGAGGCTGCCGCTGCTGCAATCGCCGCCCTCGAAACAAAGCTCAAGACCGCAAAGGACTCTTTGGCCGCCGCAGGGAAGAAACAAGTTGAGATGACCCGCGAGCTATCGTTGATGAAGCTGGAGAAGCAAGAGGTGGAGACCATGATGGGAATGGACATTCAAGCGGCCGAGGAGACGATTGCAGCACTCGAGAAGGAGATCCCACGTCTGGAGGTGCTTGATTCGGAGGTGCGGCAGCTCAGACAGGAGCAGAGTTCTTGGGAGAGAGACCGTGTGGGTTTCGAGACAAAATTGATGGAGCTGGAAACGAAAAAAGGCGAGGATGCTGGTGGAGCGGAGCGTATGCTCGCGAGCATTCGGGAGAGCATGCAGAAGGACCTCGAGGCGAAGGATGCTGAGATTCGACGGATACAAGAAGAACAAGAGAGGGAGAGGTCGGCTTGGGTGGAAGAGCGACAGCACTTGGAGGATGAGAAGATGGATGATCTGGCACGCCTACAGGAGGAAATGGACCGGATGCGAGATGAGGAAGACCAGACGATACGGCAGAGTCACGATGAAATGTCTTCTGGCCTGGCAATATTGCAGTCAATGGTCCGGACCCACGGCATCGTCTTATTCTCGCGAGATTCGTCGTTGCAGGGTTTGCTGAATGCTGTTGGGATGCATATCGAGTCCGTGCATATGAAACTGGAGGCTTATTCAAAGGCCGAAGCAGAATGGGAGTCTCTGAGGAGAAAACTGGAAGAGGATGTGAGAAGTGGTCTGGATAAAAGAGAAGCCATGGCAAGAGAGCTGGAGGATGCGAGACGAGAAAGGGATTCCGCGAGGACAGATACCCTGACCCTCGAAAGTCGTGTCAAGGCATGTTGACATTTTCCATTGATGACATCTCTTTCTAACATTATTCATAGTCCCAAGCATCGCCTTCCGTGTCACATCTACGCACTCCATCAACATCCCTGGAAAGCTCCGATTCGGAAGTATCGCATATCATCTCCATCCTCCAGCCTCTCTGGATAACACTCCCCTCTCCCGAAGCCCGTGCCGCAAAGTTCGTGACCACCAACAGACCCTTCCGCACGGGATCGCCTACCTCTGGGTCATCAACCAATAGTTCGAGTGCCCCCGCCTCCTCACTCTCCGACCTCGACGTGCGCTCCCTCAAATCACTCTATGACACGCGGCAAAACGGGACCGCCAGCCCCCTTTCGCCCAAGGCAGGCGTCAATGGCCTCCCGCCGCCATTCACCATCGAGGCGTTCGCGGCACGCGTACAGGCGCTGATGAATGATGACAAGGCACTGATCGAGCGTTTGTTGCGATTCGCGCAGGCTCATGATCTGCTGAAGAAGAACGCAGAGCGTGCGCAGAAGTTGGCACAGGATGGGACCCATGCGCTTGAGGCGTACCAGAAACAGACGCGGATTCTGGAGGAAAGGAATATGTCGATGGCTGCGAAGCAGACTGCTATGTGCGTATTTTCGTTTCTTGGATTCTTCCAATTTTGACTTGGATGGCTCATGGGATTCTCTGTCTGATTCATGCAGGCAAGACGAATTGCAATTGTTGCATGACACTATCGAGCGGATCACGGCTGAGAGGCGCGAGCTCGAGAGCCTGGCTGCGGAACAAGCACAGACGTGCCAGCAACTTACCGAAGCCAACAATACTCTCAGTGGGCGGGCATTGGCGCTCGCGGAGGAAGCGGCCCACGCCCCGGAGATGATGCGGAAGCAGTATGAGACGCAGCTGCAAGAGGTGAAGAAGGCACTAGAGCTCGCGCAGGATGAGGTGGATGCGATGCGCACGTCGGAACAGTCTCAGCGGATTGCGCTCCTGGACGAGCTGAACTCGATGCAGACGGAAAATGGGAATTTGAGGGCGCAGTTGAGGGCGGCGAAGAAGTAGTTTGGGGGGGTTGATCTTTCTTTTTTCTTGCCTGCTTTTCTCTCTTTTTTTTTTGAGTACACATTTCCTTTTAATTCTTCAAGTCTGGATCTCTTCTTGCATTTATGATGGTGACAGCTTTTTACATGACGGGGATCATTTTCACGATTTTTGACATTCATGCTTCATCGACATCTCTCATGATCTGTATAATACATAGAGCATTTATTTCTTTTTGGCACAACTTCTTCCTCTTCTGGAACCACTTATGAAGGCTTATGGACCCGTCAGACAAAAATCCACAATTACATCACTAACTTATTCAAACCCTAGTTGGACCTCTGCGAGCAATTTACAAACTCAAACCCCCACCAATCTTGCAACGAACCGTTACTTGAATCCCAGCCAAGGGATATTGAGGTTCGTAGACAACCGAGTCGAGTGTCGTGAAATTGTCCACCATGGGTTGGAAATATCCAAGTTTTGCCGTTTGATACACAATCCACGAGATACCTGGTAACATCTGATTTGGTCCAAAGCCTTTAAAATATGGCCTATCATAGAAAGGCCCAAATTCCCAGGTCAACGAGTTGTCGAGGGGTCGAATGGTGAAAGTTCAAGGAGTTGGGAGGGAGTGAAAGAACATGTGTCCTCGATGCTCCCATAACTTGTCACGGAAAGCGGCCGCTGGAGAAGACCCCTTAGTCGTCTCATAGAGATTATACGCGGCATCCGCACTTCGTTCATCCAGTGTGGCCAGGATAGTTTCCATCGCCCATTTGGAGACAGGTGTGACGAGACTACGCAGGAGTGACCTGTCAGAGTCAGGAACTAACATAAAAGCGCGATGTGGCTTCTTGAAGTCGCCAGCCATGGCGTCTATAGCAATCCCGATATCTTTGAATGATCTGATCGCAAGGCTTATTTCCTCTTTCGCGTTTTCGATCTCCCAAGGAGACTCTTGAAAACTCACGAGATATAAAACCACAAATATCAGTAGTCATTCGAAATCGTTTCAAAGTGATGTCTGGACTTGCTATAAATAACCTATAGAGGCGTAAGCAAACGAACTAAATAAAACGAAATGCACATACGATATGATAATTGATTCTTTTTCCAGCCAAGGTGTCATGACAAAGGCCGCCCTAGAGTCTTGAACATGCTGGGTAAGCCATTTTCGATCGTGTCTAGACCTTGACGACGATGTTAACAGAATCCTGATGTTGTTGGTATAGAATAGAAATGAATTCGGTGTGCAACTGCCTTCATCAGCATCATCAACAAGGGCAAGAACATCAGGTCCTGTGACCTTTACTTCTCCCTTTCCACTCTGGCGTACTATTCGATCTGTGATGAGGTAAACAGCTCCAGCATGATCCTGGAATATGATGGTCTGGCCTCGGATGAGGCAAAGGACGAGGACGAATACAAAAAAGTTGTTTTTCCTTCGGAGAAATGGTGAATTATGTCAAAGAGCAAGTGCGATTTCGAAGGGGAGAGCTCACCAATTCCTGGCGCACCTGTAATTAGTGCGCTCCCATGGACCCCCTCCTTCCTATTATTGAAGATGTCAATCATAGTCTTCCATTCATCCCGAACTAGCATCACAGTCGGCACGCGAGGGGGGTTCTTCAACTCTAGGACAGCGAGATCCATACATTGAATTATGCCAGGAAGAAGAGGATTTTCTCCCTTTGATAGCGAAGCCGCATCAGCAGAAATATAACAGGGGTCGGTGTCAGCATTCGTGGTCTCTAGGTCAATGTCCATGGGCACCAGGTTGCGATTGGAATCCATCGGTCACGATCAAGCCAGGAGCGGCTTCAGTGCCTTTGGGGTCCGTTTGGGTAGGCGTTGTGTTCACGAGACCCGCGGTGTCCATAGGTTTATGGGTGACTGAGGGCACCAGTTTGGAATCCGTGTCAAATATCGCCAATCGAGCACCAGGCTTGTTAAGCATTGCTCTAGAGCGCAAGAAGCCCATCTTGACGGCCGAAACATCTGTCGCCACGTAGGATGGGAAGCTGCGAGATGGATTCTTAGCCTCAAGCCGGAGTTGAAGCTCAAGGAAATCTGTTCTGGTCAAGTTCACAAAGTGGAATATCTCATTCAGAAGGTCGATCCTTCCCCATAACTTTTCATGAAGTTCAACCAGCCAATTTGGAAGTGATTCTGGCGAAGAAAGGTTGGAGTCTCTTGCCTTAATTATGGCTGAAGACGAGTCAAGTGAATGACGGCAGAAGGCACCCACACTCACAATTCAGAGACATTGAGTCTTGGACAGTAAATGTGAACTTCTTCAGAGGTGGAGAAGAGTATTTCTCGTAGAACCACTGGAGCTCCTCGGCAGAATCAATCGTGACCAGGTCGTCGCCGTCTATGTAAGAGACGCAAACTTGGTTGGATTGGATCTTGTAGAGAGAGATGATTTTGGAGGAAAGAACTTCCCATGTGGGCTGTTCCACGAAATTGACGGACCTGGTCGGATCGTTGGTCTTTTTCAATTTGAATTCGAAGGACGCCATCATATCAAGAATCAGGGTTTGGAACAGGAGTTTGTGAAACAAAACTTCGTTTGGCTATTGCTGTTTGTGAAAGTGTTTGATGGATTCTTCTCGTCGTCACGTCGCTGAACTAGAGTCAGGTTAATGAGACTATTTTGATGGAGGCCCTTGCTCTGACTATCTTGACTTGACTGGAACCGTGAACGACAGAAATTTAAATTCGATTAACCGTACTGTACCCACGATCTGTATATACCGGGCATTCATTATTGTTTGGACCGACCTCCTGCATTTCGCTCGCAGATGGAATGTGAAAAATACCACAGATCGGTTGGGATCTCATGCTGCTTTTTCTCCGATTATCGAACCCAGTACAAGGCTGTCGGACAAAATCCAAACACAGATAGTGTAGCGCTTCTCTGTAAGGTACACAAACCTGAGAGGCTGGCAAGTCGGGCAAAGTTTCACAAAGGTCCGGACAGTAGCTTCTCGAATCAACAAGGTGATCCTCAGATCTAGTTCATGATGGTCATCTTTGAAACTCTGGAGGGCCGTCAGAGTCTTGTCGAAGGAATTCATTTGCCAATGCTGGTGTGAATCAGTCGGCGAGTTGGCTTCGTCCTCCGTGAGCTGTTCCCTTCCTGTTGCACATCCTCCTCCTCATCTGCCACACCATGCTCATCAGGAACCTCATCCTCGTCACCTAAACCATCACCCACCACACTATCTTCATCGTCACCACCTTCATCATCATTCTCAGCGGTCTCGATAGCCTACTGAGGGTCCTCATCCGGGATCATACGCTGGGTCAATTTCTCTGGACTTGGTGCTACCACGATACGTGGTACAAGATCTGGCTGTTGCCCGATCGAAGGGCGAGCAGGTGGTGTATGCTCAGGGTTATGTGAGCGAGTGCGTGGGTTGTGGTGCCGGAGCGGCTTTTAACAGCGGGGGCTGTGGACACTCAGAACGAGCGCAAGTGAGGCCCATGTTGTCGGAGGTTGTTTGGGAGCCTTGTGTTGGCGTTGTTCGTTTCGATTGTGCCGTAGGAACAACCTAGAGTAAGAAAAGTTGTGATCAGACACGAAAAGACAAATAAAAGAAATAAATTTAAACATACCAGGCGTCCACAACGCTTGAATGAAACTCCTCCAGGTTTCTGCGCCTTTCGAGGTCGACTGACTGGTCTTTTTGCCTTGCGGGTAGGCACCCCTGTTGTCGCCCTGGCTTTCTGCTAGCATCCTGTTCCCGGTGGGCGGCCCAGTCTGGCCCAGTCGACGAAGGCGTGATTGACGGTCTACAATGCTAACACTGCCTACCAGGCGGCCGCGTGTACGTGCACCTGAGGTGGCCGAAGAAGAGACTGGGGTCGCCTAGTTTGGTATTTACTCCACGAGTATGGACCGCGTTGATGAGCCGGTTTGCTCACCTGCCCCACACTGCCGGGGCCGGAGTATTTTGACGAGGAGACAGTCGTTCCAGACAGTGGGGTCGCGTGACTTTGGCAAAATTTTAACAACTTGCTCAGTGCTGTCAATTTTGCCTCCCCGGCAAAATAATCCGGTCGCCGCAGTGCCAGCCGTGTTTCCTCTGTTAGACGGGTAAGATTATTATTGTTGTTAGCTTTCTCATCTGATGCGACACTTAGGTTGAGGCTTGTGCCACTGTCTGGCCTCCCGGTTGTTTTCCGACTCTGGCTTTGTTGCGTGTCACAATAAGATTATTACTTATTGTATAAAAGTTCGACTTCGTCGAACGAGCCTTGCTGTGTGAAGCGGCATTTTGCGCTGGGTTCCGGATCAATTATTGTAAACCAAAATGAATGACCACGATATATCGTACATACAAGTACATATTTGATATATATAAGAAGCGTTTCCGAGCACAGAATTACCAAAATGAATGACAACGATAAATCATACAAATACATAATTTGAAATATAAGAAGCATGTTTGGGCACAGAATTTTGCTGTGGTACCTACTCCCTAACCCTACGTTTCTTCGAAGGAGGGGCCTGCGTAACAGAGCCGTCTGCATCCACGGAATCAAGCGGCTGAGTCGAGGTGCTGGCGATAGGAAGGCTATCACCAATGGTGCCAGCAGGGATGCTAATGGGCACTTCGCCTATCGTGATTGCGTTGACGGGAGTCGCAATGGGGGGGGAGAAGTTGGTGGTATCATCAGCAATGGGAGTTGGTGGAAGTGGTAAGGTGGAGCCGTCTCCTGAAATTGTTATAAAGGTCGAAGGCGCTCCGTGGGTAGCAAATGTTGCAGCAATATTTCCCGCAACCGTCCGATGAGTAGTGGGGGTCAACCCAATGCCGGGTTGAGGTACGAACGCTGTTGCAGCGTTAACTTGCTCCCCTCTAGTAGGAATCTGTGGCCTATGCTGTGGACGTTTACCCCGTCCCTTGAATGGGCTTGGCGCAATAACAGGGGCTTTCTTGAGTATCGATATAGCTTCCACGTGGGCAGAGAAGACGTCGTGGGCCTCGACTGCGCCTTGAGCACCCATACTGTAGTGCTTGAGGACAAAGGTAATTTCGCACAAGGATCCAACGAGTTTCTGAGCGAACAAGTCGGTTTTGATCGCGTAGTCGTTTGTGTCGTAAACGGGCATAATGCAAACGTGGTGTTTGGCCTTAGCGCGAGTCCATTGGGCTTCGTATTCCTCTGCGACGGTATATGACAAAGTTTCTTTATCCCGGTCCCGGTCTATCAGTGGGCGACATAATTAGCGTTTTAAACAGTTTCGTAAGAGGAAGAATTTACCACTATCGTCGCCCTAATTGATATTTTAAACAGCCGTTAATTTGCGTTCAAAGAAATTGTTTTGAGTGCAGACCTTAAGTTCAAAAAGTGGAAAACTCATACGCATTGCGATGCGTTCTTCCCGCAGTAGGAAGAAGTGATGGCGGGGAGTTTGGGAAGCCCGCCGTTGGTATTCTTCAAAAGCGACAACGGCCTTATCGAAATCCGGGCCAAAATCAGGATCATTGGGACGAACGACGCTAAACTGGATTTTCGCCTTCGAAGCGTCTGTGTTGAACTTGGTATTGAAATTTCCGTGCTTTCCAAGGTAAGCCTTTTCAGCGCTTATAACTCCAACAACAATGCAATAAAGTGGCAGGGTGGTATTGTCGTCTTCGTTGTTGGCAGAGGAAAGGATAAAGTTTTTTCCCCCAGATCATTTCCCAGCAGCGAGGAAGTCGTCGGATGCAGCGTATTGAGGAAATAAAAGAAGCTCAGCCCTTTTGACAGGGCCATTGAAGCTATTCAATAATTTATTAGCGGCAGTGACGGAGTACGAGGTAAGCAGTATACTTGGAGCTCGATGAAGACATTGGTGCTGTTTGTGCAGTTAAGACAGATGAAAGGAGGTTGAATGGATTTGGATAGAGAGAAATTGATGCGTTCATGAATTTCCGCGTCGTATAATAGTTATATAGTAGAACTCGCTCAGCGACGACAACAGGCTGTGTATAGAGCTAACTCACAACATGCGTCGGAGAGCAGGCGAATGGAGTGCAAGTGATTATCAACTCTAGAACGTCGACGATTGTACTTGAAGGAATGTGGGAGGATAGAAAAAGGTGATGTGGTATGATAATTTTGACTGTAGTTTGTTCGCATTGAGTAAAGATGCTTGGGAGAGACGGGCACGAATCAGTCTCTTGCTTGGCTATGAGAGCAGTTTTGGCAGTTGTCGCGACAAAGAGAGCAAAATCAACCCACCTACGAGCTACCATTCTCACAGGAAAGGACCTAACGACACTCGCATTAAGCTCCGGACCGACCTTCCAGCGTTAGTTCACAGCCTTGGGATCGTGACCGTTGCAATAAAACGTTGCCACAGGAAAATGCGCGTCGCGATTGTCGATCCTGACTAGTGCAGGGTTT
>Ga0307517_10014375_pt1 | contig 10637 bp, 7 predicted proteins | sample 23_EM_MG_FD_194515 | JGI IMG/M metagenome (GOLD analysis project Ga0307517, IMG submission 194515) | Populus trichocarpa ectomycorrhiza microbial communities from riparian zone in the Pacific Northwest, United States - 23_EM | ecosystem: Host-associated > Plants > Roots > Unclassified | place...
TTGGATCAGTTTTACTTTCTAAATAATCATGCATTGTCACATAGAGAGGAAATTATTGTGAGAGTTACAGGAGCTGCTACTAAAGTCCAAAATGATTCTCATTTTCCTTTTTAATTTCTCTCTTATCTTAAACCCTAAAAAATAAAAAATACAAATAGTAGTTTGATGTCAATGTTCATGTCTTTAATAGGCAGTTAATTTGTTTGTTCTCTAAAAGTCCGATTTTTTTTCGAGATGGCTTGTATCTAGTGCTTGAAATATGTGAAAAGATTATTTTTGATGAATTTAGAGACTTTTTAATAGTTAAGTTAGTGACTTTTTAAGAGAAAATACAATAATATTACAGATAAATACCCTAGAAATAAAAATATAGTAAAGAATGGAGATTCTGAATATTTTATTTAAAGTATTCATGTTATATTTATAGTTAATGAGTCTTTTTATAAAGATAAAGGATTAAAATATTAATATATTGATAATATTAAAGATACAAAATATATCTAATATGTGTATTAATATTGATAGAAGAATAACAGATTTTTTTATATATCTAACAAATATAACAAGAATAATATCCAAAATATAGGATGGATTGCTGCGCTCATAGGAAAGTTTTGGAAGCTTGTCCTTGTTGAAAAGAATATGTGTGTGGCTTTCATGATATTATCATCAATGCTGCAATTGAAAATCGACAAGAGGCGTAGTCAAATCATGACCCATCAAATATTGAGGATCTATCTCAGCTGATCTTGATTCCAATTCACATGCTCAAGGCTGAGAAGGCGCGGCCAAATCATAGCCATCAATGGAATGGAAGAAGAAAAGAGTAGAAAACTCAATGACAGAAAAACCAAGAGCGAGGGTGGTACTGTTCAACCAACCACAATTAATACAGTGCGAGAGTATTAGGGCCATGACGAGATACATATCAAATCAAACTAAAAAGCATAATATTTGATATTCAGATGGCCTCCTGCTCTCAGAATATCAATCAGTTCATATTTCATTTGCAGCTCCTGGGTACTGCTCAGGAATAGGAGCTGTCTCTGACTTTGATGGCCATCTAAAAAGCAAGGAAGAAAAAGGGTCCTTGATGCGATGAAAATGGAGGAAAGAGGAGAAGACGCGCTGCTCGTGGCCTATGCTTTGATGGTGATGGGCATGAAAGCGTAGGAGACCGTCCATTATTATTAATAATAATAAACACGAGCTTTCGTTTTAGTGGGAAGGAAGGAGAACCATTGATTCCACCATTGCATTCCTGATCAGATGTATCATGTACGTACGTAGTAATTATATAATACTAGCACCACAGCCAGCCACTAGTGACAGACACCACACTGTGTAGAGATCGAGATGAAGAGATTCTTAATTAATTATGGCTCCCATTTCATAATCAAACAAGCAACGCCTTTCTTTTTATCTCCTCTTCCTAGCTAGAATTAATTCCCATCTACTTTTCTATTTTGTCTCTCTCTCTCTCTCTCAACCACCCCATGCCATAATTCCTACTTTTCTAATTAACTTAACCCTAATTAACCCAGGTAAATACATGTTGACACGCATCCTTGCGGTGGCGACGTTCACCAACTTCTGATTATAAGAGCATGGCATAATTAATGCTTTCAACTGTCAGCTGCGAAACAACATATATGATGGGATCTCGAGAGATTCACAACATTCAGATTTATTTCCTTGTCGTTGAAGGACCAATCTGCCGTGAAATCCTTGATCATGGTGTTTTTAAATATCATCCATGCTCAAGGACCGCGTTAACTGTGACACCTGTAAGATGATTCTTTGACATCTACTTCCTTTCTTGATGCCCCCCGGCACCAATGGCTGCACTGCACATAAAAAAAAGCATAAAAAAATCACACCGACGTCCCAACTAGCTAGCTAGCTAGTACGACTACTTTTTTGCTGGCTGATCTCCTCAGTTTACCACGAACCAACTAACCCACAGAAATTAAGCTGATATTGATCTCTTGATTCCCATCCTATTCCAAAGTTGTGAGGAAATACAGGGACGACGCAATCCCAACAGCTGCAATAAAACAAGCAGAATGCACGATGAAGATTCTAAAAAAACCCTGAAAGATACGTGCTTTAGACTAGTCTTTTTCGAGGTCCTAGTGTACGTATACTTCTCACTCGATCGGGTGCAAATGTGGAGCTATATATATATATAAACTCTGACAAGATTTTACACGGAGGGAGGACATCCTTCCTCATTTTCCATGCGCCTCAAGTTCCTCCTAGCTACAACCGAATATATAATTATATCACAATCACAACCAGCATTCAAACCATGCCCCCCATGAAACATACATACATGCAGGGGTATATATATATATCTTCCACACATACATGTATATAGATGTTGTCATTTGACCAACAATTAATAGTTGTTGATCAAGTCAATTGGGAAAATGAAGATTTCAAAACTGGATGAAAGCTAGCTAGCTAGCATGCATGCTTGACACCTTGGAGGAGAAATTAGCAACATCATATCTTTCAAGCAAAATTAAAGAAGCATGGATTACGACAGCAGGATGGAAGTTTGGTGGGACTCTTATGCACCTTGTATCATCATAAATATTTTATGGAGAATAACTTAAATAGTTAAGTTTTAACTTTATTTAATATGAAATTTTAGTTAAGATTTATATATAAATTAGGTTTTATTTGATTTAATTATTGCTAGATATTTTATCAAGCGGCTATAAGCTTAATCATTTTTTCTATTTAAAATCTTAATATTTATACCATATTTTTTAAAATATTAAACAATTTAGATTAATCAATAAAATAACATATTGTTTCTCATTTGAATTTTCTCTTCTTCCAGGTTTTTCTTTCCCTACTCTCAATTATTGCATTGGCTTCCTTCCTTCCTTCTTTGCTTTTAGATTTTTTTTTGGTTTTTTATGGCTCTGCATCAGCTTTGATATCATGACACAAGCTTTTAATTATTCTTTCAATTAATCAATCTCTTAGTGATTGTGAAAATTTTTTAAAATTCAACACACACACTTTCTAAACCCTAGAAATTATATAGAATCATGATCAACAGTTAAAAAAAATTAATCTTTTTATTTACAATCCATATCTGAAAAAAAAAAATCACACTCAGCTAAACACACTCATGTTTATTAATTTTCCCCCAAGCCCTAGCCATCATCCATCCTCTCCAGCGCCAGCTATCCAGTACCATAGTTTCTGCCACCCCACACCAGTGGATCAACCACCTCCAGCCGACCCACTTGCCCACCTAAAATCTTTGGCCAAACACGCAATAACAAGAGCTAGTACCAGTAGAGAAAAAGAACAGAGACATCAATTTGTCTTCCAGAGAAATAAATGCAAGGGGCTGATTTCTTTGATACTCACGTCTTGAAAGAGAGACATTGATGGGATATGTTTTAAGCTTTTTTGTTCTTGATGCTAATAAGTGGGAGGCGAAACAAAAGCGGTGGAGCAATTTGTCTTGTGAAAATAATAATAATAATAATCAAAGAGGCATGTTCAACAACCAGACACCAGCACGACACCAACCGCATCAATCTGCTGTGGCAGTTTCAATCTCTTCTTTATTTATTTCTTTTCTTTTCACTTTCTGTCCAATTCCACGTCGTCTTTCTTCGTAACTTTTATTCGCAATTTTTCTGTCTTGATTAAAAAATAGTTAGAAAATAATAAATAAATAAATAATTAAAGAAAAAATAAGTGAAAGCAATAAAATGACATTATTGGGGACATCACGGTGATAGCTTCATAACATCAATGATAGCTCACATAATCCAAGTAGTCTATCGTTAATATTATGTAATTTGGTTAATAAATTACTTAAACTTTGATTTGTTGAAGTTCATTTAATTTTTTTTGAGAATACACTTGTTATTCAACTTATAATTTATAGTATTCTTTTGTGGCTAAAAAACATTCTCATCTTGCATTATATTCTTTGCTCATTTTATATTTCGTCATTCATTTTTTTCATTAATTCTTTTTAATAACTATATAGCTTATCGAAACTAGTAAAAATTTATGAAATTTATTTGATTAATCACTTATGTTCAACGGTCTAACATTGCATGTTTAAAATTTTTCTAGTGTTTTTTGTTCGTGATTAATCTCTATATTTTTTTTAAAAAATAATAAAATGGAATTAATTTTCTTTTTGTACATGATCTCAATTTTGTTTTTAAGTTAGTGTTATATGTATTTGTGTCTTGATCATCTAATGTCTAAGTTTAAGTCTACACTTACCATGGACCCGATCCTCAATGTTAGTCATAAGGTCATTTGAGAGGAACTGCAAATCTAGATGATTAACATGTTTAAAAGAATTGAACCCCGAGAGAGTTCTCAAATAAGGCACCTAAAAAACAATAAATATTACATTTTTTTTTGGATTCGAGGAAACCTCACCCCCCGGAAAACGCACTTTGTGGGCCCAGATGAGCAAGTAAAACACCGGCTGTTCCAGGCTCTTACAAGAGGTGCACGCCCTGACTCGAACTCGAGACCTGCTGTGCAGATCTTGAGCCCTTTGCCATTACGCTACTAGGTTCCATGTGAACGGCACTTGCACATGGGTTAGTCGATCCTAAGAGATGGGGGAAGCCCGTCCGACAGCGCGTTCGCACGCAAGCTTCAAAAGGGAATCGGGTTAAAATTCCTGAACCGGGCCATGGCGGCTGACGGCAACGTTAGGGAGTCCGGAGACGTCAGCGGGGGCCTCGGGAAGAGTTATCTTTTCTGTTTAACAGCCCGCCCACCCTGGAAACGACTTAGTCGAAGGTAGGGTCCAGCGGCTGGAAGAGCACCGCACGTCGCGTGGTGTCCGGTGTGCCCCCGGTGGCCCTTGAAAATCCGGAGGACTGAGTGCCTCCCACGCCCGGTCGTACTCATAACCGCATCAGGTCTCCAAGGTGAACAACCTCTGGTCGATGGAACAATGTAGGCAAGGGAAGTTGGCAAAATGGATCTGTAACCTCGGGAAAAGGATTGGCTCTGAGGGCTGGGCTCGAGGGTCCCAGTCCCGAACTCGTCGGCTGTCGGTGGACTGCTCGAGCTACTCCCGCGATGAGAACGGGTCGTCGCGTGCCGGCCGGGGGACACCATGGATTTTTTATATATGGATTCGTGATATGAATCAATTTTTTGAGTGGTACAACTTGTCTAATAATAGAAGAGTTAAATTTTCTAAGATATCCATTGGTGAAACTCAATTTTATTAGGAAGATGTTGGATATTGTTTAGAGAGCAGAGGTAAACCTCTCATAACTAATTGAACCAAAATAAAACTAAAACTACAGGAGAAGTATTTATCTCAATCTTATAGGAATAAACTATTAGATCAATAAAACAATATAAGGTAAGGGAACAAGTATGTCAATGAGTATATAACACAATTTGATGATTACCTGATGAGATGTGCTATAAAAGAAAATGAAGTCATGACTTTACATAGATTTTATAAATGTTTGAAAGATGATTTTAGAAAAGAGGTTAGACTCATAATGCTTTCACTCTTAACCAAGCTTATACTATAATGCAAGATTATGAGTTACTTATAAAAAGTAATGGATAAAATGTCAAGACCATTGTAGTACCCCTTTTAAATCTCAATTTAAAAATTATGGTTCTACCAAAATTTCAGCAAAGTTTCCTCTATAACAAGGGGTCTTAAGTTATCAACTTAAACTTGTTTCAAATCCATACACAAACTAAATCCTTAATCCATCTTTTTTGGATCATAAACCACACAAATCAATGTTTCCCAATCATTTATATCTATTCAAGCAACATCAAATAAGGTTATATAATGCAATAATTTCAATCCTTAAGAATTCAATATAAAATCCAGCATATATAGATATTAGAGAACATTTAGTTTAAGTAACTACAACAACAAAAGATAATCATTTATGTTTACATGCTAAAACAAAATAATATTACAATTAAAAATGCAAATATTATACTTAGTCTATATGATCAAAAGATGTAGAGTGAATATACTTTTGGTGTGATTGTGATTATCCTGAAACAAAATGCAATATTTAATACATCATCTAGGAAATAATCAAGTGAGTAGTTAAAAACATTTAAGATTATAAATAAATTTCTTTTTATTTCATGTTCATTCTTATTTCCGACAATTACATTAATCATCATAATATCATAAATCATTAAATGACTCAAGCCCACTGAGCAAGGCTAATATCAATTCTAAATTGATGTTTCTAATCATTATTTGAAACATGATTCAATTAGTACATGCTGGTACCGATGATTATCATTGATATCATTAGTTTTTCATTTTGGAAACGATTGATTAAATTTAGTTCATGCCGATATCAATGACTATCATTAGTTTTTCATTTCCGGAAATGTCTAATCAAGTTCAGTTAATGCTGATATCAATGACTAGCATTGATATCATTAGTCTCCCATTCTCCGAGAACGACTAATCAAATTCATTTAATGTCGATATTAATGATCATCATTGATATTATTAGTCTCTCAATTCTGAAAATGACCAATCAAGTTCAGGTAATGCTGACATCAATAACTCTCATTGATATCATTAGTCTTTCAATTCCAGGAACGACTAATTAAGTTCATGTAATGTCGATATCAATGGTATCCCCTGCCAACATAGGATACTTTCATCTTTATTAATTGTTTTTTATTTTCCAAAATCTTTGAACCTTTACACAAAATTCCCTAAGTTACACCTTTTGATTAATTTCCATATATATATCCAATTTTCATTCCCTTTTTTTTTTGTAATTCAATATTTACTGTACATAATTTAACTTCAAATCACATTTTCATTTCACACACATTTTAAATAATTTTCCTCCCTCTCATTTTATGGCCAATATGATCGAAATATGCAATAAAGGGAACCATGAGTTCCTTTTCATTTTCTTTTAATTTTCCGCATTAATTTGTCATCGTTACGTACTAGAACAACTTGCAATATAATTTATATGCCAATTTGAAAACTATTCTCCCCCTCCCATCATAACTACTTGACTGAACCTATGGCTAATAAAGGAGGCAAGATTTTTCTTCATTTTGTCTCAAATTGATACTTTAACCCTTGTTTATTTACTTTAATAAACATGTTCCAAGCATTAAACTAGTCATTAAAACAATCAATTCCTCTAATTCAATTTTTTTCATAATGCTAAACAATACATAATCCAATAAAATACATGCTAAAACTTTAAATTAAGCTTTGATTAAGGTTCCTCACCTCTTAACCACAATTTCTTAGGAAGAAAATAGCAAGAAAACAAGTTTTTCCCTTCCCTTCTCTCTCCCTTCCTTTTTTTTCTCCAAACCATTTCCTTTAAAGCAACCATTTCCATAGTTTTTCCTTCACTTTCCTAGCTAAATCTCCTTCTAACCCATTTTTTTATCTTTTATTTCAAGTGTTTGCTTGAGATTTTTAAAGAAAAATTGAAGAAATTTGGCAAAAACAATCCCCCTCATTCTTTTCCCTAATGGTCAGTCACTCTTAACTTCTTTAAAAAGTCAATAATGTATTTATGTCACTTATATACTACAACTTAAAACTATGCCCTTTTCTTTTAAATTCGAGTGTTTTTCCTTAACTAGTTATTCGGTCGCATCAATTTTCTTAAAAATAAATCGCATTCAGAACTCTATTTCTAAAATAATTATCACTACCGTATTTATTATATTATCATTTTATTTAATTTAATTTTTATCTTAACTGAGATTTACAATTATTGTGTGCAAGTGTATGAACTCAATACTAGAAACTTTAGTGACCTAGATGAAGAGAATATGCAAGAAAATGAGCTTAACACCATTAATCCAAATAGATCTGAAAAAGAGGTTAATAAAGAATATAATAATTTTTGTTTAGTGGTAGAGGAAGAAGTTTTAGACAACTATAATGGAATTGCTTAAAAAGATAAATATGGTGTTAGACAAGTCTCATGATATTAGTCCTCTTAAATTACCTAATTCCCCACCTTTCATGCTTGATGTCCAACACATCATAGGTTTAGAGCAACATATTGAGCTCTCTGATCCCTTACCCCCGACACTTGATGAAGAAAACAAAGATAATCCTAATTTACTAGGTTATGTTTAAATTATATCTATTAAAACTTCAAATAGTGTTTGTTTCACTTCATATCCTAAATCATATAGTGTTCATAGTTATGAACCTAGAAAGCTTGAAGATATTCTTTCTATGCCTCCTCTTTTTAAAATATATGATTCAACTGAGTTTTTTACATGTAGAATTCATAATTTGCATGTTGAGATCATAAAATAAATTTAAGCAAGTAATAAACAATACAAATTTCAAGCTGATATATATAAGTATCATGATGTACTTAATGTTAAAGATTATTTTGTGATATAGATTAGCCATGAACAATGTCCTTTAAAAACCAATCATAAATTTCAAGTGAATGTATTAGACCATTTAAAATGTTGCAAATGATTGAATCAAATAGTTGTCATTAAACTGCCATCAAACTTTGATATTAACTCTATTTTTGACATAAAGAACTTCATTAAATATAAAACACAACTTATCTCTAATACTCATTTTGAAACTCTTGTCTTATTATCCTTATCTTTGAAAAAAAAAAACATATTAATGCTACTTTGAATATACAAGTTTTTACTAAAAATGATGAACTTTAATGAATCTCAATATATGAGTTAGACGACCAGATTCAGACTATACTTGAATTATCAGAAAGACATCACAATAACTTGATTGTGATCTTTGGGAGCATTATTGGAGTCGCCTTGAACTACAATCAACGGAGTCAAGTTTTTCAAACCCCAGGAGAGTTGGTGGGAACACCAGACCCAAGACACTTTTTACACACTTGTGTGATCATGTACAATAAAAGATAGTCCAAACCGTTAAGAAATTAAGCTTTAACTTATGTTTTGATTTAATTTATTTGAACTTTTAGTTGAAGTTTTATTTGTTGGGCTTAATTTAATTATTTTTTTGATATTTTATTTAGTGAACTATAAGCCCAATTATTTGTATTAGTTAGAGTTTATTATTTATATCATTTTTTTTTCTTTTGATGAATTGATAAAATAACATACTATTTCTTATCTGAATTTTCTCTTTTTGCGAGCTTTTTTTTCTCTACTTTTAATTCTTTGCTTGCTTCTTTCTTTCTTTGCTTTTAGTTTTCATTAGTGTTTTTTTTTTCCGCATCAAAGTTTCCCATACGATATCACCATGCAAAAGGCATTCACTAGCAACATGACAAACCAAAGACTGTCCTGTTGGCATCGGGGGATAGAGAAACCATAGGGAATCCGATATCTAAGAAATCATATGATTAACCAAATTAATTAAAAAAAAAAAAATACAACTGAACAAGTAAAAGAATAGAAAACTAAGTACCAGATGTAAAGACATTCTGAGACCAAATGTCTAAAGCATAAGAAAAGTGCGCCAAAAAGCTTAGATGGAGGAGTTTTCACGGTTCAGACATAAAAGAATCTTTACATGCACATCATTAAGCTACACTCTAAGTTCCTAACGGTTTGGATTTCGCTAAACCTTTGTTGACATTTTGTTTTTAATCTCTTCTACTCTTAATGAAAACCTGTAGTCATATCATTTCTTTCTTTTCCTTTTCACTTCATGCTAAGTAAAGCTCATCTAAGGCAATGGTTTGGACATGATAAACAGTCATGCAGATTGACACACATCACTCACAGGTTTTAAAATGTTTACTACGTATGGAAGATGAAAAGTGATAAGCAATGTTTGCTAGGAGTTAATAGCAAGCAAGAATTGCAAGTTAAGTAACGACAGGCAAACCCACAACCTAGGCATATATTTTGGGACGCAGGTGTAGAAAGCCTTGGAACAGAGCATATGATTCAAATGACCACAGGTCAAATGAAGAACTAAGAATGTAGGAGATGACGAGTAAAATGATAACGACTGAAAAATTCTAAAAGATGCACCCTTTAAGAAGTTTTAAAGTAGTACATGTTGAGATCGGTGATAGAGGAAACTAGCTGACAAAATCAGGTCCTTCATTAGAAAAAAAAAAAAAATAAGAACATCAAATTAACAAATACAGAGGATCCCTTGAGTATAATCCAGTTGGTGCGGAATTACATGGGATAGTTACAGAAGTATTTAAGCACCTGCTGACATGAGATAAAAAAAAATAGAGTATGAACTTAAAATTACACTTATATGGAAATGCCTAAGGAGGAGAGCGGTGCAAAAAGGTGGTGCCGAATGGAAAAAAGAAGATAAAAGGGCACTGACAAAATAAGAAATTCATAGTTATGAAAAAATTCAGAAACACAGAAGAGCCTAAAATCAATAATGATTCAAGCGACCACAGGTGGAGAAATGGTGCAGGACCAGGTGGAGAAAGACTTCAAACACAAAAAATGATTCTAATATTCACTGGCCAAATGAAGAACTAAGAATGTCAGGATAGATGAGTAAAATGATAATAATAGACACATTCCAGAAAAGCATCATTTTGGAAGTTTTAAGGAAGCACAAGCTGAGGGCAGTGATAGACAAAATTAGTTGGGACAGTAAGATCCTTTTTTTTTTTTTTTGGGGGGGGGGG
>Ga0307517_10014376_pt1 | contig 10636 bp, 11 predicted proteins | sample 23_EM_MG_FD_194515 | JGI IMG/M metagenome (GOLD analysis project Ga0307517, IMG submission 194515) | Populus trichocarpa ectomycorrhiza microbial communities from riparian zone in the Pacific Northwest, United States - 23_EM | ecosystem: Host-associated > Plants > Roots > Unclassified | place...
GTAACCTGCACGTTTGTTTCACTGTGATTGGTACTGTTAATTTTTGCTTCATCGTATTAATTACTTTATATTCCCGAGGTTAACTTGCTGCAACATTCAACTCTTTTGACTTTTTTTTTTTGCTATGTTGTCCATGTCAAGTGAACAGGCAATGGCAATGACTTTCTATTTATATGTCTATCAGCTACGTTCAGACTGTAAAAAGTTTCCACACAAGATGAACTCTCTCTCTCTCTCTCTTATTAGCATAAGTTGTGCTTGTAATTTTGGAGTTTAACTAGGAGCTGAGCTACCATCCGAGCATTTTAAATTGGAATATAAACTATCTAGCATTGTAATTGCTATGTTAGCTCTTGTAGATAAACTTCTTTTATGCATACCATGCTAAACTACAGAATTCTTTACAGGCTGGCTATCATGGCTTCAGAAAGATCGTTGATTCTGCAACCACATAATTGGGCTTTGAGGAGAGACCATGGCATGATGTTGTACTATAATAGGTATAAAATTGTGAACTTTACGCCTTAACAAAAATTGTAACGCAGATCATTATGATGGTGTGATTGAAGGTATTGATTGCAATTGCAGGAAATATGGTCAGGCGGTGCAAGAGCTTAGCATTTGCATGGCGTTTGCTCCAGAAGAAGAGGCCAAGGTCCTAGAAGCATTTGTAGAGAAATTGCACCTGTTGCGGCTTGAATCGTCGTGGAAGTCTTTGGGACACACAGGTCAACTAACAGTTCCTTGAGGTGTTTGTACATAACCCTCCCTCCCCCATTTCTCTATGTAACTTACATGGATAATCATACATGGGAATTGCTTGAATGCTCTTCATCAAGAATATTCAAGTTGCATGGTATCGAGCATAGTATTAAAATACAAATGTAAACATTTTTCATGCTATTGAATACAGAATGATCATTTAGCAAGGGTGCTTAATTCTCTTCGTCCTTTACTTTTGTTCTCTCATTTTCCGTTCCCCTGTACTGTACTGCTCGTGACAGACACGCCAAAATAATGATCCATTAATCGAGTGCTGCCAGTCAACATATTATGCCATGGCTTCTGTTTGTTACTTGGTGTTACTAGACTAGCTGGAAGAATCACTCTTTGGTGTGTTTCAGGAACGTTCTCGTCGGTAGTCATGTTAAAACTCATAAGGACTTTGATTGTTATAGCTTCATACCAAGATTATAAGAATTGACAAATGAATGTCAAAATTGTTGTTCAATGATTAAGATAACTATAACATCCAAGGGAATGGTGAATTAGGTATATCACTAATATTAATAAATAATATAAATTACTTCAAATAAATACAATAATCAACAATATAATTAAAGTGTTTAAAGTAAAGAGATAAGAGAGAGAATTTGCAAACTCGTTTCTAACATGATTCGGCAAGCCTTCATCTACACCTCAAGTACTAAACCATAGTTGAATATTGTATTTCTTCACTAATCCAAGTAGGTGGCGGGCACTCTATCCACAAAAAAAGACTGATGTTTTTTACAATTGATAATGGAGAGGACTCTAAGGGTGGGAGGCAATGGGCCATCAACTGCCAATGACCTGAGTCGGTCACACTTCTCATTCCGCATTAAGCGGTTGTTTATCAAATTTCATACCAGAAAAAAAAAAGTACTCGCATTCTTAACTGCCTTTCTTGGTGCTTCATTCACTAGAAGTACTCCCTCGAATGAATGAGCTATAAGTGATAGCGTGCTTTCTTGTTAATTAACTATAAGGCCGTGGTTAGGTCTTTTTTTTCTATACTGGATGACTATTTAAAAAAGCTCTTTCCATTATCAGGTACTAAAGGCTTTCTTCTTCCAGTGGTAGTAGCCCTCCGCCGTGATTCTCATCCTCTTCTTTCTTTTAGAAGCTTGCTTACAGTCATCCAGTGCTATCGCTTGCTTACTTGCTTACAGAATCACTCACTCCCTGTCTTTTAGTGCTTGAATCCCGGATCAGAGGAACTACGTGCTGGTTTGTACACGAATGCGTGCATGAAAGAGCATACTAGTCTCCGAGCTCCTTTTCTTATGCTGCTAGGCTAGATCTGGTCTCCCTGGTTGCTTTGGTAAAGAGTTCGCTTGGGTTGGGTGGTGGCTGTGAAGTTATAGCTAGGTGCTTTCTTTACGAGTACAATAGTCGCTTGATGAATCCACACCAAGATTTTTACATCACTTGATGAATTCATACTAAGATTTTTCACCAATTGAAGATATTCTCTCTTCAAGATTTTTTCACTACTTGATGAATCCATACCAAAATTTCTAGGTCTTCAAAACACTGTTTACTATAAAGAGTGAAAGGTTTAAATAATTGTGAGATCTAATACATACAGATATATGTGAACCAATAACGATTTATGTCATAGGTGAATATATTTATTTCATTCATTTATTAATGATAACTTTAGATATGGTTATGTGTATTTAATGAAACGAAGTGTGAATCATTTGAAAGGTTCAAAGGATTTAGAAATGAAGTTGAAAAACAAATTGGAAAGAGTATCAAAATACTTTGATCTAATCGAGGTGGTGAATACTTGAGACAAGTATTTCAAGATTATCTAAAAGATAATAGAATTCTCTCACAATGGACACCTCCTGGAACACCACAACTTAATAGAGTTTTTGAAAGGAGAAATCGTATCATATTGGATATTGTATAATCCATGATGAGCTATGCAAACCTTTCACCTTCTTTCTAGGGCTATATCATGCAAACTATTGCTTACCTTTTAAATAGGGTTCTATCAAAATATATTGATAAGACTCCATATGAGATATGGAGTGGTGAGAGATTAAACCTATCATATTTAAAGATTTAGGAATATAACGCTTATGTGAAGCGTTAGGAGCTAAGTTAAATAACTACAATTTTGTAGGATATCCAAAAGAATCAATTGAATATTATTTCTACCCTCTCATTAAACAAAAGGTGTTTGTCTCAAAATATGTTACAATTCTAGAGAAAGAATTTGTTTTTGAAAGGAGTAGTGAAAGAAAAATAGAATTTAATGAAGTCAAAGAATCATAAACCGACATCCAAATAGAACCAGTACTTGAGGCTATAACATTTGATGTTCAATATGAAATACAAGAACTCTACAGATCTAGTAATACACGTTATACGTCATTGAGATGTCAACTTCTCATGGAAGCTGATGGTGGCGAGTTTCTCATAACTGATGAGCCTGCCAACTACATGAAAGCAATATCTATAGTTATGTTAAAACCCATCAGGATTTTGATTGTTATAGCTTCATACCAAGATTATAAGAATTGACAAATGGATGTCAAAATTATTGTCCAATTATTAAGATAACTATAACATCCAAGGAGAGGGTGAATTAGGTATATCACTAATATTAACAAATAATACAAATTACTTCAAATAGACACAATAACCAATAATATAATTAAAGTGCTTAAAGTAAAGAGATAAAAGAGATAATTTGCAAACTTGTTTTTAACGTGGTTCGACAAGCCTTCATCCACACCTCAAGTACTAAACCATAGTTGAATATTGTATTTCTTCACTAATTCAAGTTTAAGAGTACAATAGCCGCTTGATGAATCCACACCAAGATTTTTACATCACTTGATGAATCCATACCAAGATTTTTCACCACTTGAAGATATTCTCTCTTCAAGATTTTTTCACCACTTGATGAATCCATATCAAAATTTCTACACCACTTGAAGATATTACATCTTCAAGATATTTTCCACATAAAGATATGCTCTCTTCAAGATTGGGAATAAAGATCTATGTAGATAGATCTAAAAGGTTGTTTGGATTGTTCCAACCCACGTATATAAACAAGATGCTAAAATGGTTTAATACGAAAGAATCCAAGAGAGGATACTTACCTATTTCATAATAAATACATCTCTCGAAAGATATGTGTTCTAAAACAAAAATTGATAGAGATAGGATGGAAAGGATTCCATATGCTTCGGCTATAGGATCCATTATATATGTGATGCTATGTACAAAACTAGATATATCTTATGCTTTGAGTATAACAAATATATATCAATCTATTCCAGTGAGAATCACTAGAAGATAGTTAAAAATATTCTTAAATACTTAAGAATAACTAAGAATGTCTTTCTAATCTATGAAGAACATAACCGCCACTATTCCTCCAGCCCTAGAGTCTTCCAATGTGCTTCCATAGTTCCTAAGTCTCTCCAACCCGTTTTTAACCTTTGAAATGACCATTTTATAGATTTTAAATTTTTAGTGTGTGTTTGAATTTGCTTTTAAATTTTGGATTTTAAATGACGACACCACTAGGGACTTTTCGTGGACTAAGCTTTGTTTTTTTATCTGATTGTTATATTTTATTTTTAATTATTTGGTCTGTATGTTTATTTTTAACATGCATTTCTTTTTATCATTTGCTTATACGCTTTAATTTTTGTACATATTGCTCATTCATTGTATAATATTGCCTCATGCATTACATGTCTAAATTTTTCAAGCATGCACAAACTTTTAGGTTAGGTGGGGGATTAGCAATGTACCCTATGACTATCAGTCAGGATTCAGATGCGTGAAACACCTAATTCATAACTGAGTGTCTGCTTGGTAATTGTGATACTACGTGCTTTAACCATTCCTCACAACACCTTTATATTGTTTTTATGAAGATAACCACTAGGCAGATCTGATACCCTTTTGAGACTAGTTAGAAAACCTATATATGCTCACTTAATGAATAGAACTTGTTCTTTGGTTGTATGTATCACATTCATTTTGCATCAAGGCAGACCTAATCAATAATCTTGAACTTCGTAAGATTTTCTAAGCTAAGACCATGACTTTTTCTGAATACGGGCAAGAATCTGAGATGATGTAAACAGTTGGAGGAATTGCTTAAGGACCATGATCGGGAAATTACCACACATAAAAAAATGTCTTGTCTTTTTTAAAAGGGGCTAAAACCCACCTTTTTGTTTTGTACTCTCTAATATGTATGGGATTAACCAAGATTAGGACTTGGAAAAGATCTTTTCAAATTAATTAGACTACAAACTTTTACCTTAACTTACTTGAAAATATGCTCAGGGAATACCTCCGGTGAAAGCCCGTCCAATCGAGCTATCATTTTTACTTAAACTCAAGCACTAGCTCAGCCCGAGGAAAGTATGGGCGAACAAGCTCAAGACCTATTGTGTAACTCAACCTTTGTACAATCCACAATACATGCACCGACCCTAGCAGCCACTGAAACATTTGCTAGTAAATCCCAAAAAACAAAATCTCCTAAGGACACATTGATTATGACAAGATAACAGCACTAGAAGCAATAGTGAAGGCTATCGAGGGAGCAGACTTGGATGACCCTGTACAAGCTGTAGAAATGTGTTTAATCCCGAATGTGATTGTCCTAAAGAATTTATGTATACCTGAGTTCATAAAGTACATCGGAACTCAGTGCCTTACCACTCACCTCAAGTCCTATTGCAATAAGATGGTAAAAGTTGTGCATGATAAAAAATTATTAATGCACTTCTTTCAGGATAGCCTGAGTGAGGTAGCACTAAACTGGTACATGAAGTTAGATAACACCAAGATCTGAAGATGGAAAGACCATGTAGATTCCTTCATCAACTAGTATAAATACAACATAGATATGGCTTTAGACTGATCCAGTCTCTTAGAATTAGAGAAAAAAAAGCCATGAATCAGTGCATGAATATGCTTAATGGTGGAGAGAGAAGGTTGTTCAAGGTGATCCACCCCTATATGAGAATGAAATGGTCAATTTATTCTCTAATACTGTCAAAGACCCTTATTTTGACCATCTGATTAGTGTCCAAGCTCAATTCTTCACTGACATAGTGGTAATGGTTGAGAGAATCGAGCAAGCAATAAGAGTAGGTAGATTTTTTGTCAAAAAAAAGGAAGACAATAAGGTCTAACAATTGGGGTTCAGCCAAAATCAACTAAGGAAGCAATGGAACAATAGGAGGATGTTAGGGCAGCTGCATGAGCATCCACAATAAAACAAGAAGCCCTACCACCTTTTCCCTTGCCTTTGAGAGAGTTGTTTGAGAAAATGGTCATTATGGGACAAATCACTCTAATTTCATAAAAACCATTTTGCCCACCATACACGAAGTGGTTTAAGCCTGATCAAACATATGAGTATCATGATGGAGCAACAAAGCATAACATTGAAAATTATCATTCTTTCAAGGACTAGCTTCTTCAACTTATTAAGGTCGAACAGATTACATTTGAGGGTTAGAAAACCTACATGGGCCATGCAGAGGGATAAATGAGTTGACTGTGGAAGCTTCAAGTGTTGAACAAAAGAAGAGAAGCCAGATTATTGTAGTCAACATGATTTGTCATTTTTAGCTTTGTAAACTCTTCAAGATCATGTTTTGTTTTTAGATATTTTGCAAAACTCAATCGTATCTTTTAATGGATTGCGCCTCTTTATAGTCTAATTTTTGCATTGAAATAAAAAAATATTTCTCTATGATAATGGTTTTTGGCGCATAATCAAACCCCAAGATGTGTCTTGCAAAACATTAGGAGCGAAACTTTTTGAGACTTATAAAATTGATTTTCATGACTAACTTCATGGCTCCATTCAAAATATTTTGGCCATATCAATTTTGAAAAAACCTTTCTACCAAATTAATCCTGAAAAATTTAATTTGCTTTATGGTTTCAGAAATAATTTGATGTTTGCTTTAAATAGTGTTTAGACACCTTTTTTATAAGGTGGCAAACGATTCATTCAAGCAATTCCCATTTTAAAGTGACCAAACAATTTTGAACCAAAACACGAAAATGAAAAATGCACGAAAAGCTCGCACCCTATGTCTTTTTAGCCATATTTAGTTGTATGCATAATTGTATGTAGTTTGATTTGCTAGTCATTGTGATACGATCCAAGCAACACCAAATGATCCATTGGAGGTTCCAGTTGGTCTAGTGATAGGCTTCTTCGAGATACATGTGCTAGGTGGACTTCAAAAGGGTAATAAATAATGAAGAGCAATCCTTGATTAATCTGATTCATGTTCATGAAGGGCTTGATAGTGGAACTAAGGCCATTACACAAGGATTGAGATAAGAAGACTCAAATCGGACAGTTTAACATTTCGCTACTGTTTTGATCATATCTAGAGCTAGAGGTTGACTTTTGATGCGATTTTAGTTGGGATGGAAACTAGACATCCATACCTTTCTAATTATATATGGCACACCATTTAATTTATTAAAACGAGAGATAACCATTCATTTGAAGTTGCATTTTGATATTGCCAGCAAATTACAAGAAAAACCGACCTTCTCTTATTTTAATTAGTTGGGCTATTGATCTATCTTTGTTTTATGTGGCAACACTTGTTTAAGTTTCAGACTTGTTTTTGTTATTTATTTTAATTAGTTTGGGTTAGTTTTAGCTTGGTTTGGGTATTATTTAAATTGGGTTTATGTGTGACCCATTAGGAAAACAAGGGTTACTTTGCTTTCTAATATAAGTACTCTTTGTGGGGAATATTTGAAAAAAAATGAATTTTGCAAAATACAAATATTGCCTCTCTTGGTTCTTGATTGAACTTTAACTCTTCAAAGAATTGACCAATTTTTTCTAGTGATTTTATACTTCTTTTGCTTGTCTCTAGGTGTAGACATTGTGATTGGGTGATTTATAGTCTTGTTGCATTAAAGCAAGTCTTTCATTGTGATAAGCTTAATTTTATACTTCAACTTAGATTAGATAAATCTTGGGTTCACGAATTCCATTAAATTCCGCTAGGGTTCGCATCAGATTGATTCATAAAAACATAAGTCTTTATGTAAAAGTTTCAAACAATTACACTGAATGAAGATAAAATTTATCGGTTCTAGCCGCTTATGCTTGAAATGATGAAATGTCATCTTTGCTATCCTTTCACATTCTAAAATATATCCCCCATGGTCCCCATTTAAGATTGAATATGTTTTTTTTTGTAAAACCCCAACTAAGATCACACCCTACACTGGGTGGCAAACAAAATTTAAAGATCAAAGACTGAGGAGCTGTTATGGAAAATCCAAAAAGCCTAAGAAATTCAGATGCCTGGAGGCATGCCTAAATGAAAAGCAAAAATAACCAATTCAAAGTAAAAACAAATGAGGATTCCCCACTAAAGAAAGCAAAAGGGGCAAATCAACTAAATATGAAAGAAAAGAAGATTGAAAGACATAATAGCAGTGATCCTAAGTCTTTAAAACGTTGAAATACTCTTTAAGATTACAAATCCTTTTCTTTCATAACTGAGAGTCATAGCAACATTACATGCTTGTAAAAGTCATTTCCAATCAAGCAAGCAAGTAAACTGAATCAATAAATGACATTCTTAAAATGTAATCATGTTAACAATTTATAATCCGATTGGAACCTCCTTTATGTGTGGTTTCCAGTTGAGTAATAAAAAGAGTTTATACTATACTTGTTTGAAATACCATTAGTGGATCCTCTAACCTTGACAATTATTTTATCCTTGTTTAATCATTATATCAATATCACATCTCAAAGCTCTCTTCAACTTCTTTTCTGTTATTATCTATTTCTTTATTTTTAGTTTATACAGTTAACCTCCCTGTGGTTCGATCCCGGTCTTGCCGGGTTATTTATTACTTCGACACTCCTACACTTGGGAGAAGACATCAACTTTTTGGTCATGTCAAGATTTTGGCGCCGTTGTCGGGGAGGTAAATTCTTGTATAAATTATAATATTTATTTTATTTTCTCTTTTCACTTTTCATTTTATCTAACTTTTGTTTCTTTTGTTTTGTTTTGTTTCTTTTTCTTTTCTTTTCTTCCTTTTATTCTCTTCCTACACGTGCATGAGAGTTTGGTCACGTACATTAAGTGGTAGACTTTGTAGGGTATCCTCATTATTTTTAGAAACTATGGCCGAAGAAGATAACCAGTCGTTTCATAATAAGAATAATGAGAATAACCGAGTTAGAATACTTAGAAACCACATGAATCCCACAAGAACAAGTGTACCCTCATGCATAGTTTTCCCCCTAATGCATCTCATTTTAATTTTAAGCCAGACATTATTCAACTTTTACCTTCTTTCCATGACTTAGATCTAGAAAATACATACTTGCATTTGAGAGAATTTGAGGAGGTCTGTAACACCTATAATGACTTAAATTGTAGCATGAACACCATCAGATTAAAGCTTTTTTCTTTTTCATTAAAAAATAAAGCTAAAACATGGCTACAAAATCTTAGGTCAGAATCCATTTGTGCTTGGAATGAAATGTAACAACAATTTTTAAAGAAGTTTTTTCCGTCTCACAGAACGAACTCTTTCAAAAGACAAATCACCACTTTCACTCAAAAACCAGGAGAAACATTTTACCAACGTTGGGATAGGTATCGAGACTTGCTTAATACTTGCCCTCATCATGGTTTTGAAACATGGAGATTGGTTTCACATTTTTATGAAGGGTTAACACCTAAAGATAGATAAATGGTGGAATTGATGTGCAATGAAACTTTTGAAGATAAAGACCCTAATGAAGCAATGAAGTACCTAAACTTGCTAGCTAAAAATGCTTAAAATTAGGACACTTCAGGCACTTATGAGGCACCAAGTAAAACTCAACCTCATACATCTAGTGGAGGAATGTACAACCTTAGGGAAGATCATGACCTCCAAGCTAAATTTGCATCTTTAGCTAGAAAAGTCAAGGCACTAGAATTGAAAAAAAGTGGTTAATTAAAATCTGTTCAAGAAATTGTATGTCAAATCTGTGAAACCAATGAACACTCAATAAATGATTGTCTAACTTTGCCTTCTTTTAGGGAATGCCTCCATGAACAAGCCCATGCTTTAAACAGTTTCCAAAGGCCCAATCATAACTCATACTCGCAAACATACAACCCTGGTTGGAGAAATCACCCGAATTTCAGTTGGAAGAGTGATAATAATAATGCACAAACTTCACAGCCACCGTTTCAAGCACACCATAATTTCCAAAATTCTCATGGATATGCAACTCCTTATGCTCCACCTCCTAGAAGAAATCTTATGGAAACATTGCATGTATTCATTGAAAAGCAAGAGACAATCAACACTCAAAATGCTCAAACCATGGCAGATCTAAAAGATGCTCATGCAAAATTCACATCTGCTCTCAGTTTTCAAGAGAAAGGTAAGTTTTTATCTCAACCACAGCAAAATCCCAAGGGGCAATACAATGCAAATGCAAGTAGTTCCGGAAGCCAACACATGGATCAAGTCAAATTAGTCATCACTCTTTACAATGGTAAGGTTATTGAAAACTCACCCTTGAACCTTATGAGAAAGATGATGAATCAATCTCTGAGGGTAAGGAAGGGGTTGAATCTGAACATTACAAAGAAAAGACTGATTCCCCGCCAGCACTTCCATTTCCTCATGTCATGACCAAACAAATGAAAGTCAATCACAACTCTAAAATCTTTAAAACTTTCAAGCAGATAAGGATCAATATACCTTTGTTGGATGCTATTAAATAGGTACCTTTTTATGCTAAATTTTTGAAAGATCTGTGCACTGTGAAGAGAAAACTGAATGTGAAAAAGAAAGCTTTCTTAGCCGAACAAGT
>Ga0307517_10014377_pt1 | contig 10635 bp, 8 predicted proteins | sample 23_EM_MG_FD_194515 | JGI IMG/M metagenome (GOLD analysis project Ga0307517, IMG submission 194515) | Populus trichocarpa ectomycorrhiza microbial communities from riparian zone in the Pacific Northwest, United States - 23_EM | ecosystem: Host-associated > Plants > Roots > Unclassified | place...
TGACTTTTTTTACCTTAACAAGTTTTTAAAATTGATATTTTTTTATGATTTCATCCTTCAACATTAAATTGAACTTCTTGATTGAGTTCAGATCTAAGATTTAATGCGATATGAATTTGAGAGATTAACCCAGGTGTAGAATATTTATTCGGATTCATTTTTGTACTTTTAAAAAAAAAAAACTCATGTTTTTCCAGTTTCATTCTCCATAACTTGATTTAATTGGAGATTGGACTTCGTTATTTTTTTATTTGCTTTCTATTTAAACTTTCACTAATTTTGAAAATGATCCGGATTTTCTCAGGTCTTTTTATTTTTTATTCTTTGCTAGATTTAGTTTTTTTAAAAGAATCTTTTTTAATTAAATTAAATGAGTTGTTCAATATTAATTTTAAAAAATGTATCATCTAATATGTCATCATCTATATTTTTTTAAGTTCATAAAAAATTTATCTTAGCCACATTGTAGCGGGGGCCAAAAATTTATTTGTTTTATTTTTATTTTTTTAATCTCGTATTTTTTTAATTTTATCTTCCAACATTTAGTTTAATTAAAAATAAAGATTTATTTTTTTTTGTTTTCTATAGTATTTTCATTAATTTTGAAAAAGAGGATATCCACATAAAAAAAAAACAGTTTATTTAGTATAGAAATAATGCTATTAGCTATATAACCAAACATTATACACGTGGCATTCTCTGCATGCAGAACCTATTTGGTGTGAGAAAAGTATCGTATATTTGTTTTTATTTAATGTGGATTATAATAATAAATTAAAGTTTTTTCACTTCATTAGAAAAACCAATAAACTAGTCTTAAAGGATAAACGAAGCTTTTCACGAGTCCATTTATAATTTTAGAATTATTTGGGTATAGCTTCGTCTTTTTATGATTTTTTACATAATTAAATTATTGTTTTTTTGCATTGACAAGTTTTTTAATTAGATTTTTTTTATTTTATCCTTCAATATTAAATTAAGTTTCTTAATTAATTTCGAGTTTAAAATTTAAAAGATTGCGAATTTAAGAGTCTAAACCAAATTTGAAAAATTCGTCTAATTTTATTTTATTTTTTTAATTTTTTAATTTAATTATTTAGCACCTGATTTGATTGTAAATTGAACTCCATAATTTATCTATTTTTTTATAGTATTTTTCATTGATTTTAAAAATTACATGGGCTATCCTAGTTCTTTTTATTTGTTATTTTTTTTTATATTCATCTTATTGTTAAATATTTTTTAAATTAAATTAAATTAATTGCTTAATATTTCTTTTTAAAAAATATTATCTAGTATATCAACATCTCCATTTGTTTTTTACATTTCTCTAATGGTTAGAGAAAAATATATGGCTTGGGATATAGCATGAGTAAAAAAAAATTTTGTTTTATTTTTATATTTTAAGATCATGTTTTTTCAGTTTCATCCCTCAATATTTTATTTATTTGAAGATTGGACTCCATAATTATTTTTTTGGCTTTCTATATGATTTTTTACTAATTTTGAAAATGATTCGGGTTATTTTGAGTTTTTTAACTTTTTATTCTTTGCTAATTTATTTAATTATATTATTAAATTAACCCGGTTTAATGGATTCAAACAAGTCAATGACCCGAGTCTTGATTTTTTTTTATTTTTTTAAACATTGGCATTGCCTGAACATCCTTTTTTTATGTTAAAACCAATTTGGTCTGGGTCCTGGCATAGTAGGGGCAATTGATCTAGGTTTGCTCGAATCATATTTTTTTGTCGTTATTTTTAATTGAGTTTTTTTTTTCATTTTAGGCCTTGAATATTTGGTTAATTAGAATTGAGCTTCCTAGCTTGTTTTTTATTTGGATTCTATGATCACGGGTTCATGCCCTCGATCAAGGGTTTCAAGGGTTAAACATGGTTGACCGGGGTTAATCCAGTGTGTCGTTGTTTCAATATTTTTTTAAAGAAAAATATCATTTAATATAGCACCACTTCAATATTTTTAAAGTGTTTCGTCCATTATACATCAAATTCTTGACTTCCTAACATTTTTATATCTTTTTTAAGATTATAAAAAAATGATTCGACCACTAATGTAGCAGGGATAAAAAAAACTAGTTAATATAATATAAAGTGTAAATAAAAATCATTTTTGCTTCAATAATAATAATAATAATTGCATATGCTAAACACTTTTACTCATTGTACTACTATAAATTATCTTATTATCATGTGAGTTCATTTACCATTTCGTAATCTAGATATTAACTATAGACTAACTATTGATTTGTTACTTATTTATTAACTACTATATGAAAATGGCGGTGAAAACATTTTTCATTACATCATTGTTCACACAAAAACAAATCATTATGATTTGCTATAATAATTTTTTTTGTCCATTTTTTTTCAATTACACCTTTATATATCCCAATTAATAGCAAGTTAAAGCAATTTATTGAGCAATGACAAGATTCAAATATAGAGGACTAGAGTAAAAAAGACAATAAATAAGGGTGGTCGTTTCAAATTTTGGGTGAAACATTCATCTTGGTCCTTAAACTTTTCAAGTTATAAGCTTTTAGTCTCTCATAATTTATATAATTTAATTTTGATTCCAAACTTTATTTTTCTTATTTTTTTTATCTATAGTTTGAAAGGATATAGATAAAATAACTAGATTCTAATGGTAAAAAGAAAAAAAATATCAGTTGACATTGATATCGGCCATGTAAAAGGTAATTTTAGTGTTATTTGATCTCATTCAATGATAGGAGCTTATCTTGTGTGTTATTTTTTTAAAATATGCATGAGATGATGAATTTAAACTCAGGAAGAATTTTGATTTTCATGTTGATTTTGGATTTTTAGACCTGTTTTTGGGTTGTTTGAGGTTATAAATATATATTTTAATTGTTTATGGTGTTTTTAGATAAATTTAGGTGAAAAAATGGTTGAAAATGTGGTTTTTGAATGTGAAAATGGATTGTTTGACATGTTTTTCAAAGAATTAAAGGGGTATAAAAAAATAAAAATAAAAAGGTCTAAATACGTGAGCTATTCTAAGCCCACTTGCCTAAACCTTTTTTTTTTTAAGGCTCAGGTTCGTTGGGGGCAACCATGCCGCCTGAGCACCTAATTTTTTTCTTTATTTTTTAATTTTTAATTTGATTACTCATAATCAAATTTTTATTTATTTTTCTTACTTAATTTTTTCTTTTAATATTTTATTAATTTTTAATTACAGTTTGGTATTTTTAGATATATCATGATTTCAAACAAACATTTTAATATTTAGATAGTTTTTAATTTAATAAAAAGTTATTTTAAATAAAAAATTATTAAAAGAAAATATAAAATCTAAATAATTCCATCACGAGGTTGACTGATTAATTTTACATGGCTAGAAATCATGCATAATTTTTTTTTGATTGGGTAAATAATTAATTAATTATTTAATTAAAAATATAAATATTTTATTTTAATTTATAATTGAGATTTTTATATAAAAAAATCCAAAAAAATGCGGTTTTTTATTAGAAAAAACAAAAAATTATTCGATCCGCAGTGTTATAGCTAGTAAACTTCAATGGGATTATCCCATGACAGATTGCACGCTCTTGTCTCCTCGTTTTCACCATAGTCTACTCCGAAACCTCTCTCTCTGTCTCTTCATTTTGTTCTCCAACAACCAAACAACACAAAAGCCTCTTTCAAATTCAATCTCAATTCACCTCTCTCGTATCCCCATTTTCTAATTTTCACTCCATAATTTCATAATTAAACCCAAACCCAGATATGGTATCAGCAATGGCTGCCACGTGTTCTCCGACCTCTCTCCAGCTTCGATTAGCCTTCAACTCCCATAACTGTAGACGATCACCTGCAACACTCACACGGGCTTGTGTGAGGAAGAAGAAGAGTGATAGTAACCTTCGCTTTCTCTTGCTGTCTCAAAATGAACCGCGACGTAATGGGAGTTCGTGGGTCGTGTCGAGTTCGTGGACTGATTCGGATAATGGGAGTGATGAGTCTATTGAGAATCAGAGAAAGAAATGGTTTGGAGGTAAAGATGTGCAAAGTTTGATTTTTGGCCTTTTGTTTTGTTAATTTTGAGAAACAAATGATGGGTTTTATTTTTCTAAGCTTGTAATGCAAAATGTAGCTCTCTAGAGTGGGTTAAAGTTAGCCCATTTGGCAAAGTTCGTGTTTTTTTTCTTACTTAGAATATGCAATTGTCTATGTTTAACTGCAAATGAGAAAATTTGGCATAAAGGGAGGCAAAATGTTTCATTTTTGTTGTTGTTTTTGTGGTAGTTCTGGGTAATAAATTATGAACATGAGGGTTTTTTTTTATATTCAAATGTGAAATGTAGTAGCTCTTTCAAGGGTGTTAATTTCAGGGTGTGAGGAAAAGTTTCTTAATAGTAATCATATTAGTGAATGGTATTGTGTAAACGCAAACAAAGTTATTATCTTTGTTGCTGTTGATACTTGCTTTGTATATGAACTCTTTTGTTGGATTATTATTGCTGCATTTTCGTGTGAAAGTGAGAATGGTTTTAAAGGTTTCATTTGTGCCTTTTTAATGGACTAATTACACTTTGGAAGTAGTTTGCTTTCAGGCATGGTTGGAGCTGGAGTAGCTGGGGTCATCCTATTTGCGGGGCTTACCTTTGCAGCATTGTCTTTAAGCAAGCGGAGCACTTCCAGTAAGTGGCTGCCTGTATTCTTAGAAGAATTTAAATGACCAGTGCTGATTAAAAAAAATATGAAAACTTTATATCATCAGATGTTATTTTTCCTGCTAAAAAAATGAAATGAAAGAAAGAACAGATTTCCAATTGTATGCTATCACAATCTTCTGGCTACTGTTGCCTAATCTTTGATCTGAATGTCATGTGCTTAATAAACAAATGGGCTTCACTAGAATGTATGCATCTCTTGAATTTCTCTTCTCCTTGGTGTTCAACCAATCCAATGCTTAATTATAATGTTACATACAGGACCAAAACAAGAGATGGAACCATTCACAACTCAGCAGGAAGTTTCATTGGTCTCTGACAAGGAGGATGATAAAGTTGAGGAGAGTGAAAGCAAGGAAAGCAAGAAAGGTATAGAAACGGATCTTTCTTCATCTCCAGAACTTAATGAAGCACCCAGTGAAAATAAACTTGGTGACAATAAGGAGACCTCTGTAGACAGTGTTGATTATGCTACTAGGGTCAGTGATACTGTTGATAATGAGCCTGTTCAAGAAAATTTGCAATATGAATCAAATTTTGATGACAAATCTGTTACTCCTGAAACAACAACCAGCTCAGAGAATTTGCCCAGTTCTGATATTAGTGCAAGTTCCTCTATATCAACCTTTGAAATAGAACAAAACCCTGTTAATGTAGAACCTAGCAATGTGCCAGATATAACAAATCTTAACACGGACCACCAGAGTGAATCGCCTGCCTCAAAGATAGATGAGAATTATGACTCATCGTTGAATTCTTCTAATTCCATCATTTGTGAACCCAGTGATCCTGTGGGTGTGAAAATTTCAGAGAGTTCACCCATGGATACAAGTTCAGAACCTCAAATTGTCCCCCAAGATGATATGGAGACTGTAGCCTCATTTTTAACCAAAGAAAATCTTGATCTGAGCAATACAACCCAGGATTCAGCTGAGAGAAATAGTTCCCTGGAAGTGAATCACTTAGATGAAAGAGATTCCTCAGAAACAATTTCCGAGTCAGCTTCAGTCGACCCATTTGCAAACACAGACGTCATTATTGCTAATAATGAGATGAAGGAAAGCAAACCATTTTTTGAACCACCAACTCCTGAAATTTCCTTCTCAGCTGGTATACCTGCTCCATCTGCAGTTTCTGCAGCCTTGCAGGTGCTTCCTGGAAAGGTTCTAGTTCCTGCAGTTGTTGATCAGGTTCAGGGGCAGGTATTAGCTGCACTGCAAGTTTTGAAGGTACTTCCTTGCTATTGTTTTTGCTTCTCATTATTTTAGAGGATGGTGAGGCAATCAGCGTGTATAACCTGTATAGATAAATGAGGACAACCAGTTTGAAATTTCTTTTTTTTCTTTTTTTGCAATTACAGGTTATTGAGGCGGATATTCAATCCAGTGATCTATGTACCCGGCGTGAATTTGCTCGTTGGTTAGTGACTGCTAGCAGTGCTCTTTCAAGGTATGCATCTTTCTTGTTAGTATTGCTTGTCTAGCACTGAGCTTGAGGATGAGCACCCAACTAGCAGTGCAAAGTGTTTATCAGAAGCTCAGAATACATGTTTTGACTGCCTTCTAATTGCTTGAAGGAGCACGGTGTCAAAAGTATATCCTGCAATGTACATAGAGAATTTTACTGAACTTGCATTTGATGATATCACGCCTGATGACCCTGATTTTTCATCCATTCAAGGTTTAAACTTCATTTCTGATCTTCATTTGAAATTTTAGTAACAAGGCTTTATTCCACTGCATTATAGTTGTTAACCGAGTTGTATCTTTTTCAGGCTTAGCTGAAGCAGGACTTATCTCAAGCAAGCTTTCAAGTGGTGGTTTGCTTTCTTCTTCAGTTGAAAACCAAGGTCCATTTTACTTTGCTGCTGAAAGGTGATAGCAGTTTTACCCTGCAATATCAACTGTGTTGATTCTGATACCCTGTTAAATTGTTAATGAATAGAGTATTCTTTTCACAGTTAGAATGGTTTTTGTCCTTTGTAGAATTAGCGCACCTATGTGCTTACCCTCTTAAATTGTATTTTATTAGTATTGATGCAACGTATATGAAGATGCTACCTATCCCTGGCATTATGGTGTTGTGCAAGAGACCGCAGTGCAAAATTTTTCCTCTGGCTACCTTGTCATGCATTATGTACCATATCATTCTGATAATTTACCATGGAAAATCTTTCTCTATATTCTTCTTTTGGGATCTTTCTGTCTTCTATTTCAAATATGTGGTTCAATATTACCATTTTCAATATTATGATTTCTCATTGTTGTTGTAATTATCAAGTTTTACCATTGCAGCCCTTTGTCACGCCAGGATCTTGTCAGTTGGAAGATGGCCCTTGAGAAAAGACAATTTCCAGAAGCTGATAAAAAGGTTGGAACCTTTTTTTTCTTATTCTGTCTCTTTTGCTACTCTGTCAATACATAGTCAAAGTTTTAACGGTAAGTTTTGCGTTCATCTTCACTTTGCAATCATTTACAGATGCTGTACAAAGTTTCTGGGTTCAGAGATATTGACAAGTTAAACCCGGATGCATGGCCTGCTCTTGTGGCTGACTTGTCTGCAGGAGATCAAGGAATTATATCACTTGCATTTGGTGAGTCATGTTAGCCTCATGTTAGCCTATGATCATAGTTTATTAATTTTCTGTTAAGTTGGATAATTGAGATGCCTCAACGCACCAACCCTCACCTTTGTGTCTTCCAAAAGGTTGCACAAGATTGTTCCAGCCAGATAAACCTGTCACAAAGGCCCAAGCTGCTGTTGCTCTTGCAACTGGTGAGGCTTCTGACATAGTTAGTGAGGAGCTTGCACGTATTGAAGCAGAAGCTGTGGCAGAAAATGTCGTTTCTGCCCACAATGCTTTAGTAGCTCAAGTTGAACAGGATGTAAATGCAAGTTTTGAGAAGGAGCTTTCCATTGAGAGGGAAAAGATTAATGCTATAGAGAAAATGGCTGAAGAGGCAAGGTGCGAATTAGAAACATTAAGAGCTGAGAGAGAGAAGGATGATATTGCCTTGATGAAGGAGCGTGCTGCTATTGAATCTGAAATGGAAGTTCTTTCAAAGTTAAGGCGTGAATTGGAGGAGCAATTGCAAAGCCTTTTGAGCAACAAGGTGGAGATATCATATGAAAAGGAAAGGATTAGCAAACTTCAAAAAGAAGCAGAGAGTGAAAAGCAGGAGATCTCTAGATTACAGTATGACCTAGAGGTTGAGCGGAAAGCCTTGTCAATGGCCAGGTAAGAAAGTAATAATTGTCTTTGGCATGATTCACCGATATAAACCTGCAATGGAGTTATCATGTTGTCATCAACTTATGTAATGGATAGCTAAAACCATACTATAACTAATTACAGCCTTCATTTTTTTTATTTTTTATTTTTTATTATCATTCAGGGCATGGGCTGAAGACGAGGCAAAAAGAGCAAGAGAGCAGGCAAAAGCCCTTGAAGAGGCTAGATATCGGTGGGAGAAGCATGGCATCAAGGTGGTGGTTGACAGTGATCTTAATGAAGAGAGTTCTACTGGAGTTACATGGCTGACTGCTGGAAAGCAAGTCTCTTCTGTTGAAGGAACTGTTAACAGGGCTGAGAACTTGGTGGACAGGCTCAAGCTAATGGCAGATGACATTAGAGGGAAATCTCGAGTAGTACTTGATAAAATCATTCAGAAAATACTGGTCTTAATCTCAGTTCTGAAGGAGTGGATTGCAGAGGCATGTGCGAGGACCAAAGAACTTAAAGAAGCCACCATCTCAAAGACATGGGCATCAATACACGAGTTGCAGCAGAACACAACTGAATTTAGTTCTGCCATCAAGGAGAAGACGATAGGATCAATGCAAGAGTTGAAGCAGCACACTGCAGAATTTGGTTCAGCTGTCAAGGAAGGCACAAAGCGGGTGACAGAAGATTGCAGGGAAGGAGTGGAGAAACTGACGCAGAAGTTCAAATCCTGAATGCTCCCCCAGACTCCCTGTCCCTTCCCACTGTACCAGTAATAAATTTTGCAGGTAACTTTTACCGAGAAATTAGTGATGTAATAATATTCATTGTATCAACTTACATAATCTTCACCCTCATTTGGAAAATGTTTAATGGGTGTAGACACAAATTATCATCTCAACCCGTGAAATGGAAATGATTTCTGCTCCGTGAGATTTGTGTGGATATCCATTCTTTGAATTTGGAGAATTGCATGGGTATCAGTCTTCTGATTATACTGCTAACCATTACATGAACAGCGATGTGCCCATTTCCTTACTGCCAAGACTCCTTACCTATTCATGTTCAATCATGCAGGTTTCACTTCTAATCAAGAATTCCGCTATGACTTTTGCCAAGATTCTATGGTTCATCACTATTCTCGAACCCCAAAATGCAAGATTGATAGCTTAAACGCATGCATCTCTCAAATGTTTGTGCAGCTGGAAACCTACCCGTGCCAGGTCTAGATAGTGTTTGATATGCTTAGATAATTGTTTGATATGCTAGATAGTATTAATTAGATTGGACTTAACTAGAGTTGGACTAGACAAATAACTTTTTTGTCTTGTGTTTAGGATGCATTGGACTAATTTGGACTGGACAATCTTGTGTTTAGAATGCATTGTACTGGATTGAACAATTAAGTAAAAAACCAAAATGATTAGGTTTTCAACTATAGCATTGTTCATTCTCTTACATTTTACTATAGGTCTACAATTCAATTTTTTTAAAAAAAATTGATTCTCAAACCTTTTTTTTTTGCGATTGCATCCTCTTTAAGCCAAATTCAAGGGCAATTAAATCAAATTTGTTGACTAAAGATAAAATTAAAAGATTAGAAACTAAGTAGAAAAAGCGCTACTAATGGATGATGGTTTCAAAATTCACACAAAAAGTTTAATTTGATCCTCACACTTTTAAAACTATAAATATTTGGTACCTCAATATTTTTTTCAATTCAATTTTGGTGTAAAAGTTTATTTTTATTATTTTTTTTAGTCCTTAGTTTGAGAGAGGAGAGAGGGAAATTGCTGAATTTTAATGTAGAGAGAGAAAGATGTTGTTGATGCCGATTTTGGCCACCAAAATTGTTGATCTTTATGTCAAATGGTTTCATTTGATAAGAGAAATTCATATTAAGTGATTATTTACCTTGAAAGTTCCTAAAAAACAAATATGAGCTCGGGAATATTTTTTGTTTCGGGTTGATTTCAGGTTTTGGGATGGTTTTTTGGGGTTTTTTAGGTCATAGACAGGTTTACCATGATTTCTACAGTGTTTTCTAAGTGTTTTGGATCAAAATGAGTTGAAAATTAAATTTTTAGATCAAAAAACCATTGGCCCTAATTTTCTGGGCAATATCAAACGACATATTGTCTAATTTTTTTTTTCAAAAAAAAGGCAGATAACAAATGCAAAGAAAAAGAAAAGGGCCCATGCCTGTCTTAGAAGGCTTGCGCGTGAGACCTAATGAAATAGGCCAAGCAGGTTAGCATGGTTTGCCAAATCTAGCAGCGCCTGACTTTTTTCTAAAATAAATTTCAAGTTAATGATTTTTATATGTTTTTTTTTTGTTTTTTTATTTATATTTCTATAAATACACATTCTTTTTTTTTATAGAGCCTTTTTTAAATGAGTTATTGTTTTTATTCATCTATAAGTTTTTTTTTATCCTTTGTATAGCTTAACTTTATTTTTTAAAATAAAAAAATATTTATTTTCAAATAATATTTTTAATATATGCAACCTTGCATAATGATTTTTTCCCTTTTATTTTATTCAAGCAATTTAATGTGTATGTTTATTTCTATTATCATTTGATTGAATAAAAATATTATTTTAATTAAAAAATTTAGCAAGCACAACCAGATAAATATCTTTTCTTGCAAAATTAAATATATCTCTTGGTTTTTCTTGTTTTATTTT
>Ga0307517_10014378_pt1 | contig 10635 bp, 8 predicted proteins | sample 23_EM_MG_FD_194515 | JGI IMG/M metagenome (GOLD analysis project Ga0307517, IMG submission 194515) | Populus trichocarpa ectomycorrhiza microbial communities from riparian zone in the Pacific Northwest, United States - 23_EM | ecosystem: Host-associated > Plants > Roots > Unclassified | place...
ACTTTCATTTTTTTGAGCAATAACTTTCTTTATCATGAAAGTCTTGAAATTCTCCATTAATCCAGAAACTTTTCAAGACCCATCAAAATTCTTAGATGAATTTTCATTTCATCGATGATTTTATATGTAATTTTTTTCAATTATCAGGAACTCTTAAAAGAACTTATTTCATCGATGATTTTATCTGAAATATTAATGGAAAAATGATGTAATTTTTTTTCTAACTCTCTAAAAGGCTTATTTTATCGGTGATTCCATGTGAAATGATCAATGAAAAAGTCATATAAGTTTTTTTTAACTCTCTGGAACTCTCTGATTGGCTTATTCCGTTTAAGATGGTTAGTGGAAAAGCCATATAATTTTTTTTTAACTCTCTGAAACTCTTTGAGAAGTTTATTATGTTGGTGATTATGTTTGTATGTATATTTCATCGGTAATTCCATCAGTGAAAAACACTTTTTAATTACAAGTGTTCTTGATTTTCTTATCTATCCAACCTTTAAATACAGTAAAATCACAAGCACAATAATACCATTTATATTCATAATAATAAAATCACAACAATAAATGTTTTATCAATGTTAACAATATTTTTATTGTAAAGGAACAACTATCAAGATTACATTAAAGTAAAATTCATTACACATTAATGTATTACAATTTAATCATATTCTTCTTCTTCTTTAATTTCTTCATTGTCATGCTTATCGTTATCTTCTTCGTTGAAAAGATATTCATCAATATCATCATCTTCATCGACTTTTGTATGTCCATTGGTTCTCAATATATTATTTAACTCATTAACGTCAACATCAACAAAAATATTCTCAACAACATGAGAATTAAAATTTTATTCTAAGTCGGTTGATGGAGTAACTTGATATGCATCAACTAACTCATCAATTTAAAAGACATCACCTACGGTATTTACTTCATTGGTATTTTCTTGAACAACTTGGACACGACCCCTGTGTTTGGTTTTCGCTATTAATAACCAATCAACCCTCGAACAATCGTTTCTAAACGAAGGGGTGAATGTGCAATAAACTTGTTGGTATTATTTGGCAAAAACAAAGACATTGTTTACGTTGCGAAGTATGACCTTTATATTAATTTCAACAAGACCATAGTAAGGATATACTATGATTCCTTTATCAGTGGTATCATACAAATAGCATTTGAATAAGAAAACTTTATTAAGCTCGCTATAATATTTCATTCAATTACCTCTTCTAACTTCTCATAATAATCAACTTCAAACTCATTAGAAGTTGTTTCCTTAACACAAATTCTACTATTACATGTCTTTCTACCCTGATCATATTTTTTAGTATGAAAGATATATTTGTTAATGAAATACTCGTTGTAGCACTTGACCTTTCTTGTAATACCCAAACATAATAATTGCAAACTTTCACTGTCATTCTCTTCCAATTGATAAACTCGGTATATGATTACAATCATTAATAGTTAACGAGAAATGTTTAATGAAATAAAGTATTAATAGAAATATTAATTATTCAGCAGTGTTTACATGTGTTCTAAACCATGTTGCAAATTATTCATCTTATAATTAAAAAATTTCAGATTGAATGAGATATGAATCATGAGATAGTAAAAATTAACTAAGATGAATTTATTAATCTATCAATTTATAAGATTATAGGATAAAATTATTTAAAAATAAACATATATTAACATTGTAGTTGGTGAATAAAAGGTTTCAATTCATTACAGTTAAATAGCACATAATTATATGCATGTTTAGATTCTATTTTTGTCAAATATCTTCCCCTTGCTATGTTATTATACACAACTAATTAGGTATCTTTTATTTAACTCAAAATTATTCAATTTATTTTAATAATATCCTTAACCATTATCCATGTTTTTATTTTTTTTAAAAGAGCTGAATATGCAGTGCACTTTTTTACTTCAAAAGTAGGGCATGTTTGGGATTGTGGTAGTAATGGCGGTTCAAAGTGTTTTTCGCTTAGAAATGCATCAAAATGAATTTTTTTTATTTTTTAAAAAATTATTTTTGACATCATCACATCAAAACGATCTGAAAACATAAAAAAAATCATTTTAACAAAAACAATTTAAAATTTTTGGAAATACAGTTTGCACTCGTTCCCAAACACACCTAAAAACTCCAAGATTGCACTAGGCTATAAATTGACTGGGTAATTTTACCATTATTTTTTTATTATTATTTTTCAATGTCCTTTGATGGTAAGTAAAGGGTGCAATGGAAATAAACAGGGTATTTAGTAGATAATAATAGTTGTTTTTTTAAGTATTTTTTTTCTTGAAAATGTATTAAAATATATATTTTTAAAAAAATATTTTTGATATCAGTACATCAAAATGATCTAAAAACATCAAAAAATATATTAATTTTAAAAAAAAATTAAAATTTTTTAATTTTTTTCAAAAATATTTTTGAAACAAAAAAAAACCGCGAGAACCTATTTCTTTTTAAAAGAAAAGGAAAAACTCTTCTTTGGTAGGAGAAAGAGGAGTAATTGAGACAGGGATTGGTTGAACTAAAACATGATCATTGGTACAAGCAATGCGATTTTTGTTGCATGCTGATCACTAACTCAATTTATTAAAAAAATATAAACCCTAATTTTTATTGTCAATAACTTCTTTAGGGATCAAGCCAAGACGAAGTGCGTAGGAGACAGAACAGAAAAGGGATTTCAACATCTGCACTGGATAGAATCATAGAATCCATCTCCAACAACTCTTCTACTCAAGTTAAAACTGAACTAACATGGTTTCAAGTTCCAACACCAGAACTAATCTGCATTTACCTTCTAGTCTTGAGGTGGACAGAAAGATTTCTTGAAGAATCACCTTATTATAAAAATAATTTCAATCTTCATGCCAAATGGTTTTGTTGAATCACAACAACACAAGCCAACCAAAACACTCTTATCTCGTACACATTCAAGGCTTGTTACACATGTAACGGTTCTCTTAATTTTGTCTGTCTAATGCCAGACCAATCCACAAAGACACGACGAGGAAAGAAGTAAGCCCTAAACTACTGCTGCTCAAGGGTTTGGATGTTTTCTTTTAGAAGGGGTGGGATCTGCCTGTATTTTGTAACATAGCACTTGGAATGTTGGGAGCTGAATCTGCAAGGCAGTGTTTTGAAACTGGTGGAAACATGCTCCCATGAATTTAATTTGGCCCTCGATAAATAGAGTGATTCATCCTTGACCATCAAGGCCATTGAGAATGGTGCCACTGTAATAAAAAAATGGCAATTAGGTGAAACAGAACAGAAAAAGATGTGGTCTTTTGTGGGTTAGGAAGAACATGCCCTGACAAAGAGCTTGACAGCTCAGGGGAAAAGACCATCCATCCTTCCCCTCTCTCCAATAATATCATTGTGGTTGTTTTTTATATATAAATAAAGAATTTGGCATGCTAGAATGCGATTAAAAATAACATAAAATTTAATTTTTTTTAAAACACGAAAATAAACTATTCTTTGAGAATATCTGATATGTTTTAATTTGCTGTCATGGCCGGAGAAGGAGAAGTGGAGAACGATGGCTGTGTATGGTGATGCCCTACAAGCTATAGACGCTGACCTTGAGGTTGGCTTGGTTAGCACATGGCTAGTGAAAAAGTTATCTCTCACGATTTCTCTAGTTCTGATGGCCTGACCGGAAAAAGGTATTCAGTCAACACTAGCAAATTGAGCCGCTCAGTGTCTCGGGTTGGAGTAAGAAAAAAAATCAAACGCTAATAAAAAAATTTAGGTATTGCTAACCAGGAATCTAAAATTAGTTATATATTAAAATGATATTTTTATTTAATATTAAGATAAAAATATATTAAATCTATATAAATAAATTAAGATTGATATGCGAAACTTACGAGAATAATCTTAAAAAAATAAATTAAAAAGCTAAATTTCTAATTAACTATGATAAAAAAAGGTGTTGTTTGTTAGTCACTGTGATGATCAGAAAATCAGACCTATGAATTTTTTACCGAAAAACTTATTTTCAACCCATTTTAACATTAGAACACCTACAAACACTCTTAAAACATGATCAGAACCAGCCTAATAAACAAAAAAAAAATTAATAACAAAATCAACTCGAATAAAATTTCTCATTCTTAACCTAAATTTGGTTTTTTAAGTGATATTAAGGCTCAAAACAATCACCATAAAACTTTTCTAGTCATATGAATTCTATTGATCTAGATTTTAATTATTTTGATAATCAGAATGTATCAACGATAACTCTTTCTTTACATCGAATTCCAGTGAGTATCTCTTTCTCCTCTCACAAAAAAAAAATGAAAAATAAAGAAAATAAAATTTAATATCAAATTTGAATATCTTACAACTAAAAAGACCAATCACTTATTAACTAAAAAAATATGAGGGATCAAAATAATATTTTTGATGAAATTTGAAGTTGTTATCTATTTTTTCTGTGTTTTTCACTTTGATCCTCTGTGGTTTGATTTTTTCTCTTAAAAAAAATATTGTTTATTAATTTAGGCTCAAAGGGCTCAATTATATAAAAAAAAATTAAAAATCAAATTAAATTTTTTTAAAAATATTAACTATTTCAATCCATGCAAGCTCAACAGTAAAATCACCACGCAGCATAGTGTTTTTCTTTTTAATTTAATATCGCACAGAGGTCAGGCCTAGGCCACCATCCGATTATGAACTGAAAACAACTGCAGTATGGATTGCGATCATAAATGGGTTTTTGTGTGAAGATTGATTCCATGAGCAGGCTAGACCCAGTATCATGAAATTAATGAATGCATGGTTAATTGTTCCAGGATAAGCCCGTTAACGAGGTCAGAAGACCGAAAATCATCAGAGGTACATGAGCAGAAAAATGAACTTTATCTGCTAGCACCACAAGCACAAAGGTGCAGCCGTCTTCTCGTCTTGAATCAAACATAAAATTCGCCAATACAACGAGGTGTGGTCATATTTGTGACTTGAACCAAACAGCCGATGAATGAATCCGTTCCATGTATCAAACAAATAACACTAAAACCATCATGGAAATATTCTCACCTCAGCAAAGTGTCCATTTTTGGACAACCTACTCAACTACATCTGGCTGCATCTCACAAAAACTACAAACTGAATCCCATGGCCATTTCCTCCAAGTCATTTTCAGTTTAAACTTTTAAAGTCTGTCAAATCAATGTATTTTCATGAGAATAACATTACATGTTTTGTTTCCCAATTAGAACTGCTTCCAGTGCACGCTGTCTCCATGAAAACCCCGTTCTAGAATCTGCCAGAACCCGAATTGATAGCAGCTGAAACTTTGTTCTGTGTCAGCGTCCGGTAAAATCAAATTTCAAGCAGCGAGCATGCAGGAGGGAGAAAGGGAGCATAATTTGCCAAGTTGTAACATTTACAGAAGTAGAACACAGATAAAGGCAAAGAAAACTAAGGGCAGAAAACTTCCCGAGAAATAACTATTATAATCATGACCTTGTACTTATCCAGTTCTAGGGTTTTTCGCACAGAAGCTAAATTCAAGTATGAGTTCCAGTTAAAAGTTACAGTGTACATTAAAGAATTTGAAGGGCGGCTCCTCTTATCTATTTCAGAAGCTACCTGGTATTCACACGAGAATAATACAAGAGACAAAAACATGAGATATAGCTTCATCAAAGCCTGCCAGCTTCCGTTGGTGTGGTGCAAGGAGCCAGTGTGTTGGGAGGCAGGCTGATTCCACCCCCTCTAACAGATATATTTGAGCATTTGACCGAGCTAGCCCTGCTTACAAGATTCGAGTCAAGGAACACAACAATCACAGTTATGTCATCATGGAAATGCCGCCGCACACCACGATCAATCTTTTTCAGGTCTGAATATCTCATTTCTCTCTTCTTTGCTGCTTCTTGCAAGGCAGCTTTTACAAGCCTCCTTGCACTTCCCTGCATGAACAAACCAAACAATTTCATAAATGGATTCATCTTGAAGTTTACAGTACCACACGCATTAAGTTCCCAGTAGGACATGAATCCACCACCACGATGATGAGACCTCTTGGTTTATTTTATGTTTATTCAATTAAACAAGCGTTAAAATACGGAGCCAGGGATGAGAATAGAATACGAAGCAAAATGTAAGAACATGAAAAAAAACTTCAAAGAATGAGTTTGGAGGCTTGCTTGACAGCCCAATTCTACAGTTGAATTTGCAACTGAAACACTCAGTAACAGAAAATGGTGAACTTTCCATTTCCAAATTGCAAACAATTAATTTGGAGGCATGCAAGACCTTGCTAGTTAAAATTCCAGATGAAGAGCACTACAAACACTTTTTTTATCAGCAGGACTGTTTACAGCATTTCAAGACCCAAAGTTGCTATTCACTCTCGATGAAGATAATCTAACTATGTTTTCAAGAGAAAAACATGTGAGAGAAAGAGAGAAAAGAACAGAAACAGGAAACATTTGGGGCTGAAAACTTCTCTCTTTCTTCCAAAGAGAAGTTAATTTCACAAGCAAACGGTTGATAAATTAAGTTTGCATGGAAACAAACAAGAACTATTCTAACTGAAGGTACAGTCCGAATGTGCAATTTCCCTATTGTTTCTCTATGCATGGATGATGATGAGAGAAAGTGTTACAAACAGGTGAAAATCGTTAAAGATTAACAATTTCTACCACGGAGATATATGTTACTTACATTGTGTGGATGATTTTGAACAATATCAACTGCTTCTTGATTGCTTAGGTGCTCCCAAAGGCCATCAGAGGCAAATATAATAAATTGATCATGAGCCTGCAGCTGGTGCGCTGATATTGATGGTTCTGAGCTCAATATTGGATTTTTAAAAGGTTCTCGAAGTCGAAATTTAGCATATAAAGGTTCCCTGTTGAACTCGGCCTTCTTCAAATATACATCACCAATAGATCTGGAAACCTATGAGGTCAAAGGATAGCGATCATCAGTCAACAAATTCAAAAGCAAGGTTGCATAAGTCAAAACTGCAACAAATCAAAAGTATTTCATGAAATTTAAGAAAAACAGTTGATTTAACACCATGAAATATTAACCTTATTTGGCATACCATGTCAAATTATCTGATTCAAGTCACAGAATGCATATTCGTATTTGCCTAGGAGCAGTCAAGTAATAGAAGGTGTGTGCCATTGACTCGATTTTGTAGTTCTCCATATTATAACCGCATGATCATTTTTCTAAAAGCTACTACAGGTACCTAAAAGTAACAAGGCCATAGAGCTGATAGAGCTATGAACAACACCACTAACAAGACTATGACTGCAAAGCCACTCAAAATCTTATCCTGTAGGGTGATATCAACCTCAGCTATCCAGGTATTGAAGACTACTTACAAACAGTCACACCAATGCCTAACAAATCCAAAGAACATCAAGCTAGACAGGGAGAATACTTTTCCAGATATAAATAGATAGCCAGCTCCAGCTGACTCTACCCATATCCACCATGTGCTGCAAAGTGGAAATCAACAACAATGCCTCAGAGTGAGGCCATCTTCTCATGCCAAAGAGAATGGGAACTGAAATTGATGCTGAATTTAAAAAATACCACGTTCCAACTCCTTTCATTGTATAAAATGCCCTCGAGCTCTTAACACATCAATCGACAATAATAAGCGTCTAGAATACAAGTCTACAAGGACAGGAAACTGCGGGGTTGATCCACACCTTCTTTTTCAAGTGAAAAAAGAAGAACATAATAACAAGTTTTTGGATAGTGAACAGCTTACCTGTATAAGACCTTTTACACGCCACACATTGTGCTTTAAAACTACAATCTGTGAGTCATCAGGATGCAAGGCGTGCAGTTCATGTCTCACAGACTCTATGCAAGCGTTGTGCTCAGCAGATAGCTGAATAGACAGAACTTCCCCTGTTGCCTTCACAGCTCTACCCAAAACAGCACGCGAATCACCGAGGTTGGCAATGTAAAGGGTTCCATTACAGATAACACCAACCAGGCAGCAGGATCCAACTGCTGCAATTTGGGGTTTCATAGGCCACTGTTTAGTAACGAGAGAAAGAAAACCCTCTTCTGTTGCTTGAAATGCCTTCCGTATCACTTCCACTGACATCGATTGTTGCTCCGAAGTAAACCCTGCAGATAAGCATTAAACCTGAAAATTTTAGTGCATAGAATAGACTTAATATCCAAAAGCCCACCAACAAGCTAAATTTAAAATCAAATTGAACTTATTGGAAAAAAGTGGAGAAAGAAAGGAAGATAAATCCACAACTAGAAACCTGCATATTTTTAAATCAACGATGGATTAAACACTTGACCCTTGTCCACCCATGTGCCTATCATACCATCAACTTAAGACAACACCAGTCATAAAACTCCTCTTCAAGTGCGACCAGGATACCTATTTGGGTTATTTGAAATAAACTTTTAAGATTTAGAACCAAACAACAAGAATGGCATATGTGATTCTGTGATATTTGGACTAAACACCCTCAGACAATAGCAACGTAAGGGATTGGATGGCAACTGGGTAAATCTCCACCCAGCAGGAGCCTTTTTTCACAATAAGGTTTCACCCACAGCATGGTTCTTCACTTTCTGTCATCAAATCCATACCCTTTACCTTGGTATTCTCAGCAAGTATAACAAGGATAGGCAAAAACCAGGAAACACAAAGTCAAAAATACATGCAGAAGAGTTCATCAACTTACTCTTGAGATGCTGAAAGAGGTGATCGTTGATGTAGCGCGATGTCTCAGGCCCTCCATGTCCATCATAAACCCCAACAAAAGTACCATGCGGGCCAGATTCATGTAAGCTCAAACTTCCCGACTCAAGCTGACTCTGATCCTCAAGTAAATTGTTGGCCTGCACTACTGCCATAGAAAATTCACCATTTACGTGCTGCCCATGATCTTTGTACCACAACAGCCCGTCTTGGCGACCACCAGTATCCGAATTCGTGTGAACATATTGATCAGACCTTGGCCGGAAGCAGGCCCTCAAAAGGTTCATCAACCCAGATAACATCCCTCATCTCATCCAAACACCCTCCGAATAATCCGCATTTAATAAGTGCCCAAAAGAACTCTGACCTAGAAACCTCAGAACGATTTGTGTCCTCCTCTACTTTACAACACAGTAAGTACGCTCTACAACAAGATAAATGACAAAACAAAATGAATAATCTTCCACCGGAGGTCTAATAAAATTCAGATAAAAACCCGCTACTGAATACTCAATGCTCAACAAAACAAATTGTTGATCAAAAACCCCAATCCTGACCTCACCATGCTCTAGTTATCAGCAAGCTAGTTTTGTAAAACAAAACCAACAAAAAATAAATTCACAAAGAAATCAGTAGCTGTATCGCTGGGGTTTAACAGATCAATAAAATATATAAAACAAGCTTCCTTTTCCGCTAGTTTCAATCCATGAATTGCAAAACAACATATGAAATCAAGGCCTATGGTAACAAAACAATTATGTTCTCTCTCTAAGCAAAAACCCCAACACCCTAATAATGAAAAAAATAAATGAAAAAAGAACCTTTGAAAAGAAAAGGAGTGGTCAAAGCCCACTTTTTTCTCACGGTTTGGTCAGCCATTGAAAAAATCCAGAAGGTCTGACATTTAACATTGAATCATCAAAACCCATGATGATACAAATCAGCAATGACTCATTAATCATCATAATTTAACTGATTATTATAAAACAAAGAGAATCAAACTTTTTTTCTTCCTTTCCAAGCTTACCTTGTTATAATTTGACTTGTCCTTCAAAGCTACTAACTGAAACAGCTAAACAAAGAACTACTTCTTGTGGGCTTATCAGAGTGTTAGATCTATGGATCCAACGGAATTAGGAGAGCATAAAGCACGAAGGGGTTTTACCAGTTTTTTTTAGTGGTTTTGTAGATGATGAAACTGTTGAAAAAGAAGTTGAATGGGGTTATGCCTTATAACAAAAGTGAAGTTGGACCCAACTTGTATCCCTCTCTCTCTCTCTCTCTCTCTGGTCTTAACTAGTAGACAAGCCCCATAAAAGACCAACAATGGAGAGCTTCAAGCCAGCAAAGCAGAGGTCCAGTTTTGGGCCCCACACACACTTTGGTAATAGAGAGAGAGAGAGTCAATGAACTGATGGATTTTATATTTTGGATAATAACTCTTTAATTTTTGGCCTAGCCAATAACTAATTTCCTATTTTACTTATCATTTTGTGCTTGAATTTGTTGTAATATTATTTGGTAAAATGAAATTATTTACTAATTCTGATTAGATGTGAACGGTGTTTTTAACACGAATCACGGTTTATTCTTTTCTTGGATATCAAGATGTTTGTGGATAAGTTTATGTGTAAGTTAAAATTATTTTTTCTTGAATAAATTTTAAAAATGCATCCTAAATCCTACCTAGAGAATAAATGAAATCTTGCAAGAAAAAAATTCAAAAAAAAAATACTAGATTATGTTTAATTAGTGTCTTAAAAAGAACAAATTTTTTTTTTTGAAATAAGTAATAATTAAATGCTATCTAAATTGTTTGCATATAGATAGCATTTAGAAAGTATATTTACAAGTGAGCGTTTGGGAATGCAAGCAACCCGAATTTTTAAAAAAATTA
>Ga0307517_10014379_pt1 | contig 10635 bp, 7 predicted proteins | sample 23_EM_MG_FD_194515 | JGI IMG/M metagenome (GOLD analysis project Ga0307517, IMG submission 194515) | Populus trichocarpa ectomycorrhiza microbial communities from riparian zone in the Pacific Northwest, United States - 23_EM | ecosystem: Host-associated > Plants > Roots > Unclassified | place...
TCTAAAGGATTTTTTTTTGTGCGCTCGCGTGCACGCATGGTGGGGGTTGTGGATGCGGGGTTAAGGGGGGCTGAATCAATTTTTCTAATGTGTTTACTTTTCATAGACTCTTTGGGGGTGGCCTTTGAAAGTGGACAAGTCTTCCACTATTTTAGTCAATTATCATTTTCTTGCAATTTGTTATGCGCTGCGGCACGTTGAAGACATTATGTCATTCATGTTCTACTTTTGTAGAGACTTTTGTATGGAAACAAGCAATAACAACAGGCACTCCACCTTCTGCCCGTGATAGCCATACTTGCTCATCTTGGAGGGACAAAATCATTGTGATTGGTGGTGAAGATGGGCATGATTATTATTTGTCAGATGTCCACATCCTAGATACAGGTTTTGCTCATTATTTTACATATTATACATTTGCATGCACTTACACAACATGTGCCTGTGTGTGTATTTGTCATGTATTTGCTTTCAAACACATGCACGTGATTAATTTCAATTATAATTTGAATTATTAATTCATGCAAGAATGTGTTGCCTAATCTTAAGCTTTCTTGTGTTTTGTTAGAAACTCTTGTTTGGAAGGAGCTGAACACATTGGGTCAGAAGTTGCCACCTCGAGCTGGTCATTCCACTGTTGCTTTTGGCAAGAATTTATTTGTTTTTGGTGGATTTACAGATGCCCAAAATCTATATGATGATTTTTATATGCTTGATGTTGGTAAGTATCATGCTATTGTTGATAAAATTTTAGTTGCATAGAAAAATGCACTCCCCTCTCCCTGTAAATCCACCCAATTTTCAATAATTTTCTTGTCTTTTCTGTAGCTTTGAAAGTCCGAGTGTATTATACATCAACTTGTTATAGTTATCGTTACTTGTAGTTCTAAACATCCACATTTGTTATCGGGGCAGTTGCCACCTCGAGCTGGTCATTCCATTGTTGCTTTTGGCTAGAATTTATTTGTTTTGGTGGATTTACAGATGCCCAAAATCTATGTGATGATTTTTATATGCTTGATGTAGGTAAGTATCATGCTATTGTTGATAAAATTTTAGTTGCATAGGAAAATGCACTCCCCTCTCCCTGTAAATCCACCCAATTTTCAATAATTTACTTGTCTGTCCTGTGGCTTTGAAAGTGTGAGCAGATTATACATAAACTTGTTATAGTTATCTTTATTTGTAGTTCTAAACATCCACATTTGTTATTGGGGCAGAAACTGGTGTTTGGACTAAGGTGATGACAACTGGAGATGGACCTTCTGCAAGATTCTCTGTGGCTGGGGACTGCTTGGATCCACTGAAGGGTGGTGTGCTTGTCTTCATTGGTGGCTGCAATAAGAGTCTTGAGGCGCTGGAAGACATGTACTACTTACACACAGGTTTGGTACAGTTTTAAATGTTTTCTTAACTAAAATTTCTTGCATGCTTTTGAGTTGCAATTTTCTTACTCTGTAAACCCTTGTATTTGTCTAGATCACTGTTTATTTTGGCAATCTCATCCATTTTTTTCATTGCAGGACATACAAGAGTGCAAGATGAATGGCGTCTAGAAAAGTTATCTCTGAAGAAGCAATTGAAACTAAAATGCCAAGAACAAAATCTTAATTCTTCTGTGCGTGATAAAGTTTTAGTCCAAATTGACACAAATGCTGACATTCACCACACCTTGCCGAGTTATGCCCAACCAGGTAAGAAGTGGATTATTTGCTCCCTTTCTATTATTCATCACAGTTTCCTTTCATGAAATCAATCCGGTAGTTTTTCATATCTGAACCAGGGAGAATTGAGGTTGCCTTATGCAATATCACTAAATATTGACTTGAGAGTGCCTTGGTAGTGTCACTCATTTGACAATTATTTCATATCACAAATAGATTTGTTTTTATCAATCTACAATGAGTTTATATCAGTCTACAATGAGTTTTTGTACGAGTAGCTTTTGGTTTGGAAGCTCGTCAAAACATCTCAGTGGCAGTTTTTTCTTCAGGAAAATGGTAAATTCTCTATCTGGAATTAGTGGTCTTCTAGGCATCTATCTGCGTATGCAGAAAATATTCTGTATTGTTCCTTGCAATGCAATGTCTTAATGCCCTATAAGTTCAGTGGATGTTCTTTGTTGGGTCAGAATGTGCAATTTCTTTTATCTGAATTTACTACTGGCGTGGGCATTTTTTTCTTCAGGAAAATGGTAAATTCTCTATCTGGAATTAGTGGTCTTCTAGGCATCTATCTGCGTATGCGGAAAATATTCTATATTGTTCCTTGGAATGCAATGTCTTATGTCCTATAAGTTCAGTGGATGTTCTTTGTTGGGTCAGAATGTGCAATTTCTTCTATCCATATTTACTACTGGCATAATGTCCAAAAGCACAATTGAGGATTTATTCACCATGCAAATGGATGATATGTTTCCTTTTCTTTTGTGAAATGGAGTGGGGACAAGCTCAAAAACACAACTGGGGATAACAAGATTATGTTTCTTTTTATGTGAAAGTGGTTGGGGATAAGATGAAATAATCTTCCTGCAGGAAATGTAAGTTATGAAATATGCTCTTATCAATTTGGGGATGGACCAGGACGAAGGGCTCATCGTGATTTTCTAGTTCCAATGGAAAATGCAACCTCTATGCTATTTATACAGAGGATAAGAATATGGTTGAACTTTATAGTTTTTATCCTTCCTGGTAGTCTTGTTTTATTAAGATGTGCACAATTGGATTGAGATAATTTTTTACTTTACATCCTTTTTGTCTTTCTCCCAGTCATCGTAACCATTTCTCGTATCCATTGCCTAGTATTTAAGCATGTCCAGTTACTCAGAGACTGCTGTTCTGTAATAAGATGTGATACATTTTTTCTTATCATTATGTATTGGGCTGCACTGACCGTTTAAGTAGTATGTTCATGGTGGGCTAAACTTTAAGCACTTAAGAGGGGTTATAATGCTTTAAGATTCACGGTATTGGCAAGGAAGAGTTTTATGAAAGTGAAATCAGTTATAATGCCATTGCCCTAGGAGGCTAGGACAATTTCTAACCGGTAGCTCTCACCCCCTGTGGCCAAATGAGAATGAAGAACAAGTTTATTTGTCTTGATTTGGAAGGTAGTTGAGATATAGTCAACCTAAGGTTTGGTATTGTACAGATAAAGAATGTCTACTGTTGCTTGGCTGGTTAATAATGGAATTCTGATGACTTTGTCTTCTTGCAGTGAAGAAAGGTTTAGGGCATGTTATTGATTGGGGTTAAACTGTGTACAAGTCAAAGGCATTTGATGGCAGGGATTATTCAGAACAAGTTAGTGACATTTTTGGACAGCTACAAGCATATAAAGGTCCCTGAATGCCATTGTGTTTTCTGGGATCAGATAGTCTTTTGGCATCAACAAAACAATCAGGCTGCAGTTACATGACCTGAGTTGAAATCTCCTTTCTGAGATTGGAGTCTTTTGGCATCAACAAAAATGTTCAGACTGATTGAAATTTGTTTGGGATTTGTACACTTAATATGCTTCTTAAGAAAAGGGGAGCTTTTGCGAACTAGTTGTAGATCTGAAATGAATTTTAATTTTAATATGAAAGGTCATGGAAAAAGGTGAGAAATTTATATCCTGTAATTTTCCAGAGTTGCTAAACTTTCAAGAATAATCTGCGCAATACTGCATTGTTAAATTATGGAAAAAAGCTTTGGCATCTTTCCTGGATCTTGAAAAGTTCTAGATTGTGGTTTCCGGAATTACCACATAATATTCCAACAGTGGCAAAAAGGAATTTTGTGCATTGAAATTTATAAATGCTTCCAATTTCCAACATTTATATTTCTGCATGATTCCCTTTATTGCAACTTTATTATTTACTTTCCTGGCGATAAGTATACTGATGCTTTTTGAGTCATTCTGTTCGTGATTTAACTTCTTTAAGCATGCAAATCAAGTTAGGTGTGAACCTTTTCCTGGTTACTAATTCTTTTTATTAGCGTGACAGTATGTTGTTTAAGACCTCAATAATAATGTTATATCAGCTGAAAACAAAGAGAAGCCAATTATGACTTACCTTGATGGTAACATGATAAGACTAGCACTTGGGCCAGTGTGGCCAAGGTTTCATGATGATGTTAATGGTCATGGTATGAACTGTTCTTTAAAAGGGCATGCGAGTTGAATACTTAACAAAATTTGTGCTTTTATTTGCAGGCAGAGAAAATTTCCCATTGAATCAAAGACAACTTCATCAAGGGAAGAAGACATTTCAAGCCAAAGTTACTGAAAGCCTTCCACATGGATATACCATCGAGACCACTGTAGATGGAAAGCCTCTACGTGGAATATTATTTTCCAACAAGCCAAGTTCTCCCCAGATAGTTAACCACAATAACAGCAGGTGAGAATATGGTGTTTTTGTATTTGCTTAATTGGCAGTTATTGCTATCACTGCATTTCCCATGAAACTTGTGCTTATTTTCGCTACATGCCCATATCAGGAAAAGGGCAAGTGCAGAAATTGGTGTGGTATTGAATGGTGACTACAACAGCAAACCAAAAACTTCTAAAAACCTCAAGCAGGATGCAGTAGAAAACATGCAGCCAGACAATGCTCATGAGAAGGAGTCCACAGCACAGGAACCCAAGACAGAAGCTGCTGCTGTCCCTGATTTGAAGAATCTGGCTTCTTCTAATGTTCATCAGTCCCATGAGGTTGAGACCTATTTGCCTTTTTTCTTTGTTCAGTATCCTGCCTGTTCATTGAGTACTCTGAATTTTGTTCTTTTTAGGCTAGTGCCTGCTTCAAATGCTATGCTCAGAATTGCATAGGTTCAAGCATGGTGCCCTGTATTGAATTTGCAGAGAGTTTTTTTTTTTTTTTTTTTTAGGTGTTAAACATTGCACAAGATTGATGGAGTGATTGTGAATGAAGTGTGGAATAATATTCGTAGCTTGTTTTTCTTATTAAATATGACTTGTTAACAAAGTTGGACTCTTTACATTAATGAAATGTTTTATTGATAATTTGCTTAATGTAAATACACACGCACACATATCTATGTGTTTGCGTGCACTGTTATATTCTCAATAACAGCCAATAATGCTATATAATGGCATTATAGTCATTATTGTTGTGCGCACTGTTAATGGCACCACAATACTGAATAACAGTAATGGGTCCTCCGATACTGTTAAATAACAGGTGTTATTTAAAACCTTTCTCATATGCATTGTAATAGCCAGCTCTGTTAGCTAAAAATCATGGGATGTCTGGTTTAATCATGCATCTCCTTGTGCTCCTGGAGCTTCAAAGAGCTTTTGCTTGTATACCAATTTTTATCATGAGATTGTCCAGACATACAATATCATGACATTCGTTCAAATGTCGAGTGCATAACCAATTCTTCATGTTCGCTAGTCTAAATGTGAATTCACCATCATTTTTTTTTTCCTGGATTTTCTACAGGCTCCTCAAAATGCAGAACCACCAGTGGTCCCTACCCTGAATTTGAATGATGATATGATCTCTGATGCACCAAACTCTGATACAGAATTTTCAAAAGAGAAGTGTACCCCGGGAGAGGACTCTACGACTTGGTTGCTAAACCAAGGTATGAAATCTAGGAAGCATTTAATTTTATAGCCTTTTGAGGTTGGCAAAGCTGAATCCTTCCCTGGTTTATCACATTATATTTCTAGATTGGGTTACAATTAGAAAATTGAAAACCATTTGTCGGTGAGTTGGATTTAGGGTTTAGGGTTTGGAACGATGAAGTTATAGTTGTTTCTGATCTGTACTGCACATATATTTGATAAAGATAAAACCTCATTCAAAATTTTAAGAATTTTATCATGGGTGGCAATTTATGCAACAAATGATATCAAAATGACTTTCTTATTTGGTACTGAAATCTGACAGGATGGGGTGGTTTAGAATCTCACTCAAAATAAGCCATTACTAGTGCCTTTTTAACCATTGTCAGTTTTTCTGCTATAAAATAGTAAGCTATGGTTTGTGTAAATATGAGCTCTGATTTACTTAGATTATTACAATTTTCTCTTATGAGAAAAAATAAAATAAAATTTGTTATGATTATCTTCAGCTTGTCTGTTGTATTAGGAGTCTACAAACATTTTGTGTTGTGTTAGGGTTTCTATTCACCAACCATCAAGATAAATGAGTTAGTTGATTCAGACCTTGTTGAACAAACAGTACCTCTATCCTCATCCCAATGTATGCAACCTTAAATCTGCAATTTTTTTTCCGCTTGGAATTGCATTTCAAATCACCCACCTGATGAAATGCCTTTGCTATATTGACAATTGCTTCCAAATTCAATCTTGTATGATCTTGATACGATCAATACCTCATATACATGAGCTGCTGCCTGATTGCTATTTGTCGTGATATGATGCAATGCAAGGAGGATAGACTATTTTCAAATAACAATACAAGTCTTACAAGTATATTGAAAATAATCCCTGCTCTTGGATTGCATCAAGTGATTTCTATGCCGACCAACCAAAGCCAAATTTGTGACTACTAGTATCTGGCAAACCAGGCTCGTATCTTGAATGCTGAATGGGACGGTGAGTCCAGCTGGTAAAAATCTCTTGTGATCATTACATTCACACAGAATGAAAGTTCTTGTTTGAAGAAAATGCTATAAACATCACGTCTCAAATTTGAGGGAAACTTCAGTTTTAGGCCAAGATTGTTTTTAACTTGATGAGTCTTCCATGCAGAACTCTTTTATGTCATGTGCTTTGTGGAGTTTTTAACGTGAACTAATTGCTGTTGACAGATGGCCAGACAGACACCAAGTGCTGAAGTATAAATGATCCATGGATGTCAATTTGTTAACCCTTTGATATGACTTGATACAGACAACCTGCCTCTGTACATTATGACTTGAAGGTGGTCGTAGATGTATTGGACTGGTGATATACAGAATCTGCTCTCCGATCGGTGTAATCTACCACCTACCAGTACTTACCTTTTCCTTTATTTATCAAGTACTATTTATCCTGATTCACTCTAGTTACATGTGGTTTTTGTTTACCTACAGTAATATCTTGATTAGCTACTACTTAAAGTTCCATCGTCTTAGTTCTTACTATAGCTTTTTGATGCAGCTCTGCGTCATAGGTTGAAGTTTTTTTTTTTTTAAAAAAAGAAAGTGATATGCAGGCTTCATCGACGGTTTTTTAAACATTTTTTTCTTAAGTGCAAATCTAAAAGCTTATATAACTATCTAATTAAATATAAGTTGATCAAATATTTGTGTAAATAAATGAAAAGAAAAGTAAAAAAATCAAGAGATATTAATCAAGATTTTTGACCCAGTAACATGAAATATTTATTTTGTTGTGTTCACTAAATTTTTTTATTCAACCAAATAATATTGAAAATAGATATATATGATTGAATAAAATATAAGCCTTGAATAAAATATAATACAAGCTTGCACATAAGATATTTGATTTTATAATATGAGATATTTATTTGGTTGTGTTTACCCAATTTTTTTATTAAAATAAATTTTTTATTTAATCAAACAATAAAAATAGATACACATAAAATTGATCGAATAAAATATAAGGATGGAATAAAATATAATGTAAGCTTGCACATTAAATTAGTTTTTTTTTTAAATGAAGTTCATTTATGTAAAACATAAAAAAAACTATAAATGAATTAAAATAATATCTTCAAGAATTAAATACATTCAAAAAATTAAAAAAAAACTCTCAATTCTAAAAGGCTAAATAAACAAAACAAAATAAAAAATTATAGAGGAAGGATATTAACTGAAAATAAGAAAAAGCGAGTTATAGTCTAGGTGATGCAATTGTATTTAAAAGAAGTAAAAAAAAAAAAAAACTATTTTAGTTACATATATGAGCAAGTTTAATAAGTTAGTTCTAGTTTAATTAGACAATTAAAAAAAAAGGCAACGGTAGTAAACAAATAAATGTTTTTATAAAAATAAAGAGCACAATAATATAGAAAAAAAACCAACCTTGAAAGTATGAAATTTGATTAAAAAAAAGTTCTGATTAAACCCGAGTTAACGTGATAATTATGTAATCTTGGTTAAAAGTCAACCAAGGTTAACCTGCAAAACTCGTGATATAGGTCATGAGACTATAATAATCTGATAGAAAAGAAATTGAGGAAAACCACAAAGCTGATTTTTTTTTATATAAAAAATAATGTTGAACAATAAAATCAGAAAAGAAAATAAGTAAAAAAAAATGTCGACTCGCTTCAACATTTCAAATCTATGACTCGAGTCATTAGACTAGAAGCAAAAGAATATTAAATAAAAAATTCAATCAAAAGAATGAAGATGAAAATCAAAATAAATGAAGGTCGACAAAGTTTTTTTTTATTGGAGGGTTAAATTAAAAAAAAATCACCAAGTGCCATCACATCATCAAGTGCTTATAATGACCCATTCAGCTTTTTAGGCTAGTTCAGGTACTTATTTAAAAATTGAGAAGTTTCTATGAGTTTACAACGGAGGATTTTTAAGAATATTTAAACAGTGATCCATTTGTTCTTAAGTGCTGGTTATTGGCGTGAGTCGTCAACAGAGAATTTTTTTGGAGAGATTATAGGGATTTTTTTTAGAATAGAAAATGCAGTGGTGAAGGAATGACTGATTAATTCAATGGATCCAAAGTAACTATATCAGATTTCCAACGGGGAAAGCCGTATGGGATGCTATCGCTACAACATATTTTGATGGCGCTGACACCCGACAAGCTTATGATCTCAAGAAGTGCATGATACTTAAACAAGTCTAGAGGGTAGACATGCTACAACAATTTTCAACGAAGAGAAATTGATTTTTGCAGCCCGAATCCAATGAGATAGAGTTTAATGGACTAGATAATCGTCTTGACAAAGTTTGTGGAATGACATATCCAGGTACATGGTCTAGAAGAGTGGCACTTTCACCCTTTTTTTAAAGAAAAAAATAGAATTGCTATAAGAAAAGGAGGTCTATATTAATTTTCACTAGTGCATCTCTGCACTGACTAAGAAAGTATATATAGACTCATACATTCTTAGTTGTTACACAAGGTAAGGAAGGAAAAGATTACTATTATATCTCCATAAATTCAACAGCTAAATACTAATGGGAATCATCAAGTGTAGCTATCAATTTGTTGGAGTTTTCTTTATATGTTGAACTACCATTTATGTAGGAATTTGTTACTCTTTGGAAGTCCTTATCACCAACCATATTTCCTTTGATATGTCTGTGAGCATGATCATCCTTATTACTCCATAATTCTTCCTTATCACTCCGTGATTTGTGGGATAGACTCACACGATTGTTGCTAACATGAGGTTGTAGGTTGCTAATATCCCCTCACAAATTGAGCTGAGGTAGAAGGCATAATTTGTTGCAAAAGTATGCAAGAGTAGCCTTGGGCACTGGTTTAGTAAATATATCAGCAACTTGGTTAGCAGAGGATACATGTTTAGTGACAAGTAATCCAAGTGCAACTCGTTCATGTACGAAATGGTAATCCAACTCAATGTGTTTACTCCAAGCATGAAAGACAGGATTGATGGTCATGTATAGAGCACTGATATTATCGCAGTAGAGGACTGGTGGATTTGATAGAGATATGCGAAGATCTTTAAGGATATATGTGAGCCACGTAAGTTCGGTAGTAGTATTAGCCATAACTCGATATTCAGCTTCGATACTGAATCGAGAGATTGTGTGTTGTTTTTTTGCACACCGGGAAATGATATTGGCAGTAGCTGGTGGTAGATCTCCGTGTTGTGGAGCAGCCAGGCCAATCCGCATCAGAGAATGCACAATTTAAGAGTTGTATTGGAAGAGAGGCATAAACCAGTAGCAATTGTTCCTTTGAGGTATCGAATGATGCACTAAACTAGTCTCAAATGGGTAATTGTAGGATTGTGCATGAATTGTGAAACATAGTTGACACTGTAGGATAGATCTGGTCGTGTGAGAGTGAGGTATTGGAGAGCACCAACAATCCTACGAAACTGACTGGGATTAGCAATGGAGGTAGTATCTGCATCTATTTTGAATTTGACCTCCAAATGTGTGCTCATGGGTTTGCAATGAAGCATATTGCAGCGGTTAAGGATGGTAAGTGCATAGTGTGACTGAGACAAATGTAGTCCATTTGCTGTGGTAGAAATCTCAACACCTAAGAAATGATGCACCAGTCCTAAATCTTTCATGGAGAACTCACGACTTAATATTTGAATAAAGAAGGTAACAAGCTCGGTGAATGACCCTGTAAGAAGCATATCATCAATGTAGAGAGGTAATGCCAGTATTCTGTGAGCAGAGTGAAAGACAAAAAGAGAAGGATCAACCAAACTACAAAAGAAACCATATGATATAAGGAATGCATTGCTATCAAACCAAGCAAGTGGTGCTTGTTTGAGCCCATATAAAGCTCGCTAGAGCTTACATACATGCATAGGATTCTATTGATCAGCCATACCTAGTGGTTGTGCCATATATATATATATCTTCCATGATGTTGCCATATAAAAATGCATTCTTGACGTCGAGTTGACGAATGAGCCAGTGTTTCACAATAGCAATAATTAAGATATTTTGAATTGTACCTAGTTTTATGACA
>Ga0307517_10014381_pt1 | contig 10635 bp, 11 predicted proteins | sample 23_EM_MG_FD_194515 | JGI IMG/M metagenome (GOLD analysis project Ga0307517, IMG submission 194515) | Populus trichocarpa ectomycorrhiza microbial communities from riparian zone in the Pacific Northwest, United States - 23_EM | ecosystem: Host-associated > Plants > Roots > Unclassified | place...
AGCCAGTACGTCTCGCGGGCGGACGAGGCCAAGATGGGCTACCTCGACCTCATCGACCTGGTCCTGGCCGAGGAACTCGCCGTCCGTGACGACCGCCGCTTCCGCACCGGCCTGCGAATCTCGAAGCTTCCGCACCACAAGACGCTCGATGAGTACGACTTCTCCTTCCAGCCCGAACTCGACCCCCGCAAGGTCAAAGACCTCGCCACCCTGTCCTTCGTGGAAGCCAAGGCGAACGCCGCCCTGCTGGGGCCGCCCGGGGTCGGCAAGACACATATCGCCGTCGCCCTCGCAGTCGCGGCATGCCGGGCCGGCTACTCGATCTACTTCACCAGCCTCGACGACATGGTCCGCAACCTCAAAGCCGCCGAAGCAGCTGGCCGGCTGACCAACAAACTCGGCTCCTACCTGCGGCCGAGCGTCCTGGTGGTCGATGAGGTCGGCTACCAGCCCCTCGAACGCGCGGAGGCGAACCTGGTTTTCCAGGTCATCTCCAAGCGCTACGAGAAGGGCTCGATCGTCCTGACCTCGAACAAGACCTTCAGCAAAGCGCACATGTTCCGGCGAACCTGTGCGAGGCGGTGCCGAAATTCCACTGGTTCGGCTGCGCTCAAGCCGTCTCGGATGGTTGGTCGGCCCACCAAGCGATCCTGATGGCGTCGAGCTCGGCTCGGGGGAAATGATCGTCCCACCGGCCTCGACGTCCGCTCTCGCCCTACGTTGGCCAGGCAGCCTCACATGCCGCTCGGGTGGGTGGAAAGCCAGTCGGGATGTGCCGCCTTGAGGGCGGTGACGCTGGCGCTGGGGGCGAACACATCTCCACCTCCGTCATACGGGTGGTACAGCCAGCGAAGATCGAGCGGCGCCAGCGTGACTCCAGCGATCACCTCATCGGCGACCAGCCTCAGCAGCGGGTCGAGCGCCTGCCTGGTACGGGGGCGGACGCTGACGTACTCGTGCTCGTAGACGATGTAATCCGGGAAATCATCGTCGTGAACATGGCTGCCCCAGTGCTGGGCATCCGGGTCGACCTGCCGCAGTTGGGGCATGCGCGCGATGGGGTCGGCATCCCCGTTCCATTCCCGGGTGACCACATAAAGCTCGGGGTCGCTCGACCCCAACTCGTTCAACACGCTGTGATGACGATCAAGCATGATTGCATACTCGCCGTCGCTTTCGGGGTACCGCTTTGACCCGGGGAGGCTATGGAAGCGCACCCACCGGTCGGGGTGGACATGCCGCATCTGACGAGCCTCCGGCAAGGCGGGCCATCGCTGTTCCCAAAGGGCCGACAGCGCATCCAGACCCAGGCCCTGCCGGGGAGACGTCTCGTTCATCGCTCCATGATCGGGCATCCGTGCGATTCGGACAGTCGAATTGATCTCCGAGTGGCAGCGCCTCCCAGCACCCCAAGGTGGTCGGCCTCGCACAGGGAACCTCCGTAGGTCGACCGAACACCGACGTCTCATGGTGCATTCGACTCGGTCAAGCGGCCTGGATCGACGTAGTCGGCGAGGTAGATCATGACGCCTTCGGGGTCCATGCCGAGGGCCGCGGCGACGAGCTTGGGGTCGAGAGTGTTGACCAGGTCGGCCAGGCGAGTGCTCCGGAGAGTCCGTGGTCCGATGCCGCATGGATCCAGGATGTGGCTGACATAGGCGGTGGATGCCGGTGCTCGGCCGGTCTTTGTGATGCGGGTGACGATCACGTGGGGGTTGTCGGTGTTCTGGTACTCACGGTGAGCAAGGCAGCGTTGAAGCACTGCCCAGCTGGCCGGGTCCAGAGGCACCGGATGCGGCCGTTTGCCCAGGTGGACGGTGCGGCTGGTGGAGTCGAGATCGTCAACTCGTAGGAGCCGGACTTCGCTGCTGGAGGCCGCATGGAGGAGGGCCAGGATTCCCAGCAGAGCCTCGTGCGGATGCACGTCGGCGCTGGTGGTCCAGCGGCGGAACAGCTGGCGTTGCTGGTCGACGGCAATGGTGGTGCCACTGAATCCGGAGGGACCTTTGGCCTTGACTCCTCGGGTGGGGTCGACGAGTACAACCTTGCGGGATCGAGCGAAGCGGAAGTACTGCCGCAGCACAGTCAGCCGGCGCTGGCGGGCTTTGGGCATGGTCGCCAGGAAGGCCTCGATGTCGTGAACATCGGTCAGAGACCAGTCCTGCTTGTCGCGTGTGCTGGTCAGGAAGCGGGCGAGGTCGCGGACGATGGCCAGGGCCGCGTCGATGGTGCTGTCGGTGCGAGGCAGCGTGCCGGCCCTCCGGGCCCGCTCGCGCGCTCGCAGCAGGGACTCGGCAAACGCATGTAATTGGGGTCGAAGCGGGAGCGGGGTGGCCTCGATGCGGCGTTGGCGGCGACCGGCGGCGAGTCGTTCGGCGTGGTCGGTGGCAAGGGCGAGGCCTCGCTGGGTGAAGAAGTCCTCAAGCGCGCGGGCGAGGGAGCCCATTGAGCGGCCGGGGCGGCGGGCCCGGTCCAGCAGGACTTGAGGGTGGTTGGGGTGTTCGTCCTGCAGCAGTCGTCCCAGGGTGCTGATCATGGTGCAGGCTCGGCTTGGGCAGTGCCGGACCGCGAGGTGACCGGCGAAGTCTTCGAACCAGGAAACGGGCTCGGGGAGCCGGGCGGCGAGGTTATCGGCGGTGATGAAGGGGCGGTCGGGGTGCTTCTGCCAGCATGCCGAGCAGAGTCCGAGTCCGGCATGGCTCCGCACTTGCCCGCAGCTGGCGCAGGGCCGTGGTGGCTGTTTGGCCTGCCGCTGGCGTGAGCAGTGGCCGCACCATCCGGTGTCACTCCGCAGGAATCCGGGTCGCTGGCAGCGCGGGCAGAGCTGCTTCGAGGCCTGCCACTCGGCTCGTCGTCGGCAGATTCCGCAGTGGCTGGCGCTGGGCGAACGGACCGCGCGACCGCAGTCTTCGCAGGTCCGCGAGCAGGTGGTGCACCGTCCGGTGTCCTCTTGCAGGACGCGAGATCTTCGGCAGGCAGGGCAGGTCGCGCGGGTGGCTTCGTCCTTGATTCGAGCTGTGCATCGGCAGCAGTATTGGCGGCCGATGATGCCGACCGATGCCCCGCATCCGACGCAGTCCCGCTGTCTCTTTCCCATGCTTCTCCCGCACCTCCTGCGGTCAGATCGGCGGCATCGACCGGCCCCGGGCCGAAGCGACCCGGGGAAGTTCGGCTGCCGGTCGAGGCGGTGCCGCAGGGCGTTCGACGGGGGTGGTGTCGACCTCGATCAGGTCGTTGGGGGTGCAGTCCAGCGCGGTGCACAACGCTGCGAGCGTGGACATCTTCACCTGGGAGGGTTCCTTGGTGAACAGGGCGGATACCGAGGCGGAGGACAGTTCCAGGCCGGCCTTCTCGGCCAGGAGACGTCGCAGCTGGGCGCCGGTCCAGACCTCGCGCTGAGCGGCGGCCATCCGTAGCTTCCACTTGATGTTCACGGCGTGTGGTCCTCTCCGGTGAGCTCGCCGAGCGTGGTGGTCACGGCGCGTCGATAGGCATCCTCGATGAACGTGGCCGAGGGCCGGACGTATCTCATGGTCGAACTGACTGTCCAGTGACCGAGCAGCTGTTGGATGGCCACCAGGTCCACTCCGCGCTCGTAGTTGTGGGTCGCGCAGGCCCGCCGCAGGGCATGAGGACTGAACCGGTCGACTGCCGGGCGCCCCTCGAGCTCCATCAGATAGCGCAGGCGGTTGCGGATCGTGCCCTGATTGAGGTGGCCGCCGGATTCGTCGGCGAACAGTGCGGGCGAGTCGGGGAACTTGCCGCGGACGTCGTCGAGGAACCAGCGCAGGACCAGGTCCAGCTGGTCGAGCATGGGAACCCAGCGCGGGCGGGGACCGGAGGTATGGGCGCCTTTCCCGAAGCGGACGTGGAGTTTGCCGAACGGGCCGCGGGAGAAGTGAACGTCGGAGCGGTCCAGGAGTGAGGCCTCTTCCGAGCGAAGGCCGGCGTGATACAGCGTCCGGAACAAGGCGTAGTCACGCGCGGCGGGTGCGTACTTGCGGGCGGTGGCGATCCGTGCCTTGAGGAACTCGAAGAACTCCTCGACCCGCTCGGGGGTCGGCGGCGGCAGCAGGGCCGGCGAGTCGTCGCCGACATGCCGAGAGGCGTTGAACTCATCCACTGGGCAGACCAGGCGGACGCCGAACGCGGCCTCGATCTCGACCGCTTTGCGGGCCTGCAGGAAACGGTGGAAGCCCTTGAAGATCTGGACGTACCCGCGGCGGGTGGAAGGCGCCCGCCCTTCCACGGCCAGCCCGCCGACCACACGGTCGATGTCCTCGGGCGTGACATCCCACGCCGGCCGCCCCAGGGCCTTCAACGTCCGCTCCAGCAGGCCGATGTCGTTGTCCACCGTCACCAGGCTGAACCCCCGGGCCCGCCAGGAGGCCACGTAAGCCTCCACGCACAACTCCTGGAACTGCCACGGATCCCAGGCAACAGGGACCTCGGGCAACGTCCGGCCCTCGATCACCCGCAGACGCGACTCCACCATCTGGCACACCTTCCTCGCACCTGACGAATGAAGGTAGCGCCTACAAAACCGCGTTGTCAGCAAGACAATCAAAGAGGCACCCAGACCCCCAAAACGGCCAGGTCGCAGGGCACTCTCACGATGAGGAACAAGTGCCAGCCCCAGTTGACTGGGCGGGGGCGTTCGGGGACGCTACTGTCGCGGCCGCGATGCTCGACCGGCTTCTGCACCGGGCGGCGGTCGCCGGCATCGACGGCCCGTCCTATCGCTTGCGCCACCACCAGACCACAGCCGACGCCTTGCGGGCGGGAGTGAACGCGCGTGTCTCCTGAACCCACCACCAGCAGCGAACTCGCCCTGCCCGCAAGCCTCTCGCGGGTCTGCCCGGTCTGCCAGACCGGGTTCGGCGTCGCCAACCGCAAGAGCCGTCAGGTCTACTGCTCTCCCACCTGTCGGGCCGCGGCCGCCCGCGAGCAGGAACCGATCATGCGGACCTGCCCGGTCTGCGAGAGTGAGTTCGCCGCCGCGGTCAGCCCCCGGCGGATCTTCTGCTCGCACGAGTGCCGCATGCAGGCCCGCAACCGGGCCGAGTCCCTGGAGAAACGCGCCTGCCCGGTCTGCGACAAGACCTTCGAGGCCGCCGCCAGCACCCGCCAGGTCTACTGCGCGCCCGAATGCCGGTGGGAAGCCGACCGCCGGCGCGGCCAGGCCCGCGACGAGGACCGGGCCCGGCGCCTCGGCGAGAAACCCACCGCGTCACCGTCCGCGCGGCCGATGGCGGAACTGCCCGCCGCCCGGCCTGCACCCCGCCAACAACCCGGTGTCCGGGACCCGTTGGAACCCACCGCGACCCGCAACTGCCCGCACTGCGACCAACCCGTCACCATCGTCGCCCTGCTGGCCACCCCCGAAGCAGCCCGCCCCTCGATCACCAGCCGCGTCCCCGACATCACCCCGCTGCGGAGGACCCCGTGAAAGTGACCCTGCACCCCGACGACCTCGCCGATCTCGCCGACCGCACCCACGCCGAAGGCATCAGCGACATCGCCGCGGCGGCCCTGATCGAGCACGGCGGACGGTTCCTGCTCGTCGAGACCACCCCGCCGGACTTCGACACCCCGCCCGGCTGGGAACTGCCCACCGGCCGAATCCGGGCCGGCGAAACCCTCCTGGACGGCCTGGACCGCACTCTGCGCGACCACTTCGCCCTCGACCCCGCCCACGCCACCCGCTACCTCGGCCACAACGACCACCATCACGACGCCGGACACGCCACCCGGGTCTTCGTCTTCGCGGTCACCGCCGACCACCCCGACGCGATCTGCCGCACTGCACACGTCGGCCACCACTGGATCGACAACATCAGCATCTCCACCACCGTCGCCGCCATCGACCCCGTCCTACGCGTCTACTACGCGGACAACACCGTCTGACCGCCAGAGATCACCAGGCCCCGGCGACCTCCGGTCGCCGGGGCCTCGCACGTGCTCTTCTGGCTGCGCAACCCTGAATGATCTCTGCTCCACTTCTTATTGCTGTGACGCTCGGCCACGCCAACAGGACTCGTTTACATAGGAGTTCGAATCCTGCGCGCCCGAACGACAGGAGCCTTGCATCCTCGACCTGGCCCCCTGCCGTCTCCCATTGCCACCGCGTGAGGCCGCTGGCAGCATGCCGTGATGCGCATCAACACCGCCTACGAGGGTGCCCTCGGCGACTACTTCGCCGACTCGGCCACCGACGGCCCTTACAACGCCCACACCGACCGGCCCGCCATGCTCGCCCTGGCCGGCGACGTCACCGGCCTGCGCGTCCTGGACATCGGCTGCGGCGCCGGGCACTACATCGCCGAGCTGCGGGCACGGGGGGCGGCCGAGGTGGTCGGCGTCGAGGGCAGCTCGACGCTGCTGCGCCACGCCCGCGCCCGGGTCGGCCGTGACGCGGCCGTCACGCTGCACCGCCACGAGCTGGAAGAACCACTCGACTTCCTGCCAGACGGCTCGTTCGACCTTGCTGTCATGGCCCTGGTGCACCATCACCTAGAGGCCCGCACGCAGTTGCTGGACGAACTGCACCGCGCGCTGCGTCCCGGCGGAACGCTGCTGGTCTCCACGGTCCACCCGACCGCTGACTGGGTTTGGCACGGTGGCTCCTACTTCGACGAGGACCGCGTTGAGACCCGCTTCGGCGACAGCGGCTTCACCAACTCTCACCGCCGCATGACGATGCAGACCTTCCTGGGTGAACTCCTCGACGCCGGGTTCGCCCTGGAGCGACTCGTGGAGCCGCGCGCCGCAGAGACCGCGCGCCGCGTCGACGAGGCCCGCTACCTCAAGACCCTTCAGACTCCGTTCTTCGTCGCCGTCCGCATGCGGAAGGACTAGGCAATATCACCGCTGGCTGGCGGTCCTCGGCTTTGGTCGTGATGACATGCCCAACGACAAACGACATCGCGACTCACCGCCAGAACCACTCTCCGCTCCCCACCCTCCCCACATGCTTCAAGATCCAACAGAGTGGAGGGAAGAGCACCCCTGGCCGTTTTCAAAGATCGCCATCACATGGGAGCGGCATGTGCGGGAGGTGGAAACCGGGCACCCGGACAGCGCGGATGACGCGGGTCCGCCCCTGCACCCGGGGTGCTCCAAGATGGGGCTCCAGTGTCGTCATGGAGGGGGATCAGGTGCCTGGCCTCGGGTGGGAAGACTGGACAGCCGCGAGAGTGGACCCGAACCGTCTGCCGGCCGACTGGGGCTGGAAGGTCACACGCCCTTCAGGCCGCGGCTTCGAAGACGACCCGATCGACTACGCCGCCTGTCTGCGCGACCGCCGCAGCATCCTCATCGAGGAAACACCCGGCGTGCCGCTGCGGCGCCGCAAGCAGCCATGGCACCGCGCAGCACCGCATGCATCAGGCGCCTCCTACCTGCCGTTCACGACCGAGATCCCGTTCGGGCTGTGGATCATCAGTCTCACCCCGAACGACGACGAGGAGCGCTCCGGACGGACCTGGGGCCAAAGAATATGGTTCCGGGTACCGGCCTGGTGGGCGCTGGGACCCCAAGGGCGAACAGCAGCAGCACTCCTCGCCCGACTGGAGAAGCTGACCTGGGACGAAGTCCTCACCCTGCGCCGCTCCTACAACAAGGCCTGGCCGACCGACCGCGAAGACCCCGCCTGGTACGAGGCACAGGACCTCGCCGCGACCGCCGACCGGGCCACGCTGAAGAACGCCCTGACCAAACACACCGAAACAGCACTGGACCGAACAGCCCGCTCCCACAACAAACGCGTACGGGGCTTCTCGGACGAACAAAAAGCCGTGAGCTTCGCCGCCACGGCCCTCGCAATCGAAGACCTCTCCCCCAGCCTCGCCCACCGCCTCCTCGGACCACTCCGCCTCGCACTCGGCAACGTCCACACCTACCCCGTCCCCTCATGGGCCCACAGCCTGTAAGCAAGGCGAACTGCGGACCAGTCGTGATCAGCCCAGATCCGTAGCCGCGGGCACAGAGACAGCAGCATTGACAGGGCGGCGCCACCAGCGAACTCAGGGCCAAGCAGAGGTCAGCGTCCGGGCGTCGAGGACCAGTTCAAACAGGCCGGCGCGCCCAAACGCCGCCGCATACCAACGACCACTGAACCTGCACCCTGCTCATCACAGATGACACGACCTGATCACCCAACCGGCTACCTGAAAAACCCGCAGGCCATCCCCCTGCTCCAGCGCAGCGCCCACAAACACTGCAGCTACTGGCACACTGCAATCCCCCCACCCACAGACACACCACAAACTGATCAGTGCAGGCCAGACCACCAACTACTGATCAGAAAAACCGCTCCTGGACAGGGCCGCACTGACCGAGCTGGGAGTTGAGTGGGCGTGACGGGGAGTGTCTAATGAACGGCCCTGTCTCATATTCGGTGGTGACGGAGGGTTGCCAAGGTCGTTGACATTTACATGCGAGATGTCAACGAGCTTGTAGATGTGGTGTTCTCGGGGCTGTTACCGCTGGTCATCGTGGACGTGACCGACGAAGGCGAGCGGATCCTGGTGCGAGCACGGACACCGGCGGACATGGTGCCGTGCCCGAGCTGCGGGGCGCCGTCCGGGCGGGTGCATGGTTTTCACCTGCGGACGGTGGCCGACGTACCGGTGGACGGGCGACGGGTAGTAGTCCGTGTGCGGGTGCGGCGGCTGGTGTGTCCCACGCGAGGCTGTCGGCACACCTTCCGTGAGCAGGTGCCTGGGGTGCTGGAGCGATACCAGCGACGCACGGCCCGTCTGACCAGGCAAGTCAAGGCCGTGGTCAAGGAGTTAGCGGGCCGGGCCGGGGCTCGTTTGCTGGCAATACTTGCGGTGGGCGTCTCGCGGCACACCGCCCTGCGGACCCTGCTGCGTATCCCACTGCCCACCGGCCGGATACCCCGAGTGATCGGCGTCGACGACTTCGCTCTGCGCCGGCGCCACCGCTATGCCACCGTGATCATCGATGCCGAGACCCACGAGCGGATCGACGTGCTGCCCGACCGCACGGCCGACACCCTGGAAGCATGGTTACGCGCTCATCCGGGCGTCGAGGTCGTCTGCCGCGACGGCTCCGCGACTTACGCCGAGGCCATCCGTCGTGCTCTGCCCGACGCGGTGCAGGTTGGTGATCGCTGGCATTTGTGGCACAACCTGTGCGAAGCCGCGCTGAGCGAGGTCAAGGCGCACAGCACCTGCTGGGCCACCGTCCTGGACGCGCCCCTCTACGACGGCCCCCGCGCACAGACCACCCTGGAACGCTGGCACCAGATCCACGACCTGCTCGACCAGGGCGTGGGCCTGCTCGAATGCGCCCGCCGTCTGCAACTGGCCCTGAACACCGTCAAACGCTACGCCCGCGCCGATCGGCCCGAGCGGATGCTCCGCGTCCCCAAATACCGCGCCAGCCTTGTCGATCCCTACCGCGAGCACCTGCGCAAACGCCGGGCCGAAGACCCCGCCGTCCCGGTCAAGCACCTCTTCGAAGAGATCAAAGACCAAGGGTTCACCGGCTGCCTCAACCTCCTGCACAAGTACATCAACCAGGGCCGCGCGGACGCCGACCGCAGCCACATCTCCCCGCGCAGACTCGCCCGCATGCTCCTCACCATGCCCGACAACCTCAAGGCCGAACATCAGCACCTACTGGACCGGCTCATCGCGGCCTGCCCTGAGATGACCCAACTCGCCGCTTGTATCAGGGACTTCGCCAAGCTCCTGAAGCCTCACCCAGACAATGCCGACGCGCTCGAGCTCTGGATCACCCAGGTCCGCGCCGCCGATCTGCCGCACCTGTATGCCTTCACTCGAGGGCTGGAGCGAGACTTCGACGCCGTGATCGCCGCGTTCACACTCCGCTACAGCAACGGCCCCACAGAGGGCGTCAACACCAAGACCAAGCGGATCGCCCGCCAGATGCACGGACGAGCAGGCTTCACCCTCCTCCGCCACCGCATCCTCCTCGGATAGCGACACCCTCCGTCACCACCGAATGTGAGACAGGGCCGTTAAATTGACACACCCGCGTGACGTGCAGGCCGACCGGGGAGTCGGCGTAGACCGACCGTGGGAGACCCCGGGCTGTGACGGACGGTGCCCCGGGGTCTCGCCTTTTCACTGTTCCTGTTCCGGGGTGCCCTCCGGATCAGTCTCTTCGGTCTCGCCTTGCGGCTGCGTGAGGGACTCGGGGATGAAGTGTGAGTAGCTCTCGCGTAGGTGCTGGGTGACGCGGTCGTCGGTCGCCTCGTAGTTCAGCTGTTCCTGGAAGAACCGCAGCTTCTTCTCCGCAGCGTCGAGGATCTCGCCCCAGCTCTTGACCCAGACCTCGTAGTCGTCCTGTACGTCGGCGAGGCCGGCGGGGCGGTCCTTCTGCCGGATGTCGCGGAGGATCTTGTCCGAGTAGTCGTAGGTGATGAGGTAGAAGCGCCACTTGGAGCCCACCCCGCTGTACTGGGGGTCGTCGATGATGGCCCCGGGCGTAGCCCTTGATCTGGTCGAGTTCCTTCGGGCCGACCTTCACGATGGGCCGCTTGAGCTCGATGACAAGCCGCTCGGTGGAGTTGTCGTCCTTGCGGCTGCGGAACAGCAGGATGTCGACGCGGCCGCTGCGCCCGTCCGGCTGGGTGACGGCCTC
>Ga0307517_10014383_pt1 | contig 10634 bp, 9 predicted proteins | sample 23_EM_MG_FD_194515 | JGI IMG/M metagenome (GOLD analysis project Ga0307517, IMG submission 194515) | Populus trichocarpa ectomycorrhiza microbial communities from riparian zone in the Pacific Northwest, United States - 23_EM | ecosystem: Host-associated > Plants > Roots > Unclassified | place...
ACAGGAACGAGAACCCCAAGGAGGGGAGGCATGCGTGCCTCAGGAGAGGAGGGTAGATGGCTTAACGTCAACCCCTAGGCAGTAGCCATGATGGGGGAAGAGAGGTGGGTGGGGGATAGTGACGATGGTTTCCCGTGGTGTTGAGATTTCAATCGCCGGAGGTGTAGGAGAGATGGTTCGTGGTCCTACCCCTTGGTCGGAACCAAGCGCCTTATATAGGCATCTTCTCACAACCCTAACCTTAGTGACTCATCACCTCGCGCTACATAAACCTCTATGACTCATAGTGAGTCATAGCGCGAAATCCGTCAATGACTCATACGAGTCATCACCCAACATTCCGTTAACCAATCAAAACTCATAAACCAAGTCATGTGCTCAAACGAGTCTCACGCGCGAAACTCATGACTCATAGTGTGAGTCATGTGCAAAAGTCATTACATCATATGACGTCACAATCGTGAGTCATGAAACCATCAACCAATCATAACATTACAATGACTCGCAAGTGCATTGTCATGTGAGAACTATGAGTCAAGTAACGTCATAGTGTGAAATCCAACATCCCTTATGACTCATAAGTATGAGTCATGTGAAATCTGCCTTGCTTAGTCACGATTTGTGACACCCAAAATCTAGTTTGCGATGACATGGGTGTTTGGCCAGTGATTATTTGTAAAATGGGCTTGGGAGATTTTGCAAAACGCATTTAGAGATAATTCTTTCTTGAGGGTTATAGACAATATTGCCTAAGTGACAGCTTAAATATATAGGGTAGTAGTTGAAAGAAGTATATAAACGCTGAGGCAAAGTAACCATGTACAAGCTCACATGCCTAGCCACACCAGAATGGCACCCTACCGATCAGTATACTCTTCACAACTGGAAATCCATTCAGCCTTCCCAGTCACAGCTCTGGTCCTTTAGCTACCTCAGATTCCATGTTCAAGTTCTGCTACTACTTGTGGACTCTTTGCCTACCTTCTGTCCTGTTCCACAGCCAGTCCCACTTTGGCTTCTAGGTGGGCTCTGATTACGCAGACGTCACACAAATCATGCACCTCCCTCTGGTACTACCTTGGGCCCTCCAGGCTGCACCTCCGTCTCTCTGCCCAATTACCAAGCCATTATTGATACCAGAATTGTGACCGGTGCGAAAACAAACCATATGACATCCTTGTCAACTATTCCGATACTCAAGGCCACTTGGACAAAAGCTACGAACAAACATCTGATGGACTCGGATAAGATGGCAGCTCAGTCTCGAAAGGGTAAGAAGTTAGATAACAGTTTCAAGAAGAAGGTCTCGCAAGAGATTATGGATTAATTTAATAAAAAAGTCAGGAATGAGAAGGTTAAAACAGTTAAGCAATTAAAAAAGAGAGCTCAGAATGTAAGTTTGTGATCTAATAGAATTTAACGGGAGCACTCTGGAGGAAGATGGAATCTAAGATTGCGACCGCACTGAAGACTCAAAGTAGAAGTACGGATCAAGATAAAGATAAAGATAATTGAAAGTAGAATCAAGCGGTAAAACTTAATGTCATTAACCCTGAAAGCTTCACTCAATAAGTTGTCTCGAGGATCCGTGGTTATCAGAATAGGGTGTCTCAGGCTTTGGTTAAGTAGAATAATGTAAAGCCAGAGGACACCTGTCAACCATTCTGAGCTTTTGCGAGCACTCTGCTCAGCTCAGGGCTGTCCAAGTCACCTGCCTCAAGTGAGCTACCACTAGAAGGCTGTCGGACCGCTCGGATATTGACTATCTCCACAAATAGGAAGTGCTCCCGGTGATGGCTCTTCAACTACATCTGCATGAGCGAAAACTCTTCCTATTGGTAGCATGTCAGTGGCCGTCAGATATGCCCACTGTAGAGATAATATCCATTTGGACTCACTGGCCCAGCCGTGGTTTCACCTATACAAGCTACGCATTACATCGGCAAATCTACTTAGCTATACTAAGCATCTAGACCTTACTGCATGCTCCCATGATGAGAAATCTCCTGCTGTTTGACTGCATAGGCGCTACCCACAGTCAACCATGCAGGACCCTCTTGAATTGTGACAAGACTCACACCTCTAGAGCCCACTAATAACCCATGGTAATGCTATAGTTCGCGGGGTAGTATTAGGCGCACAGACTCCTGTAAGCATTTAGAGGGAAGAATTACCCTACTGCGCACGAACCTCGAATAATAAAGCTAACACCCCCCTCCAGCCCCGGCGTTGGGACCGTGCGCCATCACTGGCCGCATTGGTAGTTGCGTCCCAACACCAAAGACCACAATTATTGGAACACATCCTATGGTACTATATACGTCATGGCCGTCAGTCCGACCGGATCCTGTTCGCAGAGTATATGAGGGGAGACCTCCGGGCACCATATGCAATTGGGAACAGGTTAATCGGACGATGGTGCATAAGGTTACAGACACTTGAAGACAGGTGGTCAGAAGGGTGGGACAAAGGTAACGGGACAATGTGCACACAAGTTAGGCCCCTCTTACCGACAAAGACGTGTAGGGTATGAAGGAGGTAGCTATGCCCAGTAAATGGATCGGGTGAATCCACATGGGCACGTTGGTAAAAGAAGTAGTTCAAGGGAAAAAACCCATAGGTGCAATTCTGAGGACAAGTCATATAATGCTGGAAGACAAGAATACTACATGCGGTCGCATGTCAAATCCTGGACTGAACCAATTAAATCAAACTGGCCATCTTCTGTCTAGAGACTTAGCCTACCTCCGCAAAGTACGAGGGCAAGATAATTTGTAATTATTGCTGTCAACAGATAAACGGATGAGCTGATACCTGACGTGGTCTCCATAGCATTAGGAATAACGAGAGCGCAGACCGATAAGCGGACCACAGGATCAAAAAGGTGTGGTAGAGTGTTTTCAGGGTCTACGAGTGTTCGCACTCAGAAAGTGTTTGCCGAAGGATTTGCGAGATACTTAGTTTGTAAAGAGATAGCTTGTATACCGCAATCACTCAGACATAGAATATCAATATGGAAGGATTTTCGCTGCTATTAGAAAGGTGCAAGCACGGAGCAGAGATCTTATCAATATAATAAGTTTTCTACTTTATTGTTACCAACACTTCGACTATCTACACTGAAGTGACCCATTATATCTAGCCTACATTACTCGTGTCTTCTTAATAAATTCTCCAATATAAGCGAGTCAGGTCCTGGCTGTCCGAATACTTCAAGCCAAAGCCACTACCTAACAGGTAGCCGGGGACTGGCTTTTGGGTGGTTGTCCAGGAAGCCTTGCAGCTTCCCCAGTGAGCCCCAAGCCCTCTACAGTTAACCATACCACTACCCAGAAGCCTAAGTATGCCCGTAGGTGATTCCCAGGCATTATCCAGGTGGCACCCCAGGAGGCAGTCACCCTCACACCCCTTATATATCCTGCGAAGAGCTTCTGGTCTGTTGGATGGCCACCACTCATACAGTATTGTGGGAGCGTTCCTATGGATCTCACTTTACTAGGAAGCCCACAGCTATACAGCTGTCCAGTCCTGTGGCGCCGTACCAACCCTGGGGCCGCAGGGGGGTGTTAGGAATATCCCCTTATGGGTACAGGAGGTTTGGACCACTTCAGCTCAGTTAGTAGCCTGTTTGGTGCCATCCGAAGCGGCGCAGTAAACATCTCAGAGCCACACTTTAGTGGGATAACTTTCCCCTAAGTCCCCAGATGACTTTGTCGGTGAAGGTAGGGTAACTGGGTCCCCAAGGCAGGGTTATCATGTTTCCAAGGTCGGGTAACTTTACCCCCTCATGCCTTTATTGCCTTTGGGGGTCTACGCGATCCCATATAATGTTGCCCCAGAGACCTGTGCAAGCTTACTATGGGTTGTTAACTTTACGCAAACATGTTCTTCAAAGGTTACCCTACTCAGCAGGGTAACTTTGGCCTACCTGGGTTACCCTGTCTAACCCTATGTAATCAAGTCACTTTGTAGACACTAGTACCAACTCATGCCTACTGGTAGTATACTAAGTATACTGGTCTAGCCACAATCTGGTTACCTCTTCGTATACCATATAGGCTTGAGTCTAGTCCACTGTAGCTACCAATCTGTAGGGTCCTTACATCGAATTATTACTTCTATTGTTTATCTATTATATACTAACAGATAAAATAATTAAGTTAAAGCAAAAGTGCAAGATGTTTAACCACCTGTTAAATACTGCAGGTTTCGGTTGAAATAAAAGGGAAGAGGTTGTTACCGCGGTTGACAGTGCTTGGGCTGATTATCGGAAGGTTTGAATATACAATATACTCAGAGATGAAAAGCTAATAGAATCACCCAAAGGCGACATAGTTCAGATACAAAGCCTTGGAGCACTATAAGTGTCTGACAGAGATATTTTGTAATGTATCTGCTACAAGTATCAATGGTACTAGTTATACTGGAAGTCAGCAACAAAATAGTACGCATTTCCAGCATTTAAAATAAAGGAAAAATCTAATACAAGGTATACTGTATGGAAACCATATTGAGGATAGGACAGTATACTTAGTATAATACCGGTAGACATGGGTTGGTACAAGTGTCTACAAAGTTACTTGGTGACATAGGGTTAGAGAGGGTAACCTAGGTAGGGCAAAGTTACCCTACTAGGCAGGGTAACCTTTGGAGGGTATGTTTGCATAAAGCTAAGGACACAGGGTAAACGTTGGACAGGTCTCCGGGGCAAAATTCGATGTGGTCACGCGGACTCCCGAACGTAATAAAGGCATAACAGGTTGAAGTTACCATACCTTAGAAACATGATTGCCCTACCTTGGGGACCCAGTTACCCTACTGAGGTACCCCAGTTACCCTACCTTCACCGACAAAGTCATCTGCGGAGGTAGGGGAAAGTTATCCCACTATAGTGGGGCTCAGAGATGTTCAAAGGGTTGCTTCGTATGGTACGAGACGGACTAGTGACAAAGCAGGGGCTGCCCGAACCTCCTGTGACTTTCAGGGGATATTCCTAACACCCCCCTGCGGCCCCAGGGTTGGTACGGCGCGACAGCACGGTACGGCTGTGTAGTTGTGTACTTCCTAGTAAAGTAAGATCCATAGGAATGCTCCTACAAAATCGTATGAGTTGTGGCCATCCAACCGACCAGAAGCTGTTCGCAGGATATATTAGGAGTGTGAGGGTGACTGCCTCCTGGGGCGCCACCTAGATAACACCTGGGAACCACCAACGTGGATACTTTGATCTCCGGGTAGTTGTATCGTTACCAGTACAGGGCTTGGGGCTAACCGGGCAAGCTGCAAGGCTTCCAGCACAACCACCCCAAAGCCAGTCCCAGGGTACCCCATGCACTGTAGCATTACCATAGGTTATTAGTGGACTCTAGAGATGTGAGTCTTGTCGCGATTTAAGAGGGTCCCACATGGTTGACTGTGGGTAGCGCCTATGCAGTCAGGCAGCAGGAGATTTCTTATCGTGGGAGCATGCAGTCAGGTTCAGAAGCTTAGTATAGCCAAGTAGATTTTCCAATAGACTGCGTACCTTGTATAGACGAAACCACCGCTGGGCCAGTGACTCCCAATGGATATTATCACTACGGTGGGCATGTCGGTGGGCCACTGACATGCTACCAATAGGACGGGCTTTCGCTCATGCAGATGTAGTTGGAGAGACATCACCGGAAGCACATCCTATTTGTGGAGATAGTTAATATCAGAGCGGTCCGACCGCCTCTGACTGTTAGCTCACTTTAGGCAGGTGAGTTGGACAGCCCTGAGCTTAGCAGAGTGCTTGCGAAAGGTGAGAATGGTTGACGGGTATCCTTTGGCTTTACATTATTCTACTTAAGTAAAGCGAGAGACACCCTATTCTGATAACCACCAATCCTCGAGAGTACTTATTGAGTCAAGCCTTCAGGCTTAACGATATTAAGTTTTACCACTTGATTCTACTTTGAATTACCTTTATTTTTATTTTGATCCTTACTTCTACTTTGAGGCTTCGGTGCCGTCGAAATCTTAGGATCCGTATTCCTCCAGAGTGCCCCCATTACAGTATATCGTTAAGCGCACTCACTTAATTCTCTTCTGAGAATTGCTGACTGCAGACGCCTACTATTGACATTGTTTGAATACGAGTCGCTTGTCTGGTACAAGAAGAATCGGGTGGAAAGAACAATGTCTACCTCTGTGGCTATGCGCCGTTCCGGTTCCCATCAAACGGCTGCGCAGGTGTTCCAAGACCTTTCCATGTTCAATGCTCGCGCAGACTTGATCGGATTGGGATGGACACCGGTTGCAAGTTTGTTGCAATACGAACCCCCTCCTACTGAAGCGGAGCTACTGGGGATGGTTATCGAGCACCCATGTGGTCTCTTAGCTACCCTGACGCGAGATAACACTGCCAGGCAGAGAGTGCCAGAACAGAACAGGAACAACGTCACGTTTCAGTCCTTCGTCCGCGATATATTCGAGCCCTATCTTCTGATGGAAGTGGGCAAGCGATTCCAAGAGGCCCAAGGCCAGATTTTGAATTTTGTCGAAGAGAAACATTTAATCTTCCAAGAGGAAAGGGTCAAAAGTGCGACGGAATTGATGCAGGATCAGGAGAAGGCGTTCTGTCAGCAAGCCATGTAGGTGCAGATGTTGAAGGGAAGAGTCGCAGCCCTCGAACAAGCCCGACGCGACAACTATGTCATTGACCTCGAAAATGATGTGGTAGTGAGAGCCGCTCCCCCGCTGCCTTTGGTGCCAGCACCCCCTGTTCATCATGCTGCACTATTGGCACATGTAATAGGTTTATTCCTGTCTAGCGCGAATACAATAGGACCAGTGGTCGACCTGCTAGCTCTGGTGCTAAGGCAGGCTTCAAGGGACCGGTAGCTAAAAGGATAAGAGTTGAAGGACAAATTGGACTCCGGGATTCAGGGATTGCCGTTCAACTAAGAGTATTCTTAGACTGAAGTTGTGTAGAAGTCTGCTGTCTCCTGCTAGCCAGGAGACTGGTTAAAATACAAAACCCAAGAGCGATAGCCTTCCTGCAATCACCATCATTGCCAGTAGCTGCGCACATACAGGAATCCTGTAATCCTGCAAGACCAAGGAAAGAAACATAGCTCAGCCTCCACCAGTGTTACATGACCCTTCCATACCCGGAATCCTCAATATAAGCTTCCAGCAAAGCAAAGTAAACATAGCAATTCGATAGCATAGCCTATCTGACTCAGAGACAGTGGCGGAGCTGAAATCAAATCAAATAAACCAAATATAAATCAACAAAACATAGGATATTGTGCACTGCCAGCTCCGGTGTACCGTTACCGGAACATGTACACATGTTACAGCAAAGTATATGGTTGATAAAAGATATGAGGCCTTTCTAACCGAGCTTGCATCGCAAAACATGGGACTGCAAATGCAGCTAGTTGCCCAACAGCAGCCGTTGAGGGAGCAGCAACAGCAGCTGGCACTCACAGCATCACGGCTGTCCCCGTTTGAAACCGCGATCGCTGAAGCCATCAGTTTGACAGGCCAAACCCCAGCAGCCGTTAGTGGTCTTGGAAAAGGGCGAGCGAGACAAAAGGTTAGCAAAGAACGGAGGACCGGCGCTGGTTCTAGTTGTGTATCACCTCAACCGGCAACCCAACCTACAAATGCCTTGGTGGCTGCCCTCCCGGTAGTCGAACTCAGAACCCCTCTGATTGTAGTAGAAGACGAACGTCCTTATGAAGTTGCTGCGTTGACTCCTTTGCCAGCGATACCTCACAACCCAAAGGCCTTTGCTCCGGCAACAGTGCCTGCGGCTCCGGCAAACATTCGAGTATTGCGGGATGGGGCAGATTTCCGGAGCCAGCGGTGCAGTTGGCTACGGCTTATTGTTCTGCTGGTTGTATGATCGAGGGAGCAGGAAGTGAACTCACTTGGACTCATCAGGTACCTTGTCTACGAAGCAAGGGTGAACCTATTGTACTTCCCCCAAGTCCTGAGCCACGACCTTCGAAGTTGAAAAAGATCCGTTGCCCCTATTGTGATGCATTAACGTATATAGTGTTGGACGATAGTTGGGATTTCAATAAGAAATTCCCACCCCGACAGAATACCACCAACCGACCTCCTATATCTCGACTATGTCAATACCCCGTTCCGATAAAATGGATGAAGATAGTGAGGAAGGCTCCAGGTTTAGTGGGAATGATAGACCTAGGTCTACCCGAGGTAGACATACGGTAGGTAACGGAGGAGACGGAGGTAGACATACGGTAGGTAACGGAGGAGACGGTGGTAGAATTCCGCCACCTGGTGGTAATGTTGCTGGTGGAGGAGACCTGCGTGATTCCGACCCCTCTTCCGATAGTGACAACTCCGACTCCCCACCTTTTGATCCGCGCAGAATCCTTGGAAGTCGTAAGGCCCACTGGGATGATGCAAGGAAGGCGAAGTATGATAAACGGTTAAGACGAGTTCTGAAGCTTCGCAAGAGGCAATGGAATAGCAAGGAATCCGCTCCTAAGCCCAAAAGGCCTGAGCGCCTTGGGGTACACCCTTTCGATGGTGACCCTAAAGACACGCAACGTTTCATACAAGATGTTGAGATTAAGCTAAACTACTTCAGAGAATCCCTCGTGGATGATATGGATAAAATTAGGCTCATCATTCCCCTCCTTCGTGCTAGAGCCAAAAACTGGTACCATAGCATCCATGTCTATATCAACGAGGATGCAGCCATCGGTGACAAGAGGCCATTTGACCCCAATGATGTTCTTCGAACATGGGAAGGCTTTCGCAAGCGTTTGGTATCCAGTTTTGGTGGGCACTCGGATCGAGATCGTGCTCTTCGCGAGTGGAATGCTTTATCCATGCAGCCAGGAAGGATTGATCTGTTCGTAGATGAACTAATCTGGCTGGCAAATGAGTTTAAATATACTGTGGACTATGTGAAGGATAAGGCTCGCGTGGGGATGACAACTGATCTCCGTAATCCGTGGGCTATGAAGACTCTACACCCCGAAGACTATGTTCACTACCTAAACCTTCTGCGAAATACAGGTCACCAATTAGAAGATGTCGCTTCTTTCAACCGTACTATTGTCAGAGCAAAGGACTCCTCTCATCGTAACAAGAGCGATGATAGGCATACCTCCACTAAGAAGCCGATGAAAGAGAACAAAGGTTCGGGCTCTCGCAATCCCAAACCTACCAACCAAGCGCCAAGGCCTTTCCGATCGCCAGAATCAGAGCATGCAAAGGCGCATAAAGATATAGCCCAAACTCTGATAGATCTTCGCAAACGGTTGAATCAATGCTCACCCTGTGGAGATCGGAATCACTTCTGTCGCAAATGTCCTGCTCCCTCTCCTGTTGTCGCTTCGGCCAAGCTTCATCATAAGTGGACCATTAATGAGGCAGGACATCAGGAACGTGCTCCAATTCCAAAAGCAAGATGCATTGAGGCTCCTCCCCTGGGCTTCAAGCGAGTACAGGCAGAAATTCGCGGATCAGCTCCGCAAATACTAGCAGTGGATACGGATGTGTCAGACTAGGTAAGTTCCCGCCTCTATCCTCTAGTTTTAGAAAAGTACTGACTCTGAGTCCAAGCCCAGATGGCATGAAGGACGGAGATGGAAGATGTCGACCGTATGTTCCTCCCTCAAAGAACCTACAAGGTGAAACCAACATGGACTACAGGAATGACCGTGTGGATTGGTTTTCTTTCAGAGGTTTTGGAGATAGTTCCCACTGTTTCTTTGGTGTTCATATTGATTTCATTTCTTATCTAATTTTGTGAAAGTTTGCTTTCTTTTCATAAGGAAGGAAATGGTGTTGGGCTTAGGTTTCAAGTTATAAGGGTTATCGTTTTGACTTCGTCAGGCTGGACTTGGCATAGCAATGGAAGTTATTCTGCAAGTATACCTGAGGAGGGTTAAGGACCCGAAATCATGCTGGCGTGATAGTAAACCCCCAAGCTATTTGAAACCCTGTAATTGTACCCATTTGAGAACTACTCATGACCTGCTGTGGCCGCTCTTATGTCGGAAGGCAAGAGACATTGAGCAGTAATCCCTAAAAAACACCACCAGATACCTGATACTAACCAAGAATGTTTAGCGACGAGAAACCCGCTATGCAGTTGAGGCTTGCAGGCCCTCCGCCACACTCTAGGTCTATACATATGAATGTAAGGCTCGAGTGGAGCCACAATGGGAAGAAACAGAGCGAGGAGGCTCTTTTATTGTTGGATAGTGGCACTACAGGCGCAGTATTAAGTAGCGCTTGGGTTAGCAATGCCCAGCTACCGTGCATCCGTCGGGAGACTCCGACACCTATTTCTAACGGAAGCGGGAATCACATCCCTGGCTCAGTTCTCTACTATACGAAGACAGTTGATATGTCAATAGAAGACCATACCAACAAGATGAGATTTGAGCTTGCTGATATGCCGCCAGGACACCTGGACCGTTATCTGCCGATGGCGTGGTTGAAGGACCACAACCCAGATATCAACTGGGAAAAGGGAAGTCTGAAGTGGCGTGTTAGGCGCACGGACTCCCCGTAAGGATTTACAGGGCAAAGTTACCCTACCTTGGCGCACACCAACTTCGAAGGAGAAAGATAACACCCCCCTCCAGCCCCGGCGTTGGGACGGCGCGTCATCA
>Ga0307517_10014384_pt1 | contig 10634 bp, 5 predicted proteins | sample 23_EM_MG_FD_194515 | JGI IMG/M metagenome (GOLD analysis project Ga0307517, IMG submission 194515) | Populus trichocarpa ectomycorrhiza microbial communities from riparian zone in the Pacific Northwest, United States - 23_EM | ecosystem: Host-associated > Plants > Roots > Unclassified | place...
TTTTATATCATCACTCTGAATTTAATAAAAAAATAAATTATTTATAAAATTGTCATTATATTTTATTTAATTTAAAATTCAATCAATTTGTCTACTAGACAAGATCAAATATAAAAAAGAATTAACCTGAAGTTAACTTTGACTTAGTTTCAATCTATTTCTATTTTTATGATATTATTTTGATTTAATTAAACCAATCTAGATTAATTAGAGTTTTGAATAGAGTTATTGTAAAGCTAAATTTAATAATATTAATAAATACTAATAATATGATGTGTAATATCTCATATTGACGGATGAGAATTTGGTAGCTGACCTTATTAGTAGTGTTGGTTGCTAACATATTGTACGCGTTTTGGGGCGTCAGGCTCGGAAGATAGCTCGCGTCACCAGGAACAAAACCGTGAGGACGGTAAGGCCTAAAGCGGACAATATACAGCATGTTGAACTGGGTTGTTACATTTGGTATCAAAGCCGACCTCACTAACTGTCCGGTTGTGCCGACGGGGTCGTCGGGCTCCTTAAAGGGGGTGGATTGTAATATCCCACATCAGCGAGTGAGGGTTTGGTTGCTGGTCTTATTAGTAGTGCTGATTGCTAACATGTTGTACGTGTTTTTTGGCATCAGGCTTAGAAATGAGTTCGCGTCACCAGGAACAAAATCGTTAGGACCATAAGGCTCAAAGCAGACAATATACATATTGGGCCGGGCTGTTACATGATGAATGTTGGATATTAAGATAGTGTTTAGTATTGTAGTGATATTTATTTTTTAAGTTTTTTTAAAATAATATTTTAATTAATTTTTAAAATTTATTTTTAATATCAGCATTTAAAAAATATAAATATATAAAAAAATAATTTTAAATAAAAAAATAATTTTTCCATAAACTTTGTTTAGTTCGCGTTAAGTTTTGCGTTGTTTTGATTTGCCTATGAAATTGAGGAATCAAATAGTGACACACGTCATACTTCATTAATTTCATTAGTTCCATTGGTGGCTTTCAACGCGTTTGCCGTCATTGACAAACTCTATGCAATTTAGCTTGTAGTTCATAAGTTGTATTTTTTTATTAAAAGTTTAATATTTATATTTTTCAACTCACATGAATATATATATATATATATATATATATATATATTAACTATTTTATTTTTTAAAATAATAAATAATAGGAAAATAATAACTATTTTATAAATATTTAATCCTAGAATACCCATTGTAGTGCAATCTAAGAGAGTTTGTCAACTCTTTTATATATATTACAATGGATAGATTAGATTTCAATAAAAAAAATTTATCTATTACATATTGACTAAGAAATTTAAATATTTATAAATTATCTATTGGGTTTTGAGTATTTATTATTTGACTATTGTTTAGTATTTAATAAAATAAAATAGTTTATATATGTGTGTGTAGGCGCATGTGCTTGTGCTTTATGTTAATATTAAGATATCTATATATCGAATTATATAAAAAAAATTCTGGATGATATAATATAAATATACCTATATAATATAAATATATATTTCGAGTTAGGTTTGAGTGAGTTTCGAGTCGGGTTTGATAATATTGATACCCTACTTATTATTAATCGAAGTAAGGTAACTATCTAAAAAATAATCAACCACTTGGGTCAAGATGGGTTGGTATCCATCTAGTTCATATCAAATTATCTCTCGTAGCATTACATAGGTGGCCTGCGCTACGCCGTGAGTTAGGTCAAATTTTTTTCTAACTTAAAAAAAAATGCTCAATTAATGATTGATTTTTAAAGGAGCAAGAAAAATATAGGACTTGAATCATTGATACGAATTTGTTTAATAAGTTTAATAAGAGTGTAGAAAAAGCCAACACCAATTAAAAACAATGACTAATGAAAGAAAATAAACACTTATTAATATTATGATAAGATACCCTCTAAATATTCTTAAAATATTTCAATGATCTTATTTAATAATAAAACAAAAATTAAATGAAAATGGGAAAATCTTGGATAACCTTATATAGAGCAAAATAAAATTAATCTAAAGCTCAATTACTGGTAAATCAAACATTAAAGGATGAACTGAAAAAAAATCAAATTTAAAAACAAGAAGAAAACAAATATGACTCAAGTTTCCATGCTAAATTCATGGCCCAACAAAAGAAATTAAATAAAAAAAATAGAAGTCAACTCTCAAGCAAACTAAATGATGAAAGATAAAAATTTAAAAAAATCAATTAAAAAAACAAACTTGAGTCAACCCAGATTAACTCGATTAACCCGCGACTCGGGATATGAGATCTGGATAACTCTAGTGAAAAGAAGAAAAAAAATCACTAAGTTTAAGGCCCAATAACGTAATGTTGAAGGATGAAATTGAAAAAAAATTAAATTAAAAAAAAAGACGTTAAGAAAGACTAAAATCAAATCGGGCTAATTTTTTAAATATATTTTGAAATTCATAACCCAGGTTTTGAGAGCAAGATTACCTCACAAAAGACAAATATAAAAAAATCATGAAGCAAAATTCTCAATCCTTTAAATGTCGAGAGAATGAGCGGAACGTGAGGTGGTGAAACAGAAAAGATAGAGGATATGCAAAACATTTCATCAAAACCCAACCGCTTTGTCGTTGTGTATATGCACCTGACCATAGGGAAGAGTATATCAAGACTATTCCATTGTTGTCGCAAAACGGGGCGTTTGGCTGCCTAGAGATGCCTTACGCACCGCTTAAAAAGCGTTGGCATCTCACACTTGGTTGCACATGCAACCACTTTTGGTTTTTAATTAATATTTTATACATATTAAAATATCAAATTACACCTCAGTTAACTCTATTATAATTAAAAGGACCATGATAAAATATATATATATATAAAAAAAACCCTTGGGCGCCAATTCAAGAGTTTTTGCTTGTAAAAGTAATTTGATCATTTTATTGTATTGTGAAAAGTAAAAATTTGAAAAAGCTTCTAGTTGTCAGTTAAATAAATTTTGTTTTAAATGGTAATTTAATTATTTTATTATGTTTTAAAAATATTAAAAGATCGAGTTTTTCCTAATCAATAAGGTAATAATCATTGAACCTTACGAAAAGATCATATTACCTTAAAATAGTTAGGCATTGATTTATTTTTTTTAAATGATAATATACAATGTTTAATCCATAATGTTTTGTGTGTGCATCCAAAATGAAGCACCAAGCTCTTTTAAGTTTTTTTTTTCAATTAGATTAGTATCATATCATTAAAGAAGAACACATAGAAACATAATTGATTTGAAGAAAAATAGATATAAAATAAATCTATATGATAATTTTGAAATGAATTTTATCTACCATTAAAACAGAAAGGACATGAAGATGTCCATTCCATCCCTACAATCTGTATCTTTTATGTTCCAAAACAGTAGCCATTTACTGCTCTATTACTTGTTTTACAAATTTTCCTTTTTGTTAGTTATTATTTAGAATCATTTGCTTCAGTGGATGGAGAAAGAGCTGGTCAGATTACGAAAACGCATTGATTTAACGAGTGAGAAGTGATGGAGAGGAGAATAACATTTCATGGTGTATTCGCGTCAGCTCTGGTAACATGCTCCATCGTCTTCAGATCTCCTTTTTTGAACCTCTGTGTTTACTTCCCTGAGATTATATTGAAAAATTCACTCGCCCTCTTCAATGGCTAAAACTTAGTTCTTGGCTCACACACAAACCCAATATTCTGAATTTTTTATACAAGTTATATATCTAACTTTTGCCAAAATATTACCCCTTTTTTTTGTTAATTTAGTGGGCATTTTTTTTTTCTTTTATTTGTCTTCATTAGTATGCATTCTCTGCATGATAGAGCTTGTAAAGCATGGATAAGGTTCCTCAATTTTTGAAGTTTTACAGCCCTAAACTACAGGGAAGAAAAGGAGGGTTTTCAAGTCCTAATATTAGAGCCTTTAAGTATAGAGAATTGTAGATAAACCTGTTATTTATTCTTAATAGTCTTTATTACATTGATTTTCTTTCGAAAAATAGCCTATAAGGTTGAAACGTTTTAATTAGTAAAATTCAAATTAAATTGAAAGTCATAATTTAACTAGGAATAAGAATAAAAAATAAAGAAAAAAAAAGAAAAAAAAATTCAAAGCAGTAGCTTTCATGCCTAGTTTGGAGCTAAAAAACCGAAAATAGATGATAGGTATAAAGTTGGATTAAAAGTTATGCTTATTTTGATAGATTGTGCATCGGTTGGTGGCTTTGCATGCTGTTAATCAGATTAACTCTTGAGCCAGACTGGAGTCAGCGGATCACCAGTAATTATGCCAAAAAGAAGTGAACAATGCTCAAGATTGAAACTGCCAGATGAGAAAAAGAATGATACAGCACTCTATACACCAGAATCCAAGGCAAATTTTTTAAATTTCAGTTCCACAGGACCTGTGGTCCAAGTACAGCATGCTTTCAGTATATTTAGTAGTGTATAAACTGTGATTCTGTCCATCATTACAGAAGCTGTAATGCCTGTATATGCAGCCAGGCTTAGCCCAAATGCACAAGGACAACATGGCTTTTCCAGTCTATAAATTACTAGAATTTTCTTGTCACTCAATATCATGTATATCATTCAATAAGTTATCTGAGCACATCAACTCTACTATTAACATCCGATCGTTTCTCCTTGTCATCCCATAAGCCAATGGTGGAACCAAAGAAAGAAGGTTTTTCAAGTTTTGGCAGTAACAAGTCCAGGCTTTCCCTTGTATCTGAGCACATCAACTCTGTCAATCTTATCCAATTCTTCCTCCTTGTCAATACCAATATCACTGATGGGAAGCGCAGAAGGTACATTTTTTACAGTAGCTGAGTCCTCGCTTTTCCTTCTTGGGGAATTGTTGTTAGTTGTACTCAGCCCACCATCTTCTCTCAACTTGGTATCCACTGAGTTAATGTCCTGGCTCTTACTATTTTCTTCTATCTGGTTTTCCTCGCTTGCGTCCTGCAATATTTTTTGGTCTTCGGTAGTTGGTGGTGGTGCATTGGATGTTACAGCGTCAGGCAAGTCAGCTGCATTGGGTGACTCTTGCTCTTGTTTCTGATTCGACTTCTGACCCTGTGTGCCAATTGCAGACTTGGCAGGAGATTTTATGCTAACACCACTAGAAACACTCTTGGTTTTGCTGACAAGATGGTGAAGCCATAATAGTTGTTCAAGAATATAGGCTTCTGTTTTCTCCTTGTCCGCATGGTGGAGTGTTTCAATCTGGATTATATCAGCTGCTCCAGCAGCAGGTTTTCTGTTGGCCTCAGACCTGTACACACCACGACCAAATCTTCTTATACTCGGGCCATTCAGCTTGCTTGTTGTTAACAAAATAAATTGCAAAAATGAAATTCTTAAAAACAATTGGAAGAAAGCAATGGACTCACCCGGAACTTGCCCACTCTCCAACCCAACCAAAACCGTGATGCACTCTATTCCGAATCAATTAAAATTCAAAGAAAAATGTTAACAATTAGGCAATGAGACATTGAAAATTAAGGATTTAAAGCAGGAAAAGTTTCTGTTTTTGGGGAGGGAAAATAATGGCATTACATACTTGGCTGTGTTAGTGGACAGTGGAACCAGCCACTGCAGTGTCTTCTCCATCGTATCTTTAATTTCTGTGATGGTAAGCTGGACATACAAATCACAATGAAGTAAACAACTAGAGCATCCGCATGGATGAGAAAATAAAAGACTTTCTACCCTCTCTTCTTTGAGGTGAAAAAGTAGTACCTCATCTTTGACATTAAACGATTGCAGTTTGGAACGTAGAGCTGATTTTACACCAGGTGGCAAGCTCTGGTACAATGTGTCCTTACCATTTGGAGGCATGGAGCTCGATCTTGCCACCTGAGAGCATCTATTATTAGAAGGCCTTGAACCAGCATTATAAGAATATGATTGCATACAAGAATGAGAAGAGTGTAATGAAGCAGAGAACTCGATTTTTTAATGCATGCTAACTTAAACAGTGAAATCAAGTGAGGTTCAGGCAAGGAAACTGAGAAACAGCTAAAACAAAGTACGGTAATCCAACAAAATTGAAGTCAAGTTCCAAGTCATTCAGTTTGGCAGGGGCATTGAAAGTCCTCAACTCAGTCTGTGTCAGAGCGAAATGGTAGGTTGTGCATCTCTAACAGTTAAAATGTCACATAGCAACCAATCTTGATTACGGATTGTAAAACTAATAATTACAAACTTTGAAGATGATTGTAAGACAAACATGATGGAAGTAGATGGCACTTACAAGATTATCAATTTGCATAACTACATTTGCATAATGTAAAGAAAGACCGGCAGGTCCCAATCTTGGATTATTGCTAACAGATTCTTCATCTTGTACGGAATCATCTGCAGTATGCATCTGAATGCCATCAGAACTATTTGAATACATGAAATCAAGTTAGACAAGAGCTCCTTTGAGTAAAAGATGGAAAGTTAAATATGCAGAAGCATGAATCCAGGAGGAAAATCCGGGGGCCAGTTTAGTTGGAAGAAAAACTTTTCTATTCCATCTTCATTTTTTAACTCCATGTATGATGCTCTTGGTTATTGGTTTTACTTGTTTCGAAAAATTAAAAAAAAAAAACAAACAAGTTTCTACTTCTGTTTTTAAAATATTGAACAAAAAAAAATGATTACAGTAAATTATACCAAATGACTATGTGTTCAATGGTTAAGAGTGGCAACCTATTCCCCACTGTGAATATGTAAGAAAGCGCATCCATAAAAAAATTTCAAATCATAAAGGTTATTTTTGTTAATTGAAAAGAATTATTAGTAGATCATTTGGATTTAAAACAGAAAACACAGGGGAAAGTATATTTTCTCAAAAAATAAAGTGAAAGTTGATAATGACAAGGATTACCGTCCTTTTTTTCCCCTCCCTGCTCTCAGTAGAATGTGTCCCAATTTTCATGCCATGGAAATTTGGAAAATACCACTTACATGTTCATGGAACTAAACATGAGAGTTATAACAGAGAAGCTGGTGACAAAATTTCAGACTAAAGAAACAATTTTTGAGAGAAGTATTTAGACTATCAAAAAAAATTCTTCCGAGTTAAGGTTTTAGGTTGGATAATTTTCCCTGCAATTGAAAGTTAAAACTAAGACTAAAAAGGGACAACACTAGAAGGAGCGATTTTCACACATCCAGCTTGCATGCTTTGAAGATGGAAGGAAAACATGCACTTGGGGAGCATAATTACAATGTGGTAAAGACCTTGATCAAACACATACCACCACTACCAAAGGCATTGCCGATCTCGAGGATTAAGAAATGGATGATATCTACAAGCTTCTCCATCACCTGTATAAGATAATTTGGTCACTACAAGAAATATTCTAGTGATTGAGATTCTATTTACTCAATTAACAAACTTGATAGATAATCGAAACTGTTTGTGCTAAATAAATAAAAAATCACAATCTCAATAATTTTCAGTTGCAAAAAGAACAAAAACATCAGTATTGCTACCTCTTCCAAACTTCTAGACCAAAGTGATTTCTTCTTTACGTTTCGTATTCGCTTTTTTTGGCTTTTTATTTCTGCCTTCAACATCGCAAGGCTTTCTCCTGAATTTCAGAGAAAGACACAAACTTAAATTAGTACCTCACTAAGTTCCCCAGGGCACTGGTTTGGGGTAGTTCCTGCATTAGTTAGACATTGATACATTATTGGAATTCTCAACTTAAATCTTGTCGGTCCACCACACCTCAACTTTCAAAATTCTAAAAGTGTTTAACACAAATATTTTCAATTTCTAGTTAATGCAACACCACAAATTCCCTCAGGGGAATCATTAGAATAATTCACATGTAAATTATAACAAAACAATTAAAATAATACAATGATAAAAGCACAACACACTACAGGAGCTGAATTTTCCAATAATACCAAAATTAATACCCAAATTAACAAATAAAGAAAGGCGGTAGCTTTTTTTATTTCTTTGATAATAATATGATGACAAAAACATTGTGAAAGCACCATATCCAATCATTTATCAAAAGCTATCCAAAGAACTAGCTTTCTTCGTCTCATCAAAATGTATTTACATTGATGTCTTTTAGTTTGTTTCAGCCAGCTTCGGTAACAAAGGCGATATATTCAATCAATAACATCATTTGACCTGGTCTACAAATCTTTAATTCAAAAGAAATTTCCTTTTATGAAAAAAACAGTGGCATACCGGTTAGTAACTAAAAAGGATGCCATATATCACAGTTACATAGGTTCAGCACTACAGTCTAATCCTCAGTCACACAACACTCTTTTATGAAGCATGACTAGCTGCATTTATTAATCAAGAGCAGCACTTAGTTCACTACATAGGAAATCACAGAGAAGAGAATGGAGAAATAACCTCTCTGATTAGCTGCTGCACTACCCTCCCTACGTTGACATTCATGTTCCATTCTGTCCAAAATTTGCAATTCATGGTATAGCTCCTGCAAACCCAAGATGGTGCGTTTTTGTATGGTCAAAATAAAGCACACGATGACGCAACAGAAAAGGTTTACATAATACATCACAGTGCTCCAGCTATGCGAAGCATAAATCATTGCATCAAGAAGGTAAAAATAAAAAAAAATTAATGCAAAGCCATAGACTCCATGTATGTTTATCATAAATGTCAAGAATATTACTGTATTTGCAAACATAAGAAAATGCAAGCATACAGTCATTGGCATCAGGAAATGCAAGAATTATGTTACTGATATGACCTTACTAAGAACCCTTTGTTTATGCAAGGGTATTGACCTTGTTTTAGATATGTAAAAGAAATATCAGCCTAAAGTTCCTTCATTAATCTTTCTTCTTTTTTTCCCCAGACAACCATATTAAAGTACTAATTAGGCAATCCATCCACCAATTAAATTCACCGAATTATAGTAAAAAAGAATATTGTACTCACAGCTGTAAACTGAACCAGAATCATTAAAAGTTCCATTATGGATTCTGCCTCCTCCTGCAATTGCCTACGAGGATTACGATCTCGGCTAATTCTGGAAATCAAACAAGCAATTTAAATCAGTATTCAATACTATATAAGTATATTGTAAATACAATGGCCAAACAAGTACCGTGTTATATGTATTACTTCTCAAAATAACGGTCCAAGTTGTGCCATTGAGGATCTTTACATCGATTTCCGAAACGAACCACTTCTCCTGAAAATATTTTCAGCTCTTCTCTGCAAAATAAGTAAATGAAAACTTCAAGATATTATTCTAGAAAAAGGATGAGTTGGAAGAGGCCTGCCAATAGATACATTATGATGCTAATTCATCAGGTATTCACCTCTTGTCAGCTGCAACAATCCTCAAAAGCTCGTCCATATCTTTTGATATCAGATTTTGCACACCTTCTGAAGGAAGCACCTCTTCCTTCAAATGTCTTACACTCCGTACAGAAAGAGATTGCATAAGGTTGGAACCCTTGACAACCGTGTTAGCTACCTCAAAAGCTAGAATTCCAAGTTCATTGCCCTTAGTCGCTACACTAGAGGTGAAAGTCTGGGGGTTTAAATTTGTCATGCTACTCCCTAGCGTGTCCAGGACCTCCACTGCTTTCCCCAGTCCAACACTGCCAACTCTACTTAAACGTGAACTAACCTCCGAAACCTGCAGATTATTGCACTTTGTTAAATGTTTTCAATAATATAATCAAATTGCTATAACACTATAGAATTTTAGTAGATTATTCTTACACGTTCAGCAGTGACTTCAACCGGTAACATCACCGATTATTACATTAATAAGCTTTTGTAAAAGCTCCGATTGGATTACCGATGCAATGTGATCATGCTTATGGAGCTGGTTTATTACACAAGAACTTTCAATCATAACACCATGGAATGAGATTGAAATAACATTCCATCATCATTATTCCTTTCTCAACATATTATACAGGAAACTGTTACTATTTAGTCTAACAAGCCATCTATCATGTATCCTTTCACCTCATTAAAATTCTCACAATTACATGTAAATGACTTGATTCAAGAATTAACTAGTTTAGCGAATAAGAAATCAATAACTGGGATTAAGGGCTAATGCTAATTTTTTACCCAATTAACTTCAATTTAAACTACTCTTATCTATGTTTCACGGCAACCCAAGTAAAGTTTCCCATCTAAAGTAATTTCTTTTCTGGGTCAATCCAAAAATTAACCAAAAAGTTTCTTAATTACAAACAAAACATAAAAGAACGTGTATTTAAAAAAGCCAAACTTAAAGTACTATTGCAAGAAAAAGAAATGCAAATTCAGTTGACCAAACAGGAAAAAACAACTTTGAAAACTTCACCTTGGCAACAGCTGCTTGTCTGCGAATTGATCTTGATTTGATTGATGATAATGGATATCTAGGAATCCCATCATAAAACTCATCCCCAATATCATTTTTAGAATTCAAAAATGATTCCTGCTTTAAATTTGCCGCTTGCAATTCCTTCTTCTCTTTACTTTCCTTCACTTGTTGAGTACTTGAAATATGTTGCTTGTTTTCATAAGAAACAACACCATTCCCATTAGTCTTTCCATATGGATTGGCTTTCTTGTTGTTACCATTGGATTTCTTTGAACAAATCCCTCCCATGA
>Ga0307517_10014385_pt1 | contig 10634 bp, 12 predicted proteins | sample 23_EM_MG_FD_194515 | JGI IMG/M metagenome (GOLD analysis project Ga0307517, IMG submission 194515) | Populus trichocarpa ectomycorrhiza microbial communities from riparian zone in the Pacific Northwest, United States - 23_EM | ecosystem: Host-associated > Plants > Roots > Unclassified | place...
GCATTTTGCTTCTGCTTCTTGATGTTGACTGTGGTTGCTGAACTGGGTATTGTGAACAGGGATGACTTATTTCTTTACACAGAAGTTGTCCTGGTGAGCATTGCGTTGTTTCTAATTTATATGGCGGAAACGTTAATGATGATTGATTGTCTAGGAATAACATGTGAATCGAAGTTTTTTTCGCGGGATCACTTTCTGATCTTTCTGGTTTGACAGCAACGTCTTCCCTCATTCAACCTTCAACTGGGTCGGTATCGATGGAAGTCAGGTTCTCTGTCACATGACGCCCGGTATGTTCTTCATTCTCGGGGGAGAACCACTTTCTAACGTCACCCATAGTCGACACTTACACCGCTCAAGCAACAGTGGGAGATGTAAACAAAGGTCTAACGAACCATAAGGTATGATAACCGCAGATGCCTTTGACTTTTGTGCTGAAAGGTCTCCTTCTGGTTGTTAGAATCTCGAGTCGTCTGATACGTCTCTTCTCGTCTTTGGAAACGGAGATGGTGGTGGTGGTCCATTGGCGAAGATGTTAGAAAATGTATGTGGATTCTCGTGTTATGTTGACTTGACATACGTCCATCTGATATTCGCCCTTTTTGCAGCTTCGACGCATTAGGGCCGTGACGAACAATCATCGTGAACTGCCACCCGTTAATATGGGACATTCTGTCGATGAGTTTTTCGAACGTGTCGAGAAGGATAGTAAGGAGGGCAAAGTGCTTCCTAATTGGTGCGATTCTATTCGTGTGTCTGATTGAAAGTTATTGAATTTGGTTTAGGAAAGGGGAGTTGTATCTCGAAGTAAGGATGGAACAATCGTTGATTCTGGAGAACTTTGTTACTTAAATTGTGGTTTCATATAGTTCCATCGTGGTACGTATACCTCTCATGGTTCGATCAAGAAGGGCAATCGACACTCGGAGATTCTCCTGCGTGATGTTGAGGTGGGTTTGATCTGCAACGATTTGAATTGTGGATGTTAATTCTGTTTCGTAGCAAATCACCACGTTAGCTTCGCTGTACAAGCACAGCAAGCAAGACTACGTGTACCCAAAAGATAAGATTGACGAATCTTGGGAAAAGGTCCTGCTGAATCAATGTATGTTTGTCCGACCGGTTTTATATATGAAAGGATCGCTAATTCGTATTCAGTCCACGATGGTAATGTTGGTATCTCTTGTTGCTAGATCACAAAACTTATGAACGTACAACTTCAAGTTCTTCCCGGGTCTTCGATGTGAGTTGGTTTACTTTTACGTCAGTGTCATCCATTTGACAATGCCAACAGCGGAATGGTCTACGACGATGCCGAAGTGCTCTACGCCGAGGTGAAAAAAGACGGCGAAGCGTTGCTCGAAGAAGCTTTCTCCGTTCTCTTCCCCAATTCGGTGCCTCTCACCCCATCAACGAGATCGAAATCCATGGCCGGTTCCAGCAAGATCGTCGCTTACAACACCACCTTCTTCCCTCGTTGGGATATCGTCAAGATCCCACTAGCTAAGGCTGGTGGGGCGTTGAAGTCGTCGGTTCTTCAAGCTTCGGATAATGGAAAGGAAGGGTATGCGATTATGCATTGTGCGAATGGAGGTTCGGTTGGGGAGTTGAAGCATCCATCGAATGCGTTGCATGCGCACCTTAAGCCGGTTTCTGGTGCGTGTTTTCTTGCTTTTTTGGAGGTTTTGTTGACGTTGTTGGTTCATAAAGTTTACACGAATGGATCTAGTCATTTCGTTCTTCGTAATGGGAGCGTGCAGCTCACGATTTCGAATGGTCGGATTACCAGTCTTGTGGATGTTAAGCTCAAGTAAGTCTTCTAACAATCAACTTTTTCACCTTTAACCTTTAATAATTTTTTTTAAAGCCGCGAACTTATCGCAGAGGGTCAGACGGGTGGATTGGTTATCTTCCAAGATAGACCTAACTACTGGGATGCATGGGGTATGTATTGCGGTCGTATGGTTATATGGTTGAATTAACACCTGATTTTTGAATTTAGATGTTGAAATTCATCACCTGGAAACTGCGCAGCCTCTTGAATTCTCGAATGTTGCTGTCATTTCTCAGGGCCCGCTTCGTGCGGCTGTGCGCGCTGAAGTCAAGTATGGCCAGAGCATGATTTCTGTTACAGTACGTGCATCGCTTTCTGGAGCTGTTAAGCGAACTGCATAGTAATTTGTTCTATTTAGATCTCTCTCGACGCCACGTCAGGTTTGTGTTTTTTCACGAATGTTGTTTGATGGCAGGGTTTTGAATGGTTTCTGTCTTCTTCTAGCCACGGTCAAGGAAAATTCGAGGTCCCTTTTCAACTTTGATGCCGTCGTTGATTGGCACCAGCGCCACGAACTCCTGAAATGTATGTTGGATTATGATTTCTTGTGTTGAATGCGACCTTATACCTTCTCTAGTCGAGCTGCCTCTTAATATTAACAGCGACAATGCCACGTATGAAACTCAGTTTGGTCATGTGCAGCGGCCTACGCATAAAAACACCACTTGGGATATTGCGAAGGTTTGTGAATTTCTTTCTTTTTCATTTACGGTTGATAACCTTTTCTCGTTTGATAGTTTGAAGTTTGCGGGCATAAGGTATGGTTTCGCTTACTACGATTTGAACCTTTCTTCAGCTAATTGCGTTGCCTATAGTATGCGGATCTTAGTGAATTCGGATATGGTGTCGCCATCCTCTCTGAATCTAAATATGGCTTTTCATGCCGGGGCAACCTCCTTGCGATATCGCTTCTCCGTTCGGCGACTGCTCCAGATGCTGAACAAGATCAAGGTATTAATTTTCTAAGAAAAGAAAAACGAGATGATGGGCTGACGAAATTGGTATGTGTAGGCGAACACCATTTCTCGTGGGCGATTTTGCCGCATGAGGGTCACTTCTTGGAGTCGGATGTACCTGTCGCTGGGTATCTTTACAATTCACCTCTTCGAGGTATGTTTCTTGCCTCGAAAACTCGTTTTTCTTCGCCTAACCGATGATGTTCCAGTCCGTTGCCTCCCTCCAGGAGCTCCTGACTTCGTGTCACCCTTGAAGTCCCCCTTCGTCATTGAAGGAGCTCGCAACGTCTTCCTTGAGACCGTTAAGCGTGGAGAATACGATTCATTCGACGATCCCGTCAACTTTGAACACAAAGATGCGACCAGCACTGTCATTTTGAGGTTATACGAGGCATATGGCGGGCACGCGCAAGTCAAGTTGGTGATTTCGGACCATTTGCCGGTGCTTCAGGTCTTCACGACGAACTTGCTGGAGGATGATGTTGAAGCGTTATATATCCTGCGCGATGATGGTAATGGCAACAACAACAGCAGCAGCAGTTCCTATGGAGGCTCCGTCTCGATGAGCTTCCGAGGGTTTGAGGTGAAGACGGTCAAGCTCGTGCTGGGTATGCCGCCTCCCAACGCGTCTCATAAAAAAGTGTTAGTCCCTTTTTCTTGTGTTAGATGTTGATTGGGTGTTTTAGCTTATGTTGCGTCTTTTTCTTTGACTTGATGCTGATTGTAGTTCTAAAAGGTCGAGCTGGGTGAATGTTGAGCAGGACCAGCTGTTGTCGCTTTGATGGGTGGATTTGCTACGGTTTTGTGCGCTTGGCACTTGTATGTATAACTGTATATACATTATGTATGATGTTTCGGTTTCTTGTTCATATGTATGGACTTTTGTCAAATAACAAAGGCCCAAAAATGCTGTGGAACATAAAATTCACAAAACGTATCTGAAATCGCGATTCTGAATATCTGTCAGGTCCAAAAATTCCTAGAAACCTCGGGTCAGCGAACTTGTCGTGAGATTCGGCTAGACTTTAGAACCTACCTTATCCACCTTAATTCTCTCCGTCTGTCCGTCTTTGCCAAGCTTCTCAATGTAGACATCGTCATAAGTATCATCGATCGGTTCGTTGTCACGTCGCTTGTTCTCGGAGGACAAAATGTATCGGATGATGAGAAGCAATGACATGCATAGAGCGTAACAGATTCCGATGATTACCCAGGGAACGTGGTTTCTGTAGCGGAATATGTTTGAGGAAACTCTACGACTCGAAAGAGATGAAGGACGATTTCTCCGAGTCTGGCTGACCTTGGCTTGTACTTTTGCTGCCACATGAATGGGCCAGCAGAATTTCCAATACAGTAAGCGGACAGCATGACAGCATTGACCGTCACTCGTTTAGTGTGGCCTGCAGTCACGTTGGAAAGCCAGGAAAGGGATAGAACGAACCCCGTCGTGCCAACGCCTGTCGGGTAGATGCCAATCAAATTCATCAAGTCAGAATACGTCATGTATAGGGTCGATTGCACACGAACCCGTAGTCCATACGGAGAAGAGCAACCCCACTTTATTGCTCCAAGGGAGGAAGTTGATTAGGAAGACGCCCAGCACATTCGGGATCATGTAAAGAACGCCGACGTATGCGATGCTGTTAGGTAGTCTGGCTGCGATGTTGACTCCTGTCCAAATTGTCACTATTTCAACGACGCCATCGACACACCCAAGGAGCGTTGTTTGCAGAGGCGTAAACCCGAAAGAAGACACGATAATTTGCCTTTGATTTGTCAGTGAATTGGGTATATTGTCGAGGGCAGAGAAGAGTGCGAAAAGCCAAGTCTTGGGATCCAGTAACGCTTCGATCATTCTGGAAGTAAGGTATTTCCCTGTGAAGCATATCTAATGATGGTATAAGCCGACATACTGTTCTTTTTTGAAATGCTTATTCTCTACTCCAGTTTGATTTTCCTGTTGGCGTCAAGATAAGGATAAAGCCCCCACGGGGCCCGAGAACCACGCACCTTGATTCGACGGACAGCGATCGACCGCTCAGCTGGCGTAAGGAACCAAGCATTGGTAGGCGAATCCGGGAAAAGAAACCTATATGGGTATAGCAACCGGTCATGAGGAGATGATGGTGGGAGGATAACCTTGACGTACCAGAAGCCCAGTGCAGTGAGTAAAGTGAGAATTCCAGTTATTATCATCAACCTGATAAGTATCAATTTAGAGGGGGGAATAATTCTGATCGAGTGGAGAAGCACACCATTGCCAAGGTTCGAATGATGGAGTTTTAATGTGGAGTGCCCCAAAACTGATGAAACCAGAGATAATTTGAGCTGGAATCGGGGAGGTTGAGTGGAGCTCCAGTTAGTAATCCTAGGCTCATACCGGTCCCGTTCATTAAAACTGGGGTTAATGTTCGTGAGCGGCGGTTGCTATATCGTGATGGAACGACTTACACCAGTAACCAACTCGCAAAGTTTGCTCCTTTCGTGTATAGAACATGGAGCTAACAATCAAGAATCCCGCGGTGATGGACCCTTCGCACATACCCAGAATGAGGCGAACGACGAACAACCCTGCGAAATTCTTGCAGGCAGCATGGGAGCAAAGGGCAACGGCCCAGATAGATATATTGAAACTGGAGAGGGGTAAAAGTTGGATAAGCTTCTAGGATGAATGATATGGAATGATCTGAGTTCAAACCTCATCCATTTACCAACGGGAAAGCGTTGCAGGCACAAGTTTTGAGGAAACTCGAATACTAGGTAGCTGAGGTAGAAGATGGTCCCGAGCCTAACAAGCCTTTTAGATAAACCTAAAAATCGAGGTTCGTTCTCACCAGTTATATCTACAAAGGAAGATGAACGATATCATCATAAGCCGGGTCTTTTTGAACTCACTGATTGGTGGTAAGGTGGGTCGATTCTCTGAGGGACTTGTTAGTGTGGTAAGTAGAAAGAACTCGTGGTGGAATTCACCTAATGCCCAGAATTGCGGAACTTCCTAAAGTTGTCTTGTCCATAAATTGTATCCTGGGGTTTATAAGTCCCTGATTCGTTAGAAGATCTGTCGTGAGTCGCACCAGTAAAGGACTAGGGGGATAGTTAGTCTCGATTCATCCTTGAGAAGGGTCAATGTAGCGTACTACACATCAGAGGTAGAATATGCTTGTCGATTTTCCGGCTAGCCGGATAGAATTAGATCAGATCATGTTAGAGAGGCTTCATTGAAAGAACTGACCGAACACGAAGCGCCTCTGCTGGGTCAACAGGTCCTTCCCCCGAACCAAGCTCCGCAGCTGTATCCACTTCCCTCGTTGAAACGGCCGCGAACTCATGCTTCTTGGATTCTTCGCTGACTTCTGAGCTGGCCCCCATTGTTCGGAGAGGTAGATAGTGGCTGGCAGAAGCTACTTCGGCTGTCAGATTCAAGTTCACATCGACTCCATTTTATATAAATACGCACGCCGGCTCTGCCAAGGGGCGATAAGTAGGAGCAATTGAGAGGCGGAAAAAAGTCGCATGCTCCAATGCGTCTTCTTCTCGGTGTTAGGTCAAATCTCCTAAAAATATCTGCGGCTTGGGAACGGGATCCGATTAACCTGGGAATGTAGTTTTAGTGTGAGTTTAGTGGCAGCCACCAGGAACGTCAAAGCAACGAGACTTCAGGTATTGAAAAAGGGTTTGAGATTAGATCCTTTCAGTAGAAAGGGTCATCATAAAATATCGATAACTAGGGAAGTGTCACCGTTAGTGGGTTAAAATTTGCTTGCACCAGAAATTGGTATGGGTGTGTGATTGTCAAGCATGGTAGTTAGATCGTGGTTTTATGTAGATGATAATCGACCAAACACAGAAAACATGTGATCACTCGGCGTTTACCGGAGCTTTCTATCAAGGTGATAAGTATTCGAGACACCCAGTAAAGCCTTTCGGAGATGAATTTTCATAATCATTGTGCAGGTGGAATAAATTTCAAGAAGAAAACGAACAATAAAAGTGGATCAAAACTGACCCTTACTCAACGCATCCCCAAGTTCCACAACTTCAGCGTGGAATCCAAAGTGACAGGACGACACCCCCTCTTTCGACGGGCATTGCTCCCCTTTAGATGAGAATGGGAATCGGAACCCCCGCACCCATCGGATGAACCTTCTGCATCGTCATCCAAGTCAGATAGGTCATCTTCTGACTCATCTTCTTCATCTATGAAATGGCGAGAGCCAGACGCAGATAGCAGGCAAGATTCGAATGGCAATTGAGCCCACAGCATCTGTGCTCAAATCCTCGTGAGGTTCCGGAATGTAATATGGGAACCCAAGGAACACTTACCATCGTGTGCTTTGAATTCGAGAACCGGCGGGATGAAGTGGCCTCTCGATCCAGTGGCAACGTTTGGATCTGAGGCGAAGGTATGCATATTATCCTCGACCCCGTCTCGCGCTTCTAGGTCGAAAATAGAGATGTTGCCCACCTACAGAAGTTGCGATTAAAAAAGATTTTGAGAATTGTATGAAAATCACGAACCTGATCCTCAATGCTCAGAAATCGACCTCCTATATCGATATCGAAACGCATCTTTTGATTCGTTCTAACGTCCGATTTCGATTTCGCGACGCTTGACACCTGGAATATCTCCAGTGGCGTATCCACATCCGAGCGAATATCCCAGCTGTACACCAGCCCCGTTCCACATCCTCGGTATGCGGCATATAGAAGATGTGGATTCATAGGATTGAATTGTAGCTGATATGCCTGGTTTAGTATTTCCACGACAAATCCCGGATGGCACAGCATACCTGGGTGACACCCGCACGAGGGCCACCGCCAACGTACATGATAGGTTCTTCTTTGGCGTCGCTGAACATTGCTATGTTGGAATCTGTTGGGGTAAAACTACCTGCGGCGTAAAAACATTCATCTGGGCTATATGATGGGGAAAACGCCAAAGAGGAGATGATCCCTTGGATGTGAAGGGAAATTTTAAGTCTGAGCAGATGCAAATACCAATAAAAATCTGACCTTTCAAACCGTCTTTGCTCTTCTTGGATGGGGTTGTATGTAATCGGATACCTTCTCCAGGACGGGAGAGATCGAATATTTCAATGGCATCTTCGAAGCCGCAATAGAGTCTGCAAGGGAATTTAATACAATCCTGAAACGGGTGGAGAATAATGGAGAATAACAACCAACTTTTGTGCCGTCAGGTTGAACGCGAGACCATGCGGGGCAATCTGTCGTTCCCGATGATCCACTATCTTATAAGACGCCCGTAACTAACCTCTTTAGTGAATAATCAGTCGAACGACTGAGGGAGCCTCACTCTTCCGTCAGATGCATCCAGTAGATTTACTGGACATTCCCGGACTGATGCAACGAAGCAAAACGATGCTGGGTCATGAGGAGTTGCTGTCGGATACCAGATGTAGTCCAGAATTGGCCCAGGTTGGGGGAACGCTCGCGTTGGCGATTCTGATTTTTCTATGGAACTGGCAACCTCAGGATGGACGCGGTTACTCGGTGAAACAGAGGGGTCCTACTTTCGTTGGAAGAGCTAGTTGGAAAACAGAAAAGCCTTGATAAGTGAACTGGAAACGAAGGTACTTGGGGCTTACAATTCAAAAATCTCAAAATCCCTGTTTTCACACTGAACGAGCAGAGTAGAACCATCCGGCGACCTGTATATTGTTAGAGATATAAGTCGTGCTTACAACTTGCTTACAACGTTCAAAAAAAAGCTTACCACTTCGCAACTCTCGGAAAGTTCCCGACGTAATTGGGATCTGGGGTGATGTGCATGGACTTTACAGATGGTGGCGTAGATAAGTCATACTGTGGGGGCCGCCAGACATTCTGCTCTTCCATGGGATGGTGGTTGGAACAAGGAGGTGCAGTGGCAGTGCCGAATTCCCCAATCGGGATGACCACACAGAACCTGACTTCGGCAACACTATCTCTGTCATTTCTCCAATATTCTCTATTCCACTTCAATCTTCCTTTTCATTTTACAAATAAATTCATCCATCGCATTAACCCGACCAATGCCCATCGATCCTCATCCTTTTTTCAAACACGTCAACTTTGACGTCTGCATATGCTAACAAACCAAGTGTGAAATGTGATCTTGACGCTGACACGACCACGACCACGACCAACCACGTCAACATTGACGCCAGCACCTCTATCCTTGGCTAACATACCCACCACCGGCACCACAGTCCCTTCATCCTTGTTGTGCCCTGACGTTGTGCCATTCGTCCAATGTTTGGATGATGGTTAGGTGGGCGAATGCGGACAGAAATGAGGTATGCCTTTGTGTCCTATGTCTTTGACCTCGACCTTCTCATTTGTGTTACATGTATCAGCCCGTGCCCGATATCAAGAAGCTTTGCCGAGCGGATATGTCGACCGACCCTCTCAAAAGCAAACCTCACGACGCTCCTCAGACTTAGCACCATCGTCTTGAGTGGCGATGGGGGTAAATAATCTACTCAGCAAGGAGAAACGACGCATATCAGCGTTGTTTGAAGTGTATGTGCCCTCTTCGTTGTATGTTACTAACCACTCCTACTTACAGACATCAGCACCGACGATGCACGCGGTAGTTAGGTCACCGGTAAGTCTTCCTTTCCTTTCTCAGCCGCCGATGTACTAAGGTTAATGTATGTCTTTCTTAGAGAAGCCCCAGGCCGTCCAAGATCAACAGTCCATGGCGGAAGACGTGACGGGGATATTGCAGGGTGCTCGGTCATAGACATCTACGAAAAGTTGGGGCGCCACTGGTCGGGGAGTAATATTAGGCACACCTACATTTGAACTTGTGTCATGTAAATCCTCCCTCCGCATTCACGTCGGCTCCGTTCTCTAGCAACAACTTGACGACCTCTACATCGTGTATTGCTAGCTGAAGAGGAGTTTCCCAAAAGTCACCTCCCCTCGCATCCACCTCAGCTCCGTGGTCCAGCAGTAATTTTACGACCTCAGGCCTCAAATGAGTAGACAATACTGCTTGTGAAAGGGCAGCTCCTCCTTGGGCATTCACGTCAGCTCCGTGGTCCAGCAGCAACCTGACAACCTCCACATCACCACCAGATGTTGCGCATTCAAGGGCGGTCTTGCCATCTCCCTCCGAATTCACATTGACTCCGTTCTCCAGCAGGAACTTGGTGAACTCCAAATCACACTGGCGTGCTGCTTGTCGAAGAGCAGGTCCTCCATCGTTTCCATTCTCCAGTAGCAACTTGACTATCTCAAAATGACGATGCATTGCTGCCGGTCGAAAAGCAGGTTCTCCACCAGCTCCATTCTCCAACAGCAACTTCACGACTTCCAAATGACCATGGGATGCCGCAGTAGCAATACATTTTCTTCCCACGGTATCGGAAGAAGACCATGACAAAGCCTCTTCCAACGACGACTTTGTAGTCGTTTCCAGCAACGACTTTGTAGTGTTGTAAAAACCATGCTTGCACGTGTGGTAAAGAGGATGCGGCGGGTGCGCCCATGGATATGGCTTAATTGAACACATTTTTTGCAACCCTATGCCCTCAAAAGTGAAAAATGCTTTCAAGAGGCTTTGCAGGGGGTCCCCACGGTCCCCACCTGCGAGGTGGACGTGCTCTCCGAAGTGGTCGGAGGCATATTCAGCCAATGGAAATTTGGTGTGTTCAAAGCTGTCCCAACTGAGGCCGATTTGACCACAATAGTTGATGTATATGAGGCAGGAGTATATACAAGAAGAGTGGTAGTGGGATGGTAAATATACGCTTGAAAGAGTGGGATTGATATCCAAGAGTGGGATTGAAATGAGGATAGTGGGATAGAAATAGGAAGAGTGGGACCATGTCCAG
>Ga0307517_10014387_pt1 | contig 10633 bp, 13 predicted proteins | sample 23_EM_MG_FD_194515 | JGI IMG/M metagenome (GOLD analysis project Ga0307517, IMG submission 194515) | Populus trichocarpa ectomycorrhiza microbial communities from riparian zone in the Pacific Northwest, United States - 23_EM | ecosystem: Host-associated > Plants > Roots > Unclassified | place...
GGCGCGCCGCTGGACCTGGCGATCGAGGGCCAGGGCTTCTTCAAGGTCACGACCCAGGACGGCGACCGCTACACCCGCGACGGTGGCTTCCGCATCGACGACACCGGCCGCCTCACCACCCAGACCGGCCAGCCGGTGGCGGACGAAGGCGGCGGCGAGATCGCGCTCGACCTGCAGAAGGGCCAGATCACCATCGCCACGGACGGCACCGTCAGCCAGGGCGCCGAGCGCGTCGGCAAGGTCGGCGTCTTCAAGTTCGACGCTCTCTCGGTGCTCGAGAAGCGGGGCGACAACCTCCTGGAGAACACCTCCAACGCCCAGCCCATCGCGGCCACCGACGCGAAGGTGCGCCAGGGGATGCTGGAAAGCTCCAACGTCAAGCCGATCGAACAGATCACCCGGATGATCGAAGTCAGCCGGGCCTACGAACAGATCACCCGAATGATGGATTCCCAAGCCGAGCTCTCGCGCACGACGATCACGCGCATGGGCCGGCTGCAGTAAGGACGACCTGAGCAATGCAAGCCCTCCGCACCGCCGCGACCGGCATGGCTGCCCAGCAGCTGAACGTCGAAGTCATCTCGAACAACATCGCCAACATGAACACGGTGGCGTTCAAGCGTCAGCGCGCCGAGTTCCAGGACCTGCTCTACCAGACCCTGGAAACCGCCGGCGCCCAGTCCTCGGACCAGGGCACCATCGTACCGACCGGCGTCCAGGTGGGCGCGGGCGTCAAGGCCGGCAGCGTCTACCGCATCTCCACCCAGGGCGCGCTGACCCGCACCGACAACAAGTACGACCTGGCCATCGACGGCCGCGGCTACTTCCAGGTGCTGACGCCGCAGGGCGACACCGCCTACACGCGGGCCGGCAACCTGGCGATCAACGACCAGGGCCAGCTGGTCACCCAGGACGGCTACCAGATCCAGCCAGCCATCTCGATCCCGGCCGACGCGCTGGACGTGGTGATCTCCAAGTCCGGCCAGGTGCAGGTCACCCAGTCGAGCGGCACGCCCAGCGTCGTCGGCACCCTGGAGCTGGCGACCTTCGTCAACGAAGGCGGCCTGCTCGCCCAGGGCGCCAACCTCTTCAAGGAAAGCGGCGCCTCCGGCCCGCCGACCACGGGCACGCCCGGCTCGATCGGCTTCGGCTCCCTGCTGCAGGGCTACACCGAAGCCTCGAACGTGGATGCGGTTTCCGAGATCACCGCCCTGATCGTCGCCCAGCGCGCCTACGAGATGAACTCCAAGGTCATCTCCACCGCCGACAGCATGCTGAGCGTCGCCAACCAGGTGAAGTCGTAAGCCATGCGTAGCCTGCTGATCCTCGCCGCCGCCCTGACCGCAACTCTTGCTTGCGGGGACCCTGCCCTCGCCGGCGCGCCGGTGACCCTGAAGGCCGACACCGTCGACACCGACGGCATGGTCACCCTGGGCGACCTCTTCGATGGCGCCGGCGCCGCGGGCCGCGTGGCCGTGGCCGCCAAGCCGGGCGCCGGCGTGGTGCTCGACGCCGCGGCCGTGCAGATGGTCGCCCGCCGCGCCGGCCTCGACTGGGCCAACACCGAGGGCGTGCGCAAGATCGTCGTCCGCGCCGCCGCCGTGGCCTCCGCCTCCGTCCCCCGCGGCAACGTCGACGTGCTCACCTACGTCCGCAACCTCGCCGCCGGCGAGATCGTGCAGGCCAGCGACGTCGTCTGGGGCAAGGCCGCCGCCGCCCCCGCCGACGCCCCCTCCGACCCCGACCAGGTGATCGGCATGGCCGCCAAGCGCGCCCTGCGCGCCGGGGCCGTCGTCGCCGCCCGCGACGTGGGCGCCGCCCAGGTTATCAAGGCGGGCGAGATCATCACCGTGCTCTACGAGGCCGGCGGCATTTCGCTCTCCCTGCAGGGCAAGGCGATGACCTCCGCCGGCGTGGGCGAGACCATCGCCGTCCAGAACACCACCTCGAAGAAGATCATCCAGGCCCTGGTCACCGGTCCCGGCCAGGCCGTCGTCGGCCCCGCGGCCGACGACATGAAGACCGTCCGTTCCACCCGCTACGCCGTCCGTTGAGAAGGATCACCCCGATGCGCTTGCGTCTCCTCGCCCTCGCCCTCCTCCTGCCGCTCGGCGCCTGCTCGACCGTCAAGGAAGCCGTCCGCGGTCCCGAACTGGCCCCGATTGGCTATCCGTCCGCCCTCGTGCCTCGCGAACAGATCGTCTTGACCTCGGCCCGCGACGGCATCCCGCAGCCGGCCAGCGCCAATTCGCTGTGGCGCTCCGGGGCGCGGGCCTTCTTCATCGACCAGCGGGCCGGCAAGATGGGCGACATCCTGACCGTCCAGATCGACATCGACGACAGCGCCAAGACCACCAACTCGACCTCCAGCTCACGCACCTCGGGCATGAAGGCGGGCGTACCGCACTTCCTGGGCCTGGAATCGACGCTAGGGAAAATCCTGCCGGGCGGCTTCGATCCGGCCAATGCGCTGGAGACCAACTCCAACAGCACCAACGCCGGCGCGGGCGCGGTGAGCCGGGCGGAGAAGATCAGCCTGACCATCGCCGCCGTGGTGACCGCCGTCCTGCCGAACGGCAACCTGGTCATCCAGGGCACGCAGGAGGTGCGCACCAACACCGAGGTGCGCCAGCTGACCGTCTCGGGCATCGTGCGGCCGGAGGACATCACCTCCTCCAACACCATCAGGCACACCCAGATCGCCGAGGCCCGGATCAGCTACGGCGGCCGCGGCGATATCAGCCGGGTCCAGAAGACCCCGGCCGGCCAGTCGCTGGTGGAGCGATTCACCCCGTTCTGAGGCAAAATCTCGCCGCCTGAACGAAACCTTAGCCGTGATGGGGGTACGCCTTCCGGGAAACCGGAGGCGTCTCATGCACCGCAAGATCCTGGGAAGTCTGTTCGCGTCACTCATGCTGACGGCGTGCGCGCACCAGCCGATCGTCACCGCCGAGACCGAAGCGGCCTGGTCGCTGAACCACGTAGAGGGCGAGCGCACCACCCTGCGCCTCGCCCGCCCGAAGGCCGAGGCGCCGCTGTTCGCCCTGAGCTGCGAGCCCCACTCGGGCGACGTCGACATCACGGTGAGCTCGCCGGACGCCAGGCTGTCGCTGGTCCGGCTGATGTCGGAGCCGGTGGGCCGCCGCTACCTCACGGAAGTCGGCATGGGCCCGGCCGGCGTGCCGATCCTCTCCGGCGCCACGCGCTCCACCGACCCGGTCCTGAAGCGTTTCGGGGAAACCGGCGACCTGGTGCTGACCGCCTTCGGCCACGGCCAGGCCCTGCCGATCGACCCGGACAAGGCCGCCGAGTTCATGGCCGCCTGCCGACGCTGAGTGGACAAAATAGCTATCCGCTAGCTATATTCTGCTCATGAGCCAGCACAGCGTCGTCGAGGCCAAGAACAATCTGTCCGACCTGATCGCCCGCGCCGAGAGCGGCGAAGAGGTGGTGATCACCCGCCATGGCGTGCCCGTGGCGGAACTGAAAGCCGTCGCGTCCGTGAAGAAGGGGCCGCGGCGAATGACCCAGGCTGATCTGGACTGGCTGGACGCGAACCGGATTGAGCTCAAGGCGGGGGCGTTGGACTCTGCGACGCTCATCCGGCAGATGCGCGACGAAGGTTATTGACCACCTACCTCGACGCCAGCGTCGTCGTTTCGCTGTTCGCCAATGATGCGCACGCCAAGCGCGCCAGGGCGCTCGTCTCCCGCCAAGGCGATCTTGTCTTCAGCGATCTGACTGCGGCGGAATTCTCCTCAGCGTTGGCGATCCACTATCGCACGGGCCGGGCGGCAGAGGGGGATGTGCGTGGCGCATTCACGCGCTTCGACCGCTGGTGCGAGCAAATCCCACTCAGAGTAGACGTGACGCCAGAGGACATTCGGTGCGCCGAGGCCCTGATCCGTCAGCTCACCCATCCTTTGCGAGCGCCCGATGCGATTCATCTGGTGATCGCTCGCCGCCTCGACGCCACGCTGGCGACCTTTGACGAGGCGCTGGCGCTCGCAGGCGAACGGTGCGGTTTGCGTGTGATGACCAGCTGAGCCTGCCCAGGCCGAGCGATGCAAGCGCGCTTTGCGTAGGGGAATGTCCCGCCCATTGGGCGTCATCCACGCGCCGTGGTCAGGCGTCAGCGATGGTGGCTAGCGGGCGCTCAGCGAGCCCCGTCACCCGTGCCTTGAAATCCGGCCCAAACTCCCAGACCCAAATATGCGAGTACGCACCAAGTGAAAGAGATCATAGCGGCCAACAAGCCACGGCCGTCGCCCCCGATCTCCTTCGCCGCCCAAAACCCGAAGCCATACCAAAGGACCGCGGTAGATAGCGGGGGCACCAGGGCGAGCCATGTCCACGATCGGACGACCCAGAGCCGCCAGCCAACCAAGCTGCAGCGCCGCGAAACCAGCCAATGCAGTCAATGACAGGCTTTGAGAAAAGACCGTCAGCAGAAACGCTACGGCAACTACGGATTGCGCAACCCAATACAGCGGCAGCATCTAAGGTCTCTTAGGGGCTTTGGGTCGGAAGGGGCGTGACTTCGCCCTCGAGCTTAGCCTTTCTGTCGTCCGCCCCAAAGCCGAACCTCGCAACGTCCGCAATGGGCCGGGGGCCGTCCTGGCTAGCTTCGCCCCGGGCCCCTAGGCTCTCCGCCCCGCTACCGTCGCGTTGGTGATGCCGAGGGCGGCCAGCGCGCCGCGGACGATGCCGTCGGCGTCGAGGCCCGCCTGGGCGTACATGGCGTCGGGCTTGTCCTGGTCCTGGAAGATGTCGGGCAGGACGAGGGTGCGCACCTTCAGGCCGCGGTCCAGGGCGCCGTGCTCGGCCAGGGTCTGGAGCACGAAGCTGCCGAACCCGCCGATGGAGCCCTCCTCCACCGTGATCAGCGCCTCGTGCTCCCGCGCGAGTCTAAGGATCAGCTCCACGTCCAGCGGCTTGGCGAAGCGGGCGTCGGCGACGGTGGCGGACAGGCCCCGCGCGGCCAGCATGTCGGCGGCCTTGAGGCTCTCGGCCAGCCGCGTGCCGAACGACAGGATGGCCACAGCCGCCCCCTCGCGCACGATGCGGCCCTTGCCGATCTCATAGGGTTCGGCCAGCGCCGGGATCTCGGCTCCCACGCCTTCGCCGCGCGGATAGCGGAAGGCGCTCGGCCGGTCGTCGATCTCGACGGCGGTGGCGACGGCGTGGGCGAGTTCGGCCTCGTCGGCCGGGCCCATCAGGATCATGCCCGGCAGGGCGCCCATGAAGCCGATGTCAAAGGATCCGGCGTGGGTCGGCCCGTCAGCACCCACCAGCCCCGCCCGGTCCATGGCGAAGCGCACCGGCAGGCGCTGGATCGCCACGTCGTGCACCACCTGGTCGTAGCCGCGCTGCAGGAAGGTCGAATAGATCGCCGCGAACGGCTTCATCCCGTCGGCCGCCATGCCGGCGGCGAAGGTCACGGCATGCTGCTCGGCGATGCCGACGTCGAACATCCGCTCGGGGAATCGCGCGCCAAAGAGATCGAGGCCGGTGCCCGAGGGCATGGCCGCGGTGACGGCGACGATCTTCGGGTCGAGCTCGGCGCGCTTGATCAGCTCCAGCGCGAACGTCTTGGTGTAGCTGGGGGCGCTGGGTTGAGTGGATTTGGCCTGCTGGCCGGTGACCACGTCGAACTTGACCACGGCGTGGTGCTTGTCGGCGGCGGCCTCGGCGGGCGCATAGCCCTTGCCCTTGTGGGTGACCACATGGACCAGCACGGGCTTGTCGGAGATGGCGCGGGCGTTCTGCAGCACGTGGACCAGGGCGTCCATGTCGTGGCCGTCGATCGGACCCACGTAGTAGAAGCCCAGCTCCTCGAAGAAGGTGCCGCCGGTGACCATGCCGCGGGCGTATTCCTCGGCCTTGCGGGCGGCTTCCTGCAGGGGCTTGGGGAATGCCTTGGCCATGGACTTGCCGACGCGGCGGATCGAGCGGTAGCCGCCGCCGGAGACCAGGCGCGCCATATAGGCGCTCATCCCGCCCACCGGCGGGGCGATCGACATGTCGTTGTCGTTGAGGATGACGGTGAGCTGCTTGGTGGTCTCGGCCGCGTTGTTCATCGCCTCATAGGCCATGCCGGCGCTCATCGAGCCGTCGCCGATCACGGCGACCACCTTGTTGTGCTGACCCTTCTGGTCGCGGGCCGCCGCAAAGCCCAGGGCCGCCGAGATCGAGGTGGCCGCGTGCGCCGCGCCGAACGGATCGTATTCGCTCTCGGCCCGCTTGGTGAAGCCCGAGAGGCCGCCGCCCTGGCGCAGCGTGCGGATACGGTCGCGCCGGCCAGTGAGGATCTTGTGCGGATAGGCCTGGTGGCCGACGTCCCAGATGAGAATGTCGGCGGGCGTCTCATAGACGTGGTGCAGGGCGACGGTCAGCTCGACGACGCCAAGGCCCGCGCCCAGATGCCCGCCGGTCTGGGAGACCGCATCGATGGTCTCGGCCCGCAGTTCGTCGGCCAGCGTGCGCAGCTGGGCGATGGAAAAGCCGCGCGTATCGGCCGGCGTTTCGACGGTGTCGAGGAGAGGAGTGGGAGGCGCCATGAGCTAACGCGAACTGGACTTTGCTGACATCAACTGCGGCGCTCTAACACGAAATCGACGCTGGCCCGCAGGAATTCAGCCGCCCCGCCGAAGGGTTCAAGGTGCGCCTTGGTCTGTCCCGAAAGCAAGCTCAGACGCTCGCGCGCGGCGTCGACGCCCAGCAGGGTGACGAAGTTCGCCTTGCCCTTGGCGGCGTCCTTGCCGACCGCCTTGCCGAGCTCTGCGGCGTCGCCCTCGGCGTCCAGCAGGTCATCGACGATCTGGTAGGCGAGGCCGAGGTCGTGGGCGAAGGCCAGCATCGCGTGACGTTCGCCATCCTTGGCGCGGGCCAACACCAGCGGCAGCTCGAAGGCGCAGGCGATCAGCGCGCCGGTCTTCAGCCGCTGCATGCGCGCCACCCCGCCGATGTCGTCGCGCACGCCCAGGATGTCGATCATCTGGCCGCCGGCCATGCCCCGCGCGCCCGAGGCCTGGGCGAGCTTCATCACCAGCTCGGCGCGCAGGTTTCCGTCGGAGTGGGTGTCGGGGTGCGCCAGGATCTCGAAGGCCGCGGTCTGCAGGGCGTCGCCGGCCAGCACCGCGGTCGCCTCGTCATAGGCGCGATGCACCGTAGGCCGGCCGCGGCGCATGTCGTCGTCGTCCATGCAGGGAAGATCGTCGTGGATCAGGCTGTAGGCCTGGATGCATTCCAGCGCGCAGGCGGCCCGCAGCACCGAACGCTCCGGCACATCGAACATCCGGCCGGTCTCCAGCGCGAAGAAGGTGCGCAGCCGCTTCCCCGGCCCGAGCGCCGCATAGCGCATGGCCTCTGTGAGCCGCGACTCCGGCCCGTCGGCCCGCGGCAGCAGTTCGTCGAGCGCCACGGTGACGAGGTCGGCCGCTTCGGCCACCCGCTGGGCAAGATTGGTCTGCGCCGCCGGCTGGAGCATCAGGTGAACTCTGCGGCCTCGACCCCCGAGGCGCCGCCGGCGCCCATGACGATCTTCTCGACGCGCAGGCGCGCGGCTTCCAGGCGCGTCTCGCAGTGCGCCTTCAGGGCCGCGCCGCGCTCATACATGCGGATGGAGTCCTCCAGGGGCGCCTGGCCGGACTCCAGGCGCGCCACGATCTGCTCGAGCTCGGCGAGCGCCTGTTCGAAGCTTAAGGCCGCAATGTCGGCGGGCTCGGACATAGGAATTCCCTGGACGTAAGCGCCGACCCTAGGACCGCTCGAAGCGGCGCGTCGACCAGTATTTGTAGCCTTCGCGGAGCGTCATCCGCCAGCCGCGTTTCACCAGCGCGCGCCCGATCAGCACGTTGAAGAAGCCATGCGCCAGGACCACCACGTCATGGCCCGACGCCGCCAGCTCGGCCAGTTTGCCGGCGGCCAGGTCGGCGCGGGCCTCGGCCTGCGCGCGGCTCTCCTCGCCATGATGGTGGTTGAAATACCACCAGAGGAACCGGGAGAAGAATCCCCAGAGCTTCGGCGACATGCGCACCGGCCAGTTGGGCGGCGGCAGGGGCGCCTCGATCAGCAGCGGATCCTGGATCACCGTGCGACCGCCTGCGACCACCGCGGCGCTCTCGATGGCGCGCAGGCGGGTGGACGCCACGATCACGCCGCACTTGTCGACGAAGCCGGCCAGCATCGGCGGCGCGGCCTGGCCGGGCAGCAGGCCGCCCACCTCGTAGCGCGCCCAGAAGTCGCGGTATTCCTGGGCGCTCAGTTTCACCTTGCGCGAAAGCGCGGGCTCGCCATGGCGGGCCAGGGTGATGGCGCCAGGACGGAGAACGGCCGGTGGGGCGGTAACCTCGGCGGTCAAAGCTCGGGTCTCGTCCCTACCCCTCGGAAAGGGCCCTTACATGCGCAAGCGCCGAGGAACCCAGAGCTTCAAGGTGGTAGCCGCCCTCGAGCGAGGACACAACCCGGCCCTTGGCGTGACGGTTGGCCACGGAGGCGATCGCACGGGTGGCCCAGGCGAAGTCCTCGGCCTCCAGCGACTGGCCGCCGTCGCCCAGCGGATCGCGCACATGGGCGTCGAAGCCGGCGGAGATGATGATCAGGTCGGGGGCGAAGGCGTCCACCTCGGGCATCAGGCTCTCGAAGGCCTTGCGCCAGACCTCGCGCGGCGCGCCGGGCGGCGACACGGCGTTGACGATATTGCCGCCGGTCTTTTCCGAGGGGTGGCCGGTGCCGGGCCACATGGGCCACTGCTGGATCGAGGCGAAGAACAGGCCTTCGCGCCCGTCGAACGCCGCCTGGGTGCCGTTGCCGTGGTGGATGTCGAAGTCGACGACCGCGACGCGGGCGAGGCCGGCGTCCTGCGCCGCGCGGGCGGCCACCGCCACGTTGGAGAAGATGCAGAAGCCCATCGGCTTGCCCGGTTCGGCGTGATGGCCCGGCGGCCGCACCGCGCAGAACGCCCGCTGCGCCTCGCCCGCGGCCACGTCGCGCACCGCCTGCACCGCCGCGCCCGCCGCCCGGCGCGCCGCGTTCAGGCTGCCGGCCGACATCACGGTGTCCGCGTCGAGCCGCAGGACGCCACCGTCCCGAGGCGCGGCGGCGAAGATCGCGTCGAGATAGCTCTGCGGATGGACCCGGGCCAGGTCGCCCTCTTCCGCCGGCGGGGCGTCGCGCACCACCATGTGGACGTCGGAGTCGCTCAACGCATCGGTGACCGCCCGCAGCCGCTCGGGCCGCTCCGGGTGGCCGGCGCCCGGACGGTGGTCGAGCATGTCCATATGGGTGTAGAGCGCGACGGTCATGCTGCATCCTAACGCAAAGTAGCCGCCTGCCCGATGCCTCAACCGACAAGCCGCCGCGCGGGGTCCGCTGACGCCGAGGTCCTGGCCCGGATCGGCATGGACACCTTCACCGAGACCTTCGCCCATCTCTACGATCCCGGCGACCTCAGGGCCTTCCTCGCCGAAGCCTACAGCCTGGAGCGCACCCGCGCCGACCTGGCCGACCCGGCCCAGGCCGCGTGGCTGGTCGAGGTGGGCGGCGAGGCCGTCGGCTACGCCACCGCCGGCCCCTGCGCCCTGCCCCACCCGGAGGTCACCGCGGCCTGCGGCGAGCTCAAGCGATTCTATTTCTACAAGGCCTGGCAGAACGGCGGCCGGGGCCGCGCCCTCTTCGACGAGGTGATGGCCTGGCTGCAGCGCTCTGGCCCCCGGACGGTCTGGATCGGCGTCTGGTCGGAGAATCACGGCGCGCAGCGATTCTATCGGCGGCAGGGGTTCGTGAAGGTCGGAGAATACGGCTTCCGGGTCGGCGCGACGGTCGACCGCGAATTCATCCTGCGCCGCGATGCGGTCAGTTTTGCCCGCGATGGCGCAAATCCAGCGTCAAAGGAACACAACCCCGCCTAAGTCGGCGCCGGTAATGGTCTAATATTGCTGCGAATTAACGATTGAACGGCTTGGCGTATGACAGCGCTTTTGGGATCCTGTAGGCCAGTCCTGGAAGTGAGATCGGCGGGGGCCATGCTAAGGATCGGATACGTCAGGCTTCGAGACGCAGGCTCGGCGGAGGACACCGCCGCCCTCAAGGCCATGGGCTGCCACGTGGTCCGGGCCGAGGAGCCCGGCGACCGCGGCGTCGAACCGGTCGTCCTCACCTCGATCCTCGACTTCATCGGCGCCGGCGACCAACTGGTGGTGATAAGACTTGAGCATCTCGCAACCTCCAGCCGCGGCGCCTTGGAGATCATCGAGCGGCTCGAGGCGCGCGGCGCCAGCCTCCAGATCCTGGAGCCCGAGCTCTGTAGCGAGGGCGAAGGCGGCCGGGCGCTCCGCGCCGCCCTGGAAGCCGTCGCCGCCGTGGAGCCGCCGTCCGCCGCGCGCCGCCGCAAACCCGCCGCCGCCCAGGATATCCACGCACTGCAGCGCGCCGGCGTCGGTCCCGTCGAGATCGCGCGTCGGCTCGGCGTCTCGCGCATGACCGTCTGGCGGAAGCTGAAGGCGGTCGGCGCCCAGGCCTAGCAGGCTGTTGAAGAAGTCCGTAGCGGCTGCGGACTCGGCATGATTCACTCCTCTGAGCGAGAGCTTGGAGGAGTTGGATGCGCGGGTCTGACGAGCGGACGGGGTCGCTG
>Ga0307517_10014388_pt1 | contig 10632 bp, 6 predicted proteins | sample 23_EM_MG_FD_194515 | JGI IMG/M metagenome (GOLD analysis project Ga0307517, IMG submission 194515) | Populus trichocarpa ectomycorrhiza microbial communities from riparian zone in the Pacific Northwest, United States - 23_EM | ecosystem: Host-associated > Plants > Roots > Unclassified | place...
GTACCAAAATAGCATTATTCTTGCAAGGACCCTGAAACCTCACTTGACCTAAAGCGAAACTCCCTTTAGGAACAGAGATAGTGGCTGGCTGTGTGGAGGCGCATGCTTGTGACCAAGCAGCCGCAAAGGCCTTGGTTGAGTCAGTTTTTCCGTCAGGCATGGCTCCATAACTTAGCACACTGTATTGTGCTGCTTTGGCTAAAGGTGAGGAGGCAAAGAAAATGATGGAGAGAAGATTAATAAGAAGTGGAAGGACTGCCATACTCTACTTTTTTTCTTTTTTGACTGATAACAATTAATGCAAGTGATCAGTAGTGGAAGGAAAGGGAGTTAATTTTGCTTGGAGAGTGATGGGACATTGAAGCAGGTGGAGGTGGTATTTATAGGAAGAATTTGGAGATTGAATATTCATAGATTACAAACAATCAACGCCGTATTTTTAGAAGAATTCCGGCCTCCATACTTGTGTGTTTCTTCACCAAATTACCCTTTATCGCCGCAAATATATATATATATATATACACACACAGTTAAAGGATATGTCTCTTTGCTTCAACCAGAAGCTCCAAGTCTCTTCACACTTTAATCCTATAGCTAGCTAGCTAGCTACGTACCCTTTTAATATTTCCCATAATATATGCTTTAATTATATATTTTCCCAAACCAATTATAAATGGAATTAAAGGAATAGCCTCGATTGCGAGTTATTAAACCAATAAGTACCCTTGTGTATGGGTAAATGGTTTATATATTTCAAATTAAATTAGTATTAGCAATTAATGGTCTCAATTATGTAATTAATTACCACTAATATAATCACACAGATACGTTATTATATGTATTGAAGGCAGAGTTGAACGTGACAAGTGGAGCAAAGATCACGGAGATAAAATCGGCTGCCTTCCTTTAAGTTCTTACTGCCTTAAATCATGGTGTCTTCCTTCAATTTGCGTATTTTATTTTATTTTTTGACTATTTGGCCATCCCATATTAATAATTAAATAATGTTGTCGCACGTAATTCTTGTTTTCTTGTCACTTCACCTGTTTTTTATTGGACTTTCTTCTGAAAACTGCCCGCCTATACAATTCAACTCTACAATTTTTATTTCCAACATTCACGCTGAGTTTTTGACTAATTTATCTTTAGTCATTGGGTTTTGAAAGCGATTATATCTACTTGAATGAGAGCCTATAAGTTAATATCTTAGCTTTTAGTTAGCATTTGATTACTATTCTCTATAATAGGAAAAAAAAAGACATTGAGAATAAAAAATCTATTTAGTTAGAAAAATAAAAATATAAAAATAAATTTATCTAACAAGACAGTTGATATGGTAAGCCTATATATTGTTTGGAAGTTGGAAGAAGGAATTAAAAATAAAATAACAAACAAGACAGTTGATGATATGGCTTTCAGGTCACTAACCATTTCTCCCTCACCCAAATGTTTGAGCACTCCAAGGGTTTGATTGCTTCATGGCAATTTCCATGAGTTTCTGGCAAGATTGTTGGGACCTAATTTCAAATAATTAAGAGTAAGCCATGTGAAATGAAATCACAAGCTGCAGCAGACAGCCGCAAAGATCCCCATTACCAGGGATTTCAAGCCCCCCGCCCCTTTTTGTCTATCTAAATCCCATCGTGACTAACAAATGACATCATGTAGAACTAATTTCAAGTACTGTATCCAATCACATGTGAAGGTGGGGATCGCTCAGTGTTCTACGATCGATCTGAATGGACTAATAATTATATATTTAATAACAAGTAGAGTTCCTCAATCCTTCACTTCTCAACAAATTAACAGATCCTCGGATAATATTTTTCAACTTTTGATTAGTTAATGTTGTTATTCTCACATGTATATGTGATCATGTGGTGTTCAAAAACCAAATTTCCTGGCTGAGCTTGACTATTAGACAGACAAGGAATGGCCTTGTGATGTGTCTGAGGACCAAGACTTACATGTCTTCAGCCCATTTCTTCAACACAAACACATCATGTGTATAGCAATGTTTCATGCGTGAATGAAAGCTATAGCTTAATTGCAACTGTCTTCTTTTAGGGATTCCTTGTTTCAAGCAATCTTTGCCAGAGGAAGCATGTGATGTTCTTGAGATTATTTAGCTAGCTAAGAGCTCATCCCAAATTCAAGCATCCAAACCCCATTAATTAATTCGAGGGGTGTGTGTGTGTCATAAAACGCAATAACTTCTTTTTGGACCAGCAGATAAGCCACGAAACTTAATTATCTAAATATATATATCTAGTTAGTTTGGCATCGATCTAGGCTAGCTAGCTTATCTTGCTAGCTCCTTGACCCTCCTCATATACATAACGATGTACTCTTTTGGCATCTTATCAGATACATCAAATTAAAAAGTAACACTGTTATGATGAAAGAAAACACAAAAGTGATTCGTTGGCATTAACTGGCAGAACTTCATCTTGAAATTGATCTTATGCTAGCTGAATGTAGGGTAATCCATGTGCCATAGACGTACTATATATGAAGACTAACACTTTGGTTCTGGATACTATTGGCCCCTATTCATTTCCATTAAAATCAATATATTAATCCAAGATGGCAAAACTTAGGGCTCATCAAAAGAGAATATATAGCCGATTAACTTGGGCATGCGCAGATCAATGAACATTCAATTGACGTGATTTCAAACAACTTATAGTGGCAAGTAACTTTCCTTGAATTAATGGAGAGGGGCCAACCTAGGTCATAGTTTTTCACATGGGTACGACGTTTTCTTCTTGTACTGTCTAGGATTACTATATGCATTGACAGTTGATCATGAGAAATCAAAGTACACACAGTCTTTACTTGACTTATGGTCCCAAAACTTTTAAAGGCTTGTTCAATTCCGTCTCCCACAGGAAGGCAACATAAGGCTAGTGATAGATATGCATGAGAGATCGTTGAGGCGCGCGCAGACACCATAAACAAGCAGTTTGGAAAACTCAAACCACACCGAACATCCAAACCTTAAGAATTTTTTTAAAAAAATCCTTAATTATTAAGCCATACCAATCGCCTTTCACAATTTTCTCACCATCTCTTTACCATGATTAGATTATGGATGCAATAGAAGAGAGCTTAAACTGACCGGTTTTTTTCCTTTCAAAATTAACTAGACTTGTTTTGATTTAATTGGGCTTTTTTTATTGGGCTTGGGTTCTTATTAGCTTGTTTTGGTTTTTTCGGACAATTATCTAAGATGTTTTGGTCTTTTTCTTTGCTTTTATTTGTTACGGGCCTGGCTTGTGATTTTTTTATATAAATTTTTCATTACAAAAATAATGGATTATTATATATAATGCTAAAAAAATTAAGGACTAAATTGAATATATAGCAAAGTCTAATTAAGGACTTTATTGAAATTCTTGAAAAATAAAGACTGAATCGAACTTTAACTTTAACTATATTCTTCAACCTATTCCTTCTACCAACCTTGCCACTGCATGTCGATGCTATCTTTTCTCTGCTAATATTGCAGTCCTTCCTTGTTGATGCTAATGGAGATCTTCTGGCCAAAAAAAAGCAATGGTGGTGGAGCTAGTTTTGGAGTCAAATGATGTTCATGTCGACAGGCAAACCATTTTTCCCCAGCAAGTTACCTTATCCTGTTATCCGCAAACCCTAAAACAAAATCCTGCTGAGTAATCATAAAATTAAATCCTACTCTTTTCAGCAATTCTATAATAAACTTCAACAAGTATAGCACCTGACTCCACCCAGGAACTTTCATCTTCTATATCTAGAAGATGTGAAACTTTAAAACTAAATGGTGAGTGGTTAGGATATATATATATTGGTAGAGAAAAATCGAGGAGATTGGCAAACAAGAGAACCCTACTTCTCTATAATTAGAAAAGCTTTCCATTGAGCATGGTAATGGCCCCAAAAATAACTTTCCAGCTAACCATATATATATAAAGTAGCTAGAAGAGGAAAAGATTAGAGTAAATTAGAGAGAAACAAACGGACAGGGTAACTGTTGATGTAGAACTCCATGGCCATCTCAGCATGCAGTGCTCCTAAAAATATTCAAGTTCCTTATGGCGGCACTTGATTTTGGCATGAACAGTAGGATCTCTAGCATGAGAAATAGTATTCAGAATTGAGATTTATTTGATCAATCAATCCCAACAAAAACTAACTAATTTGATGAGGAAGACTTAATTTAAGGAATTAAGGACTCGAATGTGGTCCAGTTGTCTTGATAGGACTCTCTTCTGGGCATAAATTAAGGAAGCAAGGAAGTATACTTGAAGTAGATTATCATGATATATAATTCCTCTGCTAAGCATTATGATTATATAGAAGGTATAAAAACACTGATTTTGCCTAGAAAAGGGGCATAAAACAAGAAAGGGTTAGCGACTCGGCGCTGCCGTGTCACGTTGACAGTAAAGCCCTTCCCTTCTCTAGCTGAATTTATCAACTGACCATCTTAATAATTAATTAATTAATTCTTCATTTCAAAGAAAACCGTGCACCTGCAATATTCTCCTTTCTGCTTTCTCAAGCTTCTAAAAGTTAAGTACCAATACGCCTTTCTCAAGTTTAGCAAATTTCGTCTGTTAAATTTGCTAAACTTGAGTGTTATGCAGATTAATTTGTATCTTGTCCTTCCCGCCATCTTTTGGCGTTTTAATGCAATACTTTATTTATAAAAAAAACGCCTTTCTCCCCTGATTTTTTTCTAACTCTGCTTAATGACTAATCACATGGAAAAAGCAGGTGATAAATATGGAAGCCATCCAAGTTTTAAGCAAGGGCAATCTGGTAATGAAAGTTACCAAAAAGCATAAATATCTCCCCTTAACCTTAACGTTTGGTGCATGCAGCTCTTGCTTTCGATTCATTCAAAATCCAATTCCAAGAACTTCTATAAATAAATATCTCTAAATCTAATTCCTTCGAACCCCACCTCCTCCCTCTCCTTCAACTCTCCAGTTATCTTTTTCTATTGATCTGTCTTTTTACCACAAGCTGTTATACCAAAGAAATTAATGGACAGTTCTACAAGTTATTTTGTTCTTGCATTTGCGTTTTTTTTCCTTACCTCATCAGCTTCTTTAACAGCAAGTGGAGGAAAACACAACGTGTTGGATTATGGAGCCAAACCTGATGGAAGAACGGACTCAAGTAAGGCGTTTCTTGCTACATGGGAACAAGCATGTCGCTCTACAAAACCTACCACCATATATGTGCCACCAAGTAAATTCTTGCTCCCCAAAGTTGCTTTTCGTGGCCCTTGCAAGAATAATGCTACTTCGATACGCATCGATGGCACACTTGTTGCTCCATCTGATTATCGTGTCCTTGGTGAACAATGGATTTTCTTTGAAAATGTTAATGGGGTTTCGATTTTTGGAGGGATTCTTGATGGTCGAGGCATTGGCTTGTGGACTTGTAAGAATAGTAGCAAGAATTGCCCCACTGGAGCTACGGTATGTTCAATAATCACCAAAATATTTTCCTAAATTTAGCCTAAAGTATAGTATAAAGAAGAAAATAATTGGACTTTTTTGTGTATTTTGTAGTCACTCGGATTTACCAAATCGAAAAATATAGTGATAATGGGATTGACATCCCTGAACAGTCAGATGTTTCATATAGTCATCAATGGCTGCCAAAAAGTAAGAATGCAAGGACTTAGAATTTCTGCCTCTTACAGAAGCCCAAACACAGACGGTATTCATGTGCAATTATCAGATGGTGTCACTATATTGAACACAAAAATAAAAACAGGTGATGATTGTGTATCAATCGGTGCCGGTACAACTGATTTACGGATTGAAAATGTTGTGTGTGGACCTGGCCATGGAATAAGGTAATAAAACCTCTCAAAAATGTTATATCCTTTTTTATACCTGTCGATACACTAACAAAATGTAATCTAAGAACGAGAAAAGAGGGACATTAACGTCTGTTGAGCTACAAACTCATTGGCATGTAATTAACTCGTTTCTTTGAATACTATGCTTGATTATGTTGTTTGAAGTGAATAAAGTATATAGGGATTTTTGTGATAAAGTGCAGCATTGGGAGTCTAGGCAAGGATCTTGAAGAGCCTGGTGTGCAAAATGTGACGGTTAAAAACGTTACACTAACGGACAGCCAGAATGGTTTAAGAATAAAGTCTTGGGGGAGACCTAGTAATGGTTTTGCTAAGGACATTCTTTTCCAACATGTTGTGATGACCAATGTCCAAAATCCAATTGTCATCGATCAGAATTACTGCCCTGACAATAAAGACTGCCCTGGTCAGGTACGTAATACTAATCCTAATTATATCCCTCTTAATTTATAAATCCTCAATGAATGAATACGTGAGTTTTGATCATTTGGAAGAACAGGCTTCTGGCATTAAAATTAGCAATGTGACGTACAAGGACATCCATGGAACATCGGCAACGCAAGTTGCTGTGAAATTTGATTGTAGCAAGAAGCATCCATGCACTGGGATTCGCTTGGAAGATGTAAAACTCACTTATAGAAATCGACTAGCTTATGCATCGTGTAGAAATGTTGATGGAACTGCTTCTGGTTCTTCAGTCCAGCCTCAAAGTTGTTTGTAGTACAAAATTTGTTATAATTAGAAGAAATTAAATATGGAATCTTTTATTGGTTATAGTTGATGACATTGTAATGTATACAAATGAGAAAATAAGGTGGCATTTGATTACTATTTTGAAATAAAAATAAAATGGAGACAGTGAATACATGCTGTTTTATACTTTATATTTTAAAAATACAGAAATTTACTTTAAAATTGTTTGAAAAAATTCCATCCATTCTCGAAAACACAGTGAGGATGGTGAAGATAACACTAGCTAGTACATATATATATTGTCTTCTTTGCAGCATCCTCTCAAGCATCAAAATGTGGTCTATAATAATAGTGTAAGGCTTGGAGCTAAGCCAGACGGCAAGATCGATTCTAGCCAGTAAGAAAATGGCTATATAAAGAGAGAAAGAAACAAAGAAATAGGTAGGTAATTTACAAACCAATCAGGACTAAACAAAACATGTTTAAAGGTTTCATCCTCTTGATTACAAAAAGGATGTGTTAAATCATTTCTTTACAACAAACCTTTAAGAAACTTTTCTGCGGGGGTTGTTATTGATTTTGGGGCCCCATATAAATAAAAAAAAGAAAAAGAGAAAATGCAAAAAAAATAAAAGAAGTATTGGAAGAAAATAAAAAATATATATATTAGTGAGAACTGAGAAGAGCATACCAGAATGCCTAAAAAATTATCAAAGACTGATTATGAAAGATCAAATATACAAGATTAAAAAATTTAACAGTGTATATTTTTTACTGAAAAAGACTCTATCAGCAAAAAAAATTTAATTTGAGAAGAGAAATTTAAAATTGGATGTTTGAGGACTTAATTAGAATTTTTTTTAAGGTCTATTTGAATTTATTGAGAACTTAATTGCATGAGAAATTGATTTTTAAAGTCAATTTAGGTTTTAATTAGAAGAAATTAAAGGTTGGGGATCAAATTGCAATTCTTAAGAGTTAATTTAGTGAAATCAAGGGTTTAATTGCATAAATATTGAAGTTTGATAGGAAATTAAAGACTTAATTGAAGAAATCCAAAACCAATGATCAAACTTGAAAAGGCGCATGAATATAGGAGCTGAAATTGACCAAATCAGGGGTTAAATTGAAGAAATTAAAAGTTTGTTGGTCAATTAAGGGTTAAAATGCATATAGAACCAAGAACCAAAATGAAAAAAACATTCAACTTGAGGGCTGATAATTGAGTTTAACAGAGGTAAAATTATATGAAATTAAAAAAAAATATGTCAATTAAGGGGGCATATACCACAATTGAAATAACATGGACTAAGTTGAAACTTTGCCAAATCCCAAATTAAAAACCATAATTTCTAAGGTTTAACCTAAGCGACGTGTCATTCAGCCTCTATTCATCTTCTTTCTTGGTAGTTCATGATGATCACGTTGGCATCTTCAAAGAGCTCGTTGTGGAGTTCTAAACCTCCAAATAGGATATAATCTAACTATGCCTTTTTCAAAAAGGTTCTTAACTGTGAATTTTTTCAATTTAGCCCCTAATTAACCTTAAAAGTTTGATTTTCTTGTTATTTTACCCCTTATTTGAACCAATTGACTTTGTAAAATTTAAATTTGGTTCTCTAAAATTTCAATCTTCTCAATTAAACCCAAAGTGGGCCCCCAAACTTAATTTTTCACCAATTAAGTCCCTAATAAATTTAATTTGACCCATTAAAAGCATAATCAAGTCCTTACACCTAATTAAATCTTTTAATTGGACCCAAATTAATTCTTCAACATAATTAAACTTTAGTTTGGTCCATGATTAAATCAAATTGGCTTATTGAAAATCAAATTATGTTCATAGACTTGATTTTTATGCAGATCCATCCAAAAATTATTTAATTTAACCTTAAATTTGTATTGTCTCTCTGGTCTTGGATATAATGGGGTATATAATTATGCTCCAAAATTTGTTTAAAATTTCAGCTCGATTCTTCTCCACATTTGAAAATCTTCCTCGGTCAGCTTTTGTCAAATCGTCAGTCTTCTTGTTATTATTATTTATTTTTTATTTTTTATTGGAAAGGAAAAAGGGTAAATTGTCAATGTGGTTGATAGCTTGTACTTGGTGTTTGGTAAGCCAAAATAACTTGTGGTTAATACCTGCAAAAGGCCTCATCTGATTGATGTGAGGACTCTTAGATGTTTAAGTAAGCATCTTCTTATAGAGATAAAGTACAATAATATTCTAGAGAGAGATACTCTGAAAATATGTATGCAGTAAATAATAAAGATTGTGAACTTTTATTTTGAAGGATTCATGGTATATTTATAGTTAACAAGTCTTGTCCTTTTATAGAGAGAAGAGGATGGAGTGTAATTTCACATTTGTGGTACATTAATTTTGTATTGTAAGCTATATTCCATTCATTTTATCCAGCTAAGAGATGGAGACATGGTAGACTATGAGAGATTTTAATACATCTAATGGTGTTGGTGGAATGTAAACTTATTTAATTAAGTCTATTTGTTAAGAAATAACTCCACTATGATTTATGTAAAAAATTTATGGAATTAATGGCATTAGACCCCGGTATCATGTTTGAATCCATATGTGTAACGAATCTAACCATGCTCAGGGTGGGATGACAAGTTTTTAGGCTCGACACTCTTGGAAAATGCACGCTAGACCCATCTCGTTGACCTGACAGCGCACCATGCCAAGTTGTTGGGCCTAGTAGGCGCCAGACCTAGGTTGCGCCTGGGCTTGGCAGGCACTAGCTAGGCCCAGGATGTGCATGAGCCTGGCGCACTACTACGTGCTAGCTCAACACGCCCAAGAGTTCGGGAAAGTTATATTGGAGTGTTTTTCTCGATCTTGTATTTTTGAAAAATATATATTAAGTGATAAAATCTTGAATCATCAGCTAGAAACGTTGTTTTTCAAAATATTATCATGAAATACGCTGTATAAACCTATCATCTATGATCAAAACCACTGCCCTAGTACCAGAGATTGTGTGAAGCGTAGATAAGGAGTAAAGATTAGTACTAGAGGAGTGACATAAAAGAACATAAAGGGAACGTCAGCCATACAAATAGCAATGAATTTTGTTTGCAGCTCAATTAGTCCATACAAGGGACTCAAATTGGAAGACATAAAGCCTACATATTACAATAGATATTCATTTGTTTGTGAACAGAATGATAATTTATTTTCTTTAGATTCATTTACATTAACCAATAAATTCAAAGCATGTAGTGGGGATGATATATATGTTTATGGCATGCATAGATCAATCCTAATTGCTAATCCTGCTCACAGCTCGTGAATGCAATTAGAGGCCTTGCTTGAAAAAATTCCTTCAACCTCCATTAATGGGCATTTACGAGAAAGACAAAAGGGTTTGATTGAGATTTCTTTGCATTTTAGGCCATGTTTGTTTTCCGGAAAATGGTTTCCGGGAAACCACTTTCCAAACTTTCATGTGTTTGTTTGTCATTAGAAAAGTTGGTCAACAAAAAACACTTTCTAGTCAAAGGAAAATTTGGCTTGGTTTTCAGGAAAGTGTTTTCCTAGAAAATTTGGGCGGAAAACACTTTCCGGAAGTTGTGAAAAATTTAGAAATATCGTATTATTTGCTGATTATATCAAATTTGGTCCTCAAACTTTTGATTGTTATATATATTTTGTTTTGAATATTTATTTTTCAAATTCATCTCTTAAAATTTAATTTTTATATTAACTTTGGTACTCATTTTTATAATTGTTATTTGCTTTTCTCTTATCATTTTCTTATTGAAATTTTTTATCTATCAAATTTGATCCTCATTCTTTTGATTGTTACTTATTTTATTTGAAATAATTCATGAAATGTTAATTATTATGATTTTAATTTCTTCATCTTTCATTTTTATTTTATTTTTTAGATTTGATTTCTATTATTTTAATTATTATTTATTTTATTTGAGATAATTTATGAAATTATATTTTTTTTCAATTTCATCCTCATTCAACTTTTTAATTTGTAAGATTTGTTCCTTATTATTTTAATAAACTTGAGAAAATAAAACAT
>Ga0307517_10014389_pt1 | contig 10632 bp, 10 predicted proteins | sample 23_EM_MG_FD_194515 | JGI IMG/M metagenome (GOLD analysis project Ga0307517, IMG submission 194515) | Populus trichocarpa ectomycorrhiza microbial communities from riparian zone in the Pacific Northwest, United States - 23_EM | ecosystem: Host-associated > Plants > Roots > Unclassified | place...
AATTGTAAGTTCATAGTTATTAAAAGTTGGGATAGTTGATATCATCGTCGTCGTTATCTAGTGGCTTCAAGTTGGGTAGCGGCTTCGAGTTGGGATAGTTGCAAGTCCATAGCTATTAAGAGTTGGAATAGTCGATATCGTCGTCGTCGTCGTCATCTAGTGGCTTCGAGTTGGGATAGTTACAAGTCCATAGCTATTAAGAGTTGGACTAGGCTCTTGTTCAAGTTGGTCAACTAAGTTATAAAATACGTGAGATTGTTTGAAAATATTTAAAAATCAAGTAATTTGAGAACTTAAGAATTAATTTGATATATAAGTGAATTTATTATAAATGAAAATAATTTAATGATGCTATTATATTATTCAAACAAATTTAGAGCACAATGGTTAATTGAATAAATTTAAAGAACACAAGGACTAATTGATAAAATAAAAAACGTAAGGATAGATTTAGGGTTTCTCCTTGAAAATATAATCCTTTCCAAAGAGAACTTGAAATATAATATATAACTGTATTATTACAAATGTGAATAAATAGATTATATTGTATTAATTTTTATTATTTTATAGAAACAAATTGACGGGGAATTCAAACATGTTAAACCGAGCAAAGGTTCCAGTGTTCGCAAGATTTTGAAGATTAGTGTCTGATCTGTTAGTAGCTATATAATTTGGGGACTGATATATATATATATATATAGAGAGAGAGAGAGACGTATAATTATTATTTCTTAACTAGATCAATTATTTTTATTTTTATTTTTATCTAGAGAAAGAACAATAGCTCAATTATTTTCAAAACTCACTAAAAACAAGAAAATATGGTGAAGTCACCAATATAAATAGAGAAAACCGAGACCATTTATGCTTTACACCGATGCGAACAAGGCTCCTCCTTTTCTCCTCGTTTTCCAAATCCGGGTAATCCGGAGTCCTCGTGTGTCAATTTTTTTTGTTTAAATTTATTTACTTTTTTGCTTTCTGTCTCCAATTCATGGTCTCAATGTTTTGTCTGAATTTGATTACATATGTAAAGACACAACAAAAAGCTTAGAAATTCTCAACTGGGTATCTCTTGTTATATTTGATGTGTTTTTGCTTTTGCGATTTGTCTTTGGGTTATTTGTTGGAAACCTGAAATGGGGTTTGCTTGTTTGTTTTCATCGTTGCTTGTGTTTGATTGGGTTGCTTTGATGGTTTTAAGCCAAATGGGAAGATTAGATTTTTTTGGGTTGATATTTGGATTGAATATGTATGTTTAATATGGAAAGCGGGTTTCTTTCCTTTTCATATTTTTATTTCATCTCATGGTTCCTTTGAGGATAATAATATTAAAGGTAATTCCTGGCAGAACCTGATTTGAGTTTTGTTAAAAGGGATTGATTAATTTTGAATTGGGTTTTATTTTTATTTCTTGTTTCCGTCTCTTGTTTCGATTCCTTGCTCGCTGGTGTGTATAAAATGGGCATTTTTAGGCAGAATTCAGGTTTATACTTGATTGAGAATTAGAAATGAGGCTCATTTCTCACGCCCTTTTCTCTGGTCAATTTTTAATTGCTTTGATGGATACAAGTGTGGGTGGGTGGGTGGGTGGGTGTTGGGTGTTTGGGTGGGTGGGAGGGGGGGCGTCTTGCGAAACGATGATTATTATTATTTTCTCATTTTCACGTATATTACTTAAAATGGAGATTCATTCACATTGATGATTGTGGAGGAATTGGTGTAGATGCATTCTATTTTGGGCAATTTATTGAGTTTCGCCCTTCCCTTTTCTTCTGGCTGCCAAAGATGCCTTATGGTTGGCAAGCCACTTCCTAATAGCATAGCGGGGCAACAAGTTTGAAAGGTGTTCTATGTCTTATTTGTGCTTTTATATAATTTTTATTTTGCGACAAGAAAGGTCTCTTGCTTTCTCTAATCATGTGTGATTTTGAAGGGGCGGGGTGAAAATAAAATGATGTGTTAAGCTGAAATCTATCGTAACATACTTCAATAAGACAGTCATGAATTCACACACACTGAGTTTAGTTCATGGCCAGTGGCCTCTGCATACAAAAGGCAACTGCAGATTCCCTGAAAACCCCAAATCCACCAAAATTCCTTCCAGTATGTTTACAGTTTAAAACTTATAACACAACTTCTTTCTATTAAAGTGTTATGTTCAGTTGCTGCACTGGATGTCAGTCGAATCTAGACAATTTGCATTTGATATATTGTGCATAAGATATAGCTTCCCTATTAATGAGTGTTTTTTTTACAGGCCAATGGAGTGTGAATCCTTTTGAGAGGCGATAGTGGTGCTATTTTTAGTTATTGGAAAATATTATCAAGTTTGGAATAGCAATGGCTCCTGGAGGAAGTGCTTTTAAAGAAGTTCTTGAATTTCATTCCACAGTTGCGGATTGTGACGTTGCAAATTCAAAATCAGAAAATAACATTACACCAACAAAAGGTACTGTTGTTCTGGGTGGAAAGCATGGGGTTTATTCAAACAATGGTGTGCACGAGCTCCTTGAGTGTCCTGTCTGTACAAATTTAATGTACCCTCCAATTCACCAGGTTTGTTCTTAATTATCATGGATTGTTCTCCTTTAGTCTGGTTTCTTCCTTGAAGCAACATGCAAACTCCCCCTCTCTCTTTTAAGTAGAATTTTGTTTCTGACCAATCACATACCACTTGAGACTTCTTCCCAAAAATATAATTAAAGCAGAGCAACTCAGGATCTCAATAGTTGAAATTAATATCACCTTGTCAAGGTTATAATGAAGGAAACTGCCTATGATATCTCATACAGTTAAGAGAGATTAATTGTAGCTTGCCATACTAAGGTATTTATCACGTCAATGACTGGCAAGTACTCATTTTAGTGAACCTGGAGATGTGGAGTACTTCTAGGCGAATTGCTTAAATTGGAAGTTAATCAATTCTGCTATCCTGTTTATGGATTATTTAATGAAGTAAAGTGTATTCAATAAAGTTACTGATTGGTAGATATGGTCACGATTAGCTTAATAAAATATATTATTAGCACAGGTTGTAAAATACTATAATGCCTGTGGTAGGGGCATAGAAAAGGAATTGAGAACAGAGTTTGAATTCATTAGGGGGAAAAGGTGGCATTATTGATGCCAGATGTAGACTTATGTATGGAGCTTAACAAATTACTCTCTTGCATTTGGTTCATTGAATATTTAGGACAGAAATGCCTCATGAGTAGTTTACTATATAACTTGCTGCTGCTTTACATGGTCAATTAGGTTTGGAGATTCAGTTTATTGTTTCAAATCTGTAACTTAAAAGTCTTTTCCCTCTTTCATTTTTTTTTTATCTTCTCAAATTGCTAAATATTGTAATTAATTTTCTTAACCCCCCCTCCTTGTGGGCTGGACTTGGTTGTTACAGTGCCCAAATGGACACACTTTATGTTCGAACTGCAAGCTTAGAGTACATAACTGTTGCCCTACTTGCCGCTATGATCTTGGAAATATACGCTGTTTGGCTTTGGAGAAAGTTGCAGAATCATTGGAGCTGCCCTGCAAATTCCAGAGCTTAGGATGCCTTGATATTTTCCCATACTACAGCAAGCTCAAGCATGAGCAACACTGTCGATTCCGTCCATATAGCTGTCCTTATGCTGGGTCTGAGTGCTCTGTAACCGGTGACATCCCTGCTCTTGTTTCCCATCTCAAGGATGATCACAAGGTTGACATGCATGATGGGTGTACCTTTAATCATCGTTATGTTAAGTCAAATCCACATGAAGTTGAAAATGCCACATGGATGCTTACAGTAAGTTCCTCGTATGATGTATGATAAAGTTGGATTGTTCAACTCATTCTTTTTGGGGTTTTTCTTGTGTATGTGTGTGCGTCCGTGCATGCATGGATGCAGTCTGCTAGACTTATTTTTATGTGTAAGATGTTGCCATACTTTTTAATTTTCCCTTCTTTTTTGAGTGTTTTCTTCTCGGGATTGGGATTTGATGTTGACTCGATCTTTATTAGAAAAATGCCTTGCAGGAAAGTGAAAAGCAATATTTGAAACAGATTTTGACGTAATTCATGCATGCTTCCTGCTGGGCTGTTTTGGAATATTTGTCAACTCTTTCTTATGGTTCTTGTGTTTTTAGCTCCTGCTGTTAGAATTATGGTGCTGTGGATGCTATTAGAAATGTAAATGCACTGGTGTACATGCTGCTTTGATGTCCATTTGACATAGTTGCATCACAACCTTTTGTTACAATAAATTTTTCTTAGAAAGGTGTTTTTGGAATCTCATTAATCATGCTTTATTTACTAGTTAGTTGTTACTTGTGTTGCTGGGCAGTGTTGATCACTTTTCATCTGAATTGCGTGATCCTCTGCAGGTTTTTAACTGTTTTGGAAGACAGTTCTGCTTACATTTTGAGGCTTTCCAGCTGGGCATGGCACCTGTCTATATGGCCTTCTTAAGGTTTATGGGTGATGATAACGAAGCTAAGAAATTCAGTTACAGCTTAGAAGTTGGTGGGAATGGTCGTAAACTGGTATGGCAAGGAATTCCCAGGAGCATCCGTGACAGTCACAGGAAAGTCCGTGACAGCCAGGATGGGCTTATTATTCAAAGGAATTTGGCTCTCTACTTCTCTGGTGGGGATAGGCAAGAGCTGAAATTGAGGGTTACTGGTCGTGTATGGAAAGAAGAATGAGATGGAAAGTTGATGCTAAGGCTATTGTACAGTTAACTAAATTCACGAGGATGCTAGGGTTTCTCAATGTGCCAAAGATGTAGCTTTAGTTATTCTGATTGGGGTTTTTCAGTTGTCTTGGTGTTTATGATTGAGACTGGTCTTTGGCATCTATTTGATCAGCTCACTGTTCTATGGAACAGATTCCTGTTGACAGTGTAAGAACTGGATATTCGGTGTTAAACCGGTGGCTGAGGGATCTGGGCAGCACATGCATGTGCAGTTAACACATTCTGGATATCACCGAACCTACTGTAATCTGTTTTGTTATGTTATTGTACCACATGCCCACATTAAGACAAGAAGAGGGAAAGATCAACTCTGTCTCCTTGTATCTCTTACAGATATCAATTGATGATACTTTATTTGGAAACCTGCAAGGTTGACCACCACCTATCTTCTTTGTCCTTAGCATTCATATCCTTTCAGGTGTCCCTCCAGTAAAATGAAGAGTGGAGGTCAATTCGACATCACTGTCTGAAGGGAACAATAAAATCAGCTTATGACAGTATTTGGTTTCTAGAAAATTAGTAGTATGAATAAAAATATTAGCAAGTTATATAGCATGAAAAAAAAAAATAACAATCCCCTCGCTTACCAAAGCAAATATCTGGGTCAAACCCAACTTAATTCTTATCCTTACCCGTTATTTATTTTGGCTAAACCCAAATTAATGATTTGACCAGTTAATTTCAGACAAATTATCAACCCAACTCAAGAAGTTGATTCAATAGCTTGTACAATCTAGCTCGAACTAGGTTTCATTTTAAACCGATTTAGAAATTAATCTAGTTAAATTCAAGTTAATTCGAGAAACTGTGAACCAGGTATAATAATTATGGTTCATCACCGAGCTGTTCAAGGGCTGAAAGAATTGATAAGATAATGGTTGAATGTATTGATAAACAAAATGTCAAATGCAAAAGAAAACGGGGTTGAAGAACAATTATCTCATGCAGCTAGAAAGAAAAAGAGAACACACATGCTATCTTTTCTGCTCCAATTCGTTTGAAGCAGGATTTGGTTGTGCAATCATGTTCCAAAAAAGAGAGAGAGAGAGAGAGGCCAAATGCAGTCAAATCATTGACCTTTGACCTTAACCAAGGGCATCCACCATGCAAACCATGAAGTCTAACCGTGGCCCACTAATGTGAGGTCACCCATGAAGACGGTGATCATCATATATATATATCGATGATCAGGTGAAGATGGACCGTAAGATTAGCATAAGATAAAAACTAAGAAAGAAAAAGGACATGGGACATGCAGATGAATGCAAAACGTGAAGGCAAGTCCGTAGGATGGAGTAGGTTAGTTATAGCGGTTAAACTCTTTTCTAAACCGAATTTCCCGCGCCACAAAAAGGACCTGGGTGCCTCTCTGTCCCAAAAACAGAGAGCCATTGCAGAACAACATCAGCAACCATCTCCTTTCTCTCTTTAGTTTCCACAATTTTTCTCTATCCTCAGCTCTCTCTCTCTTTGTCTCTACCAGTCTGTCTATCAATTTCTACTCCTTTTTGACAGGGTCATTTATCACAGGATTTAGGGTATGTTCATTTTTATTGATGGTTGACCGATCAATGATGACCATTTAATGCTGTTCTTTTGAGTTTCTTTTCTTTCTTTTCCTTTTTCTTTTGTTTTGAGATTAATTAGATTCTGAGGTTTTAACATTGAGAAACATGTACATCAACAATTTAATCATGAATTAAACTTTGACAACATCATTGGTGTTCCCCAATGTGCATAAATTGATATGATTTGATGGAATCAAGAATTTCAACAGGTGTTATTTATTTGAAAGATATATCTAGTTTCAATCCCAGATAGTTTTTGGGTTTTTGATTCGATAAAAAGTACCTTCGTTCGTTTTTGTTGTGTTGATAACATATTTCTATATGGTTTGTTTTTTTTTTTCCTGGGATTGCAGGATATTGTTTGTATTAGATTTATCCAAGAATTCATATGTTCTGTTGTGGAGATAAAGAGGAGGAACCCCATGGCCCGCCTGCTAATCAATACACAGCCCCGCCTAGAGGAGGGAATCCATATGGTGGTGGTAATTCATTCTATTCCTAGTTTCCAATCTTGGATTTTAATTTTCTCGTGTTCTTGGCCTCCATTGTTGACATAATTTCATGCCATTTTGGCAATTTCTCCTGTCCGATGAATGATGATAATTTTAAGGGAAATAGAATAGCAGCCAAGAAGAATAAACATTTAATGTTTTCTGGTGAATGACCTGGGTTTCTTAAGTTTCTGATGTGATAATTCCTACTGTGTTTATAGGCAGCGGGAGAGGAGAGCCGAGAAGCGCCAATCCGGCCAGAAATGGAGCTCCACAGAAGGTATTACCTATTGAAATTCCAGCAATACCATTGGATGAGTTAAATAGGATGACAGGAAACTTTGGTACAAAGGCTTTGATCGGAGAAGGTTCTTATGGCCGAGTTTTCTATGCCAAGTTAAGTGATGGCATGCGTGCTGCAATTAAGAAGCTAGACACCAGCAGCTCACAGGAACCAGATTCTGATTTTGCAGCACAGGTTAGATATTGGGAGCGTTCCTTTTGGTAAATGCTATTTTTTGGTCACAAAGTTTTGATTCGATGTTTGAATATGGGGTCATACAGCTGTCTGTAGTTTCAAGACTCAAGCATGAACACTTTGTGGAGTTGACGGGGTATTGTTTGGACGCAAACAACCGAATCTTGGTTTATCAGTTTGCTGTAATGGGTTCTTTACATGATGTACTACATGGTAAATCCAGTTATGATGTTTCTTAGTTTCATTTGTTTCTTGGAATTTGTTCATATTTAGTTAATTTTATACTGCAGGGAGGAAAGGTGTACAAGGGGCTGAACCAGGTCCAGTTCTGAACTGGAACCAGAGAGTTAAAATTGCATATGGGGCAGCAAAAGGCCTCGAGTATCTGCACGAAAAGGTTCAGCCTCCTATAGTTCATCGCGATGTCAGATCAAGCAATGTCCTACTCTTTGACGACTTCATGTCCAGAATTGCCGATTTTAACTTGTCAAATGCCCATTCTGACACTGCTGCTCGACTGCATTCAACCAGGGTCTTGGGAACATTTGGCTACCATGCTCCAGAGTAAGCCTCATATCTTCTCTAATACTAGCCTGTTGTCTGAAATTGCAGTCTTGGCTTACTCTAATCGTCGACATTCATTCTCTCATCTATTAAGAAAGCATTGAGTATCTAAATGTAGTAAAGTGAAGTATATATTCTGTGTCCTAAACCAAAATGGAGCAGCTTTTCCTGCATACCTTTCGCCTTAGAGATGCTAAGAACATGCGTGAACTTTTTTAGCCTTCCTAGCAGCTAGTAGTAACTCTTAATTATGCAATAACATTTCTGCCATCTTCCTTATTGTCTTGCATTACAAATTCTAAGATTTTATTGCATTCTCTTTTCTAATCCATGGTTTGTTTTCAGGTACGCCATGACTGGACAGATAACTCAGAAAAGTGATGTTTACAGTTTTGGAGTTGTTCTTCTAGAGTTGTTGACAGGAAGAAAGCCAGTAGACCATACAATGCCTAAAGGGCAACAGAGTCTTGTTACTTGGGTATGTTTCAGTTTATACTTGGGCCTCCCTTTCCTCTGCAATTCTCCATTTGTGCGTTTACCCAGAAGAGATGTAATTGCTGCAGGCAACACCAAGATTGAGTGAGGATAAAGTGAAGCAATGTGTGGATCCGAAGCTAAACAATGATTACCCTCCAAAGGCAGTTGCCAAGGTGCTTTACTATTATCCCTTGTTTTTCCTCAACACAAATTATCAAGCATTCGGTTAGTCTCTGCTATTGATTCTGATGGAAAGGAAATAGCTTCAAGTACATGTTGGGATTAGGCAATTTGAAGTTTTGGTGAATGCTTGAAAGCACTTGTTTTTTCCCCCCTGTATCTTGTCCTCATTTCTGTGTTTTTCAATTGGTATATCAGTTAGCAGCAGTTGCAGCACTTTGTGTTCAATATGAAGCAGACTTTAGGCCAAACATGACTATTGTTGTGAAGGCTCTTCAGCCACTTCTCAACTCAAAACCAGCAGGGCCAGACGCTCATGCATGAGTCACAACTTGATCTAAAATCAGCATCAGCAGGACCAGACTTACGTAATATGTAAACTTTCCCTCAGTCCTTCCAAAATGGCTTTGATATAGACATTGTCAACGTGAAATAACATTGTTAGTACTTTTCAAGGGTTCTATTTTTCGTTTTACTTTGACAAACAAGGAAGGGAGATTTCCATCATGTATCAGTATGTTGCTGTAGTGTTCAACTATTTGTTATTGGTTCCCACATTGTGGAATATCTTGGGAATAACATCTTTTTATTGGAAGGATATAAAAGTGTCACATAAACCTTTTTTTTATATATATTATGGATAAAATTTTTGATGTGACATGATTATTTCTAAGAGTTAAATTGTGTTAGAGAGAGCCTATCAACTCGAGATCCCTGTCAATTGTATATTTACATGTGGATTGAAAGATGCAAGTGAAAGGATTCAAATCAAGAATATTCTTTCTTTTTAATTGATTCTTTACCACTTGATTATTATTAAATAAGCTAAAACTTTGAATAGATCATTTGGTCTAGAGGCAAAAGCCTATATTTTTCTTTTCTTTGTGCAGCTTGTTGTGTACTACTACTATATCAAGTCCCATCTTCTTAAGGAGGTAAAAATGAAGGAGAAAAAGAAAGATAAAACTTCGGGAATCCTTGTGAACTTACAGCCACTCGGCCAAAGCGATGCTAGTTTATCTTTAGTTGTGACTCCGTATAATATATTACAAGTAAATTTGATTAGGGTTACTTTTTTAAAAGTTAAAAAATTATTAAGAACATATGTAACTCCCGAGTAAAATTCTTGTATTTTGATTACATAAAAAAAAAAAAGAGGGGACAAACAATTAAATAAATAATAACTTGGGAAATTTGTGTAAAAACAAATTTTGTAAAAAAAAAAATTTGTGAATTTTCAAATATATTGCTAGAAATTTTGGGGCTGTTACAATATAAATATATATTTTTGACAGTATCATTAAATCGAATGATCTTGAAATCTGTTAACCAGGTTTCTTGCCTAGCTCGAGTTTTGAATTAAACCGTGTGGAAGTTGATCCAAAATGAAACATTCAGTTTAATGGGTCCAGAGACAATTTGAATGACCAGTAAAAATATGACATAACTTTTTAAAAAAATTTAAGACAACAATTGTTTTTTAATATTGAGAAGATGTGAGGGAAGATTGATCTTAGTCACCTTGCGACCTGAGTCAAAGACTCCAATGAGTTTAATAATTTTATTATTTTTATAAATTATTTTTATTTAATTTTATGATAAAATTAGATGCTTAAAAAATCGAGTACCAACCTTTAAAATATGTTTATTTGAGATCGTGATAACCTTATATAAAGTAGAAAAAAATAAACCATGGATTTCATTTCCCAACTAATCCAATATTGAAGAAGAGTGAAATAAAAAAAAACAATTAGAAAAATTAAAGGACAAAAAACTAAAAAAAAAACATATCAGGTTTGATGGGTAAACCCGTGAATCAAGTAATCCGGGTCAACACGTCAAACCCGCAAATCAGATAATAGACTCTATTGGGATTAATAACTTGTTTATATATATATATATAAAATATTGTTTATTTAAATATATGATCGCAAAATCGAGCATCAAACCAATATTGAGACTTTTTTTTAAATTATGATAACCTCATAGAAAGCAAAACAAAAAAAAAACCTAAATGAAGGCCAATTACTTTTATTTTGTTAAGAAAAAGGCAGAATCAAGATAGATGGGACCAATATGAAAAACATGGAGAAACTAAATAACCATTTTGAATTTGACAAAGAAATTAACTTTGGT
>Ga0307517_10014390_pt1 | contig 10632 bp, 16 predicted proteins | sample 23_EM_MG_FD_194515 | JGI IMG/M metagenome (GOLD analysis project Ga0307517, IMG submission 194515) | Populus trichocarpa ectomycorrhiza microbial communities from riparian zone in the Pacific Northwest, United States - 23_EM | ecosystem: Host-associated > Plants > Roots > Unclassified | place...
CACTTCCCGTTACAGACCCCTTGTTATCCACTGCGCCTTGCCATTATTGAACTGAAGTTTCCTCTCGATAGGTGCCATTCATCGGAACCTCTTGGTCCGGTATCCAAATATCACACAGAACACACTGGCAGCTCTTGCGTTATGCACAAACCTGCAGTCCATGACGTGGATTGATGACATTAGTAGCTCATCCACCGGCGCCATATTACTAGCATTCCTCGAGGTAATACGGAAACTTCCACTTCGTGAACTGACCATCCGAACGCATAGCGATCTCGGCGAAACCGTATGGTCGCAACTGGTGACCCTCACTGGTCTGCGAAAGGTATCAATATGGTGTATGGAAGGGCCTCCACGGGTCCTGCAAGGGTGGTCGGGACCACTGGGTAGCACACTTACCCACCTTGAGCTGGGAGTCAGTGCATTTTTATATCCCTGTTCTGAACGTACGTGTTAATTTATCTCCCGCATGCGTCTTCATCCATGAAACAGAGATGCGCTGGTGTTCCCCCCACGATTCTCATCACAGTGCTCTCGCAACTTCCCCTTCTTATGGACCTGCGCCTCAAAGGCGCCCCCGCTAACTCGATCCCCACCATCCTTTCCTTCTTGCCCAATCTTCAATCACTCGACACAGAATACCTGCTTTCAGGATCAGGTTCCTATTACTCCCGTCCAAGGGTATATTTACCATCCACAGAAGATGACGACGAAGACGATACGGAAGCAAAGGAACCTCCCCTACCTGTCCTGCGCCATCTGACAGTCCGAACGAGCTCCATGGACAACTTCGGTCCACACAAACTATGGCGGTGGATACGCGAGCTTGTCCCTCGGCCTGGTCTGGAAACGTTCCGACTTCATGCTTTCACCTTCAACATGGGCTATACGGCCATCCCGCGTATGTTTGTCCTAGATTTGGCCGTCGCGCATGGCGATAGTCTGAAGCACTTTATTGTCGGTGAGGCGTCCTTGACGTTGAAAGACATCGAGTGCTTGTGTTCAAAGTTCCCGAAATTGGAGACGATTGTCTGCTCAGTCGCGAGTGCTGATGTTGTAAGTGTCTTTCCCGTTAATAGTATATCTGGTGTCTCGAATAATAATTTTTTCACAGGATTCAATTATTGAGTCAATAGCTGGTGCTCGGAATCTGCAAACGCTCAAAATCCAAGTGCAATGGATACCAAACGGTGGAATGCAGAGCCGAGGTCCAGTCTTCACGCTGGAAGACGCGAAACGTATGATGCGCCGTACCGAGGAATCGAAAATAAGGACGATCGCAATCGGGCGTTTCCAATACACGGTTTGTTCTTTTCCTTCGTATCCAAGTGCCTTCAACAGGCGTGTTTAATAATTTTGGCGGGTTCTTTCAACAGGGTAAATGGGTGCTGGAAGAACAAGACGATGCGGAAGGGCAAGCGCTAAAATTTATCGTCTCGGAAGACGTTGCGGAGGATAAATGGAAGACATAATGACGAATTTAAGAAAATCTCTGTTCCTTTGTACCTAAGTAAATAATCTTGTACCCTTATAATCTCCTGGTTTTATGCATTCCCAATTTTGCTTGCCAGGCACACTTCATCAGACGAATCAAGGACTAATTATTTTGATTCTGCCACACTTCTCAGACAAATATGATCCATCATGGCTTTACCTGTGGCCAGGATGCTCCTCGAAAGATCCTTCAGGTGAACCTTTCCTCATGTTTGCCTCGTGCTTGATACGCGTTATACATCGGTCCCTGACACGCCAAGCGTTCACTGCTTTCTTAGATTTGTACTTTCACTGCGATCCACGTGAACAAATATGGATCCCAGCGACTCTCCCACTGACCTCACAGTGATAGAGCCAACAACCGGACCTGGTGATCCTGGTAGCTCTGGATCTCAACCCTGCGACTTAGAAAAGATTCCAGCGACCCTCCAAGTAGATCCCTTTTTCAACTTCCAACTCGTCGTCTTCCAGGTATATTTTACATTTTTTATTGCTTGGAATCATCCTTCACCCTTGGAACAGGTTGGAGACACACTCTTTCAAGTGATCCGAAATGGATTCGAAATCCCGGGAACGATTTTTGAGGCAATGTTTTCCCTACCTCCTGCCAACAAAAATGGGACCCCCGTCGAAAGAACAAGCCTCGACAACCCTATAATTCTGGAAGGCGTAGTAGAAAAACAATTCAGGGCGTTTTGCGTGCTCTATACCCATTGTAAGTTTCCATCAACGAATATTGATCACATCCACTACATTCTAACTTGTCCCTATAGCGCTGGACGGCCACCGGTGACATCATTCGAAGATTGGCTGGGTGTTCTTCATTTGGCGACTATGTGGGAGTTCAAATTGGTGAGTTTCCCGGAACTCCATTGACCTGTACATATGCGGTGACTGAAAGAAACGTGAAAGAACAGATTTTTCTTGGAGTCACCTACCGAGCCGTCCAGTGGGTACGGGAGGGTTACACCACACTTGCTCAACGCCACAAAATCGATCCCAAGGAACTGAGCGAAAGCCCCTTCGCACTCAGCTGGGAAACAATCGCATGCATTCTTGCAGCCAGGGACAGTATCTACAACGAGAACTATTATTGCTGTGGAAATTACAATGGTTTGGATTACCCGACTAGGCATTGTCGCTGCCGAACCTTAGTCGCGGTTAATCAAGGGTTTCAGGAAGAGCTGTGGGTGCTAGAAGAATTCCCCCCAGGTAAGCGAGTTAAATTCTTCGTCGTTCGAGAGAGAAGCTGCAGGGATTAAAATTGCTACACAGACTCGGAAAATCTAGAATCTTCCCGACGCTCGCTGAGCCTATCCCCACGCCCCTAATTTCAGTCAAAATCTCTGCTGACCACCTTCACCCCCAAAGTTAAGCCTGGATAACCTCAGAGGGTATTCAGGATTTATGGAGGTCTGGGGCATTTTTCGCGGTGGTTTTGGACTCAACTAAAACTAGCTTCCGCAATGTCAATATATCACGTAACCTTTGCGCGCTTCGCTCAGCGCAACGTTAGCTTTCAAGATTCAAGAATATAAGGTAGCCTTAGCACTGGTGATCCCTATTCTTCCTTCCCCCTGCATTTTGTCGATCTGACTATTCCCACTAAGTTTCAAATTTCACCTACACCCCCATGTCATAGCTCCTTTAGCTGGCAAACCGTCTTTCGCAACCGAACCAACGTTGGCGCCTTCCACGAATAGCCTAGGTCACCTCAACCCCACGTCTCGCGGCCAGCACCTCCGAACCCCAACAGCAGAACGTCTCCTCACGACGTGTATGTGTTGACTACCACCATGGCCAAGAAATTATGACTTATAACCTCTTCTTCATCCCAGCTACAAAAATCATTATGCAGATCTGAGAGGACAAGAATAAATAAAGTATTGCCCCTTGCGAATTCTTCTGCTGCTTCCAACTTCAACTCCAGGATTGGGGCTAAAGTTAGCCAATATCTGCATCGAAGGAGGAAACCCCTGCATCGGAAAACTAAATACCTGCATCTGTAACTTGAAAGACTCGCGATCGTACATATATCGTGTCGTCTTTCCGCTCTCTTCAAGACCCGGACTCATCGTGTCCTATACCCGGGATGAAAGTTGGTATCAACTTAAAACCGCTGACTTCAAGTTGGGTTTCACTAGAGCCAGAGCGCTCCTTTCGCTGACCATCTGTGGCCAGGATACCTCTCGAAAGTTCTTTCGGATCAACGAATGATGCCTAGTTTGCCTCGTGCTTGATACTTACATAATAAATCGTGCTAGGCGCTCATCCCTTTCTTGGATGTGCACTTCCATTACGATCCACAACAAATATGGATCTCAGCGACTCTGCCACTGACTTTACGGTGATAGATTCAACAATCACACCTGACGATCCTGGTAGCTCTGGATCTCGACCCGAAGAAAAGATTCCAGCGACTCGGACCCCCCAAGTAGATTCCTTTTTCAACTTCGAACTCGTTGTCTTCCAGGTAAATTCTGCTTTTTATGCCTATAAACTTCCTTCAACTCTGTAGCAGGTTGGAGATACACTCTTTCAAGTTATCCGAAACGGATTCGAGGTCCCGGGAACGATTTTTGAGGCGATGTTTGCCCTGCCTCAGGCTAATGAAAATGGGACCCCCATCGAAGGAACAAGCCTCGACAACCCTATAATTCTGGATGGCGTAGCAGAAGAGCAGTTTAGAGCATTTTTGCGTGCTTTATATCCGTTGTGGGTTTCCATTAACAGACCATCGTTCACTTCCAGTGTACTCTAACCCATCCCTGTAGCGCTGGACGGCCGCCGGTAGCATCATTCGAAGATTGGCTGGGTGTTCTTCATTTAGCGACTATGTGGAAGTTCAAACTGGTGAGTTTCACGGAATTTCCTTTCATGATCCGTACACAAATAATCATATCGTACTAGCTCCGCGAGATAGCCATCAGGGCCATTTCAAATCTACTGGCGACTAAGAAAGATGTGAAACAACAGATTTTTCTTGGAGTCACGTACTGAGTCGTAAAATGGGTACGGGAGGGATACGTCACACTTGCTCAACGCGACAAAATCGGGCATAAGGAGCTGAGCAAGAACCCCTTCGCACTTAGCTGGGAAAAAATTGCATGCATTTTTGCAGCCCGGGACAGTATCAGCAACGAGCACTGCTATGATTGCTGTGGCAGGACCAATGGAATTAGGCATTGTCGCTGCCGCACCTTAGTTGCGGTTAATGAAGAGTTCCGGGAAGAGCTAGAGGCGCTAGGAGACGTCCCCCCTTCCTCTCTTCCCCCGCTTCCAAAAAGTGAGCACGTTAAATTCTTCGCGGGTCAAGCTAAATAATTAATGACATAGGTCAGCCACACAGTGATGTTTTATTCGAGGCGAACGCCACAAGCATTTTTACTGGTAACAACTTCACCGATTATGCACCCTCATCCTCGTCGACGTCTTCTAAGAAGAAGAGGAAGAAGTAGTGAGGAAGTGGTGAAGTGGTGTTTTCATTACGCTGTGGGCCTCCCAACTTGTTAATGCCAATCGAGTTCAGTCGTTAGCTAGAGCTCTTATACGTCGCCTTTGTATTGCACCTATAGTCATATTCAGACTGGTCACGAGCCTACTAGAACAAGAAATATGGCATTGGTTTCGGTTCCAGCGACTAGCAGTAATGTGTACCTTATGCTTTCATGGTGCTTTCAAGATAACCTAAGTGTAACTAAAAATATCATTGATTCATTGTAGTAGGGGGTAAAATGTACATAGATGTAGACGGCTTGAGGAATGAGCAAGACTTCGAGACGAAGAACTGAACTGACAATTTTCGTGGAGACGGGTGAAAATAATGATTTGTCTTGTCGCCAACTGGAGAGGGTAGAAGAATACTGGGAGATATGGAATACTGAATGAGGGAGCGAGGGGATAATTTTAGTCAGTGTCTGTATCGAAGGAGTAAACCTCGGCATCAAAAAATAAATACCTGCATTGGAAACATACCTGCATCGAAACAAGGAATTTCCCCGAGACGTTTTGCAAATGCAAACCTCCAGTTACCAACTCTTGTTTGGCAATGATGGCAGCTATCCAAATCTTCCTTCATACCTTTCACAAGGATATCGTCGAACTGTTGCACATTACTGATTTTGGCACCGACTTCGAGAAGCACGCGTTGATGAAAGACCGCCCAAAGATCGCACTCTGAAATTCCACCACGATGCAAGACTTTCGGTGGCCTTTCATAGATGAATTTCAGGAGGTGTAACCAATGCTCGCGATATTGGACCTAGAATGTTTCAGTTGCGCTAACAAACCATGCATTTTATATCAAAGGATCCTTACCCATTTCAGAATAATATCGGGGCGGTCTGCCAGCGCCTTACTCACGTCATGCAGGGAGGTGGACAGCGTCTTCGGAATCGCCATTTGGCTTAATTTGGGGTAATCATGCTTGACGGCGTAACATAAAACATCCAACGGATGGAGGGGTAGAGCTTCTCTAGCATAAAATGAGGTGGAATCGCAATCTCAATACGAAGTCGGTGGGTACGAACTGCATGCGGATCTTGCACACTTCCATCGCAGAAAATACCATATACTTCTCGACCGCTTCTGCAAGAGGTGCCAATACTTTAAAGGGAATGTCGCTCGAGTCGGGTTGGCGTTCGTTATGCATATACTGCAATAGCAGTTTGAGAACCTTTGATTGCTCGGGCAATTGAGCGATTTCCCCGTTAAATTGAGTAGATGCAGCGAGTGGGAACCCAGCACTGTAAGCTTCAAGATTGGTGCTGTGAGCTCCGAACCGGAAGCCATCGCAGGACTCCAGCACAACATCGGTAGGCAGCTGGCAATCAGTCACTAATTGTCATTGAGATGTAAGCTCGCTTGTCTCGCTGACGGCACAGGAGAACATACCAGAACAAGGTGGGATTTGGAGGGTATTCTCCTCTCCTAGAGAATTTTTGTCGACCATGCCGTCGAGCCGGTTGTAATCCACGTTATCGAGGTTGAAATCCATGTTGGTGGAATGATGCGATTAGTCGAGAAACAGATGAGATAGCAGAATCGGAAGGTAGTATGTGATAATCCACGTTGCACTATGTTCTTCTATTTATGGGCTGTGCAACTGATCAACGTTTTTGAACGTTCCTGCGGTATAATTTATGTTTGTTTGCTGAACCAGACTTAACGATAGTACCCTGTACTTAGTACGTACTAATTTCATCGCTAGAAGCCAATGAGTTGAGTACCAGGCTTTTTCAGGTCGACAAGTACCAATAATGATCACCGACAATGACAAGCCACCGCGGGCTACCGCGGGAACGACCGCGAATGGCATTTTTTTTTGTAAAAATTTTCACACCCAACGCCTCACCCTGCCGTGCCCACCCCCCCAAAAGATAGTGCCGTGAAATATCCTTGCTGTGATAGAGACACAGAGCAACGCCAGGGGAAGCGCTGAACATGGCACCGGAGTGAGGTCGTGGGAAATGAATCTTCAGGACATGAAACCACGTGACTCGGAACACCTTGATGTCGTCCTTTTAGCTAGTACAACCATTCCATTCCGTCATTTGTTCATTACTTAGGTCTGTTTCAAGAGATTAAGCCTTGACTGGACACAAGCTAAACAGGATAGGTGAGTGAACACGTTACTGGACAGGCCATTTCTTTTTTATATTGGGCAGTTCGTTACCTGCTTGTGACAAATCACCAACCAATTCAACTTTGTTCCCTGTTTCTCGCAACCTCCGTACACGATGATCTCAAGATTTGGAAAGTCCTTGGCCTTGATAATACTTGCTATGGTGAGCAAAGCCGTCCATTGAATCAATTGTTCGAACACTTGTTAAACCTGGCAACTTGAATAGCTCGTCTTGACTATGATTGCATTGGTGCACCCTCCATCAAGATCGTACATCGACCCTTGGACGGGACAACTATTTGGAGAAGGGGGTGTGGAACAGATGTTGCAGTCGCAAGTATGCAACAATCCTCCAAAGATTGGTGGTGTGAAAGGCGGTGTGATTATGAGTAAACTGGGCAATGAAACCGCGAAGTGCGTCAAGGTTCCTTAATGTTATGTCAAAGCTAATGTTCTGAATGTTTAAACCCGTAGGGCTGCCCTAGGTCGCGCGACCTGGAAATTACTGTGAATATGCGTCCATTTTTTACGTTTCCACGAAGCTGGGCTCATGTAAATTTCAGACATACTACCACGCTTCGATACCCAGAGGTATGCCATATCCCACCTCAGTCTATTCAAGTACTCATGGACTACGACCTCGAAGCATCCAACACCCGATGAACGGGTAGCACTCAGCTCATATTTCCATCTCAGTTCACGACTATACCCCTGCGGTGAATGCGCTGCCGAATTCCAACAACTTCTGCAAAAATATCCACCCCAAGTGCGTTCTACACACAGATCGCCTATTTTTCTCTGACAGTGCTCTTTTACTATGTGGCAGACCGCGTCTCGGCGCTCAGCCTCCCTGTGGTAAATTCGTTTTACGAACTGATGATTACGTTTTTGGTTGACAAACGTCACTGCTAAACAGGCTATGCGCGGTGCACAATGAAGTTAACAAGCGATTACAAAAACCTGAATTTGATTGTGCTCACTTAAGTGATGAATACGACTGCGGGTGTGGCGATGAACCAGTTACAACAAAGAGCGACACGAAGACCGCTGGCGGTTTTGATCCGACGGACCTCGAAGCTGATACCAGCAAGGATGATCTGACTGGGGTCGATATGATTCGAGGTGGACGTTAGACTTGTCAATGGGTCCTTTGTCAACGGGTTCTTCTCATTGGGGGTTCATTGGAGGTAAGGGTGATAATCGTCTTATCGGACCAATGTTCTATATATAATAACACACATATGTACTAATACTAATTTTCTGCTCCGTCAATACACAAGTTGTGTATCTGTCATGGTCCAGTACATACGTCATACAAATGAGTAGAAAACTTGATTTCGTCCGATAATATCAAAAAACGGGCCTGCTGACACAACATCAACATGGTTGACTTCGACGTTCTGTCAACGTTATCTAAGTTACAATGGCCTCTCTCTGAATACCCAATTATCTCCGGCCCGGATGCCCTTCTAGGCTCCGTATATTTAAGAACAAACCCTTCCACGAAATACAATCCAAAGATCGCACACTGTCACAGCGCGTTTCGCCGGCCGGAGCTCAGCTCCACAAGCTCTGTTGGTTCCATCCTCGAGTCTTCGGAATCGCTTCAATGTCTACTCTTGCCGCAGAAAGAGCACCCACCACAAGAGAACTGGAAACTTATAGTATCAAAGGTGCAGACATTCCGCTCTTGCAACGGACCGTTGTTCACCGATACTACTAGATGGCCTGAAAGTGATTGAACGATTCTTCAGTGTTCCTCTTGACCATGCAAAGCCCGAAGGTGAAAAGATACGTATATTTGCAAGGCATATTATTCCCAAGGACAAGGCGAAAACTCCCGAAGAAGAGGAAAAGCTACCTTTTCGTGAGTGTCAATCCACTGAAGCCACCTCGGAGATCGTTGACACTGGTGAACAGTCTTGTACTTGCAAGGTGTGTTCATTTATAATTATGTCCCTAACTTTCACGAACTTATTGATATCCTCTACTATTTAGGGGGACCAGGGTTCGAAGTGAGTTTACCAGGAAGTTCTGGATACCCAGGAGAGGTAGCTCCCTTTAATTACTGCATTTTTGAGATCGTCGACAACGATTCCCTTGCCAGGTACATGAAAAAGGATATCAAGTAAGAAGGCGTGCATTCATACTCGCACCAAACTCATCTAACCGTTTTATCACAGACATTATGGTTAGATCAAAGAGGAACCGGTTTAAGTGTTCCTCTCTCCCCAGACACGCTCCCAGAAAACGTGAAAACAGATGAGGAGATTGCTCGATACTTGAAGTATTTCCGGGCAGATAGCATTGGTACACTCGCTAAAATACATTCCGTGAAGTAAGCACCTGACAAACTGCCGTACAGTGAAGGACTGCGAAGTCATTCGCAAAGAGCTTCTCGGGAGTAAGGAATCCCCTGAGGACCGCAAGTGGACTTTGATGGGCCAGAGCTTTGGTGGATTTTGTTGCATCACGTACCTTTCCTTCCATAGTGAGGGTATTAAGGAAGTGTTCATCGCTGGCGGACTGGCACCTCTTGTCGACCAGCCTGACGAAGTCTATGAAGCTTTGACTCGTAAGTCATCACCAAAAAAGAAGAGGAGGATAAACACCACTGATCTAATCATGATAGGTCAAGTTGTGAAAAGGAATGACATTTATTACAAGAAATATCCTCAAGATATTTTGCGCGTGCGTTAACAATCCTCGCGATCGTTGATTAAAAGTGCTTATACATACATGCACAGGTTAGAAAAATACTCGCGTACTTGGACTCGACCGACATTGTTCTTCCGAACGGAGGACGACTGACGCCAAGTCGATGGCAGCAGCTGGGCATGCGTTTTGGAATGCACGGTTAGCTTCATACCATTTTCTGCTTTCGTTTACTTCTCTCACCAATTACTAGGCGGAATCGATGCAATCCATCGTCAGTCCTTTTTTAGTTCTAACTGTCAAGCGCTCGTATTGAATATGAACAGAACTCGTATTCCGCGCCTCGGATGAATTAGAGCAACTCAGAAAATTGTCGTATAAGACGTTGCAAATGGTTGAAGACCAACAATCATTCGATGAAAATCCTTTGTACGCCATCCTTCACGAACCGATATACTGTCAAGGGCGAGTTTACCCAGATTAAGTATAATCTATGTCTTACCCTTTAACTATTTGGTAGGGCATCCTCCAATTGGTCTGCAGCCCGTATCACCAAGCCATTCCGACAGTTCTCCTGGCCCCAGATGAAAGCTCAACCGGATACCGACCCGGTATATTTCACAGGAGAAATGGTCATCTTAAGTCCTATGTCTTCTCATTTTGTACTAAATTTTTAGTCAGATCTTCCCGGACATGTTTGATGATTATACTCAACTCCGCCCATGGAAAGCGGCTGCAGATATATTGGCAAAGGACGAGTCCTGGGGTCCTCTCTACGATCTGGAGCAACTTTCTAGAAACGAAGTCAAGGTCTCCGCCGTTACGTGGGTATACATTGTTTTGTATCTCTTCTCAAGAAC
>Ga0307517_10014392_pt1 | contig 10631 bp, 2 predicted proteins | sample 23_EM_MG_FD_194515 | JGI IMG/M metagenome (GOLD analysis project Ga0307517, IMG submission 194515) | Populus trichocarpa ectomycorrhiza microbial communities from riparian zone in the Pacific Northwest, United States - 23_EM | ecosystem: Host-associated > Plants > Roots > Unclassified | place...
TTGTTAGTGTTTTCTTTTCCATCATAGTTATATATATATATATATAAAACACCAAATCGATCGTGTTGAAAATATGTCGATTGTTGGTGTTTTCTTTTTCACAATGTGAACTGAAGATCGAATATATTGACTTTTTAAAGATATACAGTCGTCATGTTGTGATGGTTGGTTACATAGGTTGTTAAAAAAGTTCAAGATATCTCCTGTTTTGGAAAGTGGTTTTACTGTAGAGTGAATATTTGATGGTATTATAAAAAATAAATTGAAAAATATTTTTAAGTGTTTGGTTATGTTATGGAAAATGAGCTAAAAATAGCTTATTAATTTTTTATTTTTTTTAAGTTTATTAAAATAATAAAAAATAAATCTTACAAGTTAAAAAGTTGAATGAGAATGAAATTGAAAAAAATCTAATTTTATAAATTATCTCAAATAAAATAAATAATAATCAAAATAATGAAAATCAAATCTAACAAATAAAAAAATTAAAAGATGATGAAATTAAAATAATAATAATAATAATAATTTCATAAATTATTTCTAATAAAATAAGAAGTAATCAAAAGAATAATAATCAAATTTGATAGATAAAAAACGTTTTCCTTTTAATATATGCAGCTATAAAATCAAAGTTGTGTTTATTGGGTTTAGGTAATTTTTGGAATTGTTGTGCCTTTTAAAAATATTTTTTACTTGAAAATATATAAAAATAATATATTTTTTTTATTTTTTAAGATTTATTTCCAATAACAATACATCAAAACAATCTAAAAATAATTTAAAATAAAAATATTTAAAATTTTCAAAAACATCTTCTCACCGCAAAAACAAACAGATACAAGTGACATGATGTACAAGTGATATCAATCCTGGTATTCCTTTGAGGTTTTAGATTCCATGTCATCTCTTAATAGATAAACTAATAAATTCTCAAGCTACATCCATCGAAGTACTTATTATAATGTTATTCATTGATGAACAATGCTCAAACAATAAAAATTAAAGTCGAAACATCAATTATGAAAAAAAAATATCCTAATGAAAACCTTAATATTCCTCTTCTGCTAAATTGAATTTGTAGCATGTCATTACAAAAAATCTAAAGGTCGAGAGGGATTTATTAAATGTTTGGATCTACCTTCCTCGGGAAAATAAACGTAATTAAAAAAAAGAACCTAGAGAACTTAGCCTCGAAACTATCATCCAGTACCCACTTATTCAAACAAGCACCTTTACACCAAACAACTTCCTCGGAAACCATCTCTTTGAAAAACTGTGGATCCCTTGATCTCGAGCCTTTAGGCTTTTCCTTCTCTCAGAAAATCCACCAATGGCATCCCCTCCTCGGCCTATTTTTCATTTTCGTGATTGAATACTGTAGGCCATGTGAGGTTTGAACTTTCAATCCCTATATGTTTTGATGTGTTGTTAGGCTTTCAATCCAAAGGGAAAGTGGAGATTATCCACGTTCGTTGACAATGGAATAGAAACTTAGATCGATGGCAAACCTAATTTTCAAACCCAAAACTGTTCTAGGAAATAGGTTGAGATTCTCAGATTATTTTCAATATGCTTTTTCAGTAAAGAAGAAGGGCAGGAAAAATATGAAAAGTAATTAAGGTCCATTTGTTAGTTGAAAAGTTGTTTTTTTTTAATAAATAAATAAATTCTATGAAAAATGGATTTCAAGAAAATGGATTTTTTTATATATTTAGTTGTACTTGAAAAATAAACTAAGAACTATTTTTTTATATTTCATCACGAAAAGTAAATTGAAAAATAACATGTTTTTAGTCTGGTTTTTTTACAGTAGAATTTTTAAAAATATTTTAGGTGCTTGATTAAACGAATTCTCTAAATTAATGCATGCCATCAGGCTTATCATACAATGACTCCAACGTCCTGAACTATTAAATATTTTTTTAATACAACTAAACATGACGATAAAGGTAGAAAATTAATTTTCAAGCAGATATTTTCTTTAAAAAAAAGAAAGAGTCAGTTCAAAATTATTCATGCAAATTGAGTTTTTTAAATGGCTATATTGATAATTAAAAAATAATTAATATGATTATGTTAATAACTTAAAACGAATTATTAATAATAAATCATTTGATTTCATATAAATTAAATGTTAAATGATCAAATTAAAAAAAAAATAAGTGATCAAAAACATAGGGTTGATATTTTTCTTGCCCATGCAATTAAATCTCTATTCTTTCAAGAAAGAAGGGAAAATATTTGTCCATTGTTCAAATTTGGTTCTAATTGCTTATTTTTAAAATTAATAAAATTTTATTTGATTTTTTCATTAACCAAGCCTCCTTTTTTTATCCATTGAAATAACGAGAACCCTACCCAAAGTTAATTGAAGCAAACTAACAAGTATATTTTAATTCAACAAATTTAAAAGGATAAAATTGAATAGCAAAAAGAACTTTAGCGACAAAGAAAATATGGCGTTACTATTATTCACGGTGTATGTGTGAACAATGATTTCACAAAATGTTTTTTTTTTTTAATTTAGTTTTAATTTTCCACCATTTCCCCCACAAACCAATCTCTTCAATCTGGAGAGAGGGAGAGAGCAGACCATTCATTAAAATATCAGTTTGACCCTTTTAAATGTGGCGTTAATAAAAAATACAAGGGCATAATAGTAATCTACTTTGTTGCGAATTTTTGTCTTCCCATTCGTCATTTTGTTCTCCATTATTTTATCTCCCCACCTATTTTTGCTTCTACAATGTTAAGGAAAGTTTGCAAGTTGTTTAAAAAAAAATCGATGAGGATACAGGGAGTAGAGATGGTAGACTACGCGCTCTGCGATGATGAATAGAGGATGATGAAGAGAGGATGACGAAGTTTAGTTTTTTTTTTTTTTAGTGTATTTTATTTAGGAATATATTAAAATAATATTTTTTTATTTTAAAAAATCATTTTTAATATTAACAAATAAAATCATCTAAAAATATAAAAAATTAATTTAAAATAAAAAATAATTTTTTTATAAATATTTTCAAAACACACAAATATTTTGCTCGAAAACTACGTTACCACCCCCGAAATATAAAACGAATCACCATCATGACGGCATCATAGCCGCCGACGTGGCAATATTTAATGGATTTTGGAGTCTTATAGTGGACCTGTGATGTAACTTCACGGAGAAGTCAGTTGGGCAGTTGATAAGTCCAGCTGGCATCATACCCATTCACCGACTGCTTTCCATAGTTTTCAAGCAGCAAATCACAAAACAAGGACGGACGGACGGACGCTTCACTTCTATAATTGTCTACTAGCAAGTGGACTGCTTTTACTTTTTGTTAAGACATATTTTCAATCTGATCAGGAAAAAAACTGAGCCACTTGATTTGTTGACGGCAGCGGTGTCCAACATGTTCCCCTCCAATCCATTTCTTGGTCGGTTTAGCACCGTCATTGGTTTTTTTTTTTAATTTTTTATTCCCATGACCACGTTGGATTGGGTAGTTGGTGCTTTTCTTGAACTGGTCAGCTATTGTCGTTGGCTATAGTTTGTTGATCTTCCTTGTTGTTTGCTTCGTCAATATTTGCCCTGCCCCCTTCCGGCGATTAAATATGAACCATTTTAATTTAATTTTATTTGTGACACATTTGAGGTTATGGTTGAATCCGCTTTCCTTAAAAAAAAAAATTACTTTTTTATTTTATTTTAAAATCGTTTTGATGTGCGAAAAATAATTTTAAAAAAATAGTTTTATATATATTCAAACAAAAAATATTCTTTAAAAAATAATCTTAATTATATTTTTAAATAGACCTTGATCTATGTAGAACCAAATGGAGAAGAAGATGAGAAAGTCAAGCTAGTTCAAGAGAGCGTTAGGAAATACGGTTTAACCCGTGTTTCTAAAAAATTCAATTTTTTTGTTAAAATTTAATTTTTTTATGTTTTGTATTGTTTTGATACGGTGATCTTACAAATGATTTTAAAAAAATAAAAAAATATTATTTTAATATATTTTAAATAAAAAAACACTTTAAAAACAATCACAATCACACTTCCAAACATATTAACAAGATGAAGTCAACCTCATATATCTTAAAAAAGACTCTACTAAAAAACATGTTAACTGCCATCTAGAAATATTTTTTACACTGGAAAAAAAAAACCAACCGAGGGCCGATAATTTAGTCGTTATCCATTCGCATGAGTTAAACATTGAATAGAATGATAAATATTATGAGGAAATGACTGATGAGGTTGTCATCCATGTGCTCTTACTTAAAAAGAAAAGAGAATATGAAACTTATGACTCATTATTATGTTTGTTTTTGGGTTGCTTTTGTATTTGAAATGAATCATGGAAAATACATGTTTAGTAATATATAAATAATTATTTACTGTTTGTGGATCCTAGTTAAATTTTTATTGAAAACACAGATAAAAAAAAGCTACTCCAAGTTGCTTCTCAACTACTGTAGCGGGACGTGCAGAGTGAAATTCACTCTGCATGTCCCGTGAATAGTATTCACTATTCATGATCGGACCGGGTCCGGTCCGAACTTAAATGTATTAGATCGGGTCCGATCCAGAAAAAATAAATCCAATTTTTTATATTTTTAATTATGTTTTATTAAAAAAAATAGTGTTTAACATTATTTAATGACATTGCATAAATTAGAAGGAGATCGCATGATGACATAATATTTGCAGAATTTGATAGTAATTCCAATTTTGTTCCTGATGATATTTTACCTGATTTTGTTGCACGCTCAAAAAACCATGAAAATTGTAGTCCTTGTCGAACGAATTTCGTATGTGATAGAATTATAGATAGTTTAATTTGAATAATAAAAAATATTTTATATAAAGTATTATTTATTTCAAGATGTAATAGCAGTAGTTAAATCTATAACATTTCAATTAAAAATCATCAATATTAATATATGTATTTTTTAGTTATTATAAACTCAATTTGAAAAGCATTTCTAACCAAACATATTAAATTACTTTTTGTTTAACCTCAATTTCAATCATAATTTTAACCAAATATATATAAATACCAAACCAACCTCAACCAAAAGTACTTTTTATAAAACAATTTTTTTTAAACCACAATCACAAAAGCTACCACCATACCAAACACATTGTTTTATTTATTTTTCTCAGTAACCAAACCAACCTCAACCAAAAGTACTTTTTATAAAACAATTTTTTTTAAACCACAATCACAAAAGCTACCGCAATACCAAACTTAGAATAAAAATATCCACTTGGGATTTTTCTCTCCTGTTTATCTATTTTTTTTTCTTTAAAGTGAGGCTAAGAATAATTAATTGAATGCAACTAGTTATTCCCGATCACAATAAAATTTATCTTTTCAATATGTTAATATAAGTGAACATTGTTTAATAATTCTGTATCCCAGTTATGAATTCTTTTAATTTTATTTGATTATAATGTAAGAAAAGGGTTGTTTTATTGTATTTTCATGTTGTCGCTATAAATTTTGATGATCATCATGAAAAATAACTAGGGATATCATATTAATTGATTTTTAGGATTCATTTAAAATAAAACAAATATAAAAAGAAAAAAAATCCATTACTTGTAAAAAACGAAAAGAATATCTTTACAAGTTTTCTGGTCTCTTTTTATTAAATTTTTTTTTTAATGAAATTGAAAGAATAACTAGTAAAATATTACGAATTATTTCCTATCATCGTAAAATTGTTGGCGCTTTGTGTATTATTTTTACCTGAACAAGAAAAGAAGATTAAGGAAGGAAGGCGTCTGCATGGTTGGATTTTGTTCTGGTGGGGTCTGGTAGGTCCATTCGTTTGCATGGTTGGATAAGGTGCGGTACAACTGGAAGTCTGGAACATTTATAATTGGGCTCGTCGGTGACTTAATTCGGGCCCTTTTCATCTGGCACCAACTAATTTGAGCCGCAAGCCCGTGATTAATCCATTTTGATCACCATCTTTAACGGATGCCTCTTAGAGATTTAACCCATCCCATGAAAGACATTGGCCTGACAAAGATATATTTTAAGTCAATCTCATTTTTTAACAGATAATGCCGGCGGCCCAGTCTTCTCCGTGGAATAATACTCACCCTTGAGGGTAAAAACATAGAGTCCGTATGTTTTTTTTGAACAAAAACGAAAGAAAAACCGTGGGTCAATCTAGAATTTCTACTCTATAGGTAAATCATGGAAGCGTTACAAATAATAGGGAATGCCGAAAATCTACTAAAGCTGGTTTGGGCCGATTGTGCATGAAAACCGAAGCAGGTGTAGTAGTCTCACGCCTATTAGGTTTTTGTTGCTCACAGAAGCTCCATATGGAGAAAATGGGCCTCGGAAGTACTGCAAGTGAGAATGATAGAAGGGCAAGTTTTTCAATGAATAAAGGGCAACTAATTATCTTCTGCAACCTCTTCATTTGACTGTCTTCCTGCTCGGCTAGCCGAGGTGAGAACTTGTTTAAGAGGAGAGGCGCTCGATATTGCCAAGTTTCTGCTAGTTTGATTTTCTTAAAAATGAACACTGCACTTACTATTAGTTGGCTCGTACTCCCTGTAGAATCTTGTACATTTGTAGTTAACTCGACTTTCCATAGGAGTGACTATATATTTCTTCTCACCACCACTCATTGCCAAAAAGATTTAACTAGATGAGGGAGTCTTTTGTAGCTCAAAACATGAAAGGGGCATTCTTTAAATTCTACTGATACGAATATTTGATTGAAGATTACTTCAGCACAAAAACCTGTCAGTCTGAAAAGGATAACCTTTCCTCAAAGATATGCATGGCAGTAAGAAGATTTATGTTTTGACATAAAGTCTTATTTCATAAGTTATTGAAAAGTTTTCATGTTGAAATCCCAAGAGTAAAAACTGAAAAGTCACCTTTCTGGTCTCTCTCTCTCTCTCTGTTTCTTTTTTCTGTCAAGCTAGCTAACTGAATAGCTTTGGAATGTTTCTGATAATTTAATCTCTCTATTGAATGAGCTACTGCCACAAGTCTACAAGGCTTTACTTGATGAGGTTATGGATTTCAGATAGATGAGAGTAAGCTTCCGCATCATAGTTAATATGGAGATTCCTTTGCTGAAAAAGATGTCTGAAGAACTGGCATGCCTGCAAAACAAGTCTTTTTTGAAGAATTGAGAGACCCTCCAATGATTAAGTTTGTATGAGGACGAAGCTAAATGTGGTTGTGCTTTGAGTTGTAGAGAGCTTATATGTGAAGGAGGAGGTCGAAGAAATATTGCAAAGATTTGGAATCTCTTACCTATGAGTTCATAACTGTTTATATAACGATTGAACATCACAACTTGCATTGAGACGAGTGCAAAAAGGGTCCATTTACTTGCATCATATTATTAGAGATCATCATTTAGACTTCTAAAGGTTGGTGGATCATTGTTGAGGTGAAATGCTATGCTCGAAGGCATCATCCACTTGACAAGACCAACTCTTCACCTCGTTCAATGGATTCTATGTGCTCTAAAATCATGCATGCATTTAATACTGATACGATTTATCCTTGTGGTTGTTGGGGGTAGGTTGAGTTGACCTAGGATGTCCAACTCGACCCCTGTACTGGTTTTCTCCGACCGGCCGAGAAGAGGCACCCATTCTCTTCCTTGGGTCTCACTACCTCCGGGTGGAAAGCACTTCGGATGTCTTGTCATGTTATATAGAATCAAGTGGGTCCTTTTTTGATAGACCTATAACTCGGATACATCATTATGTTCTGGCAAATTCTAAGACTTGCAAGGTAGAAATTTAATCATGGCATGTTGTATCAGTACATTCACTAGTAACAGAGAGCCTGTGAAATTGGCTCTGCAGGCATGCCGACAAGATATAAAAATTTCCAGGCAGAGTGATTACTTTTCTTCTAGATTTTCAACTCCATCAAACTGCATGACCACAACATGTGTGCTCTTGGCATAGAACAGAAAAAGAGGTCAATAGGATATTTTTATGGTGCTTATGATTAGAAAAATTAAGTTTACAAACAACACCTAGAATGTCACACAAACGAATTCTCTAACGAGCCCTTACAAAGAAAATACTCAATTCTGGTCCTGCTGCACCATCAGGATTAATCATGTACAAAGCTTCAGAGTCTTTAGATCCAACCACTCTCTCAAATCTGGCTCTTATGTATGTCAATTCCCCATCAGCTGATTCCTTCACATTATTTGGGCAAGGAAGCACACCAGCACCCATAGAAACACCTCTCAGAAGTTGCATAACATGAAGCTCATCATCAGACATTTGCTTCCTCCTAATAGAGTACCCAACCTTTCTTCCATTACAATACACAGCCCAAACAAACTCCTCCAATAGTTTCTTTTTATGTGTCTTGGTCTCGCTCTCTAAAGCGATTCTTACTATATCCGATGCCATTTCTTTGTGAAATAGACTTGAGTGCATCGGTAGCTCTATAACAAACATCGGCACACAATGAGGATCTTCCTGTATGGCTAGACTAACTCTACCTTTACGATAACCAAAAATGGTACCTGTTGTGGCATTGTCCTTGAGTAAAGCTTTACGAGGTCTGCCTAATAGTGCAACCATCTTGCAGCCTGAGGTTAACATGGGGAAGAGCTTGAACATTTTAAGAAGCCCACTGCTACTAGATTTTGATCGTTTCTCGCCTGCAGTGTGCCGGTGCAATGATAATATGGCTTGATTGTCCATTTGGAAGTATGGGCTAGAATGTACTGGTGGCATCGTTGGACTTACTATAGCATATGCTATAAAATTCAGGAAAAATAAAGGGTGATGGTGAGTTTGGGGCTTTGAGCTACTGACAAACTATAAGATACATATAGAGGGAGGTGTAGGAATTAAAAAGAAGAGTTAGGAAGGTGGTTGGTCACTTTGGCTGGATTGTCCTTGGAATCTTTTCGAAGTGGGGAAGGGAAAAGAAAGAACCTCCAAATTAGTTGAGAGAGAAGGAAAAATTAGTACTAAAGCTTTGATGTGACCAGGTTTAGTGATGAAAAAGAAGAAGAAGGGGATTGAATGCGATAGGATAAGAGAAATCGGACCACATAATGTTGGGGAAGGGAGGAAGAAAAAAACCCAAAAGATGATAAAAGGGACTCTGGTAATGTTGGCTCAATCATGTCCCTCTATGATAGCGTCAGCATCACTTCTTAAAGCTTTGCTAAAGATTTTTTTTTTTTTTGAAAACAAACATAGTTTCAAGAAAGTTAATAAAAAATGATACAGTTTCAAAAGTTTCAGGAAAAATAAGATAGTTTGTAAAGAACAACAGTTAGAAATCATGTTTGTTGTTGAATAACTGCTATTCAGAATAATAATTTAAATAAAAATTGTAATTTAAAATTGCAATTTTAATACAATCGTTATTCTCAATAATAATTTTTAACAGCCGCGATTTGAAATAGCAGTGTCATAACAAAATTATGATTCTGAATTGCGTTTAAGATGCATGTATAAATACCTCTCTTTTTATTCATGGCCTCTGCTCCTAAGAGAAAAAAACCTTATAAATCGAAAAAACCCAAGAGAAAACAGCCTTCAATCGCCCAAAACATCGTCTAATCCTTCTTGAGTTGATGTATAATTTTTTAGATATTGATAAATGTTAGGAAATTATTGTATAGGTTGATGTTGAATTTTTTTTTAAATTTATAAATATTGGAAAATAATCTTTCATGGGTTAATGTTAGTAAATGATGAGAAATAATTTCATTGTTGATGTTTTAATAGGTTATGGGAAATTCTTATTTAGAAGATGATATGGCAGCTGCTTCTGTTATATGCACATCAACCATAGATTTATGGACATTAATTGTCCCACTCATATTTTTTGAGTTTGTTGAGATACATTGCTCAGACCGTATTATGCAATAATTTGGATTTAAATAACACATCCCGTCTAACATAGATAAAAGTGATCAGTTGCATTCCATTAATCGTTCGGGTATGCACGTTAATTATAATTAGATGATCCACCATTTCCAACATATATCGATATAGGACGCACAAATAAATTTCTAGAGAGGTATATCCTTTAATTTCTAAGGAGAAATACATGGGTTGGTACTTGAGTATAACACACTAAATTATTAAACCTAACCCAACACAAGTTTCTCCACGTGAGGAGATGAAATATGAGTAAAAAATGTGTTATTTTCTAAATACTTTTTTTTTCTGTGCTATTTCTTAAAAACTTTTATTAAATTATGCTAGTTTAATAAAATAACCTTTGTTAAACCCTCATCCCTAATTATCACTAATTATTGAGGTGCAGCTCATCTTTCCTTAATTCATTTCTCCATGGAAATTTTGTTTTGCTTGAGGGGTGACTCTTCCTTTAACTCTCAATCTACTCTCATTTTCTGTGTCAGACCATACTCTTGTTCGGTACAGGTGTTTCAGGCAACAGAGAGGTGCAAAACTAGCTCATGTATACGTGTATTCTAGCTAGGCAATTGAACATGAGGTAACTTTCTTGTTGTCTGCATTTTAAGTCATAGGGATCCGAAAACTATAGCCTTTAATACCTATTTATAATTGTTGGAAAATCATCGCATTAAATTCTGATCTAACTAAATTTCTTTTACAAGAGTATTTGAGTTGTTCCTTAAAG
>Ga0307517_10014393_pt1 | contig 10630 bp, 5 predicted proteins | sample 23_EM_MG_FD_194515 | JGI IMG/M metagenome (GOLD analysis project Ga0307517, IMG submission 194515) | Populus trichocarpa ectomycorrhiza microbial communities from riparian zone in the Pacific Northwest, United States - 23_EM | ecosystem: Host-associated > Plants > Roots > Unclassified | place...
AACTGCCATCTCTAGGCTCTACTGTTACAATCCACCAATACATCACACCCAGGCATCGATCCATGATCTCTTTGCCCTTGTGTTTCCCGTTGCTTTATTTCACAGCGTATTAAAAAATTAACAAATATAAATAACACATCGCTAGAAATATTCCATTAGTAAATTATAGTGAATTTTCCTGATTGAACATGCCGTTGCAGTAGTCATCGGTACACACCAATAAAAATATTCTCTTATATAAATACTGAGAGAATTACAGTAAAAAAAATAGCTAAAAAATAGAATAACAAGTTATTTTTACAGATATAATTACCAGTAGATTTAAATCTGTCTATAATATTTAATTTATAAGTGATAAACTGCGATGAACTAAGGCCTTTTATTCAGTAGGTAAAATTCTCCATGTGTTGTTACTTTCGAATAATTTATCTCTATGCTATCATAAATTGATAAATTGATGAATTTCTCATAGGTATCATCGTCAATTTTTATTGGTCGAAAACTCACGGTTGACTGAATCCCAAATATTTCAATTACAAGATAAACAATTCCCCATGTGTTTCAGAACACAAGTAAGGACTAGTTAATTATCCTTATCTCTCGGGATACTTAATTTCATTACACATTTCCCCTTAACTGTGATGAAGATTTAATTTATGTACTAGATTTATCAATTGAGAGAGAATGCTAGTGTTACTTTGAATTTATTAAGTCTGGGTCCTGAAAGACAAGTGAAGTGCTATAATAAGTATTTCCTCAATGAATATGTGTTTCATATTAAAGAGTATGGTTAGGGTAGAATGTGTTAATATTAACCTCTTATGATCATTTCGCAAATGACCTTAGCAAAGTTAATTGAAAATCTGGTTCAATTAACATAATTAAAATTATTCGATTAATATGGATTTAAATAAAATCAACTGGTTTGTGACGGTCCAATTTAAATTGTTGTGTATTTGTAGTTTTAAAAAATTTAGGTAGTCTTCCATATAGAAAATGTGTTGCTGTTTTTTTTTAAACATAAATGATTTATGATACCTTAATTCTTTAATTTATATAGATACCTAGAAAATAGTCAATAGCATGTTGTATGAACAAAATCGCTGCTAGAGCGCTTCTGACAACCATGAGTAATCAGGCGCCGATCAAGAATAGGCACCTGAGACATAGGTCTCCTCCTCCTCCTCCTTCAGCACCTCAATTTTAGATTAATTGTATTTGAATTTATAAATATTTAAATTTATAATAAATATTTGAATTTATATTTTTTTTAATTTTTATTGTTTCTGTTTAATAGATTTTTTAAAAATATATGTTTTTAAATTATTACTGACAGGGGTTACCGACGGACATAGTCTATCAGTATATTACAGAGAGTTGGAAAAAAATTATTGTAAATGTCACTGCCCCTGTTTACTCACCTATAGAATAACATACGGTCTGTTTAACGATTACATGTCAAATTCATCGATGGAATGATATATAGTTTTTTTTTTTGTATAATCAGCGATGGAAGTACCGACAGAATGAAGCAAATTTTTTTTTTCGCGCTTTGTTCGTCAGTAAATACATCTATAAAATTATTACTGGCATACCATAAATCACCGACGAGAGTTTTTCTGATATATTATTTTTATTCGTGAGCCCGTTAATAAAATTTTATCAATAAATCTAAAAACTCTGGTGCTTAATTAATTAGATCGTATGAAAGGTTGCCTGGCTTTAGAGTCCATTTAACATAACAACACTACTGTCTATCATTCTTGAGAAAGGAAAAAACAACTGAAATAAAGAAACACAACTATATTAATAAAGAATGAATCAAACCCATGTGGTATATGGCAAGCTACGTAACTGTATATGAGAATCAAAATGTGGGTACTATAACTTCTAGTTAGAACTTGATGGATCAAGTTGCTTTTTCCTTTTCTTTTACATGAAGGAGCGTCTAGCTAGCTACCATATTTTCGCAATCCCATTGGTGAAAAAGAAGAATTCGGAATCTCTTTTATGCTAATCAAAAGCTTCTTGTTCATGCATATTAATTCACATACAAGGTTGACAAGGTTCTTAAGTGAAGCTAGCTACTATATCTATGTTAATACGTGATGAATATTGTGGAGTGTGGCTAGTAAAGAATGTAAAAGGATCTTTCGGCAAAAGACCCTTGAAACCCTACATCTCTCTCTTTCTCAATTTAATTGGGTCGCACAAAAATTAATTCAAATTATATCCACCTTTGAGCGTAAGAACCATAAAGACTCATCCAAACAAGAGAAAGCTGGAACTCCCAACAAAGTTAGTAGCTTACGTTTTAATAAAAACTACATGTTTTCTCCGGCCCGTTGTGTTTTAATTATTACCCGGTGTACTGGACTTCAAATTAAACTAGAGAGACATTTGGGTTTGGTCATCTTAGTTAGCTAGCGTGCATGCTATAATTTACTGGTCATGTATATTTCGATTTCACGCCGATCAAAGAACTAGCTTGGATTGTATATAGTTTTGCTGTGCTTAAAATGGTAAACTGTGGAGCTAAGAGTGTGTGTGCATGCAAATCAAACCCTTGCGCTATGTATTTTGATAATGCTTCTGCATCAATGGGGGGAATATATAATTAGAAGTTAGAACCAAAGGAGTACATCGATCGATGATATTGCGGTGGAGTTTGAGAGAAAAGAGAGAGATCAGACAGCAGTCAAAGATTTTGGGTCTGTAATCATTAAAGTTGGTAGGATGTCTTTACTCGTCTGGAAATGATATTTTAAGGAAAGGAAAGGAATCAAAGGGGGAGGTTAATAGAAACAGAATAAAACAGTAAAGGACAAGTAGTTTGGATGGCAGGAAAAGAAAGCGAAAAAAAACAAAAAGAAAAAGAGAGTCTAGGGTTCTAGGCTGTGACGGTGTGCCAGGTAGATTTTCTATTATGGGCCCCTTCAAGTCATCAACTGTTGAATGATAAAAGCGTTCCTTTCTATCCGGGAATAAAAGAAGGCCAGAGAATTTTCACATGGGCCCATCATATGGCCCATCAAATTCCCAGATTGTTTACGTTAAACTGAAGGCATGCACCCACATGTGGACCAACGAAAGTAAAATTTAGAAATTTAAAAGAACGCTCACAGGTCGAATCGTGTTTTCCCCACCTTGATAATCCAAATCTGTGCTATTTTACGCATTCCAAACAAAGATCGACGATGGTTTCGCCGGCTTGACATCTTTAATTTACTCCCTTTTCCCCATGGATATTGAATCTTTCAATTCCTTTACTTTATTTTAATATATCTTGCTCTTGATCTGCATCAAATTTGATCCTGTATATGCATGCAGTTTTCGGAGATAATTTTTGCATTAAACACTTTACCAACTAGCCTACTTTCCCCCCCACTTTGACAGTTTGACGTAGAGATTTCAGGTGAAAATTTTAGACATTTACTTGTTAATTAATTAGGGATAGATTCGTAGCTCTAATTTGGGAAAGACTTTCGGCTCCACCCATTACCCTTTGGGCCATAATGCAAAATAGGCCTGTCATTTTTTTAATTGTGATCATCATCAACGTACAATTGTTATTAATCAGGATGCATGAAGAAAAGCATGGATATCAGTCGTGTTTTTAACTAGAAGTGTACTGAATTCATTATTAATTATATATATATATATATACAGCACAATATACGTAGTGCCTGAATTACACAATTGATATACATATTATATTCTCTCTGGACTATATATATATACCATTGCCTTTCAACAAGAGTAATGCCATGCATCTTTTAAGAATCGATTCTTGTACATTAGTAACCTTTCGTGACCTTTTCTTATGTAACACTCCTACGTTTTTTTAATGATAAATTATTAAAGATCATAACCATTCATTTCATTACAGTTTTAAATATTTTAAAATGAAATATAAAAGTATAATATTGCTTGAGAATTATGCGATGACACCTCAATCTCCATGAAAGTTTACATTTTGGTCTTATATGATAGTTTTTTTTTTAAAATACTTCCTGACTTTAACAAGCTTTGAATTATTTATGAAAGTGAATTAAATTCTCATTGGCATGTATAAAAAATTTAGTTTAAAATATCAAAAAAAAATATATTGATTAAATTGATAGTACAAAAATGTGCAATAATTCAAGGATATTGAAAGATGCCATTAAACATTAAATTACATAATTCGTACGCTACGTACCAAGCATACTATACTACAAATGCAGATGTTGATTTTGGATATAAGGTGGAATCCCATCATCATCAGTTATGAAATATCTTCATTGATGGTTCCCTTTTTTTCTTTTTTCTTTTTTGAGAGAGAGAGCTTTCACGGCTGAATCTCTCTAAGTTTCCAGCTGCGCCACTCAAGAGATTTAAGATTACTATATATTAAACAAATCATTGATTCAATAAGAATGAATAAAGAAATGAATATTTCAAGAAACTTACAAGAACTACACTGTATGTGGCCAAGGCAGCAGAGAACATGAGTTGTTCATCACGCTGCTTTTTGGTAAATGGCACATGATCATCCTATTCCCGATCAGATTCTCTTGAGCTACAGACTGATTGCTAGGCCTCTCTTTTTATCTAGCCAGGTCGCCTTTGCACGACAGCACGACAAGTGTACAAGGGCGAGATTGCACAACTAATATATGAATTATAAACACACATTAACAACGATAACTAACATCATTATACTATTATTCTACACATAATAAACAATAAAAACTCCCTCCAATAAAGAACTATATATTATACAATAATGTGATTATTACACACAGTACTGTTTATTAAAATAAGAAGGGGGAGGGAGGCCTAGTATTGCGTGTTGTAGGCTATGGGCGGTTTAGTTGGCCCACGCATCCTCTCGAGGGGTCCTCTGATTCTTGTTAGTTTGTGAGCAGACAAAAGCAGAGAAGCTGCTTATCCTCCCTGATGTTTTCACACAGAGCCTCACTCACAGAATCTCCAAAAGCCGAAGGACTTGTTGCTGTATAATATCCCGAATTCATTTTATCAACATAAATACCCCTTCGTTTACATCATAATATTCCTCTCCTAAATTAACTAAAAACATTTTTCTGATAGGTGTATCTAGGAAGGGACAAAAAAATCTAGTGTATTAAGGAAGGGACAGGGGAATTAATTAAAGATGTCAGGTCTGGTCTCTTGAGTGAATGGCAGCAACGTAATACATAAAAAGTCGAAGGGCTAATTAACGTTACCATCTCTGTCATAACAAAACAGTGGCCTATATAGTTCGATGTCGTACAAGCCAGTTTAGTACTAACATGCTATCCTCGATCTAGACGTTCTCGATCAATTGGGCCACTATTCCCTCCTCCCCGCACCCCTCCTCTCTTCGATCATTGTCATCACAGCAATGGCGCCCGTGAGCCTCCCTCCTGGATTTAGGTTCCATCCAACCGATGAAGAGCTTGTTGTTTACTATCTTGATAGAAAAATCAACGGCCGCACAATTGAGCTTGAAATTATCCCAGAGGTTGATCTCTATAAATGTGAGCCATGGGACTTACCAGGTACGTGTTAATTTTACATATGTAATTAATTAATTTCCATGCTTACATCAATAATATTTAGTATCACCTACATATGTTCTTATGTATGCTCTTAGTGTTCTTTCTGACAACCTTTTTTGTGATAATTCGATCAACAGATAAGTCGTTTTTACCAAGCAAAGATTTGGAGTGGTATTTCTTAAGCCCTAGGGATAAGAAGTACCCTAATGGTTCAAGAACCAACAGGGCAACAAAAGCTGGTTACTGGAAAGCCACAGGGAAAGATAGACCAGTGAACTCTCAAAAGCGGCCGGTTGGCATGAAGAAGACATTGGTGTACTATAGAGGTAGAGCTCCCCATGGCATTAGAACCAACTGGGTAATGCATGAGTATCGCTTGATCGACTCATTGTGTGGCGCTGCACCATCAAGTTTAAAGGTATATATTGCACTTTCACTACTGGCTGCTTGCGGCACAATTTTCATTTGATCAAGTAGGGACACAGATTTAACCCATTGCATAATTAATGTTCAGAAATATCATGTAGGTGAATTAATTAATTATGAACATCGAGCCATGCATCATGATGAAGTTGGATCTGCCCCATCTGGTGGTTTTGGTGGCATTCATATATATGTAGACCAGTAGTAACAGGCTATTAGGGTTTACAAAAAGACAACTAAATGAGTTTGATTGTCGGTTTTGTGTAGAAGATATATAGTGATGAACTTTCAATAGGAATTACACGAGGCTGCAAGAGAGTTTTTGGTCTCATAGGAAACCTTAGTAACAATGACAGATCGATGTAAATTGAGAGTATTTTTTTAGGGGTATGTTATGTTCATCTTTCAGATGCGGGTAAAATTAATTAATATTAATATTAATTTCAGTGCTCCATGTAGCTTCTTCCAGTTCAAATTATTAAAAAATTTAGAAACAATTTTGAATTCATTTTCAAGAGCATATTATATACAGGGAGCAGTGGCACGGTTCAAATTAAGCCAGGACTTTATGTAGTCAAGCGAGGAAAAACCATCATGGATTATGCTTCTTTACATGACAGATACGCAAACACATATATAGAGCAGATCCTGTCACATTTAGTCATTGCTCTTGTTTTCATACACCAACATATCATTTTAGATCTTCCTTTTCCTGCTAAATGTTCTCTCTTTAATAAAGAATACCTTATCATCAACATATATGATGATGAAAGAGTCTTTGTTTCATGACTTTAGGTGTACTTACAACTATCTTTGTTTGGTTTCTTGTTTCCTTTTCTGCTCTTTGTGATCTTGCTTTTACAGATCTTTGTACACCTCTCTTTAACAAATTTATGTTTATTTTTGCACCACAGGATTCCTACGCATTATGCCGTGTTTTCAAGAAAACAATACATATTCCGAAAAAGAAAGAAGAAAAAAATAACGGGAATGAAGAGAAGGATGCAGCGTGGGTCTCAGAAGAACAATTATTAGGGGATGACACAAGCGGTATTGAAAGTTCTAAAGGGAGAGAAGCTGAAGATGAAAACTTCAACAATGATTATTGTAAATTTCCATCTGAAACATCTTCCTCGGATGTCACTCAAGGGACTCCAATTGAAACTGCAATAGCCGATGATTTACAAGCTCCGTTTCCCTCAGATGAAGCCAACAGTTCGGCTAGCCTTTATTCAATGGGCGTGGATTTCTCGTCAAATCTAATTCAGGTACAATAAACAAGGTTCCTTTTACACATTAATTTAATTTTTTTATGGTTTGATCTGCTGATAACTAGTTAATGTCGGTCCAAGAATTAGTAATTATTTAGTTAACTGCATATATATATATATATATGTCTAATATTAAGTGTGTGTGACATGGAAGGATAATAAAAAAACATTAGGTTATTGATGGTATGGGCCATACCAAGATTCACATGCAATAATCATCTTCTCCAAGTCATCCTTTTCTGATCATGATATGATCATCTCTTTTGCCAATACCACATTTCCAGCAATATTCTGCCTTGATGCGAAAGCTTCATGTTCACACCATGGAAAATACCACGTGGTTGTGTTTCACGCAGAGAATGAAAGTACAATCCTCGGGCCAGTATGTGTTGGAAATGGCCCACAACACAAGCCCTTTGAGTTTTTTCTTTCTTTTGATCTTAAGTTAAAGCAACAAAAGTTGGAAGCAATGAAACTCCCTGTCTTTTCTTAAAGCTTCCTTCTAAAAATCTCTCAAGCACTGACTCAAATTAGCTTTTTTTTCACCATCTCCAATAACTTCTTTTGACTGACTCGAACATAATTCAAAGTTCAAACATCTTTCTTCCTGATTTTTCTCTCTGGGTCTACTATATGTGACACCACAAACATCACCATTTCCAATGCATATGTTCCCCCATTTGAATCACATTTTGAAATAATTTCCAATTCAAAACATGTTGCTAGGTTTACTGTTTTAATTAATTTTCAAAAGGAGTTGCTTTTTCCAACTCTCCTCTGAACTCTCTCTCTCTCGTTTTTTGGGTACGAGACCAATTATTAATCACACGACATGCTGTGGATGCAGGATATGCAGATGCCAAACTGCTCAAGCTTGCATTACCAGTTTCCGTTCCCACCTTTAGAACTTGAGGATTTCCCACAGATTAGTATCACCGAGAGTATGAAGCCATCGAAGCCTGAAATAATCGACGACTACATGATGTACAAGGATTGCATGAACGGAACACTAGAAGAGATCTTCTCTTTATGTTCCTCTCAAGACAACTCCAATACTGTACTCCCCATGCAAGACTAAGAGCCACTAATTAGAATGACCACAAGGTAACAAATATTTTTTTTGTTAATGTTCCTTACAGATATTGTTGTATCACTACTAAAATTCATTTGACTGCACAAAGGTAGGATATATTGTGATGGGCTGCATAAAAAAGAAGAAAAAAATGGGGATTATTTTGCCAACCACATGATCAGGTTATACACGTACTTCATTAGACAAGGATGGGTCAAGGCATGCCATCGTTTCCTTTTCTGTTTTTATCTTTCGTTTTTTTTCATACAATTGTTGAAACTTCTCGGCCAGCTTTGAAAAGAGATTGGAAAAGGAAATTCGTGTCTCTGTTTCACTGTGGAATTATAATCAAGTACTGTTTCTGCCAAAGTAAAAGCACAAAAGATTTCCCTGTTATAAAGAAGCCGTGATATCATGGTGTGAGCCCATAATGCTCACACAGTAACTTAGGGGACTCCATAATTTTATACTGGTGAGAACTGATGATCGATGAGTTGCTTATTCAGCCAAAATAAAAAATAATAGTCCCAATGCCGAGTGGAAAACTTAACTGCTTGGATATGTATCGGCAACAAAGAAAAGAAAAAAGCTTCGGGTAATTAAATGTCGAAAGGGGAAAAATATTGGACGTAGGAGGTTGGAGACTCGTATCATTATCATGTATTTTCTTTGAAACCTACGGATGAATGTACATCCACTAGAATGGGAGTGGCTTCGGCTACAAGTTCAGGAAGTTAATTTCCATACTTTTTTAATATATTTTTAAGCGGTTTGAGAAGAAGGATTATAGTTTTAATGCATAGAAACACCACATGACAGTAGCAAGAAAAGTAAGATTGTTTGCAAAATATTGAGGTCCCCAGTGCTACCAGATAGGCGCGCTGAAGGAACAGTAAATAAACCATAAAATCAAGGGCATTTCAGGTTTTGTATTTTCGAAATATTTGATAAAATTGTCCGGTGAAAAAATCATGATAGAGAATTTCAGAACAAATTATTCGAGTGCTGTCACAGTTTTTTTTTTTTCCTCTTAGAAATGTAATTCCGAAAATCCAAGCGGTATTTCAAGAAAATTAACATAAATAAAGGAAGAACCGAATGAATGGTCATCGCCCAGGTCAGTGGAGCAAGATTTGTGTGGATGGGGACGGAGGCTGCAGGTAGAGTCCCATGGGCCATGGCCATGCGGGCTGCTTCCGCCTTCAAGCCAATGGGAACCAGAAAAGAAAGAGAGTTGTATGGGCTGGGTCAAGTAAACGAATACATGGGCTTTTCGATACTGGCCCAGTTTGTAACTTTGGTACCACAATCATCACGGGCTAGGTAATTAGAATTGACCCATCAGGCAGTGGCCAGGGGAGCGAGTTGAAGGCCCAATTAATTAGCCGTCTAGCTAATGGACTTCAAATTATTTATATCTAAGGGTGTTAATGTAAAAAAAAGAAGGGAAGGGGGCTAAATATGCACCTAATGATTTTGCTGACATTGCATGGGAAAAGTTTGATGTTGTCTGTCTAGGAGATTCCACTGCATAATTAGATTAATTCTTTGTTTTAGTGAGCCAATACCACATACATAACGCTTTTACTAGCAACGAAGAAAAACATTATTTTACGCCCACAAAATAAATATAAGAATAATATTGCTCATGATATCCCTTTTCTTGAAATTTAATTAAAACAAATTTAATTTAGGGTAAATTGAAATTCAACTTCTCAAGGTTTGTGCATTTTCTCAACTTCAATTTTACTCTTTTTTTTTCATGTCCCTGTAATTTATTTTGGCTATTAATTCTATGATCTTTTTAATTATAAAAAAAAATTAACTTTTAATTTTTTTGAATTAAACTCTGCATCTTTTATTTTTATATATTCCACTCTTTGTAAATTTCAAATTTATCATTAAGATCTATGGAATATCATAGTATAATTCAAAATATAAGAATGAAAAAATTGGAGTTTTAAAAAATAATTAAAGAAAGACATTTTTTTTCAATTTAAAAAATATGATAAAAGGTATATTTTTTATTAAGACGGTACTTTGACAATACAAGATTAAGTTTAACTTATAATTAATATGATAGAAAATACTTTTTAATATAAAGTATCAACCACTATCACCGTCTCCTATACACTCTCAAATTATATTTATACTTTTTTATCCAGTTCCCTATTAGAATCTTACTAAGAATTCTAAAAAAGAAATGAAATCCCTTACTTTTTTCTGGCTCCAATTCATTTATTTTCTCTCTACTCTTTCAATGATTATATTTTATAAATTTAGGGATGAAATTAAAATTTACACTAGATAACATATAT